>Ga0134128_10009748_pt1 | contig 11521 bp, 9 predicted proteins | sample KB31754_FD_96462 | JGI IMG/M metagenome (GOLD analysis project Ga0134128, IMG submission 96462) | Terrestrial soil microbial communities with excess Nitrogen fertilizer from Kellogg Biological Station, Michigan, USA - KB3-175-4 | ecosystem: Environmental > Terrestrial > Soil > Unclassified ...
ATCATGTTGGTCTCGGTTACCGAGCGCACTCGGGAAATCGGGATTCGAATGGCGATTGGGGCCACCGAATCGGATATCCAGTTCCAGTTTCTGGCCGAAGCTGTTGCTATCAGCTTCTTGGGCGGAGTACTCGGCATTCTCGCTGGGGTTGGGGTTTCCTCCCTGTTTCAAACCACGCTGCAGTGGGAAATTAAGCTCAGTCCTCAACTCCTGGTTTCTTCCGGATTGTTTGCGGCGTGCATTGGAATATTCTTCGGCTACTACCCATCACGAAAGGCCTCTCAGCTCAACCCGATTGAAGCATTACGATACGAGTAGCCCGGTCTGAAGCCCGCGCATAGTCATATCGGCGGCAGGATCGCCGCTATCGCATGTCAACGGCTTGCTCCGCCATCCTTGGTCTCATTGCCGTTATCCAATTTGCCTTTTCTTGGGCAATATGGCGGAAACGGTTCAACTCTTGAATTCGAAAAGTGCAAGGATAAGTGGCCGAGAATACCGTAACTGCGGAATGCGGATTTCCTGATCGTAACGCGAAAGCTTCTCTCTCCCAGCGGTAATCGGCCATAATTGACCGCATGCCCAACCGACGCAGTTTCCTCAAGACCAGTGCAGCGTCCCTTCCATTGGTCACGGCTATCCAGACGGTCAACCCGGCGGCCATTTCAGTGGAAACAATCGCTGACGTAGCTATCAGCGGCCAGGCTCCGAAACTCATTCCTCTGCCCGCAAGGCTGGCTCCGGTCGATCCATCCACCCTGCCCTGGCAGCAGAAGATTCGCCGCGTCGGCCAGAGCAACATGACCGAGCACGATCCAGCGGTTATGAATATTGAAGATTGGGCAGACTACTGGCATTCGGCCGGAGCGGACATCGTTTTCATCAGTGTGACCGGGATTCTCGCCTTCTATCCCTCCAAGGTCCAGTTCCACCGTCATGGAAAGTTTCTCAATGGCAGGGACTTCTTCGGTGAGTGCGTCGCCGCCGCCCGTAAACGTGGCATGCGCGTTGTCGCCCGCATGAGTCCAGATCTGAATTGGGGTGATGCCCTTGACGCCCATCCGGAGTGGGCCATGCGTGACGGCGAGGGATCGGTGCTGCTCAGCGGCGAAGACTCGCGTCTATTCCGCACCTGCATGTTCACCAACTATATGGACGATTACGTCCCAGCGATCATGCGCGAAATTAATTCACTCTACGATGTGGATTGCTTCTACACCAACGGATGGCCTCCCATCGGCAGTTTGCCGAATTGCCATTGCTCGGTCTGTAGCAGGCTCCCCCCGCCCAACACCACCGCCTACTGGCGCGCCTTCAATGATCGCGTTCTCCAGTTGTGGAACAAGTACGACGCCATTGCCAAGGAAAAGAAGCCCGACAGCTTTTACTTCGCAAACCTGGGAGGCAATGTCCGCTGCGGCCCCAATCTCGATCGGCTCGGCAGAACCGCGGTTTGGTTCCAGGCCGACAACCAGGGGCGCAGTTCCGATGATCCCGCGATCTGGGGATGCAGCCTGCAAGGCCGCGTGTGCAACGCCGTGATGGACGGACAATTCGCAGCCAACGTCTCCGCCGCTTACTCGACGGGCACGGTCCGCTGGCGCAATGCCGCCAAAAATCCTGCTGAGGCAAAAATGTGGTTGAACGAAACGCTGGCCAGCGGCATGGCTCTGTACTACCACTTCATTGGCTCGGAGGCGGGTTTCGGAGAGGATCGCCGCTGGCAAAAACTCGGCTCCGACTATTTTCAGTGGGCGAGGAGGCACGATGCGCACTTAACGCCGCGGCGATCGCTCGCAAACATCGGCGTCATCATGGGGCAGAGCACGCAGCTTCTGTATCCGGTCCCAGCCGCCGCTCACGCTCACGACTACATGCGCGAGACGACGCACGGGATCTATGCGGCGCTGCTCAACGGCCGATTTGCCTTCGACTTCGTACACGAAGACCGGCTTGACCTCGAACGGATCCGCAAGTACCGCGCCCTGCTCTTGCCGAATATCGCCGTGCTTAGCGAGCGCCAGTGTCAGCAGATCCGCGACTACGTCCGCTTCGGAGGGTCAATCATAGCTAGCTTCGAAACAGGGCTGTATGACGAGAACGTGCAGCGACGAGAGGAATTTGCGCTCGGCGACTTGCTCGGCATCAGCAAGGCTGGGGATATGATCGGAACGAACGGCAATGCCTTTTACGCCCGAATTGAACGTAGTCATCCGATCCTCGACGGCTTCTCAAACACCAATTGGCTGCCGGGCGCCCAAAACCGTGTGCCCGTAAAATCGGTACCGGATCCGGTACTCACCGTTGTCCCTGGCTTCGTGCAATACCCTCCGGAATTGGCCTACCCACCTGTCTCGCACACCCAGGAACCAGCAGTGGTCCTGCGTGAAGTCGCATCTAGCCGCCTAGCCTACTTTCCGGGCGACATCGAGCGGACCTTCTGGCTTACCGGCCACGGTGATCTTCTGCGCTTATTGCACAACACTGTCCGCTGGGTCACTCAGGATCAAGCCCTGGTCCACGTTGACGGCGATGGATTCCTCGAGTTCTTTGCCTGGGAAACTGCGCCGGGTTACGCCATCCACCTGCTCAATTACACGAACCCGAACGCCCACCACGGATGGTTGAGCACGGTCTATCCGCTCGGACCGCAAACCGTCAACATGACGTTGCCGAGTGGAGTGAAGGTTAAGGCCGTGGACCTGCTTCGCTCCGACAGGAGAATTCCTTTCCGGCTCGAAGGCTCGGTGTTGCATTTCACCATACCTCGGGTAGACGACTACGAGATCGCCGCTGTGACCGTCGTATAATCCCGTCTCATCTCTACCGCGTATGTTCCCCAACTGGGTCCGCAAACTTGACGAGGAAACCACGTGGAAAAGTGTCAGGCGAACCGAATCGAAGGAATGATCGACCGCCAAGTCCAGGCGGCGGTCATCTCCAGAGATGATCCCATCCGAAATGAGCTGGCGACGGGACGAGGAGAAGATATGCTGGACGTCGAGAAGCTACGCGCTGCTAGCAAGGAATCAGTTGCGAACGCATGAATGTGGCTCCGATGGTCCGTCACGGGAAGGACATACCGAGCCGATCGAATGGCTGCGCTCTACCTTACTCTTGGTAAATTTCCGCAACTTGGGATCTCTGTTGCCCAGGTGGCCTAGAATGAGGCCATGCATCAACAAGAAGACCAAATCGACAACAATCGAAGAGGCTTGAGAAAGAGCGGGGGCGTCTCTCAGCAACAGGCGTTGCTTTTGAGAGCAATTTGGTTTTCTTTCATTCTCGCTGGGGTGGCGATCTGCCTTTGCGCTGCACAGTCAAACAAAGGGGAGGCGCCCGCAATTTCGACCCAAATTACGAAGAAAGGCGTCAGCAACTTGGTCTGTCGCATTTCTGTTCAAAAAACTGAGTGGCAGCAGCCGCAAGCCTCTGAAGTCGGGCTGGTGATCGAAAACCGCCTAGACTCCGAGCTAAGTGTGTCCGTAGTGCCCGCTCTGACGCTGAGGCCCCCGGCAACCACCGAAGAGCCTCAGAAAAGCGAATTGGGTTACATGGCCCTCTGGAACTGGGACAAAGGCACAACCCTCCCGCCTTCAGCCACGGTTCCCTTGCAGTTGAAATCCGGTAGTTCAAAAAAAGTCTTTTCGGATATCGCGAGCCTGTTGTGGTCACGGACGGACGAGTCTGCCATTCCGCATTCGAAGCTCTCCGCAGTTGTGCCCCCAGGGAGGTATTCATTGCGCTTAGTTTTAACCGGAAGGCACGGCAAGGCTTTGTGCTCCTCGAACATAGTGAATGTTCTCATCAAGTGAGCCCGGTATCCTGACGTCGTCAATTCGGGGGTGGGGTATGCGACACAACGCTGCCTGGAAGGCCTTCCTCTTCTTTTTGTGTTTCGATATCGCTACATCAGCGGCATCCGAGAGCGTTCGACTGTATGTGGACAACAGCGAGGGGGATGACGTCAGTGTGATCGACCTGAAGACGCTAGACACCGTAAACGACATCCGTCTAGCCGACAAAGTTCACGGGCTGGCGATTCAGAGGGATGGACGGCGGCTGTTTGCGACGATTGAATCCGACAACACCCTGCGTGTCGTAGATACTGCGACGAATAATGTCATCGCGAAGATCAACCTGACGGGACGTCCGAACCAGTGTGCGGTTACGCCCGATGGGCGCTACGTAGCGGTGCCGATCATAGACAAGGACGCAGTGGATATTGTGGACGTGCGGCAGCAGAAAGTGGTGAAAACGCTGCCGGTCAGTAAGCCACACAACGCCTTCAACGCGGGGAGTAATCGCTACCTGTTCGTGAGCGCGATGGGAGCGAACCAGATCAACATCATCGACCTGACGACGATGGCGTACTCGGCTAAGGTGACGGTCGGAGGAATACCCCGGCCCTACGTCGTCACGCCGGATGGCGCAACGATGTATGTCGCGGTAACCGACCTGCACGGTTTCATGAAGGTAGACGTGGCCAGTGGGAACATACAACGAGTAGCGATTCCGGCCGAAAATCACACGCCGAAGCAGCGCCCGTTCGAGCCGAGCAACACCTTGACGCACGGGCTAGCACTATCGCCGGACGGGACGGAGCTGTGGGTCACGAGCCTGCTCGACAATAGCGTCTACGTTTACGAAGTTAAGGCGAATAAGGTCACGGGGCGGGTGGCGGTGGGCGATGGACCCAACTGGGTGACATTCTCGCCAGATGGGAGGTATGTGTGTGTCAGCAATACCGGGGCAAACGATGTGTCGATTATTGACGTGCGGACGCGGCGCGAAGTCAAGCGGGTGAAGGTGGGGAAGGCCCCGAAGCGCATCGTAGCGGCAGTGCTGGGGACATAAACAAAACAGGCGTCATGGGGCAGCAGTCAAGGCTGGTGCTTCAAGGAAAGGGCGCGAATCATCGCGCCCTTAGACGGGCTTCCGTTACGGATCGATGATCACGCGCGGAGATGAGCCTCCTATTGCCAGCTGGCCATTGACATAGGCCTCATAAGAATGCAGCCCAATCTCAGCGTCGGCCCTAACAACCGCAGAAGCTGCCGCACCGGTGACCACGATCTGGCGCGGTTCTTCGAATACATCCGGTAAATCGATTTCCAAGGTCTCACAATTTCCCAGCGCCTGCCAGGTAACCGTCTGCCCCGGGGAAACGATTTTCTGGGGATCTGCGACAATCCAATCTCCGGGTACGCCGTGACCGGCAAACTGCGCCGTGCCGCGGGGCGAGAAAAAGATAATCACCTTTTCGTCCCGCCATGCTCTGGCTTGCTTGAATCCTCTTCCTTCCGATATTTTTCGCACCGTAGTTTCTCGTGCCATAGCTTCTCCTTATTTGACCGACGGCTTTGCAATCATGTTCCCGACCAACTGCTTGTATCGCGGATCGTTCCTGAGGCCCTGCAGGGTTGGATCGTGCTCGATGTCAGACATGGAATAGCCATTTCGTATTGCCAGGCGTAGCGAGTCGATCGCCTTGGAATGTTCCCCCGCCTGTTCAAAAATCTCAGCCATGCGAAACAACACATCCGGGTCCGAGGGAGACCGCTGGTGCGCCTCCTGCACAAGCGCGATCGCTTCCTCTTGTTTGCCGAGCATAATATCGCAAAGCGCAAGCTCGGCCATCAATTCGGTGTCCCCCGGGTCAATTTTCCGCTGAGAGGTCAACAGTTCGGCGGCACGTCTGTAGGCGCCCTCAGCCTTGTTCCGTTCGTCGGGCGACCAGTAATAGGCGTCACCAAGGTTGCGCCACACGCGCGCATCATGGTCATTCAGCTGCAATGCCTTTTCGAACATGCGCGCCGAATCTGAAAATCGCATTTGAGAGAAATAGAGGGTTGCCAGATTGGAATATGCCCGATAACTCGGTTCGATCGTGAGCGATTTCTGCAACGCGTCTTCAGCTTGTTGAGTTTTTCCCTGAAGCAAGAGCACGGCGCCCAGATTGGAGTAGCCGCGAACGTTTTCAGGCGCCAGTTCGATCACGCGACGAAATGCGGTCGCGGCATCGTCGTAGCGCGCCATCTTTGCGTAAAAAGCGCCCAAGGCAGAATATCCCCCCCAGTAATCCTTTCGCACATCTATCCCCTGACGATAGGCGCGTTCCGCGTCCACTGTCTTTCCAAGGGCCTCGTAGGAATTTGCCAACCCTCGATACGCGGCATCGCTGGTTGGATCGAGGACGAGAGCTCGCTGGAATTCCTTCGCGGCTTCATCGAACTTGCCTTGGCCCTGGGAGATCAATCCCAGAGTGACATGCACGGCAGGAAGATTGTTGTTCAGTTCGGCCGCTCGTCGGCAGGCTTCCACAGCCTTCGGAATCCAAATCTGGTTCTTTGTCTCCTGATAAAGCCGCCAGTAGGCTTCACCAGCACCCGCGAGCGCAGGCGCAAACGCTGGATCACGCTCCAGTGCGGAATGGAAGAGCGTGGCGGCGGCCTCCAAACTGCTTGCGTCCTGATAGTCCTGCAGGTAGCCAACGCCACGAACGTAGTATTGATAGGCATCTGGGCGAGGCAGGGAATCGGTGACCGCCGCATTGGTTTCCGTCGGCCGTAACACTCCGGCCACCATCTTAAGGAGGCCGTCAGAAACCTGATGCTCCATCGAGAGAAGATCTTTCACATCCGCATTCACAGACTCTGCACTTACGCTGCGCCGCCTCTCTGCGTTGACCAAGCTGTACATCACTCGGTGCGCGGCAAAATCCCAACTCCCCTCGACAACCAAGTTGACGCCCAGCTTCTGCCTGGCGATGCCGACTGAATTTACACCCTGGCCGCGTACTTCGCTTGCCGGAACCACCTCGACACCATATTGCTTGCTGATCTGGGTCAGGCGCGTCGTGAGCAAGTCCGTCAAACCCCTGCAGAGAATCTGGCTGTCCCTACTTCCGCCCACAGGCTCAAAAGGCAATACCGCAACAACCCGTGGCGGAGCAGGAACCGGCGCCTGGGTATTTTTCCAGTGGATCGTCAAAATCGAGAGACTGACAGCCAGAGCCAACAAGACGACGAAAAGAATTGACCGCTGCGATCGTCGCCATGGCCTGGGTCGAGCGGGCAGGGCCACCTGCCCTCGGCCCGAAACCAAACTCTGCAAAACAACTTTCAACTCATGCGCACTCTGGTACCGAATGGCTGGATTTTTGTCCATGGCCCTGCGGATGATTGCTTCCAATTCCGGAGAGATCGCAGGATTTAAGGATCGGACTGCGGGAGGCTCGCGATTCAGGATGGCCGCAAGCAGCGCTGCGACGGACGTTTCCTTGTGTGGAGGACGGCCGGTGGCCATTTCGTAGAGCACGACGCCGCACGAATACAGGTCAGAGAGGTTGTCCGCAAGCTGTGCTCCGGACAACTGTTCAGGAGCGATATAAGGCAGAGTGCCGGCAATCGTAAGACCATCCGAGACGGTGCCGGACCCTTCTTCGGGGTTGAGCAATCTTGCCAAGCCAAAGTCGAGAATCTTGAGATGTCGGTCCGCAGTGATGAGAATGTTGGCTGGCTTCAGATCGCGGTGAATGACGCCGTGTTTATGGGCTTCTTCGAGGGCGGACACGAGTTGTAAGGCATAGTCCAACAGCTCCGATTCTTCCAGAGGACCGCGAGTCAGCTCATTCGCCAGCGTGACTCCCGCGACATATTCCATCACGAGGAAATCGATGTCGCTGTCGGTCTCAAAGCCATAGAGAGTTGCGACGTTAGGATGATTCAGACGAGCGAGGGTTATCGCTTCCGTCCTGAAGTGCCGGCGGGCCGATTCGTCTGGCAACACGATGGGAGGAAGCAGCTTTAGCGCAACTTCGCGCTGCAAGTGTTCATCCTGCGCACGATAGACCACTCCCATAGCTCCGACACCAATGCGATCGAGAAGACGGTAGTGACCCAACATCTTGCCTGGGATGGGTTTGGATGCCATTTTTTCTGCCCCTCGCGGCAAACGGCTGTCTGGTGTTCAACCAGGCTCGTGGCTATTAGCGAAGATTGTTATCCCCGGAGAAAGCAAAAGCAAGTCCGAAAACACGCAGATCGGCAGCAAGCGCTTGAAAGAGAACGGCTTCCTTGCAGGATTGGGTCGGCGACCCGCATCAGCGTGAGCAGAATTTCAGGAAGGGAAGGAGCTCAAAACTTGCACCGGATTGAGCGCCGACCCATACCGAAGTCGGCAACATTCCTGGTCGCGCCGTTCAGGCTGTGCACGAGCGAGCCGTGAGGACATCGCGATCGGAGCCAGGCATTGCTGCCTCATTCGACCGGTGGGTCAATCACGTCTTCCGATTGTGCTTCGACTTGTACCCCTTATTGGATCCATTCATCCGGCAGTACTCGACGTCATTTAGGAAACCAGTTTTTGAAACCGGCTGGGTGAGCTAGGGAGCCGGCTTCAAAATCGCTGAGTCGTGTTTGGTGCCTGCCGAATGGGTGAGATTTGGTTGCGCCCCGTAAGAGACGCCCGTTCGCTAAAAGTGCTTTGACTTGTAACTTGAGGCGAAATGTGATATAATACTAAAGGTCCTTTTATGTCAGGTCTGTCTAGGGGAGGACCGACGCATTTAGGAGTAACTCAAACAGTAAGCGATTGTGAGGAGATATGGAGCAATTGGTGCAAAGCTTTCTAAAACGATATGAAAAAGCTAACGCGTATTTAGACGTCGAAGCCATCGGGAAGCTCTATGCAGATACATTCATGTTCGGTGGATCGAAAGGCGTACAGGTGGTCAGAAAGGAAGACTTCCTCAAGATTGTTCCGAAAATGAAGGCTCATTTCGCGTCTTTGGGGCTCTCTGAAACTCAGCTGCAGGCTGTAGAAGCCAGCGCCATCGATGCCAAATATCTTCTGGCGAAAGCAGCATGGAAAATGACGGTTCGGCACCTAGCGGGCGACAGAAGACAGGTGGATGCATTCTCTACCTACATCCTGGAGCGAAAACAGGAGGGCACGCTCTCAATTGTCTTCCACATCGATCATCAGGATCTAACGACACTTGTTGGGGGCCAATCAGACATATAGTTGTCACCCGTCACGGTTGAGCAGGACACGCAAGTAAGCTGGGGTTGGGGATCTGGCTAAATGTTGAGCTGGTGATCTAACTTAGCGGGCGAATGCTTCTTGGGAACGAGATTAGGCAATCGCAGTTATGCACAACCGTCCGAAGATACAAACCGTAGAGTGTATTATCCCAAAATATGGGAGGCAGCCATGACGCAGCTCCAAAAGACCGCGCGTATAGCAGGGCTGTGGTATCTGATGTTCGCGATAGGGCCATTCTATCTGTTGTATGTTCCATCCAAAACTATCGTGAGCAATGACGCTAGGGCTACCTCGGCCTTGATCATCTCGCACGAGACGCTGTTCCGTCTCGGGTTACTCGCCGAGACTCTCGGTGCAGTGATATTTGTCGGGCTGGTTGTGGCACTTTATCGTCTCTTCGAGGAAGTGGACCGCCATCGTGCGCGCCAGATGGTTGGACTGGTCCTAGTCTCGGCGGCTCTCGTCCTAGTCGGCGTCGTGTTCAAGGCGGTTGCGCTCACCGTGTTTCATGGCGAAGATGTTTTCGCGGCGTTTGATCAGCGGACGCGAGAGGCGATTGGCATGCTCCTGATCCAGTTGCATGGGCAGACGAATGGAGTCAACGAAGTGCTCTGGGGGCTTTGGCTACTCCCTTTTGGCTGGTTAGTCGTGCGTTCCCGGTTCCTGCCACGCTGGCTCGGGTATTGGCTCCTGCTCGACGGTGTCTGCTGGATTGTGGCGGCCGTGACGGGATTGGCCGCGCCTAGATATAGCGACACCCTCTTCCGCGCTTTTCAACCAGCGTTCTTGGCGGAACTTGCCATAATGCTGTGGCTCTTAATCGTTGGCGCTCGAAAAAAAGAGCTGTCGGTCGACCCAGGTGCCGGCTAAACAGGAATGAACTGTGCACCCGCAGAGGTGCCATGCGAATGCGTTTATAATCGCACGCATGATGGTGGCACTCAATTCCGAGGTGGGAGACCATCGTGGTTCGCTTCCGTCCCGCCCTCGCACGACTGTTTTTTATCCTGTCCATTCTTGGGCCAGGATTCATCACCGCCAACGTTGATAACGATTCAGGTGGCATCTACACCTATGCGGCTGCTGGCGCTCAGTTCGGCTACTCACTCCTATGGACCATCATCCCCGTGGCCGTATGTCTCACTTTCGCGCAAGAGATCTCCGCGCGGATGGGGGTCGCGACCGGCAAGGGTTTGAGCGAACTCATTCGCGAGCAGTACGGAATCAGAATCACATTTGTTTTAATGTGCGGTCTGGTACTGTGCAACGTTGGTGATGTCGCATCGGAATTCGCGGGTGTCGCCAGCAGCATGGAGCTGTTCGGACTTAACAAGCTTGCCACTGTTCCCATCGCAGCTGTTCTGGTCTGGCTGCTCGTAGTGTTTGCGGACTACCGGAAACTGGAGAAAATATTCGTTGTTCTATCGTTCTTGTACATCGCCTACATTATTACTGCATTCCTTGCTCGGCCAGATTGCTCCAGGCTTCGAGGAACGTAGTTCGCCTTCCTCGAATTTCGGACCTGAAGGATACCAGCTACCTTTATCTCTCCGTCGGGATCATTGGAGCCACGATCGCTCCCTGGCAGCAGTTTTATCTTCAGGCTTCCATCGTGGACAAGGGAACTCCGAAGTCCGACCTAAGATACAGCCAGATTGACGCCATCGTTGGATCGCTCTTCTCGGTAATGATCGCTGCATTCATCATCATCGCCTGCGCTGCCACACTGTTCGTTCATGGGCATCACGAGATTCGCGACGCTGCCGATGCGGCGCAGTCTCTCCGTCCTTTGGGCGGTGAATATGCCTATCTTCTGTTTGCCATAGGGCTTCTCAATGCATCGCTGTTTGCCGCATCGATCCTGCCGCTTTCAACCGCGTACACTGCGTGCGAAGCATTGGGATTTGAGTCTGGGTTGAACAAGAAATTTCGCGAAGCCCCAATTTTCTACTGGCTCTATACGGCGCTGATTGTCGTTGGAGCTGCGATCATCCTGATTCCGCATGCTCCGCTGGTCAAGCTCGCAGTGCTTTCGCAAGTCCTGAACGGAGTTCTACTTCCCTTCGTGCTGGTGTTCATGTTGCTTCTGGTGAATAAGCGAGAACTCATGGGTCGCCTGACCAACTCTCGTTGGTACGATCTGCTTGCCTGGAGTTTGACGGGGATCATTGTGCTCCTGACCGGGATGCTTCTGGTCTCGGTTTGGAGAGGCTGAACTAATCTGCCCGGGTGGGTTCGCGCCGTTACTTACGTAATTCTTTTCGGTAATCATGCCCTCCCGGTAGGTCGCAAACCTCCTACTATGAATAAGATCTGCGTATCAGCAACAAATTTCCGGAACTTGCGTTTGTATATGCGAGGGTTCTCGTGGAACATTTGCTTCGCGCAGTATCGCCACTCGATCTGAATCGCCCTGTCCTGCTCAGCAAGCGGTACCGGGCCCGAGGAGAGAACATGCGTACTACCCGATTGA
>Ga0134128_10009750_pt1 | contig 11520 bp, 8 predicted proteins | sample KB31754_FD_96462 | JGI IMG/M metagenome (GOLD analysis project Ga0134128, IMG submission 96462) | Terrestrial soil microbial communities with excess Nitrogen fertilizer from Kellogg Biological Station, Michigan, USA - KB3-175-4 | ecosystem: Environmental > Terrestrial > Soil > Unclassified ...
AATACCAACCTTGATTGCAGCGCAGACCGGCGCGAGCACGGAATACGCTTCAGCTGCCACCTATCTTGCGTCTTTGGCACGTAATTTGCGCGACATGCCCGCGCTGGGACGCATCGTAATCACAGCCGATCCAGCGGTTCTGGCGATCAAACCGCAACTTGATGTCCTGCTGCAGCCTGGTGACACGCTGTTCGTCCCGAAGCGGCCGTCGACGGTGACGGTCTCCGGTGAAGTCCTCAATCCCGGTGCGTTTCAGTATCGCCGCGGTTTGCCATATTCCGACTACGTGAAGATGGCCGGTGGCGCGACACAATCGGCGGACGACGACAGAACGTTCATCGTCTTTCCTGACGGCAGTTCTGCACCCGTTGATTCAGGTTGGTTCTCGTTCGATAGCCGCGGTGACATACCCGCCGGCTCCACGATCGTCGTGCCGCGCGATCTGCGTCCCTTCAACTGGACGCAGTTCTTGAAGGACGTGACACAGATCGCGAGCCAGCTTGCGCTGACGGCGGCGTCGCTGTCGGTGCTCAACAACAATTAATTGCAGCGAATGTGAACCATCGGCGTTTTACCGACGGGCTATTGAAAATTGAATTTCTCAAAGAACGAAGGACGCCTTCACGCTGAACTTGGACGCCCGCGACTGGCGAGCCGACAGTCCATCAAGCCACCCGACCGTTGAAATGAGATATTTTGAGAACCACACTGATGTTTCAAGGTAACGCCGCTAAATTCCGAACATGCGTGGACCTGACTTGCCAGCAAGGGGAGTTATTTTGCTGAAACCGAGGCAAGAGACAGGTTGGTGGCACGATCGATTTCGTCCGAACTTTCTTGGGCAATACCGAGATGGTTTTTTTGTCCAAGCGGCTCTCCTGGTTTCAATGGTAGTCCAAAATCTCATAGTTCCGCGAGCCCTGGGTGCTGAACACTATGGCATCCTCGTCTCTCTGACCGTATGGCCGAATTTGATGGTGGGTCTCGCTGAGCCTCTGGTAACGGCGTTTTTGGCTCGTGCACGCGCCTCAAACGAGCCGGCTGCCCGACAACGATTCAGGTTCGCCTTTCGCGTCATCGCAGTCCTCACTGGCGTTGTGACCATTGCTTCGGTGTTCGTAGCAATGAGTGCTGCATCTCGATATTCCGGAATCACGGCGCTGGACATGGGTTTACTCGCAACACTGTCCCCACTCTCATTCGCCAGCTTGCTCTTCATGGCAATTCGGATCACCGGACAGGGACGCGCTTGGGCGGCGGCGGCATACTTTTTCCAAGCAATCGCAACGCTGTCGTGCTTTGAGCTCCCGTTTGCCTACGGAGTAAGAGGAGCGTTGTTGCTATTCGTTGTAAACCAAGCCGTCATTCTCGTTTCATTGCTCGGCGGCGACTGGCGAACTGAACTACTCGAGGCGAGGGCCGCCCTGTGCGGCGGGAGAATCGAACGCGGGGGACGATACCCCGACATCATGTCTCAGATGCTGGCAGCAATTTCCCCTCGGCTAATGACGATCTTGTTGTCCATTATTTCTGTTCTCATCGCAAGCCTAACGATGAAGCCCGCCGATCTGGGAATTTTCCGCGTGGGAGTAACTATTGTGAATGCGGCTCAATACGCAGTTCCGATCAATAGTGCCGTTTTACTCGCCATGTTCGAAACAACGGCCGACCCACAGAAGCGGAAACGAATGGCAGTTCATGCGATCTCGTCCGCCGCACTCGTCGGTGTTTCAGTCGCGTTGCTCGCAATGTTCGGGGCAACTCAAATCTTTGGACTAATTCTTCGCCACACGGAGAGTATCGGAGTCCGACCATTTCTCCTTTTCGCTTCAATTCCGTTGTATGTCATCATCGCGCCAGTGTGCTCGATCCTGATCGGCGCCCGTCTCGAGCGAGTAGTCGTTCGCAGCTTCGCTCTTGCCCTTGGCGCCTTCATCATTACAAGCATTCTCCTGAACATCGAGGCGGCTTTTGTTGCCAGTTGTGTTTTCTTTCTTAGCCCATCCGCATACGCAGTTTGGAGATATGGGCTTGTGTCAAGTTCGGTCCTGAAAACGTGAGGGCATGACGTTGGCCAGAGTGAGCCAATCCAAGACCAGCGAGGCCTTCAACCTAGATGTGCATGGGCTCCGCGGGGTCGCGGCATTTTTGGTGTTTGTTGGCCACACAACGGCTGGGCTTGCCTTGCATATCTATGAGGGCAACTTCGCGTTTGTGAATTTGGCAAAATACATTGTCAATTTTGGAACTTACAGCGTTGAGTTGTTCTTCATAATCAGCGGCTATGTCATTTCAGGAAGCGTAACAAAGTATAGCATCAAAGTGTTTTTCGAGCGGCGTTTTCTTAGAATCTATCCGCTTTTTGCCTTCTTCACGTTGCTGTTTTTCGTCGCGAATGAGCTTTACGCGATCGAGCCGGAAAAGCGGTCAATTCTAAATCTGTTGCTGAGTTTGACGTTCACCGATTTGTTCACAAATCGTGGTGGACTTTCGCCCAACGCGTGGAGCGTCAGTTACGAGATGTGGTATTACGCGTTTTGTGCCGCAGGTTTTTTTGTTTTCACCAAAGCATCGGCGACCCTGAAGGTAATCTTCGTCATTGCAGCAGTGGCTTTTCTTTTGATGTTTCCGATTTCACTCTACTTCATTTCTGGAATTCTAATTTACCACATTCAATCGCATCACCCTGGCATCGCAAAAAAGTACTACGGTCTGATGCAGCTCTTGTCTTTGGCAATAATTGCGGTGCTAGCCTCGAGTCACAAAACGGACTATGCGTCTGCTGACGTCTATCGCTGGCAAACTTGCGTTCTGTTTCTGGCAGCGAGCGTGTTTATTTTCAGCATTACCGGCGGCAAGAATCCGGCGTCAAGATTTCTCCGGCTAAGGGCGGTTTCCCAGCTGGGTACGATCAGTTACAGCCTCTATCTGTCTCATCCATACAGCTACTTCGTCTTGCGAAGTGTTCTCGTTAGGCTCGGTGTGTTCTCGTTGCCCATGCCCGCTGCGCTGGCAATTTCATATTGCTCCATGACAGCATTGACAATTGTTGTCGCGACATTGGTATATGCGATGATCGAGCGTGGCGCATACGAGCGTTACTTCAAACGCAGAATTTATAACGTGCAATCGAGCTCGGCCCCAGTGGGCAATTGACAAGACTGTCCAGGAATCGAGTGCACTGTCGGGAAATGGTCTTGGAGTTGCGAAACAAGGCTGAAAGCGATGGGGCAAGTTTATTTCGCGCTTGGATTGGGGCAGGGTCCCTTCACGCCAATGACTTCAGTCCCGCGCAGTTGCGACCGGGCAAGATCTAAGCAAGCGAAACCGCCCGGTTCAGAGCCCGAGTCACTCTCTGCTTGCTTGCCGTCAAAGCCGCCGCGCAAACGCTCATCAAAACGACGGTCTGGATGCTTCGAAACGACGCCGAGGTCATGAAAAAGGCGCCCATCCCGAGTATGACGGCAATCAGACCTCGTGTTGTTCGACCCTCGACGACTCGGTGTCGGGCGAACAGCACGGCAATCCAGTACGACGAGTACAGCGTCAATCCGACAAGTCCAAGGTCCATCAGAAGATAGACCAATATATTGTGCAAATACCCGACCGTATCGCGGTCGGTCGTCGACAAAAGTGCGGCAATGTCATCATTGAACGACAACTCGGCCGGTACTTGAAAGCCCAACCCTTTTCCAACAATCGGCGATTCATAAAATTGGGAGAGCCCGAATTTTCGTTCGAGTTGTCGCGCTGAATCCGCGGAATCTTCGCCGATGTTCACAATCCTTTCCGAGAGCAGCGCGACAGCAGGAACATCTCTGAGAGCGACACTTCCAACTGCCAGTGATGCCAGCAATATTGATAGAAAAATTAGCCGATTGCGCCATTGCAGCTCGAACAAATAGGCGCCCATTACGCACAGGAGAATGAATATTTGGGCTCGATATCCGACTGCGATGACGAAGACCAAAAAGTAGATGAACATTAGATAACGGAAGCGAACGTAGATCCCGCCTGAAAGATAAAGCGAACAAATGCATCCGATAATGCCGAACGGCAACGCAGCGTCCACAGTGGCAAATGTCAACCTGCTCAGTATGTTGGATTGATCGTCCAAAAAAGCGTAGGCGGATACGAAAACTATTTTGATCGACCAAATGAGGCAGGAGGTCAGAATAGCGTCAATTGCGAACGTGACGTCGTCCTTGTCGTCGATTCTGACGAGCCAGAAAAAAGCCATGAAGCCAAACGGAACCGCAGCGCGCGTCCAATCGGCGAAACTGGTGCCAAAAGAATATGCCGTGAAGTATGAAAAAAGGCAGAGTAGCAGGAAGCCGACGAGGAAGGTATCGGCAAGCCGAAATTCCATGACCGGACATGACAGAAACTCGACCAGATTGACCGTGAAAAGTGAGACCAAGGCCAGAATGAACAGGAGGGTAAGGGGATCGTCTGGCGCCGGAACAAGGCTCATGAGAGCCGCCGCGGTCATGACAAAAAATAGTGTACAGCGCCGGGCTCTACGAAAGGTCATGCAACTTGCGTGCGGATGTTCTGAGCGCCAATTGGGCAAAAGCGATTGTCAATCCGATTGACAAGCCGGTTGCGGCGCCGATGAGTGTCCATAAAGTGCGCGCCGGCGAGGACTTCTGGTCCGGCGGCTGTGCAGGGTCAACGATCTCGAACGCGAAATCAGTTTTGGAGTGCACCAAGATCAGCGTTTGCATCTGTCGTTCTGAAATGCGCGTAATTGCCTCGCTCAGAAAAGCGAGGTTGTTTTTGGCTGCCTCCTTCTGCAACTCGGCGAGCATGCCGGTTGTGACAAGCTGCAAACGTTGCCGAGCTTCCTCGTTGGCCATGGTGACATAGTCATTTGCCCATTGCGCCGCATCTTCGGGGTCATCCCAGCTAAATTCCACGGTAATCAACCCGGACTTCCTGTCGAAAACGATCGAACGGACATTGCGGTCAAACTCCCTATAGATTCTGGCAGGCGTTGGTGTGGGGTGCCATGGCAGGAATCGAATGGGTCCGAGATGCTCGGCCAATGCGGTCTGCAAGTGATGGCGCGCAATGAAGCGCTCGCCAAACACTCGCGATCTCAGCAATGCAAGCTTGTAGTTGGTGTCATCTGAAGTCTTGTCTGACAAGCCGGCAAGGTCTCCAAGACTCCCGAGTTGCGACCCCAGAGCCTGAAGCACATTCGGGCTGTCGACAGAACTTACAGGTCGGACAATTGTCGATGCCGCGAAGGTATCGCGCGCGAGAAAACCTAACGAGAGACCTGTCAGCGCACCAATGATTGATAGAACTGCAATAAGTCTCCACGCCGTTTTGATATGGCCAACTATCTCCCAAGCTGTCATTGAGGTGATGAGTTCCTCTTGACGAGGGCTCGCGATGGTCATGCTTGCGAATCCGGTTTGGGAGGCCAACTTTAGCTCAATCTGACAAACGACTTAGCGCTTGCATATCATTATTTATTGCTGTTTCTCTGGGACTTGGCAAATTTGGCGACGTCGCCAACGCCTGGGACGATCGTGAGAAGTGAGGTCGAGCTTGTGCGGCATAGCGGGTCATCTTGGGCATCTCGATCGACAATGTCTCGAGCGTATGAGCGCTCGAATTGCACATCGTGGGCCTGACGGATCAGGTATCTGGACGGACAGTTCATCGCAGGTGGGGCTAGCCCACCGGCGCTTGTCGATTATCGATTTGTCGGAAGCAGCTAGCCAACCGATGCGAAATGAAAGGCGCCAGACCACGCTCGTCTACAATGGCGAGCTTTATAACTATCGCGAACTGCGGCGTGATTTGGAAGTGAAGGGTTACTCATTTCGGACTGCCTCGGATACTGAAGTTGTCCTTCAGATGTACCACCACCACAACGTGGACATGCTCCGGCACCTCAACGGCATGTTTGCTTTTGCTCTGTGGGACGGCGAGAGCCGCACGCTTTTTGTGGCACGCGATGGAATGGGAATAAAGCCGCTCTACTATACGCGCGTAAGAGATTGCCTGATTTTTGCGAGCGAGCTTAAGTGCTTCCTCGAACTAGATGGCATCGACTCGCAAATCGATCCAGTCGCACTTCGCAATTACATGACGTTTCTATGGAGTCCGGGCGAACGGACCATGCTTTCGAAAATACGAAAGTTGGAGCCGGGCCAGGCATTTGTCGCAAAGGACGGAGAGATCAAGACTCTGTGGCGTCACTACCGACTTCCCTACGAGCAACCTATCGAACGAATGTCGGAAGCCACCGCCATCGAGGCAGTGCGTGCGGCCGTTGATGTCGCCGTGAAGCGCCAGATGGTCGCTGATGTCCCGGTGGGAGCATTTCTCTCGGGCGGTCTTGATTCAAGCGCGGTTGTCGCTGCTGCAAGACACCACGCGCGCGACAATGAGCTACCTTGTTATACGATGCGCTTTCGGGACGGCGGAGCGCGAAGCGAGGGAATTGACGAAGACCTGCCCTATGCCCGCCAGGTAGCAACGCATGTCGGTGTAACGGTTGATGAAGTAGATGTGGGGGCAGCCAATCTCAAGCTCCTGCCAAGCATTGTCTACATGATGGATGAACCTCAAGCCGATGTTTCGCCGATCAACTGTTACCTAATCAGTCAGGCCGCTAGGCGATCGAACATAAAGGTTCTGCTGTCCGGGATGGGTGGAGATGATCTGTTTGCAGGTTATCGGCGTCACTTTGCATTGGAGCAGGAACGATATTGGTCATGGTTGCCGGAACGCGGGCGGAAGGTTCTATCAAGGCTAGGGCGTCAATTGCACGTGCGATACCCAATGTTGCGTAGAGTTCGCAAGGCACTTTCGTTCGCGCATCTCTCTGACAACGCCCGGATCGCGAGCTACTTTTACTGGATTGATCCAGACGTCGTTCACGACCTTCTCGACAGGCACCAATTGGCAGGCGCCTCGGCAGAGGACGCCGATGCCATCATGCTAGGAGCACTCGATGAGCTTCCTGACCGAACACCCAATTTAAATCGAATGCTCTATTTGGATGGCCGATATTTCGTGCCCGATCACAATTTGAACTATTTCGACAAAACGAGCATGGCATGCGGCGTGGAGGTGCGAGTGCCCTTGCTAGATCTCGAACTGGCCAAACTCGCGGCGCGGCTCCCGATCTGCTTCAAACAGCGTGGCAACGAAGGCAAATGGGTCTTGAAGAAGGCAATGGAGACCATTTTGCCGAACAACATCATCTACAGGCAGAAAACGGGCTTCGGCGTTCCGCTGAGAGCATGGATGCGGTCGAGCCTTGGGGACCTACAGGACGATTTGCTGAGCCGTGACGTGGTGAAGCGACGGGGCTACTTCAAGCCCGAAGCGGTCGAGCGGCTACGAAGGGCAACTGACTCGGGCGAGATCGATGGGTCGTATACGCTTCTGTCCATGATGAATATTGAATTGTGGTGCAGGATTTTTCTGGATCGCAGTTTGAGGCCAGACATCGGTCCGGATCTGTAGAAGCATGCGGATTCTGGCTCACGCGGCCGGGAAATCTGGCTTGCACTCCTTGCGAAGGTCAAGAATTCGTCGACGGCGCTGAGCGCGCACAGCTGCTCACGATAGCGAGCGCGTGATCCGCAAGCAGCGTTCGATCGTAGGCCTTTGCGAGCACCTGGCATCCCGCCTGAAGCTCAGCATGGAGGACAGGGTCGGCTTTCAGCCGCAATGCTGCGGCCACGAAGGCATCGCGGTTTTCCGGCTCGTAGAAGAGCCCGGCGTGGTATTTTTCCACGAGCTCTCGCGCCACGCCGTCTACTCCAATTAGAATCGGGCACCCTAAAGCTGCCGCTTCGAATATCTTGGAAGGTATGACGGCTTGAAATGTCCTTGATGCTATCAAGTTGACGAGCGCCGCATCGCAAAGAGCCAGAAGCGACGGAACCCGCTCTCGGGGAACCGCATTCATGAAGGTAATGTTCTGGATGTTTTCCGCTCGCGCTCGCGCGACAAGGTCGTCCTTCCTGGCGCCATCACCAACAAGAAGAATATGAATACCCTCAGATGCCAAGATCGGAGCACAGTCAAGGAACAGATCCAATCCGTGAGCGAGGCCGTGTGTCCCCAGATATCCGACGACAAAACGTCCCTCCATCCCCAGCTTTGCCGCCAGCAATTTGTCCCGCGGCGTGGGTGCAAAGTCGCCAAGTTCGGCGCCGTTTGGAATAGTGAATATTTTTCGCCCGCTGATGCCGCGATCCACCAAACTCTTTCGAAATCCTTCCGAGACGATGATTATGGCAGCGGCGCTTCGGTAGAAATGAAGTTCTAACGCCTCGAGCAGTGTGTAGAGCCAACCCTTCTGCAGCATTCCAACTGCAACAATAGACTCCGGCCAAAGGTCGCGAACTTCAAACACCCAGGGTTTGCGTTTCACAAACGCAAGCGAGTTTGCCGAGAGGGCAACAAAAAACTGCGGCGAAGACGTAAGGATGATGTCGGTGCGCTGAAACAGGCCGGCAAGAAAACTCGAAAGCGCAAAACTGAGAAAGTCGAGCGTGCGTGCAAAAAAGCCCTCGTTCGGGGCAATGTAGCTCCACACTCGAATGAGATTAATGCCCTCAACTTCTGTGCGTTGGTAGAAGCGGTTCCGATAACCCTCGAACAGTCGACCCGCGGGAAAGTTTGGAGCCGTCGTGATCACAGTGACCTCGTGGCCCACTTCCGCCCATCGTTTGCAGTGAGCGAAGATACGACTTGCAGGCGCGTTCACCTCTGGAGGGAAGTTGTCAGCGACAAAGAGAATCTTCATAGGCGACGAACGATCGTTTCAAGGCGCTTCCTAAATGTAATCTCTAGAACCTTCGCTGGAATGCGGCGATTGAATTCGGGCGCAAATAGATAGTCATCAACATTTGTGTCGATAGCACCGCGTGTTGCGATCGAAAGTTGATTTGCGATGATCTCGTCGCCTTGGGTTTCGGGGACTATGCCGGGGGCAAAATGGATTCGGGCGACGGCTAAACGTGGCGGTGATCTGCCGCGAATTTCGTCGGCGATGGTCAACTGATCGCCGTCGAGGCGAATGGCGCGTTTGTGGAGTATGCCAATTGGGCGAAAACCGTCATGCGACGCGGTGATACCGTCCTTTAGCAGGGTACGTTCAACTATTCTTGCGATGCGGCCTGCCCGAAACGCGCTCCAAATCTCGGTTTGCTCGTAACCTGGAATTTGAACGGTGTTATGCGAACCTGTTGAACGCTCGACATGACGCCGTTCGGATCGCTCATAGGTTGAAGTGCCTGAGTTCACGATTGTGGCATTGCCGTCGAGCGAGAGCTCGAAACTCAACATGTCGCAATGGCCATGCCCTGGCTGCGTCTTGGGCGCGAAGGGCCCAGTGTCAAAGAGTACGTCGAGTCCTGAATTACGGAGTCGTGTGTACCCCGATCTTGGCAAGTCAACCACGACGCCGGAGGGAAGCCGCACGGGATTGATGCCAATTGCTTTTGCGTAGGCTTCAATTTTTGCGCGCGCCGGAGCTGCATCTTGGGCGCAATCGTTGAAATGCGAAAATGAGCCGTCGGGTCGACTCATGACCGCCAGCCACTCGAACAATCGCGGTAGTGATTGTTCCCACGGCAGCGCACACTGAACGTCATATGCACGAGTCAGATTCTCGATGTCGAGAATACTCTCGAGCAGAAGAGCATGATAGGATGGGCTCAATTCGAAGTGACCGCCATCAGCGAGAAATTGTTTAGGAAATTCGCGCCGCAGAATCTTCAGACCCGCATTGAGCCATACTTCGGCTTCTTGGCCTTCAAATAGGATCCCGGATGCGGTCAGCGCAATTGCATTGGCAAACAGATGGTTTGCGCCAAGGTGCTTTTCCACCGTCCGCATCAAGAAGCGTGTCTGAGCGGCCAGGCTATCGAGCATTCCACCTACCGGCATCTCGCCGCGCGTAACCCATTTAATCCAATGAAGAATTCGAATTGATACGGGGTAGGCCTCCCAGCCGATGCCGGAGCAAGGAGGGTTTTCGTCGAGCCATCGTGAAATGAAGAGGCGTTGGATGTCGATGTGTGAACGGTCGGCGGAAAGCCACTCATGGTAGTGAAGAGTGTAGAGCCATAGCTTCTCGGCCGTTCTCGAGTTCCAGTCACTTGCGTGCGCCACGGCGTGTTCGACATTAAGGAGCTTGAAAATATTTGGCGCAGTCACGGAAATTGGCCGCTCTATGCCAGTTACAAACCTGCCGGTCTTCACGCGCCTGTTGGGCGCGCGACGGTCGTCCACACGGGGCCGGTAGATCTGTCGCAGAACATAATTTGCCAGCTGGCCGGGTTCGTAGTGGACGAGCGTACGTAATAAGAGACCTGTCAATGGCAGGTCCACAGGCCGGGCACGGTTTTTAGACTAGCCAATTGATTGTGTCGGATTCTCATCGATGGAAATGACAAGAATGTAACTCCGCTTGTCAACACTTGTGCTTGCATCTTGCGCCCCCATCGGTTCGAAACCGAACTTCTGGAACTTGCGGGGATCGTATTTTCGCAGATTTCCAGGATAAAGGTAAGCTAAGCTGCACGAGGCTTGGACGCTCGAATTGCCACGATGTAATCGTTTGGTCTTGTCGCAGTCGATGCGTGTCTAATCACATAAACGGAAAGATGGGATGAGCTGGAACGGAGGGATCGCGGGCGCCTGTATGCTCTTGGCCGTGACGACAAGCGTCTCAGCTTCACCCTGGGCCGAGGTTGGCGACCCTCAACTTCGTTCCGACATCCAGATTTTGTCCAGCGCCGGCGTCATCGACGACATCACCACGCAGTGGCCCGTACCTTGGGCGGGTGTCGTGCGCCGATTGAAAACCGAAGACGCTCTCGCAAACCAGCCTGCCTATGTCCGGGAGGCTGCACGCCGCGTGCTCGATCTGGCGCGTCGCGAAATGCGCATCGGGGACCTGCGCGCGTCCGCAACCGTGGATGTCACCAACCGGCCCGATATCGTGCGCGGCTTCGACGCGCTCGGCCTGGGCGAGGGCCAGGCGCAACTATCCTTGGAATACATGACGTCCACCACCGCGGCTCGCCTTTCGGCGGGGATCTTCGCGCCCCGATTCCAAGGTGGTGGCAAGCTATTCATGCCAGATGGAAGCTACGTCGCGCAAAAGATCGGCGGCGCGCTCGTGTATGCGGGGTATCTCACGCACTGGTGGGGCCCAGGCTGGATTTCGGCACTCTCCTACTCCAACAACGCGAGGCCCTTTCCGCAAATCGGGATCGAGCGGGACAGCACGTCGGAGTTTCGCACGCCATGGTTGAGTTGGCTCGGTCCTTGGCAGATGGAGTTTCTGATCGGCTGGTTCAACGACAAGCGCGTGGCGACCAACACGTATTGGGACGGCTTTCGCTTCACTTTTAATCCGCTGCCCGGATTGCAGATCGGGCTTGCGCGCACCGACGAACTCTGCGGCAAGGGTCACCCGTGCAAGCCGCTCGCGACCTATTTCGATTTACGCAACGACCCGGCGCACCCGAGCCG
>Ga0134128_10009751_pt1 | contig 11519 bp, 9 predicted proteins | sample KB31754_FD_96462 | JGI IMG/M metagenome (GOLD analysis project Ga0134128, IMG submission 96462) | Terrestrial soil microbial communities with excess Nitrogen fertilizer from Kellogg Biological Station, Michigan, USA - KB3-175-4 | ecosystem: Environmental > Terrestrial > Soil > Unclassified ...
AGCAGTTCAATGCCGAGGGCAATCTGCCGCTGCGCATCGCCATCCTGATGGATATCAGCAACAGCGTCACCACCCGCTTCCAGTTTGAGCAGAAGGCGGCGGCGGATTTTCTGGCCTCGGTGCTGGTCGAAGGCCGCGATGAAGCCATGGTGGCCGGCTTCGACAACACGCTGCACGTGGCCCAGCCGTTTACCGACAAATACGAAAAGCTGCAGCAGGCCATCAACCAACTGCGCCCCTCCGGCGGCACGGCTCTCTACGATGCCCTGTTCTACACCGCCCACGATGACTTCGGCACCGGGCTGAAGGGCGCCGGCGCGGGACGCAACATCATCGTCATCATCAGCGACGGCACCGACAACCAGAGCCGCTACAGCCGCGACGAGGCGCTGGGCATGGCCCAGGACGTGGGCGCGGTGATCTATACCATCGGCACCGAACCGACCGGCGCCGACGGGCAGGCCGACGACGTGCTCAAGCGCTTCGCCGAACAGACCGGAGGACAGGCGTTTTTCCCCATCGAGGCGCATGATCTCGGCGGCGCTTTTCAGTCCATCGTGAACGATCTTCGCCACCAATACGTGGTGGCCTACAATCCCGACAACTTCGTGCCCAACGGCCAGTTCCACAACGTGCAGATCAAGGTACTGCGCAAGAACGTCACCGTGCGCACCCGCAAGGGCTACTTCGCCCGCGCCACCGGCGCCGGCCAGTAGGCCGCCCACCCCCCGTGCGATTGACTTCCCGCCGTTCCGCGCTGCGCCCGGCCCCGACGGCTCTGCCGTCGGTGGTGATCGTGGGCCGTCCCAACGTCGGCAAGTCCACCCTCTTCAACCGCCTGACCCGCTCCCGGCGCGCCATCGTGGGCGACGAACCCGGCATCACCCGCGATCGCCTGATGGGCGTCGGCGAGTGGCGCGGGCGCAGCTTCCAGTTGACCGATACAGGCGGGATGCTGCCCGGCAACGACGAAGAGATCCCGACGGCCATTTTTCAGCAGGCGCAGGTGGCGCTGGCCGATGCCGCCGTGGTGCTGATGGTGGTGGACGGGCGCAGCGAGTTGGCCGCGCCGGATCTCGAACTCGCCCGTCTGCTGCGCACCACCGGCAAACCGCTGCTGCTGCTGGTCAACAAGATCGAAAGCGAGCGCCAGACGGCGGACCTGGGGCCGTTCTACCGCCTGGGAATCAAGGACATTTTTCCGGTCAGCGCCGAACACGGCCAGGGCCTGGAAGACGCGCTCAATGCGGTGGTGGCCGCTCTCCCTGACGCCTCTACCGAGGCGCCCGCGGCGACCGCCGACGCCACGGAGACGCGCATCGCCATTGTGGGCCGCCCCAACGTGGGCAAGTCCACCCTGCTGAACCGCCTGCTGGGCGAGAACCGCTCCATCGTGAGCCCGGTGGCGGGCACCACGCGCGACGCCGTGGACGCGGTGGTGCGGCGCGGTGCGCTGCGCTGGCGCATGATTGACACCGCCGGCATCCGCCGCAAGGGCGTTACCCGCCTGATGGCCGAGAAACTCAGCGTGGTCATGGCCCGCAAGCATCTGGAACAGGCGGATGTGGCGTTGATTGTGCTCGATGGCGCCGAACCGGAGGAAGGCGGCGTGCTGTCGCTCGACGCCACCATCGCCGGCTACGCCGTCGAAGCGCTGCGCTCGTGCCTGATCGTGGTCAACAAATGGGATCGGGCCAAGGAGATGGGACGCACGCAGGAGGAGTACAAACTGCGGGTGCGCGAACGGCTGAAGTTTCTCGCCTTCGCTCCCATTATTTTCATCTCCGCCCAGGAAGGCGTGGGGATGCCGAAACTGGAGGCGGCCATCGGCCGGGTGGCGCGTGAACGCCATAAGCGCGTGCCCACCGCCGCCGTCAACCGGTTTTTGGCCTCGGTGGATTTCGCCCGCGCCCCTACGCCTGCCGGTCAGCGGGTGCGCATTCTTTATCTGTCGCAGGTCTCCACCGCGCCGCCCCAGTTCGTGCTCTTTCTGGATCGCGCCCGGCCGCTGCACTTTGCCTATCGCCGCTTTCTGGAGAACCAGTTGCGCCAGGCGTTCGGGTTCGAGGGTACGCCCCTGCTGCTGAAAACCCGCATCGGAAAGCAGACGGCCGCCCGCGGGCGTTGACGGGCGCCGGGCCGCTCAGCGACCGCCGCCGCCCTGCACCAGCACCGGCAATCCGGCCGGCGAGGCGATCGCGGGGGCGCGCACCGCCACCGGAAGTTCCGGCCAGATGTGGGGATCCTCGAGGCCGATGCGCCACACCGAAAAGCCCCTCAGATGGTACTGGGTCACCAAGTGCAGCTTGGCCACGAAGCTGCGCTCGTCTTCCACCCAGGTCACCTGGCGCTTATGACCGCTGCCGGTGATGCGGTACGACGACTGCATCTGGGCATCCCACTCGAGCGGCGTGTCGTCATCGTGGACCACCGGGCCGTTGCGGTGGAAGAGCCGGTAGACGTACTCAAAAACCCGCTTCAGGTGGCCGGCGACGCGGCGACGGAAGCTGATGCGCACCCGCCGCTCCATCCAGTCGGTCTGGTAGGTGGGCAGCCCCAGCGAAATCTTGTCGGGGGGCACCTGTTCCAGCACGTGCTGCACAACTCTTTCCACCCAGGGATAACTGGCCAGCGGTCCGGGATGACGGGAGTCGCTCTCCGGGTAGGCCATCACGCTCAGAAAATCGGCGCTGGCCCCCAGCGCGGCGTAGTCGTAGACGCCGGAGAAGGTGCGGTAGTTGTCGCTGTCGGGCAGATCGGCGGTGCGCGCCGCCACCGCCACGCTCAATTGCCGGCCCTGGCGGTGCAGCGCCTCGGCGGTCTCGGCGACAAAACGCGAGAAGGCGGCTCGTTGCGAGGAAGGCAGGTTCTCAAAATCAATCTGCCAGCCGGAAAACCCCTGCTCGCGGGCAGTCGACACGAGCGCCCCGATGGCCCGATCGCGCGCTCGCGGGCTGCGCAGCATCCGCTCGCCGTTGAGCCGCGAAAACCCGGCGTTGATGACCAGCGGCATCACCGCCACCTTCTGCGCCTCCGCCTCTGCCAGCAGATCGGCGGGCACACTGCCTTTGAGCGTGCCGTTGCGATCCAGCGAGAAGCTCTGCGGCGCCAGCGTGCCGATACGGTCCGAGTGCTGGGTAAAGCTGAGGTCGGCGGCCGTGCCCGGGACGGTATAAAAGAGTGCGCTGCCGATTTCGGCCGCCGTCAGCGGCGGCGCGGGGGCGTCGGGCGCCTGGGCGTGCAGGGCCAGGCACAGGCACATCCCTACAAGCCACACGGGCCAGCGCTGCATAACTCTGATTCTAACCAGCCAGGGTAGTCATGGGGCAGTATTCAAAGGGCTACTGCACCAGGCCGGAACCGGAGGCGGCGGCCTCGTCACCGCCGTCATCTTCCTCGCCCCCGAGCACCAGCTCGGCGCGGCAGCCTTCGGCGGCAATGCGAATCGTGCCCCCCTCGAAGAAAAACCTGAGGCTGGGATCGGGATCACGGCGCAACTCAAAATAATCCAATTGGCCCGGTGACTCCTGATCGAAGGCCACCTCAAACCGGGTCAGCCCGATAAAGTGCAGCGCCAGCCCGCTCACCGGGACCAGTTGTCCGCCGCGCACGATGGTCATCTCTTCGGTGACCGCCCAGCCCAGCGTCGCCGAGGTGGGTTCGACGCCGTACGTCAAACCCACCAGGCGCATCTGCTGGTGCAGGTCCAGACGCACGCCCTCCACCTCGACTTCCGCCAAGGCTTGCTGGAGAGCGGGCTGCTTGAAGTTTTCGAAGCGGATGGGAATGGGTCCTTTGGGAAGTTAGAAGGGGATGTCGTCGTCGGTGATCTCCGTCGGCGGACCGCTGGGGAAGCGATCGCCCTCATCGTGCGCCGACCCCGGCGCCGAGGCGGCATGCGCGGCGCGACCGCCGCCGCTCGATTCGCCGCGGCTGCTCCCGCCACCCTCGCCGCGACCGCCGGTCATCACCATCTCGTTGACGATCACCTCGGTCATGTAATGGCGCTTGTTCTCTTTGTCTTCCCACGAGCGCGTCTGCAGACGTCCCTCGATGTACACGCTGGATCCCTTGGTCAGGTACTGGTTGGCCGTCTCGGCCAGCTTCGACCAGCAAACAATGTTGTGCCACTCGGTGCGTTCCTGAAACTCACCGCTGCCCTTGTCTTTCCAACGTTCACTGGTGGCCAGACTGAACTTGGTCACCGCTTGTCCGGAAGGGGTGTACTTGAGCTCGGGGTCCTTGCCCAGACGCCCAAGCAGGATCACTTTGTTCACACTGCGCGACATGGTCTCTACCTCTGGTTATCGAAGACCGCGCCCTTAGCGGACGCGGGGTTGGGTTCAATTGTACGCGGCCCCTGCCTGGCAGGTAAGACCCAATCCCTCCCACCGCGCTGGCCTGCCGGCCCGTTGCGGAACACAGATCCCGACGTCCCGTAATGGAAACATAGTGTCGCATACAGCAGCTACGTCTATTCAGAATCTTGTAAAATAGTGGTTGGCGCTTTCCTAAAAATCGTAGTGCAGGCTATCCTCTAGCGGTAAGCCTGACGACCCGATTCCTGGTGCAATACCTCCTCCTCCATTTCGGCTACGCATTCCTGGTGCTGGGCCTGATCATCGAAGGCGACGCCACCCTGGTGGCCGCCATGATTCTGGCCAGCGCGGGAACCGAGTACTTCAGCATGCGCTGGGTGATCGGCATTGCCCTGGGCGTGACGGTGGGGGGCAATGAGCTGATGTACGAGATCGGCGCCCTGGGCCGCATGCGCAGCCTGCTGGCCAACAGCAAGCACCGGCAACGGGTTTCACGCTGGCTGCACAGCTCGCGTTCCGGGTTCTCGGCGCTGCTCTTCTCCCGTTTCATGTGGGGGTTCCGGCTGATCATTCCGCTGGCGGCGGGAATGCTGCACATCCGCCGGCGCCGCTTCTCGCTCACCAACCTGGTGGGCGGGGTGATCTGGGTGGCGTTGCTGGCCTACTTCGGAGTGGCGTTGCAGCAGTTGTTTGTGCTGCTGCATGACGACCTGATGCGCTACCAGTCGCACATCGCGGTGGCGCTGTTCTTATTGGGCATCGTGCTCGGCCTGGGAACCATTCCCTGGCAGATCACCCGCCGCGGCCGCCGCCGTCCGGCACCCGGCCATCTGGGTCTGGACACCTGCGATGCCGCCCCGGTAGCCACCAGAAAAGCCGTCCAGCTTCCCAAGCCGCCGGCGGCCGCCGCCCTGCCCACCGCACCGCCGGCCTGGTCACAGCCGCACAAGTCCCATCCCACGCCCCCGGTCCGTTAGGCTTGACTATCGCTATCCCCTTGAATAAACTCAACTTAGCATGATCAAGATGGATCTCATCCAGGCCGTCGTGAACCGTACGGGTCTGAGCAAGACCCAGGCGGAAGCGGCGGTAGAGGCGATCTTCGGGAGCATGAAGACAGCGCTGGAAAAGGGCGACCGCATCGAGCTGCGCGGGTTTGGGGTGTTCAGCATTCGGCCGCGCAAGACCGGAGTCGGCCGCAATCCCCGCACCGGCGCCGAGGTTGCTATCGCCCCCGGCAAATCCATCCGCTTCCGTCCCGGCAAGGAAATGAGCGCCATCGAATAGCAACAGGATGGATGTAACATCGGTTGCGTTCTGGAGGGTGCCGCGCGATGAGCGCTGGCAGCCGCCCCTGCCCAGTTGGCGATGGGCAGTTCCGCTGTTTCTGCTGACGCTGCTCACCACTACGGTCATTGGCGCGCGGCTGCAGTTCAACTTCGCCCACCATCTGCCGGCCTACTTTACCCCCGAAGACCTGTTCCCCTTTCGTTGGGTCTGGCACCATCCCGCCACACTCTGGGGTGGACTCAGCTTCAGCCTGCCGTTGATGGCCATCCTGCTCAGCCATGAGCTGGGCCACTTTCTCGCCTGCCGCTTCTATCGTCTGGACTCCACCTACCCGCTCTTCCTGCCCGCGCCGACCCTGATCGGCACCTTTGGCGCTTTCATCCGCATCAAGGCGCCGTTTCACGACCGTCAGGAAGTTTTCGATGTCGGCATTGCCGGACCGCTGGCGGGCATGGCGGTGGCAGTGCCGTTGCTGTTCTGGGGGCTGGCTACCTCCGTCGTGCTGGCGCCGGCACAGGTCAGCATTTGGCAGCACCAGTTTCTGGAGTTTGCCTGGCCGCCGCTGGCGCGCTGGGTGGCGGCGGGGCTCTACCCGGGCGTGGTGGTGACGCACATCGCCCTGTCTCCCATGGCGCGCGCCGCCTGGCTGGGGCTTTTCGTCACCATGCTGAACCTGGTTCCAGGAGCGCAACTGGACGGCGGCCATGTCGTCTACGCGGTGGCGCCGCGGCTGCACACCGCGATCTCGTGGATTACGCTGGCGGCGCTCATCGCTGGCGGCTGGTTCTACTGGCCCGGCTGGTACTTCTTCGCCGCCTTCATCGCCGTCATGCGGGTGCGCCATCCCTTCGTGCCCGAAGTCACGCGCTTGGGCCAGGGAAGGCTGTGGCTGGCGCTGCTGGCGCTGGCCATTTTTCTGGTGACCTTCATGGCCATGCCGCTGGCCGCCGCTTAGAGGTTGAGCGGATCGACATCCACCGCCAGGGCGGTGGCGGGGAATTTTTCCTGGCGGGCGAAGGCGCGCAGCGCCCACAACAGGGCGTTGAGTTCCCTGCGGCTGGCGCTCTTGAACAGAAACTGGAAGCGGTACTCGTTTTTGGCTCTGGCGAGAAGAGCGGGCGAGGGGCCGAGCACGCGGGTCGAGGCATACCGCTCCGCCTGCAGTTTCAGGAATTTGCCGGCGCGGGTGGCGTAGTCGAGAACGCGGTCGTACTCACTGTGGCGCAACTGCGCCGCCGCCAGCGCCGCGAAGGGCGGATAGTGCATCCAGCGGCGGAACTCGGCTTCCTTGTCGTAGAAGGCGGTAAAGTCGGCGCGCACCGCCGTCTCCACCGCATAGTGGCCCGGATGCATCACCTGCAAAATCACTTCGCCCGGCGTGTCGCCGCGTCCCGCCCGGCCCGCCACCTGGGTCAGCAGTTGAAACGTCCGCTCGGCGGCGCGGAAATCGGGAAACGTCAGGCCGCGGTCGGCATTGAGCACCCCCACCAGCGTCACGCCCGGCAGGTCGTGGCCTTTGGCGATCATCTGGGTGCCGACCAGAATGTCGAGATCGCCGTCGCGAAAGCGCGCCAGCACGCGCTCCAGGTGGCCGCGGCTGCGGGCGGTATCCCGGTCGAGGCGGGCGAGGCGCGCCTGGGGAAACAGCGCCGCGAGGCTCTCTTCCACCTTCTCGCTGCCGCTGCCGAGAAAATAGATATGTTCGCTGTCGCACGCCGGGCATCGTGCCGGAGGCTCGGTGCTGTAGCCGCACAGGTGGCACAGCAGCCGCGCGGCGCGCTTGTGGTAGGTCAGCGCCAGCGAACAGTCGCGGCACTGCACGCTGGCGCCGCAGGCGCGGCACATCACCACCGGCGCGAAGCCGCGGCGGTTGATCAGCAACAGCGACTGCTGTCCCCTGGTCAGCCGGTCGTCCAGCGCGGCGCGCAGCTCGGCCGACAGCAGCATCTCCTGCGCGGCTTCCTCCCGCCGCGGCGCCGCGTCCCCGGCGGCACGCCGGCGGAAATCCTCACCCATGTCCACCAGCCGCATCGCCGGCAGGGGGCGCGCCTCGACCCGCTCGCGCATCTCCAGCAGACGGTACTTGCCGCTGCGGGCGTGCGCGTAGCTTTCGAGCGACGGGGTGGCCGACCCCAGCACCATGCGCGCATTTTGCAGGCGGGCGCGCAGCACCGCCAGATCGCGGGCGTGGTAGCGCGGCGACTCCTGTTGCTTGAAGCTGGCGTCGTGCTCCTCATCCACCAGAATCAGCCCCAGGCGATGGAGCGGGGCGAACACCGCCGAGCGGGTGCCCACCGCCACCCGCGCCTCCCCGCGCCGCAGCCGTTCCCAGTGCTGCGCCCGCTCCCCCGCGCTCAGTCCGGAATGCAGCACGCTTACCTGGCCGGGGAAGGCGTCGGTGAAATCCGCAAACAGCGCCGGCGTCAGCCCGATCTCGGGCACCAGCAGCAGCGCCGTCTCGCCGCGCTCCAGGGCGGCGGCGATGGCCGCCAGGTAGACCGCCGTCTTGCCGCTGCCGGTCACGCCATGCAGCAGCATCGGGGTGCGCACATCCCCGGCGAAGATGGCGTCCAGCGCCGCCTGCTGCGCCGGGTTCAGGCTCAGAACGCGCGGGCGCGGCGCCCAGGCGGGGGCGGGCAGCGCCGCCTCGCGCTCCAGCCGCCGCAGCACCCCGCGCCGCGCCAGGGTGGCCACGGCGGAGGCGGAAGCCGCGCGCGCCAGCTCGCCCGCCTCGATTTCGCCCCCGGCGGCGCGCACCAGCTCGACCACCCGCGTCTGCGCCGCCGTACTCCGCCCGGGGATGCTGGCCGCGTTTTCCGCCAGTTGCCAAAACCTGCGGCGCGGCAGCGGCGCGCGCACCCCGTCCTTGCCCGTCGGGCCGGGAGGCAGCGCGCAGCGCATCACCTCGCCCACCGGCGCTTGATAGTACGCCGCCGCCCAGCGCACCATCTCCAGCACCGGCGTCGCCACGATCGCTTCCGCGTCGAGTACCGCCTCCAGCGGCCGCGCCTGCTCCGGCTTCAGTCCCGGCGGCAGCTCCGCGCGCGTCCCCACCGCCACCCCCACCAGCCGGCGCCGTCCCCAGGGGACCAGCACCCGCGCGCCCGCGACCGGCGCAGGCACAGACTCCGGCAAAGTGTAGGTAAAGGCGCCGTCGAGCGGCACCGGCAGTACTACGTCGACGTAACCATCTCTCATTTCACCGCGGCGGTGACCGCGGCCACGATGGCATCGGCGTCAATCTGATAGCGGTGCAGCAACTCCTCCGGCTTGCCGCTGCGCGGCACCCCGTGCACCGCCAGGCGCTCGACCCGCACTCCCGCGGGCGACACCGCCTCGCACACCGCATCGCCCAGCCCGCCGGCGCTGTAGTGATCCTCCACCGTGATCAGCAGGTTCCCGGTGGCTTTGGCCGCCGCCAGCAGCGTGTCGCGGTCAATCGGCCGCACGCTGAACAGATCAATCACCCGCAGTGCGATGCCCTTGGCCTTGAGTTGATCGTGGGCTTTGAGCGCCTCGGTCAGCGTCACCCCCGCCGCCACCACCGTCACCCGGTCGCCGGCGCTCTGGCGCAGCACCTTGGCCTTACCCAGCGCAAAGCTCTCGTCGTTGCCGTAGATCACCGCCGCCTTGGGCCGCCCGGTGCGCACGTAGCTCAGCCCCGGGTTGGCGGTCACCAGCTCGATGGCGCGCCAGGTGCTCACCGCGTCGCTGGGATAGAGCACGGTCGAGTGCGGCAGGGCGCGGAACAGCGACAGGTCCTCCAGCCCCATCTGCGAGCCGCCGTCCTCACCGATGGAGATGCCGGCGTGGGTGCCGACAAATTTTACGTTGGCCTGCGCCAGCCCCGCCAGCCGGATGAAGTCCGCCGCGCGGGTGAGAAAACAGGCAAAGGTGGAGACGAAGGGAATGCGGCCCGTGGTGGCGAAGCCCATCGCCATGCCGGTCATGTTCTGTTCGGCGATGTAGCCCTCAAAGAACCGCTCCGGCTGCAGCTTTTGAAAATCCTGGGTGAAGGTTGAGTTTTCGACGTCGCCGTCAATCGCCACCAGACGGGTGTCGCGCTGGCCGATCGCCGCCAGCGCCTGCCCAAAGGCCTCGCGGGTCGCCACTTGTTCTCCCAGCTTATAGTTGGGTCCGGGCGCGCCGCTCGCGGGCGCGGCGGCGGGCGGCGGCGCGGCGGCGGGCTTCTGCGGCCACGGCCGCGTGCCATTCGACAACGGCCGCAGCGCCGCGCGCAGCTCGGCCAGGGCGCTGTCGGCTTCCTCGCCCGCCTTGAGCGCCTTGCCGTGCCAGCCGTTCTTGTCCGCCAGAAACGACACGCCCTTGCCCTTCAGGGTGCGCGCCAGAATCACCGTGGGCCGCCCCACCGTGGCGGCGGCGTTGGCGTACGCCTGGCGAAGTTGGGGAATATCGTGGCCATCCACCACCAGCGCGTTCCATCCGAAGGCGTGCCAGCGCTGACGGTAGGTCTCCATGTCGTGCTGCAGCATGGTGGGCTGGCTCTGGCCCAGCCGGTTCACGTCCACCAGGGCGCAGAGGTTGTCCACGTTGTAGAAGCTGGCCACCTTGGCCGCCTCCCACACCGACCCCTCGGCGGTTTCGCCGTCACCCATCAGCACATAGGTGCGGTAGGGAGCGCCGGCCAGCCGCGCCTGCAGCGCCATCCCCAGGCCCACCGTCAGCCCCTGGCCGAGGGAGCCGGTGGGTACGGCCACGAACGGCAGCACCGGGGTGGGATGGCCCTCGAGGTTGGAGTCGAGTTGGCGCAGGGTCTTGAGATGCTCGCGCGGAAACAGCCCCAACTCCGCCCACACCGAGTACAGCACCGGCGCGGCGTGTCCCTTGGAGAGCACAAACTTGTCGTTGGCGGGTGAGGCGGGCGCGGCCGGATCCAGCCGCATGACCTCGAAGAACAGCACCGCCATCAGCTCCGCCGCCGACATCGAGCTGGTCGGGTGTCCGCTGCCCGCCGCCGTGGTGGCTTCGATCGAGTCAATGCGCAGTTGGGTGGCGAGATTGTGCAGGGCGAGATCGGCTTCGGCTTGAGGCATGGTCTTGTCTTTCCCGGCGCCGCGGCGCCGCCGCCGGCGCTCAGCCGGCCAGTACCGCTTCCGGCAAAATGAAACGCACGTGTTCGTCAATGCCTTCGGTTTCCATGACGTCCTCGAAACCGAAGCGCGCGCGCAGCGCTCCCACCACTTCCTGCACCAGCGACTCGGGCGCGGAAGCCCCGGCGGTCAGGCCCACCGTCCGCACCCCTTCCAGCCAGGCGGGCTGAATGGCGCCGGCGTTGTCAATGCGGTAGGCGGCGGTGCCGGCGTTGGCCGCCACCTCCACCAGCCGCAGCGAGTTGGAACTGTTCTCCGAGCCCACCACCAGCACCAGGTCGGCGCGCGGCGCGATGCGCTTCAGCGCCGTCTGCCGGTTCTGGGTGGCGTAGCAGATGTCCTGCGCCTTGGGCGCGGCCACCAGCGGAAAACGCTGCCGCAACCTCTCGATGATGGCTCCGGTTTCATCGAGACTCAGGGTTGTCTGGGTCAGGTAGGCGACGCGGGTGGGGTCACTGACCGTGATGGCGTCCACCTGTTCCAGCGTCTCGACCACCGGCGTGCCCTCCGGCACCTCGCCCAGCAGGCCGATGATCTCGTCGTGCTGGCGGTGGCCGATGATGACGATGCTGTAGCCGCGGCGAATGTACTCCTGCGCCTCGTTGTGCACTTTGCTCACCAGCGGACAGGTGGCGTCAATCACCTGCAACTGCCGCTCGCGCGCCTCCTGCCACATCTGCGGCGAAACGCCGTGGGCGCTGAAGAACGTCCGCGCCCCTTCCGGCACCGACTGCAGGTCGGGCACGAACACCGCCCCGCTGGCCTCCAGGCTGGAGATCACCGTGCGGTTATGGACAAT
>Ga0134128_10009754_pt1 | contig 11518 bp, 11 predicted proteins | sample KB31754_FD_96462 | JGI IMG/M metagenome (GOLD analysis project Ga0134128, IMG submission 96462) | Terrestrial soil microbial communities with excess Nitrogen fertilizer from Kellogg Biological Station, Michigan, USA - KB3-175-4 | ecosystem: Environmental > Terrestrial > Soil > Unclassified ...
AATGCTCGACCTGCTGCTGTCGCACGGCGGCGGCACGGCGACGACGCTCAGCGATCAGCTGCCCGTCACCCGCCAGGCCGTCGCCAAACACCTCGCGGTGCTCGACCGGGTCGGATTGGTCCATGTGACTCCTTCCGGCCGCGAGCGTCTGTACGAGGTCGACGAAGCCCAACTCGCCCGCGCGGTCGCGCAACTGTCGACCGTCGGCGCCACCTGGGACGCCCGGCTACAGCGGATCAAGCGGATCGCCGAGGCCATCCAGCGCGGCCAAGAGCGCTGAGCGCGCCACGGCTGACCGCACCAAACTGACGCATCACTATCACCCGAGAAAGAGGCACCGAGATGGTGGACATCCTGCACAGAATCGGCGTCGTCTCGTCTCCCGACGAGGTCTACGCGGCGCTGACCACGGTCGACGGGCTGGCGGCGTGGTGGACTCAGGACACTGACGGCGAGGGCGAGGTCGGCGGCGTGCTGCGGTTCCGCTTCCCGGTCGGCGGCTTCGACATGAAGGTGCTCGAGGCCAGGCCCGGCGAGTTCGTGCTCTGGCAGGTCGTCGAAGGGCCGGCCGAGTGGGTCGGCACGCGGGTCCGCTTCGACCTCAAGCACGAGGACGGCTACACGATCGTGCTGTTCCGGCACGAGGGCTGGAGCGAGCCGGTGGAGTTCATGTACCACTGCAGCACGAAGTGGGCGACCTTCCTGATGAGCCTGAAGCGGCTGCTCGAGACCGGCAAGGGCGAGCCCGCGCCGAACGATGTCCAGATCAGCAACTGGCACTAGGGCGTGTTTTGAAACTATCGCCGGGGCCGCGACGCCTGCCACGCACGCTCGCTGCGTTGGCGAAGCGCCCACAGACAACCCGGTATGAGGACGCTCCGCCGCCTTGCGATCGCACGCGCCAGGCGCCGCGGCCTTATCCGACGCTAGTTTCAAAACACGCCCTAGTGTCCTGAGTCAGCGGCGCGAGCGCCGGTCAGTCGCGCCGCTTCGGCACCGGAACGCGCATCAGGTCTTCGGCGACGCGCAGCTCGCCGCTGTAGTGCTCGCGTGCCTCCCGATAGAACGCCACCGGATCCCGGTAGCGCCGGGAGAAGTGGGTGAGCACCAGCGAGCGCGCCCCGCACTCGGTCGCCACCTGCGCCGCCTGAGCGGCCGTCAGGTGCCCGTAGTCGGCCGCGAGCTTCGCGTCGGCGGTCAGGAAGGTCGACTCGATGATCAGCATGTCGACGCCTTGGGCGAGTTCGTAGACGCCCTCGCACAGGCGCGTGTCCATCACGAACGCTACCGACTGCCCCGGACGCAGCACACTGATCTCCTCAAGCGTGATCGTGCGCCCCTCGTGCTCCAATACACCGCGCAGTTGCAGCTCGCCGACCACCGGCCCGCTGAGCCCGGCCGCGGCGAGACGATCGGGCACGATGCGGCGCACGTCCGGCTCGGTCAGCCGGTAGCCATACGCGTCGATGCCGTGGTCGAGGCGTGCGGCGGTCAGCCGGCCAAACCGCTCGTCGGCGAGAACAGCGCGCTCCCCCTGCACCGGCTCCTCTGCCGGCTCCTCGCGCAGCACCTTGTCCGCGTAGTCGGGGTACAGCCAGCGCAGCCGCGCGAAGGACTCACGGCCGGAGGCGGGGTAGTGGCAGTGCACCAGGTGCTCCACGCCGTCGAGCGCTATCCGGGAGAGCACGCCGGGCAGGCCGAAGCAATGGTCGCCGTGAAAGTGCGTGACGCAGATGCGGGTGATGTCGTGCACGGAAACGCCCGCGAGCGTCATCTGCCGCTGCGTTCCCTCGCCGGGATCGAACAGGAAGCCCTGGTCGTCCCAGCGCAGGAAGTAGCCGTTGTGGTTGCGGGCACGCGTCGGGACCTGGCTCGCAGTGCCCAAGACCACCAGTTCGCGCATATTCGAAGACTAACGGCGGCAAACCTGACGGTGCATCGGATTAACCTGTGTGTGGCGTGGAAACGTCAGAACAACGAGCTGAGCGCGGTCCCGTCCGGCGAGCCGAGGCCGGTGCACGCGTCCCAGCCGGGGCCGGCCCGGTACGCGCCGTTGCTGCCCTCGGTCACATCCCGGAAGCCCTGCTGCGCGACGCCCGGCGCGATGTTGGCGTACAGCGTCGGCTGCAGCAGACCCAGCGGCTTGCCGCCGCGCTGCGCGAGCCGGCACACCAGCGCTGCCCATAGCGGCGCTACCGCGCTGGTCCCGCCGACGACCCCGGACTGGCCATCGACATAAATCTGATAACCGGTCTGCGGGTCGGCATTGCCGGCGACGTCGGGCACGCCGCGGCCGGACGCCGGGACTCCCGCGTTCGCCTGCCAACTCGGCGTGGTGAAGGAGGTCGAGACACCGCCGCCGGTCGCTCCGCCGCTGGCGCCGTCGTTCCACACGGTCTCGGCGCTGATCGCGCCCGAGCCGGTGAGGGCCAGCCGGGTGCCGCCGCAGCCGAGCACGTGCGGGCTGGAGGCCGGGAAATCGCAGTGCGGCGCGCCATCCGTCTCGTTGTCGCTCGAGCCGTTGTCCCCGGAGGCGGCCAGCACGGTGGCTCCGAGCGCGATCGCGTCCGCGCAGGCCTGGTCGAGCGCGTCGCGGGCCTGCGCGGTCCAGGAGTCCTCCGGCCCGCCCCAGCTGATCGAGATCGCCGCCGGGGTCGGGGTGGCGTGCGCGGCGGCGGTCACCGCGTCGACGAAGCCCTGATCGGTGTTCGGCGCGAAGTAGACAACCTGGGCCGCGCCCGGTGCCAAGGCCCCGGCGACCTCGATGTCCAGCAGCACCTCGCCGTCCGCGCTGTTCGGGTCGCCGGTTGGGCTGTTCGAGCCGCCGTCCACCGGCACCGCGGTGACCGAGGGCGTGCTCAACCCGAGTCCGCCGAAGTAGGTGTCAAGGTCGCTTTGCGCGTAGCCGCCGCCGAGTTCGATGATCGCGAGGGTCTGGCCGGAGCCGTCGTACTGTGTCGGGAAGTCGTACGCCGCGCCGACCTGGACCGCCGAGTACGAGGTGGCCGGCGCCGCCGCGGGCGCGAACCGGAAATACGCGCGGGCCTGCGGGCGGTTGTCGATGCCGAGGACCGCGGTCACCACTCCGGAGAGCGCGTTAGGCAGGTTCAGCTGTCCGGTGCGGTAGCGGTGCACTACTCCATCCGGGGAGAGCGGATGTGGGCTGCGCACGAGCGAAACGGAGGTGCCGAATGCGTCGCCGAACGCTGACACGGCGCCCTCCGCCACGATCCGGCGCGCTCCGGGATCCGCGTCGATCACGTCGATCCCGTGCCGGGCCAGGGTTTCCCGGACATGCTCCACATCGTCGAGGTCCGCGCCGTACTGGGTGCGCAGTTCCTCCCGGGTCAGCCTGCGCAGGCCGGCCGAGACCTCGGCGGGCAGATTTTGCCGACGCCGCAGGTACAGGCTCACGTGGATGCGCTCCCGCGGATCCACGGGTCCCACGAGCTCGGAGCGGGGCAGCGGGCGACGATGCGAGGCGGCGAGTTCCATACTGCACATTGATATCCCACGCCCCGTCAGTTCGCGACCTTTGCGACGATCGGCGTGCCGCGCGGCATATCGGCGCCGCGCCGCTGCTCCACGGGTCTTGTCGCAGGTTGACAGCGCAGATGGCACCAGACAACTATTGAGGCTTCTCAGGCCGCCCTGGTTAGGAGCACCTTGATATCCTTCGAGCGGGTGACGAAAAGGTATCCGGACGGCACCGTCGCGGTGAACGAGCTGAGCTTCACCGCTCCGGACGGCGCGATCACCGTTCTGGTCGGCCCATCCGGCTGTGGGAAGACCACCTCGCTGCGGATGGTCAACCGGCTGATCGAGCCGACCGAGGGTCGCATCGCGATCGACGGGACCGATGTGCGCGCCCGGCCGGCCGCCGAACTGCGCCGCTCGATCGGCTACGTCATTCAGCACGCCGGACTGTTTCCGCACCGCACCATCGTGGACAACATCACCACGGTGCCCCGGCTGCTCGGCACCGACCGGCGTACCGCGCGAAACCGGGCGCATGAGCTGATGGAACTGGTCGGGCTGGACCCGGCGCTGGCCAAGCGCTACCCCTACCAGCTGTCGGGCGGCCAGCAGCAGCGCGTGGGCGTGGCCAGGGCGCTGGCCGCGGATCCGCCGGTGCTGCTGATGGACGAGCCGTTCTCCGCGGTCGACCCGATCGTGCGCAAGGGCCTGCAGGAGGAGTTCCTGCGCATCCAGGGCGAGGTCGCCAAGACCATCCTGTTCGTCACGCACGACATCGATGAGGCGATCAAGCTCGGCGACAAGATCGCGGTGCTGCGCGAGGGCGGCGTGCTCGCGCAGTTCGCCTCCCCGGACCGGCTGCTGGCCGAGCCCGCGGACGACTTCGTCGAGCAGTTCCTCGGCCGGGACCGCGGCATCCGCCGGCTGACCTTCTATCCGAGCGCCGGCCTGAGCCTGCAAGAGGGGCCTGTCGTTGCGGCGGACACTCCCGCGCCCTCGGCGCGCGACGCGGCGCTGTCTGCCGGAACGCCGTGGCTGCTCATCGTGGACGCCGACCGGCGGCCGCTGGGCTGGGCCAACCCGGCTGCGCTGCCGGATCAGGGTCCCATCGGCAACGCACGGCTGATCGGGTACGGGCACGCCTTCGTCCCAGGCTCCGACTCGCTGCGCGCGGCCCTCGACGCGGCGGTCCTCTCCCCCACCGGCTGGGCGGTCGGCACGGACGGCAACGGCCAGGTCCTCGGCGTGATCAGCCAGGAATCGATCGGCTCCGCGATCCGCGCGGCGCACGCCCAGTCCAGCACCGAGCGGGAGCGGGCCGACGAGAAGGCCGCGGCGGCCGACGCGGCGCCGGATAGCGGGACGGCGGCCGAGGCCGACGAGCCCAGCGCCGCCGACTCGGCCGGGTCCGAGGCACCACCGAGCGATGAGGCGCCGCTGGAGCAGGCCCGATGATCGCGGCCAGCGTCTTCGACCTGCCCAGCTACGTCCAGCACTCCTATCTCGGCCTGCTCGGCGAGCAGTTGGAGGTCTCGCTCGGCGCGACGCTGGGCGGGTTGCTGGTATCGCTGCCGATCGGCCAGGCTTGCGCCCGCTGGCGGCTGCTCTACCCGCCGGTCCTCGGCCTGGTGACGGTTGCCTACTCGATCCCGTCGCTGGCGCTGTTCGTCTTCCTGATCGACTACACCGGGATCACCGACACCACGCTGTTCATCGCGCTCGCGCTCTACAGCCTGTGCATCCTGGTGCCCGGCGTCGTGGACGGCATCCGCACCGTGCCCCCTGAGGTCAAGCTCGCCGCCGACGCGATGGGCTACGGCCCCGCGCGCCGCTACTTCCAGGTGGAGCTGCCGATCGCCGCGCCGACCATCATGGCGGCCGTGCGGGTGGCCACCGTCTCCAGCATCAGCCTCATGAGCATCGGGGCGGTCATCGGCAACCTCGGCGGCTTCGGCCAGCTGTTCACCACCGGCCTGCGCTCGTTCAACCTGTCGCTGGTGTGGCTCGGCCTGTTCAGCCTTGTGGTGCTGGCGCTGCTGTGCGACGTGCTGTTGCGCCTGGCGCAACGCCTGATGACCCCGTGGGCCGACCGCAGGAGTGCGCGGGCATGATCGACTTTCTTCGCCAGTTCTTCTCCGACCCGCGATTCCAGAGCGGGTACGACGGCATCTGGCAGCGGATCTCCGAGCACTGCTGGTACTCGCTGATCGCGTTCCTGTGCGCGGCCGCGATCGGGCTGCCGCTGGCCCTGCTGACCGGTCACATCGGGCGCGGCGACGGGCCCATCGCGGCGCTGGCGGCGGTCGGCCGGGCCATGCCGAGCCTGGGCCTGATCGTGCTGCTCGCGGTGAAGATCGGGGTGTTCAACTTCAACGCCGCGCTCATCCCGTTGGTAGCGCTGGCCGTCCCGCCGATCCTGCTGACGACGCACGAGGGCCTGCGCGCGGTGGAGCGCTCCGTGGTAGACGCGGCGCGCGGCATGGGCATGCGGCCGCTGCAGGTGCTGTTCCGGGTGGAGATCCCCTCGGCGCTGCCGCTGATCCTCAGTGGTCTGCGAACGGCGGCGGTGCAGGTGGTCGCGACCACGACGATCGCCGCCGTGATCTCCTTCGGCGGACTCGGCCGGTACGTCGTGGACGGCCTTTCCCAGTACCAGTACTACCAAGTCGTCGGCGGCGGGTTCCTGGTCGTGCTGCTGTCAGTCGCCACCCTCATCTTGTTCTCGGTGATCACCCGGCTCGCGGTCTCGCCGGGCCTGCGCCGGAATCGATAAGCACCGTCTACGAGCGCTCAAGCAAACGGCCCCCGGTCATCACCGGGGGCCGTGAAGTCTTCGCACCGTCAGCGTGATCAGCCCGGCGCCGAGTGCTATCAGGCTGCTGCGACTGCTCGCGCGAGCGCGTGTTCGAGCACGATGACCAGCGAGTCTCGCACCGAGCCCTGGTCACGGGCGTCGAAGCACAGCACCGGCACCTCGTCGGCGACGTCCAGCGCCTCGCGTACTGCGTCGAGCGGGTGCGTCAGATCGCCGTCGAAGGTGTTGACCGCGACCGCGAACGGCATCCCCTTGCGCTCGAAGTAGTCCACGGCCGGGAAGCAGTCGTCCAGGCGGCGGCTGTCCACGACCACCAGCGCCCCCAGCGCGCCCTCGGTGACGTCGTCCCACATGAAGCCGAAGCGGTCCTGTCCCGGGGTGCCGAACAGGTAGAGCTTGAGCGTCGGGTCGAGGGTGAGGCAGCCGAAGTCCATGGCCACCGTCGTGGTGGTCTTGTTCGGGGTCAGCGAGACGTCGTCGATGCCCGCGGCGACCTCGGTGATCGACGCCTCGGTGGTCAGCGGCTCGATCTCGGAGACCGCGGCGACCGCGGTGGTCTTGCCGACGCCGAAGCCGCCCGCGACGACCATCTTGACCGGCAGTGGCGGCCGGACGGCCGGCGCCAGGTCAGTCGGCGTCTCGTGAGCCGACGGAAGTGGGGATGGCGCGGAGCCCATCGATAACCCTTCGAAGTACGTCGATGTCTGAAGAGGTGCCGGAGCGGGGCACGTGCACCGCGAGCAGCCGACTGGCCCGCAGGTCTCCCGCGAGCACGCGGACTACGTTCAGATGCAGGCGCAGCTTGACCGCCACCTCGGCGAGGGACAGCGGGGTACCGCACACCTCGACGATGGCGCGCCGCTCGAAGGCCAGGGCGCCGAGCTGCCCCAGCCCTTCGACAGTCGCCACGACTTGTGTCTCCACGGGCAGCCCGGCCTCGGCGGCGACCCGGCCCTCGGTGACCATGAACGGCCGGACGGCCGAGGCGCGCTCGGCGCCGTGCGTCGTCCCGACGGGGTCCGCCTCCTGGCGCCTCGCCGGGTCGGGCCGTCCGCCCTGCCTGGTCACCCCGTCGCTCCGGCGGCGCCGACGGTGTTTTTCAACTCGACGATCAGCGCGGGGCTCAGGATCGCGCCGACCCGGTTGGCGAACAGCGTCATCTCGTAGGCCACGTTGCCGAGCTTGGCGTCCTTGGAGGCCACCACGCCGAGCACCGAGCCGCTGCCGATGGAGGAGACCAGCAGATGGCCGCCGGCCATGTCGATGATCACCTTGTTGAGCGCGCCGAGCCCGTAGTTGCCCGCGGCGCCGGCGGCGAGACTGGTGATGCCGGAGACGATCGCGGCGAGGCGCTCGGAGTCGGCCTGGTCGCCGGGACGGGACACGGCTATGAGCAGTCCGTCCGAGGAGACGGCTATCGCGTCGACCACTCCGGCGGTCTCCGCGGCGAAGCGGCTGACCATCCAGGTGAAATCGGCCGCCGCGGCTCGAAGACCGTCGGCGTCTGTGGTGGAGGCGGTCACAGCCTCTCTCCCTTCTCCTCGTCGATATCCCCGGGCGGCGGCACGGAGCGCGTCTCTCCCTGTGGCCGCAGCGCCAGGCCCGCGGCGCTGTCGCGCAGCGCCTGGTCCACCCCTGCCTCGAACTCCTCGATCGCCGCGCGCGCCGCCTCCGCGTCCAGCTGCGCCGCCGGGGCCAGCGACACACCCTGCCGTGCGCCGCCGCCCTGCGCGGGCTGCGGGGAGCGGGCACCGCGGACCCGGCGCGGCAGCGTGGGCGGCCGCTGGGCCATCGAGCCCTCACGTTCCCGGCCGTTCGCACGCTGCGGCAGGCCGGCCGGCACCGCGGAGGCCGACTCCCGGCGCGGCTCCGGCATCGGCGGGGTGGGCACGGTCCGCGGCGCGGGGGCCGCCGAGCCGCCGGCCGCGCGCTGCGCCAGTTCCACCGGGCCGAGCAGGAGGTCGTCCGGGACGGTGATCCGGGCGGTCAGTCCGCCGCCCGCGGTCTGGGCCAGCGTGACCGCAGCGCCGGTGCGCTGGGCCAGCCGCCCGACCACGAACAGGCCGAGCACCTTGGTGGGCGCCAGGTCCAGCCGCTCACGCCGGACCAGCAGTTCATTCTCGTGCATAAGACGCTGCGTCGTCATCCCCACGCCGTAGTCGACGATCTCGACGACCGCGCCGCGCGAGGCGCTGCGCACCGCCACGTCCACGGTGCTGGAGGTCGGGGAGAAGGCCACCGCGTTCTCGACCAGCTCAGCGACCATGAGGGTCAGGTCGCCGAGCGCGGACGGGGTGACCATCGAGTCGCCCTCGGCGCCGAGCACGACCCGCTGGTAGCCCTCGATCCGGCCGATCGCGGAGCGCACCACGTCGGTCAGCCGCATCGGAGTCGCGTCCAGGGCGGGCTCACGCTCACCGGAAAGGAGCATCAGACTGTCCGCGCCGCGCTGCAGGCGCACCGCGAGGTGGTCGATCCGGTAGAGCCGCTCGAGCAGCACCGGGTCGGTCTCGCTGCGCTCCATCGCGTCGATCAGGGCGAGCTGGCGGCCGGTCAGGTTGTAGATGCGCCGCCCGACGTTGCCGAACATCTCGGCGGTGTTGCGCCGTACCAGCACCTGCCGCTCGAGGACCCGCACCGCGGTCTCCTGCAGCCGGTTGAAGGACTCGGCCAGGTCGCCGATCTCATCCCGGGTGGCCACCGCGACGTGCTCAAGTTCGGGCGCCTCGTCGTGGTGCTCCGGATCGTCCTCGGCGACCCGCTCGAGGTCCTGCTCGGCGACGGTGGCGATGCGGGTGGCCGCGCGGGTCAGCCGCAGTACCGGGCGGGCGATCGAGTGCCGGATCAGCACGCTGAAGACGATCAGCGCGATCAGCAGCAGGATGGCGAGCACCACCAGGCCGATCGCGGTCCAGGCCGCGACCGAGGCGCTGTGCGCGGCCCGCGCGACGACCTGCCGGGTGATGCCGGCCTCCATCACCGTGCGCGCCTGGCCCTGGGAGAGCGCCGCGTCGGTGACCTGGCGCGCGTAGCCGGTCAGCTCGTTGATCGTCTGCCGGCTGCCGGAGATGAACGCGCTGGAGGCGGCGGCCTCGAACTGGTCGATGACACCCTGCTGCTCGTTGCCTTGGATCGCGTTGTACAGCGAGTAGTCGGCCGGCGGGATGAACTGCTGGAGCCGCTGCCCCTGTGAAGTGGCGATGCCGCCGAACTGCTCGGCCAGCGGGTACTGGGTCGGGGCCTGGTCCGGGTCATCCGCAATCTCGACGAGCGCCGCCTCGTGGTCGGTGGCGGCCAGGTCGGCCTGGAAGAGGATGTCGAGTTCGGCCTCGGGGACCGCGGCCGGGTTGCCGTCGGCGGCCTGCTGGGCCAGGCCCATGGCGTCGCTCAGGTCGCGCATGGCGCCGGTGTACGCCTGCAGCAGGATGGTGCCGTTGATATTGCCCTGATGTACTCCCTGCCGCTCCAGGGTCAGGGCGTTGATCTCGTCGAGCGCCGCGCGCATCGCGGTCGGCGGGTTCTGGCCATAGGTGGCGAGCACGGCCTGCTGCTGAAGGTCGGTGGCCTGCGCGGCGCGGTCGAAGGCGGACAGGTCGACTAGCTGGATGCTGCCGATGACGCCGAGCGCGTCCTCCTGCTCCACGCCCAGGTCGTCGATCAACATACTGACCTGCTCGGTGGTGCTCATGTAAGAGGCCGCGCTCTCCCAGGTGCGCGCGGCGTTCACCTGCTGGATCACCAGTGGGCTGAGTAGGCCCACGATGGCCACGGCGGGCAGGGCGACGAGTGCGTCGAGCTTGCGGCGGAACGGGATCCGGTCCAGACGCCGGCCCGACTTGCGGCTGTGTGCCGGACGTCCCAGTTCCTGCCCACTGCGCACAGCCACTGTGCCGCCTCCCCGGTGCCTGGGCCATTTGGGTGCAATTGGCGGCCACGACACTGATGATCAGACTTCAGACCCGAACCGGCAGCACAGTATCGAATGCGGTGCCCTTTTGTCGCCATCCGGTCACTGGGCGAATGTTTCCGCGGCATCAACAGCCACGAGGTGGGGCCGGATGAACACCCCAAGCGATACCTATCGGTGATCGATCGTCGGTTGACGGCCCGTCGATCGGCTCGGTTGGATTGCCAGCGGGAACCGAATGAGTTTTCCACGCGGGCACGGGGCCGGGCGTGGATTCCTGCGACCAAGGAGCCAGCGTGATTTCCTGGATTGACCGGCGGGTTACCGCCGCCGCCTGCGCTGCCGTGCTGACCGGTGCGTTTCTGGCCGGGTGCGGCAGCAGTAGTAGCAAGAGCAACTCCTCGAACCCGTTGAGCGGCGGGGCCGGGCAGGCCAGCGGTTCGATCGTGGTGGGCTCGGACAACTTCCTCGAGAGCGTGCTGCTCGCGGATATCTACGGTCAGGCGCTGGCCGCCAAGGGCTACAAGGTCAGCTACAAGCTGAACATCGCCAGCCGCGAGGTGACTTACGGCCTGCTCAAGAGCGGCACGATCACGCTCAAGCCGGAGTACAACGGCGCGCTGCTGGCCTACCTGGACAGCCTGGCCAAGAAGACCACGCCGCAGACCTCGACCGACCAGGTGGACTCGGCGATCGCGAGCGAGCTCGCGCCGAACCTCGAGGTGCTGCAGCCGGCGCAGGCCCAGGACAACGACACTCTGACGCTGAGCAAGCAGGCCGCGGCGAAGTACAGCATGACCACCAGTTCCTCGATCGCCGACTTCGTCACGGCGCTCAAGGGCGCCAACGTCTCGATCGGCGCGGCGGCCGAGTTCCAGACCCGCTACCAGGGCATCCTCGGGCTCGAGCAGGCGTACGGGCTCAAGGCCTCGCAGATCACCTTCAAGTCGCTGGACGCCGGCGGCACGCTGACCGAGACCGCGCTCTCGCAGAACGCGGTGGACGCCGGCGACCTGTTCACCACCGACCCGACGATCACCCAGAACGGCCTGGTGACGCTCAGCGACCCGAAGAACATCTTCGGCCTGCAGAACGTGCTGCCGCTGGTGAACAAGTCGGCGCTGAGCTCCACCGGCGTCGACGCGCTCAACGCGGTGGACGCGAAGCTGGACAGCAAGACGCTGCTCGACCTGGACGTGAAGACCCAGGTGCAGAAGCAGGACCCGGCCGCGGTGGCCACCGCGTGGCTCAAGTCCGAGGGCTTGGTCTAACCGCAGCCGCTGAGACCTGAGACCGGCCGCGGTCTGGCGTATCGTCAG
>Ga0134128_10009756_pt1 | contig 11516 bp, 5 predicted proteins | sample KB31754_FD_96462 | JGI IMG/M metagenome (GOLD analysis project Ga0134128, IMG submission 96462) | Terrestrial soil microbial communities with excess Nitrogen fertilizer from Kellogg Biological Station, Michigan, USA - KB3-175-4 | ecosystem: Environmental > Terrestrial > Soil > Unclassified ...
GGCGCTGGCGGCGACGCTGCGGCTGGCCGCCGTCGCGCGCGCCCACCGGCGCCAGGCCGAACAGACGATGGCGCGGCTCGGCCGCGACCTGGACCTGCCCGTGCTCCCCCTCCCCCGCCTGCCGACGGTGGACATCGACCCGGCCGGGATCGCCACCTTGGCGGACCACCTCAAAACGCGCCCGTAAAGACGTTCCCGACCTATTCGCGTCGAGCGGGGGGCGGGGGACCCTTCGAGGGTCCCGCCTTGATCGAAAATGCGATTTGCGAGGTCCGACGGCGACCGGTATCGTGAATCCGGCGCCGACCATTGCCCGTCCTGATCCTGCTGGCCGCCCTCTTCGCCTTGCCGCCGACCGAGGGGACCGGTCCGCCTCACCTGGTCGCCGTGCGCACGCCGGCGCCGCCCCTCATCGACGGCCGCCTGAACGACAAGGTCTGGCGGCTGGCGCCCGGGAGCAGCGCGTTCACTCAGTCGTTCCCTTTCGACGGCGCGCGCCCGTCCGAGCAGACGTTGCTGCGCGTCCTCTACGACGAGTCGGCGATCTACATCGGGTTCACGTGCGAGCAGATCCACACGCCCGTCGTCGAGCGCCTCACCCGCCGTGACCGCGACTCGGAAAGCGAGTGGGTCTACGTGCACGTCGACTCGCGCAACGACGGCAAGAGCGCCTACATGTTCGCCGTCAACATCGCCGGCGTCCTGGCCGACGGACAGATCATCGACCAGACGACCTACTCGTGGGAGTGGGACGAAAACTGGGAAGCCAAGACCGCGCGCACCAAGACCGGCTGGTCGGCGGAGATCCGGATCCCGCTGCGCGTCCTGCGCTTCGACAGCAAGCTGCCCGTGCAGAGCTGGGGCTTTCAGGCGTCGCGCTTCATCGCCCAGCGCGAGGAGACCGACATCTGGTCCTACATCCCGCGCGACGTGGCCGGTCCCATCGCCTTCTTCGGCCGCCTCGAGGGGCTGCGCGATCTCAAGGGGGCGGGCGCGCTGGAGCTGCAGCCCTTCGCGCTCGGCGAGCTGCGCCGCCGCGACGCCAGTCAGGCCGCCGCCGGCAGCGGCTACGACAGCCGCGCCTCGCTGGGGCTCGATCTCAAGTGGCACCTGGCCCAGGACCTGACCCTCGACGCCGCCCTCAACCCCGACTTCTCGCAGGTCGAGCTGGACCAGATTATCTTGAATCTGTCGACCTACGAGACGTTCCTGCCCGAGAAGCGGCCATTTTTCCTGGAGGGAATCGACGCCTTCTCCTTCCCCATGCAGGTGTTCTATTCGCGCCGCATCGGGAGCGCGCCGCTGCCGCCGTCGCTGCGCAACGACGCCTCCAGCAACGAGGTGCTGGTCGACGTGCCGCAGCCGGCGACGATCTACGGCGCCGGCAAGCTGGTCGGCCGGCTCAACGCCGACTGGACCATCGGCGCGCTGAGCGCCGTGACCGCGGCGAACCGGGTGTCGATCTACGACCAGGTCGACCAGAAGAACGCCGAGCGGCTGGCCGCGCCGGTGACGGCGTTCAACGTCCTGCGCCTCAAGCGCGAGCTCGGCAGCGGCGGCCACATCGGCCTCATCGGCACCGGCGCCTCCACCTTCGAGGGAAACGCCAGCTTCCCGCCGCTCATGACCGGCAGCACCCACCAGCTCTGTCCCTCGGGGGCCACGCCGCTCGTCGGCAGCGATTGCTTCCACGACGGCTACGTCGCCGGCCTGGACGGCCTCTGGCGCTCGCCCTCGGGCACCTACGTCGTGAACGCCGCCTTGATCGAGTCGTACATCAACGGCGGCCCTGTCGTCGTGCAGCCCGACGGCACGCGCATCGGCGCCGGCGCGAGCGCCCCCGGCGGCTGGCTGCGCGTCGCCAAGGAGGGGGGCAAGCACCTCACCTGGAGCGCCGAGTACACCGGCGCCGGCCGCCAGCTGGACTACAACGACCTCGGCTACATGCAGCGCCAGAACGTGCAGACGTTCTCTGCCAGCGTCGGCTGGCGGACGCTGGAGCCCGGCAAGCACACCGTCGACACCACCAGCAACTTCGTCGCCGCCGACAGCCGCAACAACGACGGGCTGGACCTCGGCCAGAGCTACGAGCTGAACGCCCGGCTGCGCCTGCTCGACTTCTCCTCGGTCTTTCTGGCCGCCGACTACGCCCCCGCGCGCTTCGACGACCGCGAGGTCGGCGACGGCACGGCGCTCGAGCGCGCCGGTTACCTGGGCGGCAAGCTGGAGTACGACAGCGACCCGCGCCGGGCCGTGTACGCGACGCTGGCCAACCAGACCCAGGCGATCGGCAACGGCGCCTACGCGACGAGCGTCCAGGCGAGCGCCGTCTTCCACGCCCTCCCCCAGATGGACATCGAGCTCCTGCCCCAGCTGACGTTCACCGCGGGCGAGTACCGCTACGCCTGGCAGTCGGTGGGCGCGTTCGACCCCTATCTGTTCGGCAAGCTCGACGCCAAGAACGTCAGCGTCACCCTGCGCGCCAGCTACACCTTCACGCCGCGGTTGACGCTGCAGGCCTACGCCCAGGCCTTCTTGGCCTCGGGCCACTTCTCGGATTTGCGCTCCGTCGGCAGCTACCCGTCGGCGCCCGGCGCGCCGCCGCGCGCGCCGGGCAGCAAGGTCAGCCTCGCCGATCTCGCCGCGTCGCCCGCGGTCGTCCCCGGCACCAACCCCGACTTCGAAGAGGCGGCCATCAACGCCAGCGTCGTCTTCCGCTGGGAGTACCGCCTGGGGTCGCTGCTGTATCTCGTCTACACGCGCTCGCAGATCCCCGAGGTGGAGAACCTGATGGGCCCGGCGTCGCTGGCGCCACGCGCCTTCGGCCACGGGGCGACGACCGACGTGCTGCTGCTCAAGCTGTCGTATTGGTGGGCGAGCTGAGCGAGCAGCCGAGCCGCGCCGTCACGCCCCGGACGGCGGGCACGAGGTACTCAGATCGAGCTGGCTGCCCACGATTTGCAGAATGGACGCCAGCTCGCTCTCGCCGGCGCAGATCTCCGCGAGCGATCGCCTGATCTCTTCCAGCAGCCGATCGTACACCCGGCGCAACTCATGCCCCATCGTCGTCTGGTTGACCCCGAAGATGCGCCCGATCGTGGGGACGGAGATTCCGCCCAGCAGGTGGAGCCGCAGCACGAGGCGATCGCGGCTGTCGAGACGGCCGACCGCCTCGCCGATCGCGTGCTCGATCCGCGCGCGCTCCGCCCGGATGAGTGGCGATTGGGTCGTCGCGCCGATGGCGCCAGCCATCAGCTTCTGGCGGAGGCGCCGGTCGGGGCTCTCCGAGCGGCCCGTCGAGACGGCGACCCGGATCGCCGCCACGGCGGCCCACTGCGCGAGCCGGCTGCGACCGCGGTACTGCGCGATCTTGGGCGGCGTCCCGGCGAGCAGCATCTGCTCGGCCCGCTGGACCGCTTCTTCGCAATCCGCGGGGTTCGACAGGACGCGCCCGAGCGCGCGCCGGATGAGACCGCCGTATAACGCCTCGAACCGAGCCGCCGCGCCCGGCGCCCCCGCCGCGCAGGCGCACGCCAGATAGAGATCGGCCACCGGCAACTCGTCCGCCGTCTCGTCGGGGTCGGGCTCGGCTGCCATCGCCGCCTCGACAAAGCGCGCGAATGTCGCGTGCTCGACCTCGACCCCCGGATGCGCGTCGCGTCCGCGCCCGCGCCAGGCCGCCACCGTGTGAGACCCCGCCGCCGCAACAGCCCCCTTCATGGCCGTCCATCTTGCCGCAGAAATGGGCTAGCGTGAACAGGTGGAGCTGGCGCGCGACGTTTGCCCCGATGAGGAGACGTTGCTGGCGTTCATTCAGGGGCATTTGCGGTCCGAACGCCGTTCGTCGATCGAAACGCACTTGGTAAATTGCGCGGTCTGCGCCGACCTGGCGACGTGGACGGCGGACGTCGTCGTCCCGGCGCCAGCAACGGACGGCCACGAAAGCCAACTCACCCCCGGCGCGCGGGTCGGACGGTACCAGGTCCTCGCAGCCATTGGGCGCGGGGGAATGGGCGAGGTCTACGCCGCCTACCACCCCGACCTCGACCGGCGCATCGCGCTCAAGGTCGTCTACGGCTCTGGCGCGGCGGACCCGGCGCGACAGGCGCAGCTCCTCGACGAGGCACGGATCATCGCCCGCCTCGATCACCCCAACATCGTCACCGTCCACGACGCGGGTGTCGTCGGCGAACGCGTCTACGTCGCCATGGAGTTCGTCGACGGCCAGACGGTGACCGGCTGGCTGGCCGAGCGCGAGCGGACCCTCCCCGAAATCCTCGACGCCTTCCTCGCGGCCGGCCGGGGCCTCGCCGCCGCGCACGAGGCCAAGGTCGTCCACCGCGACTTCAAGCCCCAGAACGTCATGATCGGCCGCGACGGCCGCGTCCGGGTCATGGACTTCGGGCTCGCCCGACCGCTGCGCGACCTGCTGCCGGTCGGCGGCGGGGCGCGCGACGCGAGCCCCGCGTACCCGACGACGTCCACCACCATCGGCGCCTTCATCGGCACGCCGGCCTACGTGGCGCCCGAACAGCTCGCCGGTGGGTCGGTCGACGTGCGCGCCGATCAGTACAGCTTCTGCGTCGCGCTCCACGAGGCCCTCTATGGCGTGCGCCCGGGAGCGCGGCAGGCGCCGTCCAGCACGCCGCCGCCGCCCAAGCCGCGAAACGTGCCGCCGTGGCTGCGGAGCATCGTCCAGCGCGGGACCGAGCCCGATCGCGAGAGGCGCTTCCAATCGGTGCAAGCTTTGCTGACCGCGATCGAGCGCGGGCGCACCCGGCGACGCCGGCGGTTCCTGGCCGTCGCGATCGCGACCGTCGCGCTGCTCATCGGCCTCGGTGGCTGGCGCGCAGCCGGCGCGCGCCGCTTCGCGTGCACGCCTCCCGCCGGGCGGATCGCGTCCGCCTGGCCGGTGGTCGAGGCAGCGGGATCCCGCCGCGCCTCCCTGCACCGGATGTTCCTGGCCAGCGGCCTGGCCGATTCCGCGAAGGTCTGGTCGCGCCTCGCGTCCGTGCTCGACGACCACCTGGCCCAGTGGACCAGCATGTACCGCGACGCCTGTGAGGCGACCCACGTCCGGGGCGAACAGTCGGCCGAGGTTCTCGATCTCCGGATGACGTGTCTCGCGGAAAACCTCGACGAGGTGCGCGCCTTCACGGACGCGCTCGCCACCGCCGACACTGGCGGCCTCAACCGAGCCGTCGCCACCGCCAATTCGCTCTCGCCCGTTCGGCAGTGCGCCGACGTCAAGAACCTCCGGCTGCAGGTCCCCTTGCCCTCGGACCCGAACATACGGGCCGAGGTGGAGCACCTCCAGGAAGAGATCAAGACCGCCGAGGCCCTCAGGGTTTTCGGCTATAGCGCGAAGGCCGAACAGGAGCTGACCGTCATCTTGTCGGAGGCCCGGCGCGTTCAGTACCGGCCCGTCATCGCGCAGGCGCTGCTTCGCCTGGGCATGACGAAGTGCACCCTGTACAAGGTGAGCGAGGCGGACGCGGTCCTGAGGGAAGCCATTTTGGTCGCGGAAACAGCGCACGACGATTTGACCGCGGCCATTTCTGCCGATGCCCTGGGGTACGCCACGGGAACCGCGGGTCGCTATGACGATGCGAACTGGTTTTTCTCGCTCGCGACTGCCGTTCTCGACCGCTCGCACGCTCAGGATTCACTGGCCGCGGCCTGGCTACTGAACGATCAGGGGGGACTCGCCAACATGCGCGGCGATCTGGCGCATGGCGAGGCCTTTGCCCGCCGCGCCGTGGAGTTGAAGAAAAAGCTCCTGGGTGATGCTCACCCCGACGTGGCCATCTCGCTCGGGGTCCTCGAGACGGCATTGATAGAAATGGACCGTTGGGATGAGGCGACCGCCGCCAATCGAGTTGCAATGAGCATCCTCGAAAAGAGCGAGGAGCAGTCGACGAACATGGTGTTTGTGCTCTTCGACCGCGTCGAGATCCTGATACACCAAGGACGACTCGACGAAGCCGGCGCGGACCTTCAGCGGCTTCGTCAGCTCGAGGTCGCAGTTTCCGTCGAGCACAGCCTTCTTCACGCCCAAACGCTGATGGGGGAGGGCGAATTGGCGCTCGCTCGCCATGATCCGGCTGGAGCCGTCGCACCGCTCGAGAGCGCCCAGGATATTTTGATCCGAAACGGAGAGCAGAGCTCAATCGAAGCCGCGGTTCTGAAATCGTTCCTGGCCCGTGCCTTTGCCCGGCCCGGAGGCGACCGCTCGTTGGCAGCCAGCCTGGCGGATCAATCCTGCGCGGCGTTTGCGCGGTGGGGATACGTCATGCGGGAGCGCCAACTCCTCGAGTGGTTTCATGCCTCGCCGTTCGACCCCCAAGATCGGGAGTCGGGCTGCGCCGAGCTTCGTCGAAGACTGCACGCGATGCGGCTCTGACCGCGCGGGTGGAGATCGATCGACGTCTCGAGCGACGTCAGGCGTTCTTGAGGAAGCTCGGCAGCGTCAGATCCAGCCGGCTGGCCACCATCCGGGCCAACGAGGCGAGCTCGTCGGACGACGCCCCGAGGCGCCGCCGCAACGTCTCCTTGACGTCGTCGAGCAGCGCGCTCCGTGCCGCCGCCAACCAGCGCGAGACCGTCGACTGCCCCACTTTGAACATGGTGCCGATTTTCTCCAGGCTGACGCCGTTGAGCAGGGAGAGGCGCAGCACCACCCGATCTCGCTCCGGCAGGCGACGCAGCGCCTCGGTCAGCGCGCGCTCGAACTCGCCGCGATACCGTTCCTTGATGTACGCCGACTCGACGCCGGCGTCCCCCTTCGCCGCCTGATCGTCCGAGACCGCCCGGCGCGCGCGCCCTTCCGCCTGGTTCTTGCGCAGCCACATGAGCGCCGCCCGCCGCGCCGCCACGCCGACCCAGCGGGCCAGCGACGCCTTCCCCGAATACGTCGCGATCTTGGGCCCCGAGGTCTCGGTGCCGACGAGAAGATCCTGCACGAGCTGCTCGCGCACGTCCTCGGCATCGGCCGGGGAGACGATCCCGCTCATTGCCTCGTAGATTCCCGGCCGATACCGTTCGCGAAAGGTGGTCGCCGCCGTCGCGTCACCTTCGAGGCAGGCGCAGGCGAGATACAAATCCTCGATGGCAAGCGCCGACAGACCGCCCGCATCCTTCGACTCCCGTTGGAGCACGCGCGCCAGGTGCCGAACGAAGCGCGTATCGTCGAACGCAATTTGCGCGTACGCGGCCCGCCCGCGCGCGCATGCCGCCGCCAACTCCCGCTCCAACGCCGGCTCCGCGACCCGTTGGTCCTCCGAGAGCTCTCCCCAGAACGCCGCCGCCAACCCCGCCCGGTCGCTCATTTCGTGGGCCACCCTACCACGCGTTCCAACGATGACAGCCTCCACGACATTCCGCTAGGCTCACGCTCGTCGTGGCCTGCTCCTACGAAAGCTCGGCCCAGAGGTATCTGACTGGAGGCCTCGACCAGGCCGAACGGACTGACTTCGAAGCTCACCTTCCAGGGTGCGCCGCTTGCGCCCGCACCGTCGCCGCCAGCCTGGGGAGCGGCCCTGATGCGCCACCGACGGCGCCGGCAAACGACCCGCCTCCGGCGCCAGGCACGTTCGCTCGCGGCACGACCGTCGGCCGCTACATCATCCTCAGCCTGCTCGGCCGGGGCGGGATGGGCGAGGTCTATAGCGCCTACGACCCCCGCCTCGATCGCAAGGTCGCGCTCAAGCTCCTTCGCGAGGCGCCCGGAGGCGAACCGGCCGCGCGGGCCACCCAGGAGCGCCTCCTGCGCGAGGCCCAATCGACGGCGCGCCTCGCGCACCGAAACATCGTCGTCGTCTACGACGCCGGGACCATCGAAGACCGCTCCGGCGCCGGTCGCGTCTACCTGGCGATGGAGCTGGTCGACGGCCGGACCCTGGCCGCCTGGCTGGCGGAGCGGCACCGCTCGTGGCGCGAGATCCGCGACGTGTTCGTGGCCGCCGCCGAGGGCTTGCAGGCCGCCCACGCGGCCGGCCTCGTCCACCGCGACTTCAAGCCCCAGAACGTGATGGTCGGCCGCGACGGCACCGTCCGCGTCATGGACTTCGGCCTCGCCGGCGACGGGTCGGAGGGCGTCGCGGGCCAGGAGCCGGCAATCGACTTGACGTCGGGCGAGGTGGCGACGGCGCAGACCATCGCGCTGACGCATACCGGGGTCTTGCTGGGGACGCCTCTCTACATGGCGCCCGAGCAGTTCCTGGGTCGGAAGACCGACGCCCGGACGGACCAGTTCAGCTTCTGTGTCGCGCTCTACGAGGCGCTGTACGGCGAACGGCCGTTCGCGGACCGCACGCTCGCCGAGTTGGTTGCGGCGGTGACAGGGGGGCGCGTCCGGGAGGAGCCGCGCCGCGCGGTGGCACCGGCTTTCCTGCGACGGATCCTCCTTATGGGGTTGAAGCCTGACCCCGATTCGCGGTTCGCGTCGATGCGCGACCTTATGGGCGCCCTCCGTGCGGAGCCGCTCCGGTACCGCCGGGGTGTAGTGCTCGGCGCCGCGTCGGCGGTGGTGTTGATCGCAACGATCGCCGGCGCTCAGCGAGTGGCCACTCGCGGTCAACGTATGTGCCGCGGTGCCGCAGAAAGACTGCAAGGAATCTGGGCGCTCGACGAGTACGGTCCGCGGCGCGTTGCCTTGCATCAGGCGTTTCTCGCGTCGGGCAACCTGATCGCTGAGGAGACGTGGACGCGTGTCTCGAGACTGCTCGACGACTACGACCGCGGATGGACCGCGGCCTACACCGACGCCTGCGAGGCCACCCACGTCCGGGGCGATCAATCGGCGGAAGTGCTTGACCTGCGGATGGGCTGCCTTGACGGTAAGCGCGACGCTCTGAGAGCGCTGACGGATGTCTTTTCGCACGCGGACAACCGCGTGGTGGTCGAGGGTGTCAACGCGGTCAACGCCTTGCTGCCGATCGAGCGATGCGCTGACGTCCCAGAGCTGCGCGCCGTGGTTCCATTGCCCACGGATCGGATCAAGCGGGCGCGCGTCATCGAGCTGAAGACTCAGCTGGCCCAGGTGAAGGCGCTCACGGACACCGGTCAATGGGCCGGTGCGTACCATGAGGTGGGGCCGATCGTGGACGCTGCACGTATGCTCGGCTATGGCCCCCTCGTAGCGGAGGCGCTGGAGTCCCAAGGATGGCTGGCTCTTGAGCTCAGCGACATTCCCAAAGCTGCAAAGTCCTACGAAGAATGTGTCTGGTTGGCGCTAGGGTCGGGTCGGGACGACCTTGCTGCAGAGGCCGCCGCCCAGATGATTGATGTGACTCTTTTCATTCCCGGAGGGCTCGCCGAGGGTCTCAGCTGGGAACTGATCGCGGGTGCTCTCATACGCCGCCTCGGATCGGGTCACGAAAGAATTGCCAGCTGGTTCCACCAAAATCGGGCCAACACCTTGGTAAGACGAGGGGACTTCGCAGAAGCCGAACGTGAACTTGATATCGCCCTTTCGCTGAAAAGGAGTGTGCTCCCCTCGAATGATCCGGATATAGGCAAGTCGCTGACCGACATCGCGGCCTTATACGCATATCGGGGGAAGGGCCAAGAGGCTTTGGCTGCCGCCCAGGAAGCGCTGGAAATTTATCGCGCCTCCTATGGACCACGGAGCCCAATCTTGTGGAGAGTTTTCGATGATCGAGGCGCGGCCCTGAGAGCACTCCATCGACTGGGTGACTCTGAGAAGGACCTACAAGCCTCGATCGCGCTCGCGACCGAATTGGTCGGCCCCAATCATGCCCTCCTATCCGATCCACTGACCGAGCTCGGTAAGACCTATATCGCGGAGGGAAAGTATCGAGAGGCCATGCCTGTCCTAAGGTCCGCGGTCAGACTTCTCGAACGTTTCGACCCGAGCGCGCCCGGGTTCGCCGATGCCCAGTTTCCCTTGGCACAAGTCCAGTGGGCGCTCGACCAGGATCGTCCAGCAGCGCGCGCTCTCGCCGTGGCAGCGCTCGACGCGTACAGGACGTTGCCAGGCTACAAGCGGTGGGCAGACGACGTCGAGGCCTGGCTGTCGGATAAGCCGAAGACTCAAAGACCGGATGCGACCGTGACGAGCGCGGCCTATCGAGACCAGGACAGCACTAGGTAAAGATGGACTGCCTCGACGATGACTCGGTGATCGCATTCCTCGACGGCAACGTCGACGACGCGCTTCGTGCCCGTATCGAGAGCCACCTCGCCGAGTGCGAGGCGTGCGTGGACCTGCTGGCCACGAGCGCGGGAGGAGCGCCGGAGACGCTGGCGCGCCAATCGCTGAGCGACGTCCTCGCGACCGGCGCCAGCCTCGTGCCGGGCGCCACCATAGGTCGTTACGTCATCCTCAACTTGGTCGGTCGGGGTGGAATGGGCGAGGTCTACGCGGCGTACGATCCGCGCCTCGAGCGGAAGGTGGCGCTCAAGCTGCTCCGCGACAAGGTCGGACGGCGGACCACGCCGCGGGCCGCGCAGGAGCGCCTCCTGCGCGAAGCACAGTCGACCGCTCGCCTTTCACACCCCAACATCGTGGTCGTCTACGACGCCGGCGCGATCGACGACGAGGTCAATGGCGTCCGCGTCTACCTGGCGATGGAGTTCGTCGAGGGGCAGACCCTGTCCGAGTGGCTGACCGCCGAGCCACGATCCTGGCGCGCCATCCGCGACGTCTTCGCCGCCGCCGGCGAGGGCCTGCTGGCCGCCCACGAGGCCGGCCTGGTCCACCGCGACTTCAAGCCCCAGAACGTGATGGTCGGCCGCGACGGGACCGTCCGCGTGATGGACTTCGGCCTCGCCAGCGACACGACCGGCAGTGCCGACGCCGCGACCACCTTGCAGTTGGTGGGCTCCAGTGCGCAACCCACCAGCCAGACGATCGCGTTGACCCGCACCGGCGCCCTCTTGGGGACGCCGCTCTACATGGCGCCCGAGCAGTTCCTGGGCCGCCCGACGGACGCCCGTGCCGACCAGTTCGCCTTCTGCGTGACCCTCTACGAAGCCATCTATGCGCAGCGGCCGTTCGCGGCCGACACGTTCGAAGCGCTGGTCGAGGCCGTCGTCTCCGGGCGACCGCGCGAGCCGGGCCAGAAGAAGGACGTCCCTTCGTTTCTGCGCCGGCTGGTCCTTCGGGGTCTGCGAGGCGATCCCAGAGCGCGCTATCCGTCCATGCGCGAGCTGCTCTCCGCGCTGCGCTCGGATCCCGCGCGTCGCCGCCGGGTCGCGACGACCGCCACCGCTATGGCGACCGTCGCGCTGGGGGCGCTTCTCGGCGCGCAACGGGTCGCCACCCGCGGCGAGCGGATGTGCCGTGGGGCCGAGGACAAGCTCGCGGGAGTCTGGGAACGTGCCGCCGACGGCCCCCGCCGGTCCGCCGTTCACCGCGGGATGTTGAACACCGGCAGTGCCCTCGCCGCCGGGACTTGGACCCGCGTCGCCGCCCTGCTCGATGACTACGCCGCAAACTGGTCCGCTGCCTATACCGACACCTGCGAGGCGACCCATGTGCGCGGCGATCAATA
>Ga0134128_10009757_pt1 | contig 11516 bp, 6 predicted proteins | sample KB31754_FD_96462 | JGI IMG/M metagenome (GOLD analysis project Ga0134128, IMG submission 96462) | Terrestrial soil microbial communities with excess Nitrogen fertilizer from Kellogg Biological Station, Michigan, USA - KB3-175-4 | ecosystem: Environmental > Terrestrial > Soil > Unclassified ...
AAGGGGCGTATACCCAAAATCAGTTCTATAAGTAAAATCTTTGATCTACTTATTCGAAAATTCTTATGTATGTCCACCAGGAGGAAGCTGCTATTAATTTTTATGACCGTTGCAATACATTGCAGCGCACAAAATCGTGCGCAAAAACCGGAGTATGCAAAATACAATCCCGCTTACCATTTTTACCCTTCTGGCGACCCTACAGGGTTATTTTATCTTGGAGGGCGATATTATGACAATTGGGGTTCAGCCTACAGCGATGACCTTGTCCATTGGAGATACAACGCTACGAGCGCGCAGGCGCTTCGGGCCCGATTGGCGGATTCGGGTATGTCGAAGCAACTGAGAGATTCATTGGTGGCGAAAATACCGCGCCTTGGGGGCTCAGGAAGTATAGTGATCGACTGGAATAATAGCAGCGGATTCGGCAAGAATGGCACGCCCCCGCTTATTTCCCTTTGGCATAATGCCGGTCTGCCATGGGGAAATCAGATAATCGGCCTGGCGTATAGCAATGACACTGCCAAGACATGGACCCGCTATGAGAAGTTCCCCGTACTGGATATAAATAACAGGGAGTTTAGGGATCCCAAGGTTTTTTGGTATGAGCCGACAAAAAGCCGGATAATGGCGATCGGGCTGGCCGAAGCGCCAAAAGTGAAATTCTTCAGCAGTACCAATTTGAAAGACTGGACCTTTATGAGTGAGTTCGGCCCATGGGGCGCTGTAGGAGGAGTATGGGAATGCGCTGACTTTTTTCCTCTCGCTGTCGATGGGAATTCTGCCAATACCAAATGGGTGCTGGTCGTTAGCGTACAACCATTAAGTGGGCAGTATTTTATCGGTGATTTTGATGGAAAGAGGTTTACGCTTGATTCGTCCTTCGTCCGGCAGCTATCCGTCGATAAATATGCGCCGGAGGGGCGTGTGCTGTTTGATTTTGAAAAGGGTATGGATGGGTGGCAAACGGAAGGAGATGCCTTTTCGGAATCTCCCTCTAACCAGGCTTTGTTTGGACAGGGTGCTGCAATGGGGTATTTCGGTCGGTTTTATTTAAATAGCTTTCATAATAGGGGCCAATCATCCGGTAAGCAGACTTCTCCACCCTTTAAAATCAATAAGAGATACATCGACTTTTTAGCGGGCGGCAACTATAACCCCGGAAATCTTGCCATTAATTTGCTTGTGGACGGCCGGATCGTACGGACCCAAACCGGCAACAACTCGGGCGGTATGCAATGGTTTAGCTGGGATGTAACGGAGTTTCTTGGAAAACCGGCGCAAATCGAGGCAGTTGACAACGGACCGGGGGCCATTCTCGCCGATCAGTTTATGCTGTGTGATGAGCCGGCAAAGCAGGAACGGGAAAATGCTTTTTGGATCGATTACGGCGCCGATTTCTTCGCAGTTCGCTCCTGGAACAATTATCCGGCTGACGAGAGAAGGAGAATATGGTCGGGGTGGATGGGTAGCTGGCGCTACGCAGGGGTTGAGCCGGTAAAAGGCCTGCAGACAATTCCCAGAACAGTAGAGCTGAAAACCTTCCCGGAGGGCATTCGACTTGTCCAATCTCCAATTAAAGAACTGGCGTCGTTGAGGACAACGGAAAAGAAGACAGGGGAGGTGACCTTCGAAGGTCTTTGGAAGGCCGATAAGATCAAACCGGCTAAGAATAATTACGAATTGATCGCCGAGATCGAGAACATTTCAGCTGAAGAATTCGGTATAAAGCTGGCGGTGGGAAATAATCAACAAACAGTGGTCGGTTACTCTGTGAAAAAAGAGGAGCTTTATGTCGACCGGGAAAGGAGTGGGCTGGCTGACTTTAGCGGATTGTTCCCCCAATTCAATCATGGACCGCTAAAGAACAGGAATAATACATTAACCCTGCACATTTTTGTGGACAATTGTTCTGTTGAGGTTTTCGCAAATGATGGAGAGACCGTCATATCCAGCAAAATCTACCCCGATCCAACCAGCACAGGCATAGAATTCTTCAGCACAAAGGGGACCATACATATCAAATCTGTACGGCTATGGGAATTACAGTCGATCGGCCTGGAAAAAACGATGCCTGGCGCTGGCGGCGTAAAGACCACGAAACAATAAGTTTCTTTAAAAAGTTAACGATGAAAAAAATCCTGGCTTACTTCCAATTTTTCTTTCTGCCGGTCCTTCTTACCGCTCAAAATAACAAAGGCATGATCGGGTATTGGGCGTTTGATGAACACGACGGAAAGGTTGCTATCGATGAAGTGACTAAAAATAGTGATTCCATACATTCGGTATTCAATTCGGTAAGACCATACCAGGATCCAATAAGGCGAAGGGGTATTGAAAAAGGCGCGCTTGTATTCGATGGCTTCTCGAATTGGATAGAAAGAGAGCCGGATAAATTTGTCACTCCCACCAATGCCTTATCGATAAGCGTCTGGGTTGCGCCGCGGGCCTTTGAACACGGCGATGGCAATAAACTATCGGCGATTGTAAATCAGCAGGACCTTCAACAAAAATCTGGATTTGCGTTGGGAATTTTTCGACACGGGCGCTGGTCTTTTCAAATTGGCACGGGGAACCAGATGATCGAGGTGTGGGATGAAAATAACCTCATTCCAAGGCGCCAGTGGTCGTACCTGGTCGGCACCTATGATGCTGTCGACGGTACCGCTACTTTGTATTTAAATGGGAAGGCCATAGCTCAAAAGAAACTATTTAAAAACTTGCCTATAAGGGTGGCGAATGTGCCGTTGAGGATCGGAAAGCACAACCAGCCGGAACTCTTGAACCGCCGGTCTCCGTTTGAACTGAATATGTTCAATGGGTTTATGGATGAATTGAAAATCTTCAACAGAGTTTTAAGTAAAGAGGAAGTAGAAAGTGCCTATCGCGGGTACCTCGCCAGCCATGGGAATAGCATACCCGGTATCAGCTACGAGGAAATAAAGATCGACAGGGCACAGTTTAAAGACGATCCTTATCGTCCGCAGTATCATGCGATACCTCCGGGTCACTGGATGAATGAACCGCACGCACCATTTTTTTACAACGGGAAATATCATTTGACGTATCAGCATAACCCTACCGGCCCATATTGGCATCAGATCGACTGGGGTCACTGGGCTAGTGATGACCTGGTACATTGGTACGACGTACCGGAGGCTATCTTCCCTGGAAACGATTCGGTTTCTCCGGATGGAATATGGTCTGGAAGTGCAACTTTCGACGAAAAAGGGGTGCCGGTATACTTCTATACTTTTGGAAACTGGAGCAAGGTGCATAACCAGGGGGTAGCTCTTGCTTTCCCTAAGGACCCGAAGGATCCCAATTTAAGTGAATGGATCAAGGAGTCAAAGCCATTGATCACCCAAGCGGACGGACAGGGTTTGACTGGGGAATTCCGCGACCCGTTTGCGTGGAGAGATAAGGAAGATAAGAAATGGTACTTATTGGTAGGATCGGGAATTCAGGATAAGGGGGGAACCGCGTGGTTGTATGAGTCTGATGATTTCAAAAGTTGGAAATTAAGGGGACCGTTTTATCTTTCAAATTATGAAAAGTACCCTTTTTTGGGCAGCATCTGGGAACTACCGGTTTTCCTGCCAATCGGGAAATATGACAATGGAGAGACCAAATATATCATGATAGTTAGCCCGAAAGGTTATCGGCAAAATGTGGAAGTGTATTACTGGCTTGGCAAATTTGATAAGGAGAACGGCAAGTTTATACCTGACAATGAGGAGCCCCAATATTGGGATTATGGTATAAGGACGTTTATTGGACCGAGCGGCTTCGTTGACCCTAAAACCGGAAGAGTGCTGATATTTGCCATTACAGCCGGTGGTCACGGGCCAGGATGGTCGGGCAATGCAAGCTTGCCGGCTCATATCTTCGTTAATAAGGACGGGACATTAGGGGTAAAGCCAATAGAGGAGTTGGAATCGCTTCGTAAGAACAAGCTTATTGATCTTAAGGACAAGACGGTGACAGAAGTTAACGACGCGCTAAGGAATGTCGAGGGTGATATGCTCGAAATTGTCGTAGACATTGAGTCAAAAGCAGACAAATACGGGATTAAGATTCGCAAGTCTCCGGACGACAGGGAAGAGACCTTACTATTCTATGATGCGGTAAATAAAAAACTTGGAGCCGATCTTTCAAAAGCATCTCTAAAGGGCGGGTATATCAGGAATCCACTTTCCGGAACTGATAAGCGAACAGATGTAATCGGCCATTTTGATCTGAAAGGCGAGAGCTTTAAGCTGCATATTTTCATCGATAAAGCGCTTATACAGGCTTACGCCAACGACCAAAAGACCATTACGACCTGGGCTTATCCTTCCCTGAGCACTTCCAAAGGGCTGCAGGTCTGGGCGGACGATCCCGGCGCCAGGATTAAATCTATTCAGGTTTGGGAGATGAAGTCTATTTATTATAAAAATGATGAATGATGAAAGATAGGATTGCATCAGCTATTTTGAGCTTGGTTCTGATAAGCCTTACTGCAAGCGGTCAGACCAATGGGCAAACTTATTATCATGAGCCCTACCGGCCCCAGATCCATTTTTCGCCCAGGGAACATTGGATGAACGATCCAAATGGAATGGTTTATTACAAAGGGGTTTATCACCTGTTCTTTCAGTATTATCCATCCGGTACCGTATGGGGGCCCATGCATTGGGGGCATGCTACCAGTAAGGACCTGATCCATTGGAAAGAGCAGCCGATAGCCTTATATCCTGATTCGTTGGGATATATTTTTTCGGGAAGTGCAGTTGTCGATGTCAATAATACCTCGGGTTTTAGTAAAAATGGGGTAACTCCGCTTGTGGCTATCTTTACACAGCATGACCCAAGCGGACAAAAAGCCGGCCGAAATAATTATCAGAATCAAAGTATTGCTTACAGCCTTGACGAGGGGCTGACATGGACCAAATATGCCGGAAACCCTGTCTTGAAGAATCCTGGTATACGAGATTTTCGGGACCCGAAAGTGTGCTGGTTTGAGCCCATGAAAGAATGGATAATGACGCTGGCAACCAAAGACCGCATCACGTTCTATTCCTCCAAAGACCTTAAGGAATGGAAAAAGGAGAGCGAATTCGGAGAGGGTTTTGGAGCGCATCGCGGCGTCTGGGAGTGCCCTGATCTCTTTTCGATTCCCTATAAGGGCCAAAATCAATGGGTGTTAGCGATTAGTGTCAACCCGGGCGGGCCTAATGGAGGATCGGCGACGCAGTACTTTGTCGGTCAATTCGATGGAAAGGCGTTTACTCCCTATCAGACCGATACGCGATGGATGGATTATGGCCCGGACAATTATGCGGGTGTCACCTGGTCGAATACCGGATCCAGAAAGATCTCTTTAGGATGGATGAGTAATTGGCAGTATGCCCGAGTGGTGCCTACCGATAAGTGGCGAAGCGCGATGACGATTCCCCGGAACCTGGCTTTAGAGAAAGTCAATGGGAAGTATTACCTGACTTCTACACCCGTACCTGAATTGAAGGATATATATGGAAAGGAGACGGTGCTAACCCATGTTCAGGCAGCCGATATTCACCTGGATAAAAAATTGGGTAAGCTTTCGGGGCCATCGGAGATAGAGCTGTCCGGCGGTCACCTTGAATCGTTTACCCTGACGCTTTCAAACGAGAGCGGGGACAAGCTACTGATCGGTTATGATAAGGGTGCCAATCAATATTTCATCGACCGATCAAACTCGGGGAAAGTTAATTTTCATAAGGATTTTGCGGAAAAGCATAGCGCGCCGAGGCTTTCACCGAACCAAAAATGGAATCTAAAGTTAGTGATCGACGATGCTTCAGTAGAGCTATTTGCGGATGATGGACTGTCGGTAATGACCGAGATCTTTTTCCCAAACAATGAATTTACCGGCCTAAGCATTCAGTCGCCGCAAAGTAATTTCGTGATTAAATCTCTAATTTACCATCCATTAAAGAGTATCTGGCAGTAGGAGCAATGGGGAATTCGAATTTTAGCCGGCGGAAATTTCTTAGAGTCGGGGCCTCGGCCACCGGAGCTGCGGTATTGGGGACGACAGATCTGCTTGCGGTGTCACAGGGGGAACACTATATTAACGCGAAGAAAGAAATTGGTCATGCAGGTGGAGAATTACTCTACAATGGCATTGAGCTGCCGGCCGTGTGGCCTCCCAGGGATATGAAGCCAGACGACTATGAACCGATGCCTGTACCCTATCTTAGATGTCCTCCGGAGGTTATACCCAGTGGCGGCGCGTCTGCGGCGGGTGGGCCGGAAATTTTATGAGAATATTATTCCTTATAGCCGTTTCTTTTGTCTTTGTTTCGCCGGGAGCTGTCGCCCAGGTAAGGGATGCCCCGGACTCTTTTCGGATCAGCTACCCCGATGTTTATGACAACATGCATTATAACCAGGCGTTGCGACCCCAGGTCCACTATACTCCGATAACCGGGCAGATCGCCGATGCGACGGGACTGATCCGGTATAATGGCGTTTATCATCTTTTTTACATGTTCGACGAGTGGTCGAAGCAACGGGGAGAAAATAAGAATTGGGGGCATGCCACCAGCTCCGATTGCGTTCATTGGGCACAGCAGCCGCCCATCCTGAATACGGTGGTCGATAACAGACCCGGCAGCGGAAGCGGGATCGTAGACTGGAATAATACCTTACATCTTCAAACCGGTATAGAGAAAACGCTGGCCGTCTTTTATACCGATTATGGCCGAGGAATATGCCTGGCCTTTAGTAAAGACGGAGGCAAAACATGGATCCGCCACAAAAGCAATCCTCTTTTGCCAATCAGGAAGGGCTTTCGCGATCCCATGGTATTTTGGTATAAGCCCGATCACTCGTGGCGAATGGTGCTATATGACGAACCCGGGGTTAGCTTTTACAGATCGAATAACCTTTTGGACTGGAAATTTTTAAGTAAGCTTGATGGTTTTTTTGAATGCCCCGATTTGCTGTGTATGCCAGTGGATGGTAAGGATGATCATAAAAAATGGGTATTGATCGATGGAAATGGGGCGTATACCATTGGATTCTTTGATGGGGTTAAATTTCAACCTTTGGAAGAAAAGCAATACCTGGGGGTGAAAACGTTTTATAATAGAGTGGGTGAGCGAACCAACTACTATACGAAAGACATCTATGCCACCCAAACCTGGAAACAGTCGTATGAAGGAGACGGACCTTTTTACCAGGAGGCCTTTATGATGATCAAGGGCGCGCCAAATCACACCCGGACCTGGAGCCAACAACTGATATTTCCTGTTGAATTAAGCCTGAAAACTATAAACGGGAAAATCTGGTTATGTCGTAATCCAATCGACGCAATAAAACAACTTCGGCAAAGGGAAACGTTTTTAGAAGATACATTGGTAGAACCGGGAACAAATCCGTTGAGCAGCCTTGCCGGGGATGTGTATGAAATGATCTTCGACCTGGATGTTGGTAACGCCGCCGAGATAGCTTTAACATTTCGTGGACAAAAGGCGATTTGGGGTGGCACATCGCGACAGTTGGCCTTTATGGACAGCCATATCCCCGTGGTTCCGGCTAATAACAGGATCAGGCTTAGGGTGATAGTGGACAGAAATTCAGTGGAGATCTATGCGAACCAGGGTGAAGCGACCATAACCAGGCTTTTTTATCCCGATCCACATGATAGGTCCTATTCGCTGAATGCAAAAGGGGGCTCGATCAGGCTCATAAATATGGAGGTATATGAGCTGGGATCCATTTGGCTAAAGCGCGAGGCGGAGCTCGGTTATACCCGTTAAGGTTTGTGCGTTTCTTTGAACTCTGATGGCGTGCAGGAGAACTTGGACTTGAATACTGTCGAGAAATAAGCCTGTGACGAAAAGCCGACTTTAAATGCGATCTCTGAAATCGTGATATCTTCATTTGTCAGCAGGTATTTGCTCTTCTGCAATCTGACGTTCAGGATATAATCGTTAACATTCATACCGAGGAGAGCTTTCAATTTTCTATAGAGCTGCACTCTCGAAATGCCGATTTCCCGGCAAATATTTTCGACGGTAAAATTCTCATTGGAAATATTGTTCTCGACTATGGCAGCAAATTCGTTCAAAAATTTTCTATCGATCTTTTTTGAAACGCCGGTCCTTATTTCGGTTGGCAGCTCGCTGGTATAATGTTCTTTCAACGATTCCCTGTTTCGGAGAAGATTATTGATCATTTCATGAAGATATTGCAAGTTAAAAGGCTTTGTGATGAAAGCATCGGCTTTTAATCGCAAACTTTCCAGCTGATTCTCTATCTCGATCTTCGCTGTCAGGATGATAATTGGGATATGGGAGGTGCGGATATCATTTTTAAGCTTTTCAGTAATAGCCAGCCCGCTATCGCCGGGAAGAATAATGTCACATATGATGAGATCCGGGACAATATCAAAGGCCATGTTCAATCCTGCTGAACTATTCTCGGCTTCACAGATCTCGTACGAGTTTTCAAGCTGTAACCTCAAAAATGAGCGCATGTCGGCGTTGTCTTCGATGAGCAAAATGGAATGTTCTTTGGATGGAGTTGACGACCGACCGCTCATTTCGCCATCATCTTTAGGGATAGCGGCAGTTTCCGTGTCGACCGAGTAAATGCGTACATCATCGTATTGTATAGCGGAATCTTTTCCTGCTTCATCTATTTCGTCTGTGGCGAAATGAGCGGCGCCAAGGGGTAGTCTGATCTCAAAAACGCTTCCCTTCCACTTTTCGCTTTTAAGCTCGATGGTTCCATGGTGCAGCGTGATGAGTTGCTTTGACAGCGCCAGGCCAATACCGGTTCCCTTTAAACTGGCTTCATCGGCTTGAAAGAACAGGTCAAAAGCATGTTTTACGGCTTCTGGATTCATGCCGATGCCGGAGTCTTCTATTTTTATTACGGCCATTTGTGTGATCGTATCTTTGGAAACGGATATATTTATGAAACCATGCTCATTCGTAAATTTGTATGCATTTGAGAGGAGGTTGAATAGCACTTTGTCCAACATTTGCATGTCGAACCAAACATTTAGCATCCTCTCCTTAATGAGCAGATTGAATGAGATATTTTTTTTATGGGCGAGTGTCCTGAATTCTTCTGCTATTTCCTTAACAAAATCGCCAAGGTTATTTTCTGTTGCCTTTATTTTCATTTTGCCATGTTCGATCTTTCGAAAGTCCATAAGTTGGTTTACCAGCCGAAGCAGGCGCAATACATTTTTATTTATAAATTCCAGATTTTGCTTTAGTGGAAGAGGCAATTTTGGGTTCTGACGAATGCTTTCCAATGGGGCCAGAATCAGAGACAGGGGCGTACGAAATTCATGAGAGATGTTGGTGAAGAAATTGAGTTTTGCCTCATTGGCTTGTTCCGCAATTTCTGACATAGAGATCAGCTGATTCTTTTGCAAAAGGATCTCTTTATTTTGTGCTGCAAGTTGAAGGTTGATCTTTTTATTATTTCTCCAGGAATAAAAGCTAAAACCACAAGGATAAAGATTAAAGCAAGCGCGATGATGGTTGCATCTAGCAGGGACCGCTGGCTGTTGTAGATCTTGACCTGCTGACCGAGCATTTCATTTTGACGTTCAATATCTTTTTGCTGACTGTTGATCTTGTCGGTCTGCAAGGTCATGAGCCGTACGTTCGTGGAGTCGATCACGAGTGTTTGAAGGATGTTTTGTTTTTCAAATGGCTCTTTATTTAGAATTTTTAAGGCAGTCTGAATCGCTTCTTCCCCGCCGGTAGGGTACAGGACGGTTGCATTGAGGATCTTGTCGGATTCAAATTCAATCCCGGCACCTGGACCTGCAAGGCCGTCCACGCCAACAAACTTGATTCGACCAGCTAGGTTATGCTTTTGAGCTACTTCCTGAGCGCCGAGCGCCATGAGGTCATTGTGGGCAAATACGACATCGGCTTGAGAAAGTTTGTCAATATTCTTTTCCAGTTGAGTGGATGCTTTGTCCTTTAGCCAGTTGCCGTAGATCTCCGAAATGATCTTCAGGTTTGGATACTGACGCAAACCGTCGGAAAACCCTTTTTCGCGCTCGATCGCGGGGGTTGAGCCGGGGAGACCTACAATTTCGATGATCTTTCCTTTGCCGCTCAGCATATGGGCGATATAGGTGGCGGCGAGCTGGCCAATTTGGTAATTGTCAGCGCCTACAAAGCTCGTGTACAGGTTTGAAGCGGTCTTTCGGTCGAGGACCACGACGGGTATCCCTTTTGTGAAGACTTCTTCCACAATTGGAGTTAAAGGTTGGGCCTCATTGGGGGAAACAAGAAGAATGTCTATATTTTCTTTTAGGAGGTCCCTGATTTGCTGGACTTGTAAATCGCTGCTATCTTTTGCGTCCCGATAGATGAGCTCTGTTCCCGGGTGAAAAGAAAGTTCTCTTTGCATGTCCCGAAGCATACTTTTTCTCCAGTTGTCGGAGCCTGTACACTGGGAAAAGCCGATCCTAAATGTTTTTTCTTTCTTTGCCTCCGAGCAGCCGGAGAAAAACAAAGCATATAATAAAATCAGGGTACTTGCCAGGGTCAGGGGCTCTTTACATCGATTCATATGCGGCAATCTTCTCGGTAAGGTGAGATTTTTAATTTTTTATGTCCTTTATTATCGTGCCAAATGCATTCATTTTTGTACAAGAATAGCGTTGGCGAAGGAAATAGAGAAAGGTTTGGAGATATCTGTAGGATCGGCAACAAACGGGAGAAAATCGGTTGATTTGCTGTATTCAAATGTACGGATAAATAAGTTGATCGATGTCGGATTTCCGCTTAGCTCCGACATTTCGATGAAAGCTATTTCTATTAAAGCCGTCTCTGAGCATTTCCGGGTATAGAGATGACATGACAGGGTACGCAGATACAAAAGCTGACGTTACGATTTCTAAAAACAGTTTACGTTTTTAAAAAAGGGCGTAGGTTTTTAACTTTGTGAATTGCATTAATAAATGGATAATGAATGAGTTATGAAAGAAGGGATGAAAAATATGGCATTATATGATTGTGAAAGGAAAGTGCATAGGGGCACGGCGGGACAATTGTAATATTGTTGTCACAACGAGGAATGACAAATTTGCGGAATCCATTTTTTGTATACATTGTCAAAGAATTCTAACTGATTAGTGGCGACCACTGACGATACTGCGCTTGCCATTCGCCTCCGCGAAGGGGATGTGGATGCGTTTAACAGCTTGTACTACAAGTACTATAATGCTGTTTTCTCCAATGTATTCAATTTGACCAAGAATGAGGAAACTTCCCGGGATATCCTGCAAGAAGTGTTTATCAGCCTATGGGAGAAGCGTCGAACTATCGACGTTGACAAGTCAATAGCAGGCTGGCTTTTTGTGGTAAGCTACAATAAAGCCCTTAACTGGTTGAAAAAAAACATCCTGCGCGCTACGGTTCTCCTTGTGCCAGAAATCGTTTCAGCCGAGGACGAATCATCGATTTATTTGCATGAGAAGCAAACGGCTCTGTTGAAAGAGGCCGTCAACC
>Ga0134128_10009758_pt1 | contig 11516 bp, 8 predicted proteins | sample KB31754_FD_96462 | JGI IMG/M metagenome (GOLD analysis project Ga0134128, IMG submission 96462) | Terrestrial soil microbial communities with excess Nitrogen fertilizer from Kellogg Biological Station, Michigan, USA - KB3-175-4 | ecosystem: Environmental > Terrestrial > Soil > Unclassified ...
ATCGATCTCTCGGTGCCCTGGACCCTTGCCGCTGCTGCCATGATCGCCACATCGATCGGCGGCCCGCTTGCCATTCCGGTCGGGCTCGGCGTCGGCCTGCTGGTCGGCATCGTCAATGGCATCGGGGTGGCCTATCTGCGCGTCCCCTCGATGATCTTCACCTTGGGCGTCAATGCGGTGATGCGCGGCTTGATGGTCGCCCATACCGGCGGCTATGCGCCTCAGACCGCAGCAACCGACCTGATGCGAACCCTCGCCTCCGAACGCATGCTCGGGATTCCCAACGCGTTGTTCGTCTGGGCCGCGGTGTCGGTGCTGGTGGCCGCGATCCTGCAACGAACGCCTCTCGGTCGCTACATCTATGCCATCGGCAACAAGGAGGCGGCGGCGTATCTCGCCGGCGTCGATACGCGCCGCGTCACCGTCATCTGCTTTGGCCTTTGCGGTTTAGCGGCTGCTCTCGCCGGCGTGCTGCTTGCGGGCTATTCCACCAAGGCCTATCAGGGAATGGGCGATGCCTATCTGCTGCCCTCGATCGCCGCAGTCGTGATTGGGGGCACGAATATCCTCGGAGGCCGAGGTCGTTATCTCGGCACGCTGATTGGCGTTGTATTGATCGTGCTCCTCAACAGCGTCCTTTCGATCATGGACATGCCTGAAGCCGGCAGGCAGGTGATCTATGGCCTCGTCATCATCCTGATGCTGCTTGTCTATGGGCGTGGCGAACGCGTTACGAGCTAGAGCAAAAAAGCAACCCCACGCTGGCAACTCGGCCTGCGGATTTCAAAGGAGGAACAATGCTTCCCTATATAGCGCACGATCCGCGCTTCTCTCACCTGGTGATTGGCCACGCAAATCTCGAGAAGCTTGCCAGCGGCTGCCGCTGGGCGGAAGGCCCTGCATATTTCGCCGCGGGCCGATATTTGGTCTGGTCGGACATTCCCAATAATCGCATGATGCGCTTCGACGAGACCGATTCATCGGTATCGGTCTTTCGTTCTCCGAGCTTCAATTCAAACGGCAATACGGTCGACCGCGAGGGACGGCTCGTCACCTGCGAGCACCTTGCACGACGCGTCAGCCGGACCGAGCACGATGGCTCTATCACCGTCCTCGCCGATCAGTATGAGGGGCGTCGACTGAATTCGCCCAACGATGTCGTGGTCAAATCGGATGGCTCGATCTGGTTCTCCGACCCGACCTACGGGATCGAGAGCGACTATGAGGGGGGGCAGAGCGAATCCGAGATCGGCGCTTCCAACGTCTACCGGATCGACGACGGCACCGGAAGAATATCGCTTGTCGTGTCGGACCGGGTAAAGCCAAACGGACTGGCCTTCTCGCCCGATGAGACGACGCTTTACGTGGCCGATACCGGTGCGACGCATGTCAGCGGGCTTCCGGCGACCATCTGGTCATACAAAGTGGACGGGGATACGGTCGGATCCTGCTCGTTGTTTGCTACCTGTCCCGAAGGATTGTTCGACGGATTTCGTTGTGACATCCACGGAAACATATGGACCTCGGCGGGCCGCGACGTGTTTTGCTATTCGCCCGACGGAACCCATGTCGGCACTATCCCCATCGGCGAGATCGTCGCAAACGTCTGCTTCGGAGGACAGCATCGCAATAGGCTGTATATCTGCGGGCAGACATCGCTCTATGCGATCTACCTCAACACGCGAGCCCCAGTGCAGAATCGCGCAGGCAGGACGAAGACCGCGGCGGTGTAGTGAGGAGCCTCTCGCTCTGCATCTGGCGTAAGCGGGCGGAGGCTCCTCACCTGGCCTCTTCCGGAACGGGAGAGGCGCGCAGGAACGTCGGGGCTGCAAACGTTCCCACTTCAGCATCTTCGCACACGCGTGCGGCCTTCACGAACCTATGCAACATTTCTGCACTCCAAGCGCCCCAGGCGTTGTTTACTTTTGTGGTCACGTCCCCACCCAAAGCCCTCCAGCCTGGAGCGTGTCTGTCATGCGTGATCGCCCGTACTCGTTGGCAACGCACCCGCGCCGCGCGGTGATGCGCTCTGCTTTCCTTGCAAGAGTGTCGTGCGGGCGAGGCCGGCCAGCGCTGCCTTGCGCCGTCGACGGGCCTGCAATTGCTGATCTGCCAGTACGCCGACCAGAATCACCGTCCCCATTACCGCGAAGTTCAGGGAATTGGGGATGCCCAGAATATTCACCAGGTTCTGCAGCACCTGCAGCAGCGCCGTCCCCAGCACGACACCGAGAATAGAGCCCTCGCCGCCGCGCAGGCTGCACCCGCCCAGGACGGCCGCCGCGATCGCATAGAGCTCGTAGAAATTGCCGAACGAGCTCGGAGAGACAGAGTTGGTGTAGAACACGAACAATACGGTTGAAATGCCGGCGAGCCCGCCGCTGATGATGTAGGCGGTCGCGATCACGAAATTGGTGTTGATACCGGAGAAGCGCGCCGCTTCCTCGTTCTTGCCGACGGCATAGAGCCAGCGACCGTAGACGGAGCGGTGCAGCAACACGCCGAGGATCAGTGCAAGGATGATCAGGAAGATGAAGGTGTTCGGGATGCCCGCGATATTACCGGAGGCGATGTTGCCGAGCGTGCCAGCCTCGTCACCATAGCCAAAGCCGCGTGTCGAATCGCTCGTGTAGTAGCGTGCTGCGCCGCGATAGATCAGCAACCCGCACAGGGTCACGATGAAGGGCTGCATTTTCAACCGTGTGATCAGAAAACCCTGGATGCCTCCCAGCGCCAGCCCGCCCAGTAGGACGAGCAGCAGCGCGAGTGGCCAATAAATCTCATAAGTCGTCAGAAGGTCGATGAAGACGACGCCCAGCAGCGCGAACATCGAGCCGAGCGAAAGATCGATACCTCCCGTGATGATCACGAGCCCTTCGCCCAGCGCGAACACACCGAACAGGCCGATCAGATTGGCCATGTTCAGCAAATTCACCACCGATAGGAAAGCCGGATTGATCGCACCCGTAATGGCGGAGATCACCGCAAGCAGCAGAAACAGACCGAGCTCTTTCTTCATCATGACGCCGCGGCTTCCACCTTTTCCAGCGCTTGGCCGATCGCCAACCGCAGCACGTTGTATTCGCTGAACTGCTCGCGCTCGAGCACGCCGCTGACGCCGCCTTCATGCATCACCGCCACCCGGTCGGAAACACCGATGACCTCTTCCATGTCCGAGGAGATCATCACGATCGCGACGCCCCGGTCGGCGAGCTCGCGCATCAGCGCGTAGATCTCGCTCTTGGCACCGACATCGATTCCACGGGTGGGCTCGTCGAAGAACATCACCCGCGGCTGCATGGAGAGCCACTTTCCCAGCACCACCTTTTGCTGGTTGCCGCCAGAGAGCGTCACGGCCTCCATGTCGACGCTTGGCGCCTTTATGGACAGGCTCCTTGCCTGTTCTTTCGCGACCTTGCGCTCGGCCGCGCCGTTGACCAGCCACATCCGCGCATAGTTCAACAAGCTCGCAAGCGTCACGTTCTCCCGGATCGGCAGTTCCAGCACCAGTCCGGATTTCTTGCGGTCCTCCGGCACCAGATAGATCCCTTGCCTGATCGCATCCCGCGGCGAGGCGACACGGACCCGCGCGTCGTCGATCCTGATCTCGCCAGCCAGCAGCGGGTCTATGCCGAAGGCCGCACGGGCGAGAGAGGTGCGACCAGCGCCTACGAGCCCTGCCAAGCCGAGGATCTCGCCGCGCTGCACGGAAAGATTAATCTGCCGGTCGGGGAAGGCTGATGTCACGAGGCCGACGATGTCGCAGCCGCCTGGATGCGGCGGCCGACTCGGCGGCGTATACAGTGACTTCAGGTCGCGGCCGATCATCAGCCGGATCATTGCGGCATGGCTTAGCTCGGCCCGCGCCAGCTCCCCCACCGTGTGCCCGTCGCGCAGCACTACGACGCGGTCGGCACAGGTCATGATCTCGCCCAGCCTGTGAGAGATATAGATCACCGAGATGCCGTGCGCCTTCAGGTCCGCAATCACCTCCAGCAGCCGTTCCGTCTCCGAAATTGTCAGGCTGGAGGTCGGCTCGTCCATGATGATCACGCGGGCGTCAATCGAGAGCGCCTTCGCGATTTCCACCATCTGCCGCTGCGCGATGGACAGGTTATCGACCAGCGTATCCGGCGCGAAATCGGCACCCAGCCGCTCCAGCAGCGGCGTTACCTGGGCGCGCATCTGCGCGTTGTCCACCAGCTTCAGCGGACCACCAGCGAGCTTTTCGCGCCCTATGAATACATTGGCCGCGACGTCGAGATTCTCGAACAGGTTCAGTTCCTGATGCACGAAGGCGATGCCGGCCCGCGTCGCCTCGCTCACCGTCATCCGGGCATGGTCGTTGCCACCGATGCGGATCACGCCCTCGCTCGGCTCGATCACGCCGCCCAGCACCCGCATCAGCGTCGACTTGCCGGCGCCGTTCTCGCCGATCAGGCCCAACACCTCGCCGCGGTAAACGCGCAAGTTAACATCGTCGAGGGCCCTGACACCGGGATAAGTCTTGCTGATCCCGCGGAGCTCCAGCAGCGTCTCTGCCATCCGGCATCCCCCGGCACAACGCCCGGCAGCCTGTGGCGGCCGGACGTTGAGCACGCTGAAGTTATTTCTTCAGCAGTTCCTTCATGGAAGCGGTGAACTCCGCGACATTGGACTTGTCGATCACCTTGGTCGGCACGATCAGCTTGTTGCCCGAGGGGATCCAGGACTTGTCGCCGTTCAGCGTCTTGATGATGTTGGTGGCGGAGAGATAGCCGAACTCGTAGGGCTGCTGCACGACGGTGGACTGGATCGTGCCGTCGGCAACGCCGCGCAGCGTACGTTGATCCTCGTCGAAGCCGACGATCTTCACCTTGCCGGCCTTGCCCGCCGCTTTCACCGCGTCATAGATCAGCGGTGTTTCGTAGCTCCACAGGCCCGACAACAGCGCGATGTCTGGATATTTTACGAGCACGTTCTCCATGTTCGCCTTGGCCTTGGCGAAGTCTACCTGGTCGGTGAACACGTCGACCAATTCGACCTTGGTGCCGGCGATCGCTTCCTTGATGCCTTGCACCCGCTCGCGGGCGTTGTCGGCGTCCATCGTTCCGACGAAAAGCGCGATCTTGCCGCCGTTCGGCAACGCCTTCTTGATCTCCTCGCCCGCCTGCCGTCCGGCCGCGACGTTGTCGGTGCCGATATAGGCGAGACGATTGCTCTGCGGCGCGTCGCTGTCCGTCGTGATCAACACGGTCTTGGCCGCAACCTTGTTGAGCTCTTCGGTTGCGTGCGGCGCATCGTCTACAGAGATGGAGATGCCGGCGACGCCGCGCACCATCAGATCGTCCAGTTCGCGACGCTGGCCCGCCGCGGTGCCTTCGTTGGTGACGATCAGCTCGATATCGTATTCCGGGTGCTCCTTCTGCGCCTTCTCAAGCCCGCGGCCAGCGATGGTCCAGAAGTCGGCAGCGACGTTGGTCACCAGCGCGATGGTCTTTTTCTGCTGCGCCTGCGCTGTCCCCGTAGCCAGCACGAGCGCAGTTGCACTCGCCAGCAGCGGCACGATCAATTTCTTCATTGAGTTCTTCATGTTCGCCTCCCCTTAAATCGCCCCGGTATGAGGGCTCCACGTACTCACGGCGCTTGCTACGCCTTATTTTATTCACACGCCGAATAAATTATCCGCCAAAAGCACCTAGTCAAGGATGTTTTTGATTACTCACGCAAACAACAACGGCACATGCGACATTAATGTCGCAGGCGAGCAAGCGCTTTTCGGCTTCCATCTGCGTCGCACTCATTGATTAATTTTACTTGCCGAATTAAAGAAACGCCATGAATGAGCAGGCGGACCCGCCTAGACGTGCTTCAACCGTGGCCCGTGCATCGAATCGCGGCCGCCTCGTCGACGTATTGCGACGTCAGGGTCCGTTGCCGCGTGTGGAACTCGCCCGTAGTACGGGGCTGAGCTTCGCGGCCATTTCGGCCATTACGTCGAGATTGATCGCCGAAGAGCTGCTGCGCGAGGCGGAGACCGAGACGGCGGCAGCGACGTCGTGGTCCGACGACACCGACGAAGAGGACACAGAGGGGCCAAATGGCCGTCGTCGTGGCCGGCCGGCGGTACTACTGACCCTGAATCCGGAATTTGGCCGCGTCATCACGGTCTCGCTGCGCATGAACCTGATTGAGACACTGATCGCGGATTTCAGTGGCTCCGGCCTGGCGCAATCACGACTTGTGCTCGCGACGCGCGCTCTCGATCCGAACGCGCTTTGCGATCTCGTGATCGCACAGATCGATGCCATGCTTGAGGCGACGGCGACGCCTCGCAATCGGCTGTTGGGGATCGGGGTTGCGCTGCAGGGCATCGTAAACCCCGACACGGGCCGGCACCTGTGGAGTCCGGCGCTGTCGATCACCGACATCGATCTGGCGAAGCCGATCCGCCAGACATTCGGAGTCGAGGTCGTGATGGCGAACGACGCTGTCGCGGTTGCGTTGGCGATTGCAGCTGCAGAGCCTGCACTGGCACAGGGTCTCTCGGCCACGATCATGGTGGGCCACGGCGTCGGCATGGGTGTCGTTGTCGACGGTGAAGCGCGCTGGGGTGCCGGCAGCGAGATCGGCCATGTCAAGCTGGCACCGAACGGTCCGCAATGCCGCTGCGGTCAACGCGGCTGTATCGAGGCCCATCTCGCCGACTATGCGCTCTACCGCGACGCCCGCACCTTTCTCGACCTGCCGCCGGCAGCATCGCAGCAACCGTCCGAGGCGCAGATGGCTCTGCTGCGCGAGCGAGCCTTGAGCGGCGATCCCCGCCTCGAACAGCTATTCCAGCAGGCAGGCCGCGCGCTTGCAGAGGCAGTCGCCGCAACGATATCGGTGCTGCGCCCGCATCACGTCATCCTGGCGGGCCCGGGCCTGCAGGCATTTGAAATGATGCGCCATGCCTATGAGGAGCGGCTCGAACAGGCGGTGTTGCCGTGGCTGCTCAAGTCCACGGCCATATATATGCGTCCAAGCGAGGCGGCAGCCATTGTCGACGGCATGGTGCGGCGGACGCTGCAGGTCGTGGACCAAAACCTCATAGAGACCACCGAGTGACAAACGGGAAGCCATGGCCCCTGTTTGGGCCGCAGTAACGTAACCGACGCCGTTCAGGCGCCAAATCGAGAGGATGCCAATGCAGGGCGCCATCTATCCAAGCCTCAAGAACCGAACTGTACTTGTGACCGGCGGTGGCTCGGGCATCGGCGAGGCCATTGTCCGCCAGTTCATCGACCAAGGCTCGCGGGTCGGTTTCATCGACATCGATGTGAAGGCGTCGGAGCAGCTACTGGCCAGCCTGCCAAAGGCCAGCGTGCACTTCGAGCATGCCGATTTGCGCGACATCGGCGCCCTGAAACGCGCGATCGGCGGCGTCCGCGAGGCGTTCGGCCCGATCACCATCCTGGTCAACAACGCGGCCCGCGACGACCGTCATTCGATCGAGGACGTCACGCCGGAATATTGGGACGAGCGGATCGCCGTCAATTTGAAACATCAGTTCTTTGCCGCGCAGGCGGTCGCGCCGGACATGACCAAGGCAGGTGGCGGGTCGATCGTCAACATGGGGTCGGTGAGTTGGGTGATCGGCCAAGGCAACATGCCCTGCTACACCACCGCCAAGTCCGCGGTTCAGGGCCTGACCCGTGCGCTCGCCCGCGATCTTGGGCCGAACAACGTGCGGGTCAATTCCATCCTGCCCGGTTGGATCATGACCCAGCGGCAGCAGGATCGCTGGTTGACCCCCGAGGGTGAGGCCGAACTCATGCAGCGACAATGCATCAAGCGTAAGCTCATGCCGGACGACATCGCCCGCGTCGTCCTGTTCTTCGCCGCCGACGACAGCGGCGCCTGCACCAACCAGAATTACATCGCCGATGGCGGCTGGGTCTGATCATATCATGATGTTGTAGGCCGCAACCCGGAGCGGATAGATCTCGTTCATCCAGTCGTCGGTCTGCCCGAGCGAGTTGTTGGGATGTCGGGACAAACCGAAGATGTGCAGGACCAAGCGAAAGTCTTTTTGGCGATGTGCCGCATAGCGCGTCGCCAGTTATCCACTTTCCACCGTTTCTCCCATCGCAACCCTCGACCGGAGCCGGTCAGATTGATAAACGCCCTTCTCTCAAAGTGAGATTTGAGTCGGGAAATGACCGTTGCTATCGAGATTGGACGCACCGCAACGGGTGACTCCGCGGCTTTGGACCTTGAAGAGCTTCTGGCGACGCGCCTCCTGGTGCAAGGCAATTCCGGCTCCGGCAAATCGCATCTGCTGCGTCGACTTCTGGAGCAGAGCGTTCCCTGGGTGCAGCAGACGGTGATCGATCCCGAAGGTGACTTCGTGACGCTGGCTGAGCAGTTCGGCCACCTTGTGATCGACGCCGAGGAACACACCGAGCGTGGCCTACAGGTCGCGGGCGAGCGAATCCGCATCCATCGCGTTTCGACGGTGCTGAACCTTGAAGGCCTCGACGCCGAGAACCAGATGCGGCGCGCCGCCGCCTTTCTGGGCGGCCTGTTCGAGGTCGCCCGGGATTATTGGTACCCGATGCTCGTGGTCGTCGACGAGGCTCAGTTGTTCGCACCAGCGGTTGCCGGAGAGGTTTCGGACGAAGCTCGCAAGCTCTCGCTCGGCGCCATGACGAACCTGATGTGCCGTGGCCGCAAGCGCGGGCTTGCGGGAGTCATCGCTACCCAACGGCTCGCGAAACTTGCCAAGAACGTGGCCGCCGAGGCTGCCAATTTCCTGATGGGCCGAACGTTCCTCGATATCGACATGGCGCGTGCCGCAGACCTTCTTGGCATGGAACGTCGCCAGGCAGACGCCTTCCGAGATCTTCGACGGGGACATTTCATGGCGCTCGGCTCGGCCCTCTCGCGCCGTCCGATAAGCGTCCAAATCGGCCCAACCGATACGCACCCGCGGAACGCGTCGCCGCGTCTCATGCCCCTGCCCGAGGCAAAAATCGAGGATGCACGCGGCATCATCCTGGCGGCCCCGCCACCGGAGATCAATCGGCCTGCGCGAAGACCCTCGGTGGACATCGTCAACCAACTCGTGGCCGCGAAGGAGACCGTTTCCGAAGCGATTGAACAGCCCCTCAGCGCAGAAGAACAGGCGGAGCGGCGTCAACGGCTCGACCGCATTCTCAGCGCCATCCTTGCAGAACCCGATGCCGGATTCCGGGCGGTAGGCGTCCTTTACCAGGAGTTTGTTGTCCGTTGCCGAATTGAAGGTCTTGGTTCGGCAGCACCAAATCTCGGCGTTTTTCGGCGCATGCTGACATGCGCTCGTGCCGGCCTTTCCAGTGACATGGAGGAAGACGGTTCCTGGCAGGAGGTCTCGCTCCGCGCCGGTATCCTGCCCGAGGATATGCAAGGCGTCTTTCTGCTGATTGCTCGTGCTGCAAAGGAGAACTTGCCGTGTCCCAGCGATACGGCAATTGCCCGAGCCTATGGTACGCACTCACTGCGCCGCGCGCGGCGGACGTTGGCCTATATCGAAGAACAGGGCCTTGTGGTTTGTCAGCTCGACGGCATGGGCAGAAGAATCGTGACCCTGGTCGAACCAGCCTGGACGACGGCGCCTGGCGACCCCAATGCTGACGAATTGGTGAACGAGGGCTGCGAGCTTTAGTCCAGCGCTCAGCTCGTCATTTGCCCAACGTGTTGAACGCAGTGCACCTGGCATTCGGATGCAACGGATTTGCGACGGCAACGCACGACGGGATGGAACCTGTTGATGCTGCCATCACGGCTATTTCGAATCGCGCCGCGCACCTTAAACAGCGCTCCGACGACCGCGAAAGAACGGACGGCTGGGGGCTGTCCTGACCAGCTCATGAACTTGGAGCCGCCCAGGAGGGAGGGCGGCTCCCTTTCTTGGCGAACTCTGCGCAAGGCGCCCGCGCGCCCGCGGCTCCAATCGACCTCAAGGCAGCCGGCAGACTTCCGGATGAAGCAAAGCCGCGTCCTTCAGCCAGACTCTTGCGCCTTCCGCACCGCACACGGCGTGCAATGCTTCCCCGGCTGGCAAGCGGGCCCAGCTTTGCGCGGTCAGCATCTGATCGCCGATCGACAAGCTCCCCGAGAGAACCAGCATTTCGAGCCCGCGGGCATTCTCGACCGTGATCGCGCTGCCAGCCATCCAGCTCTCAAAACGTATGTTTTCGAATCCATCGTCGAATAATTCGATCGCGCTCGCTGCTCCCGATCTGGGCTCGACTGGACGTCCTTCCGTGGGCTGCCGTACGACCTGATCGCGATCGTCGCCGCGGAATTGCCACAGCCGGACGAAGATCGTGCAGCCGTCTTTCGAAGCGGGAACATGCGAGGTTCCGGGAGGATTTCGGAAGTAGCTGCCCGCCGGGTAGTCGCCATGCTCATCCTGGAAAACTCCGTCGAGAACGACGATCTCCTCGCCGCCGCCGTGCGTATGCCGAGGGAATGCGCTACGCGGCGCGTATCGTACGATCGAGGTGGCGCGCGCTACCTCGTCGCCGATACGAAACAGCATGCGCCGGTCGACGCCTGCCGCCGGGCTTGATTTCCACGGAAGCTGTGCGGCGTGAACGATCACTGGAACCGTCAAGTCATCATTGATGCGCATTGCACTCCTCCTTCATGATCAAACGATCCTCGACCAAAGCGGCTTCCTCCAACAGGAACAATTGGTGATGGCGCAAGAAAAATCTTTCGCGACGGCGCAAGTGGCTTTTCAGGCCGCCTCCAGCAGAGAAGCCGCGAATTGCGGGTACGTCTCGGCGAGCTCGGTCCTGATCTGCCCTCGCATCAGCGCGAGCGTCTCAGCGTCCGGTCCCGGCGTCTCGACCTTGCAACGATCATTGTCGAACGAAAATCCCGTCATCTCGCGGATCTCGCGCGCGCTGCGGCCCGGATGCACGCTTTCCAGCCGAAACCGGCCGACGTCGCGCTGAAAGGCAAACAACGCGGCATTCGTCAGCAGCGCATGAGGACCACCCCGTCTGTGAACGCCCTCCTCGATTACGCCTGGCGCCGAGATGAAGTCGACCTGATCGACCAACACGCGCCGACTATGTTCTTCACGGAAGAGGATGACCCTGGGCACCAGAAAATACAGATAGGCCGACCCATATGATCCCGGCCATCGCACCTCCGAGCTCGGGTAATCGCCGGCTCCCACCAGGTTGACGTTGGCCTTCCCGTCGATCTGGCCACCGCCCAGGAAGAAGGCGTCGATACGTCCCTGCGCCGCGCAGTCGAATAGCTCCTCGGAACCGCCGGTGAAGGAATTGTGCTTGACCGATCCCAGGATCGAGACTTGGACATCGGCGAGCCCTTGCTTCTTGTTCAGAGCGCGCAGAAGCATCGCGCCAGCCGCCGGCATCGGCGACGACATCCCGACCGCGACATGACGCACGCCGGCGAGCAGGCGTGAGATGCTGTAGATGAGCAGTTGGCGGTTGGTACATTCGGGCGTCACGCTGCTCTCCTGGAGCCGGTCA
>Ga0134128_10009759_pt1 | contig 11515 bp, 7 predicted proteins | sample KB31754_FD_96462 | JGI IMG/M metagenome (GOLD analysis project Ga0134128, IMG submission 96462) | Terrestrial soil microbial communities with excess Nitrogen fertilizer from Kellogg Biological Station, Michigan, USA - KB3-175-4 | ecosystem: Environmental > Terrestrial > Soil > Unclassified ...
AAGCAGTAGATCCGACGCGGCGCCCGGCAGCTGGTCCAGGCCGCCAGACGCGACGCACTCGCCGAGACGGAACAGCGAGTTCGCGAGCGCCTTGGGATCGATCCACTTGTGCTTGAAGGCGGACGCCGGGTGCACGTCCGCGACGCGACGGGCCTTGAAGACGTCGAGGGTCCCGCCGAGGCGATCCATAGCCACCACGTCGCCGAACTTCTTCTTGTCGCGCGTCTTCAGCTCGTCGCCTGGAGCGATCTCGCACTCCTGAATCGGAAAGCGATAGCGATCCGTCACCGATCCCGTGGGCCGACCGGTGCGCTTGTCACGCTTCTCGTCAATCCGGGCTTCGAACTCGAGGCCCGACACGGCCGACCGCTCGTCGATCAACTCCTCGTCGGACAGCTCGAGGAGTCGAAAATATTCCCACCAGACGACCTTGTCCTCGCGGGAGTGCCAGTCGAGCAGGTACGCCAGGACGAAACGCGCTTGCTCGTCCGGCGTGCGTCCGCGTCGCTCGGCCGGCACGCCGGCGAGGAGACGCTCGCGAAGCGCCGCCACGCGCACCTGCCGTTCGGCGACGTTCTCGGACGCCTCGTCGGGCTCGAGTGGCGGCCTGGGAATGACATCGCCCGCATCGATGCGCTCCTGGCGGAGCGTCTCGAGCCAGCGCCGGAGCTCGTACGTCGACCGGACGTCATCCTCGTTGTACGACTCGACCGCATGGCGCACGGCCTCCGACACGAGGGACAGATCGCCGGTCTCGAGCGCGAGCTCGACGAGCCGGCGCTGGTCGCCCGCGGCATCCAGCTCGATTTTGCGGACGAAGGCGTAGAAGGGCTCGAGATCCTTGATCGAGTAGCGCTCGATCCCCGCGCGCAACGCCTGCCGGACGATCGAGTAGAGATCGACGAAGCGATCGCCCCGCAGGAGCCGATCGAGATCGGCTTCTCGGGCGACGTAGCGCCCCGCCAGGCGTTTGAACGCCGAGGGCTCGTACGGTGCGTAGTGGTAGATGTGGATCGACGGATCGGCCTGAACGGCCGCCATGACGTCGTCCATCACCGCCTCGAACGCGCGATGCTCCTCCGCGTCGTCGAAGGCCCAGCGCGCGACGTACGAGAACTGGCCTCCGTCGCCCACTCGTCCGAGGCCGAAGAGGTACTCGCGGGACGTCTGTCCCGCCTCGCTGGCGATGCCCGGCCGGCCAAACGGATCGCCTTCCAGATCGAGGAACAAGTCCCCGGGCCGCGGCTCCGGCAGTTTCATGAACCCTTGCGCGGGCTCCACGGGCAGAAGCTCGAGGGTCAGGCGCCCGGTCTCACGGCGCTCGACCTGCAGCCGCGCCTGCGCGCGCAAGCGGTCGTAGGTCTCGACGGACCCGCGCTTCGGCCTGAAGGCCATCGGCGCGGGCAGGTCCGCGAGTTGGGCCATCGTCGTGACGCCATGGCTCTTCAGTTCGGCGACATGCGAGCGCCCGAGGCCGGCGACGAACGTCAGGTGATCGTCGACCCGCCGCTGTCGGTTGCACCGCGGTGACCAGCGGCACACGTCGCAGTGCTCGACGGGCTCGGGATAGGTGACGACGTCGTCACGGCCGCGGCGCGCGTCGAGGAAGGCGCCGAACTGCGCGCGGGTCTGGCGGAAAAAGGCGCCGAACTCATCGAACCGGTACGGCTCGTCGGCTGCCGGCGTGACCACGTGGAAGTGGTCCGGCGCGCGCTGCTGCAGGTCCTCGACGAGCGCGCTGTAGACGCAGAGCTGCAGAATCGTGCCGCCCCGCGTCTCGCGCGTGAGTTTCGTGTCGACTGCCTCGTAGGACCACGCCCCGAGCGCGCTCGGCGCGGCGACTTTGCGAAGGACGTCGGCGTAGCCCAGCCACTCGTCATTCGACAGCGCCGCCTGAACGATGACGTCGGCGCCGGACCGCATCGCCTCGACGGTGGCCGCCGGGCGTGCGTCGCGCGGATGCTCCCCGAGGTCGACGACGGTCAGCCCGGCGGCACGCAGGCGCGCGACGTACTGACGCTCGTGCTCCTCGCCGCGCTGCTGGAGGATTTTCGCGAAGGGATCGACCCAGGTCGGCTTCTGCAGCCGCCCTTCGGCGACGAGGAGATCGAGGCTCGTCTTGTGCCGGCAGGCGAGGAAGTTCGCGAGGTCGGTCGGCGAGGCTTTGATCCGACCGTGAGCGGCGTGCACGAATCTCAGCGTATCGCGAACCGCCGTGATGTCGGGCCGCGCGAGAGTTACTTGACGAAGAAACGGAAGGCGATGAGGCCGGTCGTGCTGCTCTTCAGACCCGCGTTGACGAGCGCCGCCGGGCGCGATTGGTGAATCACTTCGATGCTCACGCCGAGCGCCGTCAGCTGCGCCAGTCCGAACTCGACGCCGCCGAAAAACTGACTGCCCCTGCCGTTCACCGGCAGTCCGGTGATGGTGACGTTGGGTCCCGCATGCGCCCAGTTGACGCCGGCGCCGGCGTAGGGCCTCGCATCGAGGGCCTTGGACGCGTCCGGCCGCTTGAACATGACGACGACGGACGGCGCGAACTCGACGCTGTGGCCGCTCGAGAACTGGACACCGTTGAATTCCGAGTTGCCTGACAGCAGCAGTCGCGAATCGACGCCGACGATTCCGGCGATCCAGTACTGCAGGCTCACGCCGCTCCCGAGGACGCCGGCGCCGAACTGTCCGCCGATGCCCCATTCGTGCGGCGGCATCTGGCCCGCCGGCTGCGTCCCGCGCTGATCCAGGACCAGACCGCCGCGATCGTCGGCGATCGACGGCGCGCTGCCCGCCCCGGCCGCATGACTCAACAGATACAAGGCCAGCAGTGCATGCATAGGATTCAGAACGCCTTGAACTTCACGCGCCGGACGACGGGATTGCCGGCCGCATCGCGCGTGAGAACGTGCGTGGCGTGGCGAGGGACGCGGCCGCTCGCGTCGCGTTCGACCGCCTCGCCGCGCGCGATGACGTCCGCGGTGAACTTGTCCGCGGCGGCTTTAGCGCGTGTCGAGGCGGCCGTCTTCGTCTTCGCCGCCCGACCCGTCGCTGAGCGCCGCCGCGCGGCCTTGGCCATTGAGCGATTGTATCGAGGATCGCGCGGCCTAGCCCAATCCGCAGTCGAACCCGCGTCGCTTCAGCACGAGCACGCCGCCGACCTGCACCAGGCGGTGCGTCTTCATCGCCGAGACGTGCCGCGTGACGCGATGCGGATGTCCGAAGGCGCCGACGTCCACGCGGCCCCGCTGGAAGAGATCGGACGTGTAGACCTCCGCCGCGCGGTGGGCGGAATTCGTCGGATTCGTGCCGGCCGCGGCCGATCCGGTGACGGCGAGCGTGCGCGACTCGCCCGCCAGATGCACCTGCAGCGTGGCCTGGCGCAGGCCGTAGTGCTCGGCGGTAATGGCGGCGAGCGGCAGGTCGGACGGGCCCGCCGCGGCCCGACGGCGCAGGCGGCCGGCCGGCGGCGCGCCGCTCATCGTCGACGTCGCCGCGAGCGAGAGAATGCCCCGGCGGACGAAGGCGCTCTTCAACACGTCCCGATACTTGCCGTTGAACGGCGCGCTCTCGCCGACGTGCACCATGTGCGCGGCGACCTGGCTGTAGTAGTCGGGCACGACCGGCGCTTCGAGGACCCCGCCGACCAGAATTCGCGCGGCATCACGGGCCGTCTGCCCGATGGCGGCCGCGCCCGGCGACCCGCCCTGCGCGGTGAGGATGCCGGCCAGCACGTCGAGAAACGCGCCCGTGAAGACGCGCGAGAACGAGTGCGGCTCCGACGACAGCTGCGACGCCGGCGCCAGCGACGGCAGCGTCTGCGGGTCGCGATAGAAAAACGAGTTCACCGCGCTGCGGAGGCAGTCGGCGTCGACCGCGTCGGGATGGTCCACGCGAATCGCCGCGCCCAGCTGCTCGGCCAGTCGCGACAACCGCGACGCGCGGTTCAGCGTGCCGCGGGTCTCCTCGAGCACCGCCGCGACGAACGACGGCACCTGAAGCGCCGAGAGCATGGCGCTCATGTCCCCGAACGACTCGTGGAACGCGGCAGTCTCGATGCTCTGGGCGTTGAACAGCTGAGGACGAATCGAGTCGAGGACCGCGTGGCCCATCTCGTGCGACGTCACGTCGGGACTCTCGCCCGAGAAGAACACGCGGCCGCCGACCGACTCGTGAAAGAAGTGCAGGCCCGGCGCTTCGCCGTCGTCGCCGCGCGTGTAGAACGCGTTGAGGTCCACGCCGTCGTCGAGCCGCACGGGCAGGCGTGCGCCCACCTCCCACGCCGTGCCCTTGGGCACGATGCCGCCCCAGAAATCCGCGGTGCGCCGCAGCGCGCACGCCGCCGCGTAGTAGCGGAACTGCGGCGTGCCGGCCGGATACGCCGCCGCGGCGGGCGCGGCGCCCGCGATCGCGAACGCATACGGCGTGGCCGTCGCGCGCGGCGCGGGCACCGCGATCGGCTCGAGGGCCGGACGGCTCCGAGGATCGCCCGGGTCGTCCTCCCAGCAGTGCACGGACGGCGCGCTTCGCGCACGCGCGCCCGCGGCTTTCGACGTCGAGCGGCGGCGGGAGGCGGATCGGACTCGAGCCATCGGTCACCTCGTTTGCATGGGACGGACGCCACGCCGGGTTTCAGGGCCAGCGCCTATACTGGGGAGACCACCTTCTCTCCTATGTCCATCCGAGCCGTCAAGCGCATTTCGCAGTCGCGGCCGACCCTCGAGGGCGCCGGCGTCCACCTCCGCCGCGCCTTTGGCTTCGGCGATACGTCCGAGACCGATCCGTTCCTCCTGCTCGACGATTTCCGGAACGATCGCCCTGAGGACTACCTCAAGGGCTTTCCCTGGCACCCGCATCGCGGCATCGAAACCATTACCTATGTCCTGTCAGGGACGGTCGAACACGGCGACAGCCTCGGCAATCGCGGCGCCCTCGGCGCCGGCGACGTCCAGTGGATGACGGCGGGCAGCGGCATCATTCATCAGGAGATGCCGAAGGGCGACCACGACGGCCACATGCACGGGTTCCAGCTCTGGGCGAACCTGCCCGCCTCGCTCAAGATGACCGACCCGCGTTATCAGGACGTGAAGGGCGGCGACATCCCCGAGGTCATCGACGACGACGGCACGCGCGTGCGGATCGTCGTCGGGAACTTCTGGGGCAAGCGGGGCCCGGTGGACGGCATCGCCGCCGATCCGATCTATCTCGACATCTCAGTGCCGCCTGGCCGCCGGAAGTCGATTCCGGTCGAGACGACGCGCCATGCCTTCGCGTACGTCTTCGCGGGCGCGGGCGGCTTTCGCGACGCGTCGGCGCCGCAGGGTGTGCTCACGGACACGACGGGCGAGATCGACGAGACGCCCGTGCGCGACCTCACGGGCAACAGGTCGCTGATCCTGTTCGATCGCGGCGACGAGGTGGTCGTGCAGGCCGGCGACGAGGGCGTGCGCTTCCTGCTCGTCTCAGGCAAACCCCTCGAAGAGCCCGTCGCCTGGTACGGGCCGATCGTCATGAATCACGATTCCGAGCTCGAGACGGCCTTCGCCGAGCTCAGGACCGGCAAATTCATCAAGAAACGCTAGCCATTGCTAGCGCACCCACAAGCAATCCGGCTCCCCGAGCAGGTACTTGAACGGCGCGTCGCCGATGGGCGCGCCCGGCGGCAAACCGGGAATGGAGATGATCCGGTCGGTGGCGTTGCCCGGCCCGGTGAAGAAGCGCTCGATGTCGCTCGCGAGCATCCGGCGGTGCGCGGTCTCGGCGATCGTCAGTCCCGTCGCGGCGCCTGACATCCGCGTCTGAATCATCTTCAGTTCGTAGCTGGCGATCGCGCGCGACTCGGGCAGCGGCGCGCTCGCGGCCAGGCGCATCAGGTGACTGACGAGGACGCGCTGGGTCGCCCGCGCGACCTCCGCCTCGTACGCCGTCGCCGTCCTCGCGCCAAACGTCGCCGCACTCAGCCGGCCGATCACGTCCTCGAGTCCCGGCAACGTCGGGCTGACCGCCTTCTGCGCGACGAGGCGCGCGGCGCGGCTCGGATCCAGCACGAAGCCGATCGTCATGTCCGAGGCCACGATCGCGGGCGACACGGGATCGAAGATGCCGCCCGTCGTGCGCGGGAAGAGCTCGCGCGTCGCGTCGTAGCCCGGCGGCCGCGGCGGCAGGTTCGCGAGGATCTCCGGCGACAAGGTGAGCTCCGACGGCCGCAGCGTGCGCATCAAGGCATCGAGCGCGGCCGTCTGCCTGGCCGCCGGGACCCAGGCCGTCGGCGTCCGCCCGTCGCCGCGAACGGCGTAGATGTACTCCTGCCCGCCGACGGCCGCGGCGGCGGCTTCGGTCGCGTAGCGGTGATGGAGGTAGAGCGGCACCAGCACTTCTTCGAGCATCGCGAGCGGCCAGCCGCTCTGCACGGCATGCGGCCCGAAGCGCGAGAGGCCCGACCGGCGCAGGTCGAGAATGCGCGTGAGCTCGGCGGCGACGTCGGTGCCGTTGTTCCATTGATCGACGTGCGGGTTGATATCGAGGTCCTGGTTCGTCAGGAACCGCAGGTCTTTCGTCCAGGCGTCGTCCAGCAACTGCTTGAGCGACGCGGCTTCGGTCGCCGGCGGGAAGACGCCGTAACCGTAGCGGATCGCGACCTTGTCCCACTCGCCGATGCCGCTCGCGTACACGTGCGAGAAGTCGAGCGACCCGTCCGGCTTGAGCGTCACGAGCGGATGCGGGTAGTCCATGACCGAGATCTGCCCGAGCGTGCTCCCGTAGTAGTTGTGCGAGAGGCCCAGCGTGTGCCCGACCTCGTGCGCCGCGAGCTGCTTCAGGCGCGCGACGACGAGCGCGGTGAGCTCGGGCGGCTTCTCGTTCCCGTTCGTGTAGGGCGACAGCAGTCCTTCGCCGATCAAGTAGTCCTGCTGCGCGCGCAGCGACCCGAGCGAGACGTGGCCCTTGATGATCTCGCCCGTGCGCGGATCGGTGATGGAGGCGCCATACGACCAGCCCCGCGTGGACCGATGCACCCAGGTGATCGTGTTGTAGCGCACGTCCATGATGTCCGCGCCCTCGGGCAGGAGCTGCACCTGGAACGCGTTGCGGAAGCCGGCCGCTTCGAACGCCTGATTCCACCAGGACGCGCCCTCGAGGAGGGCCGACCGGACGGGCTCGGGCGCGCCTCGATCGACGTAGTACACGATCGGCGTCACCGGGTCGCTCATCGCGGCGTTCGGATCCTTCTTCTCGAGGCGGTGGCGGATGAGATAGCGCGTGTGGATGTCGCTGCCGAACGGCGCGGCGAAGTCCACGAAGTCCATGTTGATGTAGCCCGCCCGCGCCTCATACGCGCGCGGCTTGTAGCCGTCGTCGGGCAGCTGGATGAACGAATGATGCTGCCTGACCGTCATGGCGTCCGGCGACGGCACGACGTCGGAGATGCGTCCGCCCGGCTGGCCCGGACCCGGCCCGGGCGCGTCGGTCACGAGCGTGGACGTCACTTCCATCTCGGTGTTCTTCGGGAACGCCTTCGTGTTCGGCAGATAGACCGCGCTGCGGCTCCGATCGAACCGGTACGCGCCGGGCCGCAGACGCTGGCTGAGCCCCGTCGCGTCGCGCAGGAGGAAGTCGCTCAAGTCGACGAGCACGTGACCGTCGGCCTCCGCGATCGCTGTGAACCCCCACAGGACCGACGTCGCGAAGGCATCATCGACGGCATGGCGTTCGTCGGCGTTCGGGCTGACCGCGCGAAACGCAAGGTTCGGCTGAACGAGCAGCACCTTCGTCCCCACGCGCTCGAACTTGACGACGCGTGTGTCGACGAGCAGCCCGCGATCGAGCCCGATGTCGTTGGACCCCATGCCGGCGCCGAGGCCCGTGACGTACAGGAACTCGCTGTCGAGTCTTGGAATTTCGAGATAGAGGTTGCCCGACGGCTCGTCCCAGTAGAGCGGCATGAAGCCGTCGAGCCGGCGGAAGCGCGTGGTGTAGTCGGCGATGCGCGGCAGCGCCGCCGCCCCCGCCTGCCGCCCGGGCGCCTCCGACTGCGCCTGGACCCCCGGTCCGAACGAGCTCGCGGCGATCGCCGCCACGAACAATCCTGTCTGCCACCATCGGCGCATGACGAACCTCCGCGGTGGGAATCTTAGAGCAGATCGGAAGTTTCCCCGCCGCCTGCGGAAACCCCCGCGGTGCTCGCGGGCGACCAGGGGAACGATCTGCTGTACATCCAGCCGCCTGACCGGCGTCGTTCTTGCACGATCGCGCGGCGGCCATGCGCCCACGAATTCTGGTTCTCTACGGCACCACGGACGGCCATACCGGAAAGGTGGCGACCGCCATCGCCAACACCCTCCGGGCCGAGCACGCGGACGTCGAGCTCGTCCATGCACGGCCGGACGGGCCGGACCCGGCGCCCGAAGCCTTCGCGGCCGTGGTCGTGGCGGCGTCGGTGCACACCAACGGCTATCAGCGATCCGTCTGGCGATGGGTCCGCCGGCACGCAAGCGGGCTGCACGGCCGGCCGACGGCGTTCGTGTCGGTGTGCCTTGGCGTGCTGGAGCGGACCCCCGCCGCCGACGCGGAGCTGGCCACCATCATGGAGGGCTTCTTCGAAGCCACGAGCTGGACGCCGACGGTCCGCAAGATCGTCGCCGGCGCCCTGCCCTACTCGCGGTACTCGTGGCTCAAGCGCCTCGTCGTCCGGCGCGTCGTCCGGAACGCGTACGGCTCGACCGACCCGACGCGCGACTACGAGTACACCGATTGGAACGACGTGCGTGAGTTCGCGCGTCTGTTCGCGCGGCTGACCGAAGAGACCCAGCCCGAGCGCCTGGCCGTCTGACCGCCCTCGAACGGCGCCTCACGCGTAAGATGCGAAGAGGGAGGATGTTCGCCATGATCACGTCACGCTTGATCGCCGCCGGCGCCGCGGTGCTCGTCGCCTCGTCGGTGGTGATTGCACAGCAGCCGAGCCGGCCGCTCAGTCCGAGCGGCAGCTCGTCGGCGCAGGTGAAGGGCAAGTGGGTCAAGAGCAGCGCGCAGACGTTCACCGCCGGCGGCGACCGCTACACCGACGGCAAGTGGATTGACATCACCTATGGCCGGCCGATGCTTCGCGGACGCGATGTCTTCGGATCGGGCGACACGTATCTGCTCGTCGCGGGCGCGACGATCTGGCGCGCCGGCGCGAACGTGACGACGCAGCTCACGAGCGAGGTGCCGCTCACCATCGGCGGCAAGACCATCGACGCGGGCCGGCCGTACGACGTGTTCATCGACGTCAAGAAGGACGAGTGGACGTTCGTGCTCTCGACGCTCACGGCGCAGAAGGCCTACGACCCGAACAACAAGACCGACGTGTACGGCCCGTACAACTACGTCCCCGACAAGGACGTCGTGCGCACGAAGATGAAGGTGGAGAAGCTGCCGTACTCGTTCGAGGAGATGTCCTGGCAGTTCATCGACATGACGGACCATGGCGGCAAGCTCGCGCTGCTCTGGGACAAGGTGATCGCCACGGTCGCGTTCGACGTCGGCTGACGGCCGCCGCCCTCGGCTGAGGGCGCGATAGACTCTGGCGATGCGAACCCGCGCGGCTCGCGCGCGCGGCGGCGTGATGATCGTGTGCGTCGTCGCGTGCGCCCTCGCGGCCGGCCTGCCGCGCGCCGCCGCCCGAGACGTCAATCCAACGACCGCGACGCCGGGCGACGAGTTCGCCGGTCCGTTCCCGAGTTGGACCAACGTCAAGACCGCCTACGGCGCGGTCGGCGACGGGCTGGCCGATGACACGACCGCGATCAACCGCGCGCTCGCGGCACTCTCGCCCGACACGCGCCCCGTGCTCTACTTCCCCGCCGGCACGTATCGCATCGCGGACACGCTGACGCTCTCGGCTCGGCAGAACGTCAGCGTGATCGGCGCGGATCCGGCGTCGGTCACGCTCGTCTGGGACGGCGCGGCCGGCGGCACGATGGTGCGCGTGAACGCGGTCGCCTATACGCGGCTCTCGCGGTTCACGTTCGACGGCCGCGGACGCGCCGCCATCGCGGTGGACCAGTCCGCCGACGAGTTGCCGGGGGGATTCTTCGACACCGGCAACGAGTACGCCGACGACGAATTCCGCGGCGTCGCGTTCGGCATCCACGGCGGCTTCAAGGGCCGGGGGTTCGCCGAGACGAGCATCGTCCGCGACCGCTTCATCGGCGCCACCGAGGCGGGCGTCGCCCTCGGCAACTTCAACGCCCTCGACATCTGGATCCGCGACTCGCTGTTCGATCGCTGCGCCGAGGGCGTGACCAACGAGCCCGGCGCCGGAAACTTCCGGGTCTACGACAGCGTTTTCCGCCAGTCGACCGTCGCCGACCTGATGATGCAGAACACGGGCCTCTTCACGGCGCGCGGCAACTACTCGACCGGATCGAAGGCGTTCTTCGTCTCCGGCCGCGCGATCAACCATCCCGCCAACATCGACATCCAGCGCAACGTCGTCGTCGACCCCATCGACGACGCGGCGATCCGGTTCGGCAATCAGGGTCCCGGCTTGCTCCTCGACAACGTCATTCGGAGCCGGCCCGGCGCGTCGGCGCCGATCGTGAACTGGCAGACCACGTACGGCGCGAGTGTCGCCAGCGTGGGCAACGCGTTTACGGTTCCGAAGCCTGTCGCAGTCGGCGGCACGCTGCTGACGATCGACGACCACGTGGTGCCAGCCTCGAGCCTGTCGCCCGTCGAGCCCGCGGTGCCCCCGCATCCGGCCGCGGCGAGCAGCCCGGTGTTCGACGTGGCGGCGAGCGCCGACGGCGCGGCGATTCAGGACGCGATCGGACGTGCCGCTGCCATGGCCGGACGACGGCCGATCGTCCACATCCCGTTCGGCCACCATCCGGTGGCGGCGACGATCGAAGTCCCGGCCGGCGACGTTCAAATCGTCGGCGATGGCTATCCCACGGTGCTCACCTGGATCGGCCGCGGTGCGGGTCCGGTCGTACACGTCGCCGGGCCGACGCGAGCCGTCGTCCGGGACCTCACCATCGTCGGCGGCCCGCTGGCCGACGGCCTCGTGGCGGACGGGATCGATCAGGCCGGCGCCCGGGTGCGCGTGGATCGCGTCGAACTACGAGCCGGCGTCGAAGGCAATCTCCTTGTCGACGGCCTGCGCCGGGCCGCGGTCGACCTCCTGGATTTCGGCCATGCCCAGGCGACCCACGGCGCGTCGGTCCGCGTCGTCGGCGCGCCCGCGGCTGACCGTGCCGCCGCGACGGGCCGGACCGTGATTTATTCGGGGGCGTCGAGCGACAACAGCCTCAGCTACGACCTCGCGGGCGGGACGACGATCGTCCGCGACATGTGGTACGAGGGCCGGGGCCCTGCGGCGCTGGTGCGCATTCACGACGCCGCCCGAGCGACGATTCAGGGCACGCGAGTCGCCACGCCGGCCGACACCGGTCCGCCGGCCATCACCAACGACAATGCCGGCGGCCAGACGTCGCTCGTCAATCTGCAAATCAACGATCGGCTCGCGCTCGGGGCGCCGAAT
>Ga0134128_10009760_pt1 | contig 11515 bp, 13 predicted proteins | sample KB31754_FD_96462 | JGI IMG/M metagenome (GOLD analysis project Ga0134128, IMG submission 96462) | Terrestrial soil microbial communities with excess Nitrogen fertilizer from Kellogg Biological Station, Michigan, USA - KB3-175-4 | ecosystem: Environmental > Terrestrial > Soil > Unclassified ...
CTGATGACCGCGAGAACGCCGTCCTTCTGCGCCAACTGAACGTCGATGGTCGGCAGCAGCAAACCGAAGAGGCCGAGCAGCAGCATGGGCAGCCCGACGCCGACGACCGGCCAGGCTGTGACCGCGCGGACCTGGCTGCTGGCGGGCAGGTAGCGCGAGTAGTCGCTGGCAAACGGATACCAGGACGCCACCAGCGCAAAGCAGGTCATGAGTCCGAGCGCGAACGCGCCGGCATAGTCGGGACCGGACACCGAGGGCCCGAACGTCCAGTGAAACTGCGGAGCGAGAAAGAGGAAGAGACCGACCGAGAGGATGGCGAAGACGATGGCCCCGTACTTCTCGAGGACCTTGATCGTCTGATGGCCGTAGATGGCGACCACGACGCTGATCGCCGCGATGACGAGGACCAGGCCGAAAGTCACAAGGGTGCTGCCGCCCCCGAAAAGCTGAGCGCCGGCCTGGGCCGCGATGACGCAGTCGACAGCGAACCATCCGATCGCCAGGAAGAGCGTGAGGGCAGCGCCGAGGTAGGAACCTCGCAGCCCGAAGATGCCTCGCGTGAAGGCGATCTGGGGAAGGCCCGAGCGGGGCCCGCCGTTGCTGAGCAGGCCGAGGATGACCGCGCCGGTGATCGTTCCAAGGGCGGTCGCCGCCAGCCCGTCCCAAACCCCCAGGCCGAAATAGGTCGTCAGCAGGCTTGCGGTGAAGAGGCTCGCGTAGTTGACGAAGGCCCCGCCCCACAGAAAGGCGAGCTCGCGTGGCGCGCCGTGCCGCTCGCTTGCGGGGATCGCATCGATCCCGTGGATCTCGACTTTGCCGAAGACGTCCGCCTCGGGGGCTCGCTCCGCAACATCGGTCATCGCCTTTCCCTCCGCTGGCATTACCCAGATCAGGTCTCGAGCGTCAGCGCTCCGCGGTCGGCCCCAACGGCCCTCTCAGCCGGTCCGTGTCGGACCAGCTCCCGCCAATGCGATGTTACGTCTGGCGCCAGGGAGCGAGCAGCAGGTGGGCGAGGATCCGGTAGACCTCGGGATTGAGGGCGAGCCCGACGTGGCTGCCGCGCACCTCGATCGCGTTGACGTCGGGTCGCAGGCATGCTTTCCAGTTGACGACGCCGTCGGTTCGCGAGTAGATCGACGTCGTCGGTACGCGCGGTGCCGCGCGCAGGTCGCGCAGGAAGCGCATCTCGACGGAGGCCGGATGCCGGTAACGCATCGCGTTGAACAGGTGCGCGGCGTGGACGCCGGCCATCGTCAGCGGATGCACGTCGAACGGATCGCTCAGCGGCGAGCCCAGCGCTATGACCTGTTCTACGAGATCCGGATGGCGATGCGACAAGACCTTCGCGAGCACCCCGCCCCGGCTGTGCCCGACCACAGACACCCGCGCACCGGTCTTTCGATGCTGCGCCTCCAGCGATTCGATCAGCGGCTTGAGCATGACCTCCGAGTACATGACGTTGAATGCAAGTCCGGCGAGCCGCGGTCGGTAGCCCACGCGACGAAGCCAGTCGTGCTGCGTGCGGAGCGTCCAGTCGCCGGCGAGAAAACCGGGAATCAGAAGAACTGGTTTACGCCGGCCGGAGGGCACGTCATCCCCGCGAAAGACCGGGTCGCGGATCAGTCGCAGAAATTCGAGGTAGATGCGCCCCTCGAGCCACATCGGGGGTAGCGGGTCCCACCGGCCCAGGCGCCGGATCGGGACCTTGCTATGAGGGGGTTCGGAGACCGTTGCCACTTCGGGTGCTGAGCGTCTACTCCTTCACGAGGCCGCTGACGCGGGGGCGATTCCATACGCGTCCCAACACTGCAGCGCGCTCAGGAAGCGGTCCGGCGTCTCCATCATCGGCACGTGGCCGACGCCGTCAAGCACGTCCAGTGACCAATCTGGCCGGCGACGCATCAGCTCGCGAACCGCGGCCAGGGGTATCAGCCGGTCCTGGCTGCCGTGGATGACGAGGGTCGGGGCGGTGACCGCCGCCACCCGGGACCAGAAGCGCGGGTCCGCCATCCCGATTCCGATCGAGCGCGAGGCCTGCACGAAGGCCCGTCCATTCTGGCGTCCGAGATGATCGCGCTCTCTGGTGAGCTGCTCGTGCGCGGCGACGACATCCGCGCTGACGCGCGCCGGATCGGCGCATACAAGCGCGAGCGCTTCCTTGACCAGGCCTTCCGGCCCGAGCGCGCGCACTCTCCGGTCGAGAAGCGTCTGCGCAAGGCCGGGCACCGACAGCGCGGCCATGGTCGCGAGCATCAGCGGTTCAGGGCGTGACACATGCGTGACGGGAATCGCCGGATCCACAAGCACCATCGAGTGAATCCAGTCGGGACGTGAAGCCGCCTCCAGGATCGCGATGTGTCCACCCATCGAGTTGCCCATCAGCACGACGGGCTCGCCGATGACGGTCTCGATGAAATCGAAAACGAGCTGAGCGTTGGCGTTGACCGTCGCCGAGCGGCCGTGCAGAGGCGTCTGGCCGAAGCCGGCGAGGTCGATGGCCATCGCGCGGTGGGTCCTGGCGATGGCGGGACCGACGGCCATCCAGTTCAGCGCATTGCCGCCGAGGCCGTGGACCATGAGCAGTGGACGCCCCGAGCCCCCGAACTCGAGGTAGTGCACCGGACCGCCGACGTCGGCGACTTTATGCCGCACTGCGTCAAAGATCCTACGCCAGGATCGCCGCCCCCAAGCGCATCAAGATCTCCGCCACGGCGGCGGGCGTGCGGCGGCCGTCGTGGTGCAACCGGTCGAAGACCGAAAACGAGGTGAGCGTGTCGATCACATCCGCGGCCTCCCGCAGCGAGCAGCCGGGTCGCAGCCGGTCGCTGGCCGCCAGTCGCTCGGCCAGCCCCCGCGCCCCTCCGTCATCCGGCACGGCCGGGATGGCGAGATTTCGAAAGAGGTGGGGGTCGGTGGCCCACCTGGCACAGGCGCCGGCCAGATGGCGCCGGAGGTCGTCGATCGGATCCTCGCCTGGCGGCACCGGATTGGCCGGTCGTCCTGCAAGCGCCTCCAGCAGAGCTTCCCGAGATCCGAAGCGGTTGTACACGGTGATCCGGGAAACGCCCGCCCGGCGGGCGATCTCGGCGATGCTGACCTCCGCGCTAGGCGCCTCGTGAACGAGCTGTCGGGCGGCGCTCAGGATCGAGCGCGCGGTGGCGTCGACCGCCGGCTGCCGTTTGCCGAGCCGGTAGCGTCGGGGCATCGAATAAATTTAACAGACGGTATGTTCAAGCGATATTCGGCCGAGACGGCCGGTCGGGATCGCCCGAGAACCTACCATCCCCCTCCGTGAGGCTGTGGAACCCGCTGGCGGTGCGTGAGCTGGCCGCCCTTCTCCGCGACCCGGTCTATCGCGGGCGCGGCGTGCCGAGGGGCGACGGCCGGCCCGTGCTGCTCATCCCCGGCTTCCTGGCGGGTGACTGGACGCTGCGGGTGATGCACGCCTGGCTCGGCCGCGTCGGCTACCGCTCTTACCTCTCCGGGATCGTCCTCAACGTCCATCACTCCGAACGGATGCTGTCGGGGCTCCGCCGCAAGGTGGGAGAGATCCGCAAGGAGACCGGCGCTCGTGTCAGCCTGGTGGGGCACAGTCGCGGCGGCCTCCTCGCGAAGGTGTACTCCCAGCGGAAGCCCGACGGAGTTGAGCAGGTGATCGCGCTGGGCGCTCCGCTCGCCGACTGGACTGACCTCGCGGCCATCACGCACCACGCCGTGGGCGTTGTGCGCACCGCGAATGAGCTTGCCTACGGCAGGCGTTTCAACGGGGAGGGGCGCTTCACCTACGACCTCGGACTGCCGCCCAGCGTGCCGACGACGTCGATCTACACAAAGGCCGACGACGTGGTGAACTTCCGTTCCTGCCTGCGGGCCGATATCCCATCTCTCCCCGTCTGGGGTTCCCACAACGGTCTGGTCGTCAACCCGGAGGTGTTCCGCCTGTTGGGCCGGCTGCTCGCCCGGCCTTCGCGGACATGACCGCCGTCGCGATCGGACTGGCGCTTGTGGCGGCGGTCCTCCACGGAACCTGGAACGCCCTCGTCAAGGTGAGCGGCGATCCGATCGCGACCTTTCGCCGGGCGACGCTGGTGGCGGGCGCGATCGCCACCATCGCATTCGTGCCCGCCTGGCTGCTGCTCGGGCGTCCGTCGATCAGCCTCGCCGCGGTCGGCTTCTGCGTCATCTCCTCGCTGCTCGAGACCCTCTATCTCTGGCTCCTGTCGGCGGCGTTCCGGCGCGGCGAGCTTTCCGCGGTCTATCCGATCGCCCGAGGTTCGGCGCCCCTGATGAGCGTGGTCGTCGGCCTGATCGTCCTCGGCGAACGACTCGGACCGCTGCAGCTGTCAGGGGTGGGCCTGCTCCTCGCCGGGATCCTCGCCGTCACCCTTTCGCAGGCCACCGGCCGCGCCACGCTCCCGGCGCTGCTGACCGGCGTCGCCATCGCCGCCTACACCACGGTCGACCGTGTCGGCGTCCGGCTCACGACGCCCTGGATCTACGGCTGGCTCCTGTTCACGCTGATGGCGATCGAGCTGCCCCTCACGCTCTGGCTCGGAAGGCTCGTCGGCCTGTACCAGCCGCCCAGCGCGGCCGCGGGGCCGAGCTGGCGCCAGGCGCTGATCATCGGCGCGTTCTTTCTCGCCGGCTACGTGCTGGTGCTCACGGCGCTGAGCCTGGCGCCGCTCGCCATCGTCGCCCCCGTCCGCGAGACGGCCGTGGTGGCCGTCGCCGTGTGGGGCGTGTGGCGCCTGCGCGAGCGGAGCAGGATCCCGATCAAGCTCGCCGGGGCGGTGGCGACGCTGGCCGGAATTGCCCTGCTTGCGACCTGAGGCGAAGGCTTTTCCTGCCGCGCCTGGAGGCGGTAAGGTAGGGCTGTCCCCGTTAGTCGGGCGATGTACGCCGCGGTCGGATCTTCTCGAAAGGACCCGTGCGTTCGCGATTGACTTTCGAGAAGAGGAGATTGTCGATGCCGACAGGGACCATCAAGAAGCTGGTCTCCGACCGTGGATTCGGCTTCATCGCAGCCGAAGACGGGAAGGAGTACTTCTTCCACAGGACCGGTCTGGACTCGAGCGTCAACTTCGATTCGCTGGCGGGCGGGGAGCGTGTCAGTTTCGAGATCGAGCCAAGCCAGAAGGGACCTCGGGCCAACCGGATCAGGCTCGCCTGAGGTAGGCGCTCAAAACAACGCCGGCCGCTCACGCGGCCGGCTTTTTTATTTCACGCTGCGTATCGTGCCGACGCCTAGAACTGAACCCATATCCAAATCTCGCGTTAGTCGCGACTATCCCCACATCCGCAGCCCCAAATGTGTCGTTAGTCGCGACTATCGCGGGGTCGTGCTCACGGGCGGTGCTAGTGGCTGTGGCTTCGCACCAGGACCATGGCGGCCGTCCACAGCAGGCCGCCAGTGATGAGCAGCACCCACATCGTCCAGGGGATCAGGGAGAACTGGACCAGCGCGCCGAAGATGCACATCGCCGCGGCGCCGGCAAGCAGGAACGAGCCCGGCAGCAGCAGCCAGGCGGAGTACCAGGGCGGCTGCACGCGATCACCGCGGTCGAAGATCCTCGCTGCTCCGAACACGAGGCCTGCGGTGAGGACCGCCGGCGCTGTCAGCCCGAACGCCCACCGCATCTCGATCGAACCCGTGGTCGCGGCGACCACCGGTTGTATCCCGGCCATCGCCAGACCGGCGGCCACCGCAAAGCCAAGGAGACGGAGGATGGCGCTCGGGCTCGGCACCTTGGTCACGAGCCCGGCACCGGCGCAGGCTGCGTGAACACCGGCTGGGTCGCCACTGAACCGAGCTGAACGTCCTGGTAGCTGGCCGGGTGCGCGAGCTGATTCATGAACTGGTCGTTGAACGAACGCGCGCGCGCGACCAGTCCTGCCTGGTCTGCGATCCCGCCCGCGTAAGGCTGCCGGGGCAGGCCGCCCGCGAGGTCTTTGTTCGCATAGAAGTCGTCGGAACCGTAGACGGAAGTCGACCCGTATGAGTAGATCGCGACGCCAAGCACTCGATTTCCCCCGGTTGAGGCGGAGAGCACGCGGCGGATCTGGGCCAGCGTGTCCTCCGGATAGTTGAGAAACGCGCCGACGCCGACCACAACTCGATTGCCAAAGCCGTTGTCCTTCTCGAATGTCATCCAGCGGTCGAACCACCCCTGCTGCTGCGGGTTCCAGTCGCTGTCGTAATTCATGGGGACGCCAAAGTCGAGATAACCCTTGGTCAGCCACGTGCGCCAGTCCTGGAACACTCCCGAGTAAGCAGACGTGTAGGCCCAGCCGCCCCAGTCGAGAGGCCCTCCGCCGTAGCAGATCAACGCCGCGCTCAACTTGACGGCAGGTTTCTCGGTCTCGAGGTCGTGTTTGAGGTCACGGACGAAGTTCGTGACGCGCGCACGTCGCCATGCCTGCCATGCCGGGTCGGCGGGACCGGGCGTCCGCGTCAGGCCGGTCTGCAGCTTGTAGAGCTCGACCGCAGAGTTGTTGTATCCCCAGGTCACGCCCGGGTATCGAACGTAGTCGAGGTGCAGCCCGTCGATGTCGTAGTTGCGAACGATGTCCATGAGCACCCGATGGGTATAGATCGCCACCTCCGGCACGCCGGGGTCGAGAAAGCCACTCGGCGCGCCGTCGTTGGCCTTGTTTCCCCAGGCGCCGCCGTGCAGGGAGTACACCAGGCTCGATTCGCCGGCGAAGTAGATGTTCGTCCACGCGTGCACCTGGATGCGCGGGCTGGACGAGTGGGCAAGCCGGATGAGGTAGTCGAGCGGGTCGAAGTCGAGCGGACCCTGTATGTCGCCGGCACGCGGCTCGATCGACCTGTTGAAGTAAGCGTCGCCACGCTTGCGCACCTGGACGATGAGGGTGTTGAAGTTCGCCCGTCTGGCGTCGGCCACGAGCTTTTCGATCTGCGCCGGCGACTTGATCCCCGGATGGAAGGCGTCCACCCAGAGGGCTCTGTACTGCGGCGTGGCCGCCGCCGGCGCCGGCGAAGCGGAAATCGGCACGATCGAAGCCGCCAGCACCAGCCCGCACAGCGCCTTGCGGATCACGCGACGGCCCAAAGGACGTGCGTGCGGCCGCTGGTCTCGATCGCGCCCGGGAACTCCTGGCGCATCGCCGTGATCGCTTCCGCGCGGAATGCTTCACGCCGGGAATCGGCTACGCCGTCGATCCGCGCGGCGAGGTCCCACCAGCTCATGCAACGTGCAACGAAGTCCTCGGCGGAATCCCAGCGGACCTTCTCTTCGAGCGCCTCGACGAAGGCCTCGGCGAAGCCCGCGCCGCGGGCGGCCGCCTCGAGCGCGCCGGCGTCGTTGACCGTGGAGCGGGTCGCGCTCTGGTCGGAGGCCTTGGGGGCGGGGGGCAGCCAGCGGTCGATGATCCTGTCGATCAGCACCCAGGCCGGGGAGTCGCCGGCGCTGACCGGCACGCTCGCGGCGAAGCGGCCCCCAGGGCGCAGCACCCGGCGCGCCTCTCCCAGCGCGCGATCGAGGTCGGGTGCGAATTGCAGACCGTGCCCACAGGCGACGGCGTCGAACGTTGCGTCCCCAAAGGTGAGCCGCTCGATGTCCATCACTTCGAAGCGGGCGTTGGTGATCCCCGCCTCGCGTGCGAGCGCCAGCATGCCTTCGGCCAGGTCGACACCGACCACCTCGCCGCCGGGCGCCGCCAGTGCCGCGAGCGGCTTGCTCAGCGTCCCCGGACCGCAAGCGAGGTCCAGCACCTTCATGCCGGGCCTCACCTCGAGCAGCTCGATGACCCGAGCTCTCCCGCGCGCCTCTTGCCGGGCCATGATCTCATCGAGGCGGGCCTTGTAGGCGGCCGCGTGCCGGCTGAAGATCCGCGGATAGAGCTCTTTCGACTTCACCGTCTGAAGCGCGCCTTTCGCGCGCCGGACCCGGCGCCCCACTCCTTCTCCAACCACGCGGCGGCGCGGAGCGTTTCAGCGTTGGTGTGGCCGGCCACCTGGATCCCGACCGGCAGGCCTGCGGCCGGGGCCGGCAGGCAAGCGACCGGCTGGCGTGTGGTGTTGAAGGGTCGCGTGAATCGCGACAGCGGCTCTCGCACCTCAGACGCGGCATCCTCGGGTGGGGCCACCACGGCGGTCGCCGGCACCAGCACAGCGTCGTAGCCCTCCATCGCCGCCAGCGCCCTTTCCTCGAGGCGCTGCCGCTCCGCCATCGCCCGCTCGTAGTCGGCGCGGGGGACCTCAAAGCCGCGCTTGATGAGGCGCAGCACGTCGGCGCCGTACTTGTCAGGCATCTCGGTAGCCCACCGGCGGTGGTACTCGGCCGCCTCGAAAAGAAGGATCGCCAACCCCGCCTGGAACAGAGAGTCCCGGCTCGGGAACTCAATCTCCGGCACCCCGCTCGCAACCTTCCGCCATGCGTCGCCGGTGGGCTCGTCGAGGCCCTCGACCCAGCCCGCGGGCACGGCCAGCCGCGGCCGAGATAGCCCCTCGAGCGAGACCACCTCGCCCGACATCATCGTGTGCGCGCGGGCGCAGTCCCCGATCGTCGGCGCCAGGGGGCCGAGGGTGTCGAGCGAGTGGCTGAGCGGGATCGTGGCAGCGATGTCGACGCTCCCGAAGGCCGGCTTGAAGCCACACACCCCGCAGAGCGAGGCGGGGATGCGGATCGAGCCGCCGGTGTCGCTCCCGATCGCCCAATCGCACATCGCCATCGCGACCGCGACGGCGGAGCCGCCAGAGGAGCCGCCGGCGACGCGGGTCGGGTCGCGCGGGTTGCGCACCGTGCCGAAGTGGGAGTTGATGCTGGTCACCCCGTAGGCGAACTCGTGGAGGTTGGCCTTGCCCACCACGACGCAACCGGCCTCGCGGATCCGCGCCACGACCGGAGCGTCCTCGTCCGCCCTCTTGTCAGGCAGGATGATCCCGCCCGCGGTGGTCACGGTCCCCCTGACGTCGACCAGGTCTTTGACCGCGACCACGGTGCCCTCGCCCGTCTCGTCGGTGAGGGAGATGAAGGCGTTGAGCTCGGGGTGGCGCGCGATCTGCTGCCTGGCTTCTTGGAGACGCATCCCGCCATTCTGGGGTGCGTTCGCGTGCCGGCGAGTTATCCTCCCGGCTTGATGTCCGGCCAGACAGCAGGAGCGATCGGCGCCAACCTCTCCTGGAGCAAGGTCGATGTCCTCACGTCCTACGAGCGCCTCACGGCCGAGATCCAGGTCCGCGGCGGCCGCCTGCGAGAGACTATCAACGACCCCGAGCCCTTGTTTCACATGCGCAACGTCAGCGCCGAGCCGCTGGTGCCCGGCGCGGTGCCACTGAGCGGGGTCCCGGAAGGCCTCTTCAACAAGAACCTGATCGGGGGCATCCGGTCGATCGAGCCCGAGCCGCCGCCGCCCGACCTCGTCGCCGAGATGATCCGTCGCTACGTCATGTTTCAGGGCGCGGCCTTCATGGTCACCGGCGCCGCGGAGTTCCCAGCCGCCACCGAGCCCGCGATGCACACCGAAATCCTCATGAAGTCGCGGTTCTTTCAGATGGTCGACGTGACCGTCACCATCTTCGGGGTCCAGGGCAAGAGCTGGACGCAGCCGAACATCTGGGTCAACCGCGACCTGATGCTGGCGGTGTTTCTCGGCTAGAGCGGTCTAGCGGCGCCTAGGTCGCCCGGCCGAACAGGCGCGCCAGGCGCACCTTGATCAGATGCCAGAACAGGGAGAACGCGCTGACGGGTTTGGCGGTCGCCACCTGCCGGCTCGGGGCTGGGGACCCCGACGACGATGAGGAGGAGGAGGAGGAGGACGAGCTCGCTCGGGCGACGGCCGCCGCCACGTCGTCCTCCGGCGGCTCGTCCGCCTCCACGTTGGCCTGTATGCACCGGGCCATCTCGCCGATCAGGCGCTTGGAGACGTCCTCCATCACGCCACGCCCGAACTGCGCCACGCGGCCGGCGACGTGGTAGTCGGTCGTGATGGTGACAAGCGAGCCCTCGCCCGCCGACTGCACTCGCATCTGCGCCGTCGCCCTCGCTGAGCCGGGACCGGTGGTCTCGCGGCCTTCGGCGGACAGCGTGGCCACCCGCTCCGCATCGTTACGCTCGGAGATCCTCGCCGTTCCGCTGTAGGCCACGGTGATCGGTCCGACCTTGACCTTGACCTTGCCCTTGAAGGTGCTCTGGTCGACCACCTCGGTCAGCTCCGCTCCGGGCACGCAGCCGACTACCTTATTGATGTCGAGGAGATACGAGAACACCTGATCGGGCGGAGCGCTCACCGGAAAGGAATTCTCCAGTTGCATTTCCCGGCTAAAAGTAGCGCAATAGACAGGTTCGACTACGACTGGGTTCGTCCATCGCGTGCGGAGGGCTCCGCGCGTGCCTCGGAGGGGTTCAAGGAGGGCTTATGAAGCAGAAGGTCGCTACCACCGTCAACGGCCGCAGGCACGAGCATGAGGTGGAGCCTCGCTTGTTGCTCGTGCATCACCTGCGGGACAACCTTGGGCTCACCGGAACCCACATCGGCTGTGACACCAGTCAGTGCGGGGCGTGCACCATCCTGGTCGACGGCAAGGCGGTCAAGAGCTGCACGATGTTCGCCCTCCAGGCCGAGGGCAGGAGCCTGACCACGATCGAAGGGATGGCCAAGGGCGACGAGCTGCACCCCATCCAGCAGGCGTTCTGGGACGAGCATGGGCTGCAGTGCGGTTACTGCACCCCCGGCTTCATCATGGCCGCCGCCTACCTCCTGTCGACAAACCCCAACCCGACCGAGGACGAGATCCGGAGGGGACTGGAAGGCAACCTCTGCCGGTGTACCGGGTACGTGAACATCATCAAGGCGGTCCAGTCCGCGGCCAAGACTATGAGCGGGTCGACGGCCAAGAAGACCACCGTCGCCGCCGGAGGCAACTGACATGGCCGTCAGCCAGCTTGTCGGGGCGAAGATCCACCGCCGCGAGGACCCTCGGCTGATCACCGGGCACGGCCACTACATCGACGACTTCACCCGGCAGGGCACCGCGTACGCCGCGTTCGTGCGCAGCCCATACGCCCACGCGCGCGTCAAGAGCATCGATGTCACCGACGCAAGCAAGGCTGCCGGCGTGGTCGGCGTCTACACCGCGCGTGACTTCAAGGGCCAGCTGGCCGGGACGCACCCGGCGGCGCCGGCGTTCGTGGCCGAGAAGAAGTACGTTCCAGAGCGTTTCCCGATCGCCGAGAAAGAGGTCTGCTACCAGGGCGAGATCGTGGCCGCGGTCCTCGCCGAGAGCAAGGCCCAGGCGAGCGACGCGGCAAACATGATCCAGGTCGAGTACGAGGAATTGCCGGCGGTCATGGACCTCGAGAAGGCGCTCGAGGCCAAGAGCCCAAAGGCTCATGAGGGCTCGGCGGACAACATCTGCTGGGACCTCACCTACACGCCGCTCGATCTGACAGAGGCGGCGTTCAAGGAGGCCGACGTCGTCGTCAAGCAGCGCATCCTCCAGAACCGGCTCGCGCCGGTGCCGATGGAGCCGCGCGGCGTGCTGGCGGACTAC
>Ga0134128_10009761_pt1 | contig 11514 bp, 12 predicted proteins | sample KB31754_FD_96462 | JGI IMG/M metagenome (GOLD analysis project Ga0134128, IMG submission 96462) | Terrestrial soil microbial communities with excess Nitrogen fertilizer from Kellogg Biological Station, Michigan, USA - KB3-175-4 | ecosystem: Environmental > Terrestrial > Soil > Unclassified ...
CTCCGGGCCGACCACCATCGCCCCGACCACCAGGATCTGCGAGTTGGTCAGGATGCCCACCGCGCCGATCAGGCCGGCGATGACCAGCAGGCCGTAGAAGCTGGGCGGGTAGCTGGCCTTGGCCCGGATGGCCGCCTCGACCATCTCCCACACCGGGACGCGCTCACGCCGGGCGTAGCGCCGCTCGGCCGCCGGGCTCGGCGGGCCGGACAGGGCCACGTCCACCTCGGCCACGGTGATCGAGCCCGCGCCGTCGAGGTCCAGAGCGCGCAGTTCGCGGAGCACCGGGTTGGCCGAGCGGTTCAGCACGTCGAACTGCACGGCGTCACCATCCGGCCGCCGCGCCGCACCCTTCAGCACGACCAGGTTCTGCACGCCGGGGTCCGCGGCGAGCGCGGCCACCAAGCGCGCGGTGCGGCCTGGCGGGCTCACCACCCGGACGTGCAGCACCCGGTCTCCCTCTTACCCCGGTACGCCGGGCGCTCAGTACGTGGCTGCCTAGACTCCCCGCTCCGCGTTCAGCCGTCCCGACGCGATGGCCGCGGTGAACGCCTCATAGTCGCGCTCGTTCTGGTCCGCGTACTTGACCGCGAACTCGGCGATCGCGTTCTCGAACGCGGGCGAGTTACCCAGGTAGGCGGCGATGGAGATCTCGTCTCCGGACCGGGCGTGCGCCCGCGCCAGCGTCGCCCCGCACAGCTCGCCGTACAGCCGCAGGCCGCGCGGGATCATCGTGCCGATATCCACTGAGAACTTCCAGTCCCGCAGCTGCCGGAAGTAGAAGTCACGCGGCTGCCGGTCCAGCCCGCTCACCCGCTGCCAGCCGAGGAAGATGTCACTGGCCGCCTGCATCAGGCGCTGGCCCACGACCACCCGCTGGCCCTGGTTGGTGTACTTGCTGGCCCCCACGTACGGGGCGAGCACGGAATCCTGGGCCTCCTTGACCTGGAGGAAGAGCGGATCGTTCTCATCCCGGCCGAGCATGAGCACGATCCAGCAGCGGGTCCCGACACTGCCCACGCCGACCACCTTGCGGGCCATGTCGGCGAACTCGTACTGCTCGAGCAGCACCCGGCGATCGGGTTCCAGCGTCCGCCGGTACTTAGCGAGCAGGCCGCGCAGCTCGCCTTCCACATCTACGCCGTCGAACTCCTGGCCCAGGAGATCGACGAGCGGGACGACGACCGGCGGGTCAGGGGCGATACGCGGCTGCCCGTTCTCCATGCGGGTCAGCTTGCTGAGGGCCTGCATGCTGTCCCGGGTCCGCGCCTTGGCCAGCCCCTCGTCGAGCGCCTTGCGCTGGCGCGCCTGCAGCTGCGAATCGAAGCGGGTGCGGATCTCGTCGATGTCCACCTGCGTGTACCAGACGTCCAGGTTGCCCTGGCCGGCCAGCTGCCGCATGACCGCCCGGTACCGGGCCCCGGTGGCCAGCAGGATCTTATGGCGGTCCTTGACGCCGAACCCGTTGTCCCGCGCGGCCACTTCCATGCTGGCCGCGAGCCGCTTCACGTCCCACTCCCACGGCCCGGGCACCGTCTCGTCGAAGTCGTTGACGTCGAAGACCAGCTTGCGCTCGGGCGAGCCGAACAGGCCGAAGTTGGACAGGTGCGCGTCCCCGCAGGCCTGCACGATGATCCCGGTGGCCGGGGTGCGGGACAGGTCGCTGGCCATCGGCAGGGCGGCACCGCGGAAGTAGGTGAACGGCGTCTCCATCATCCGGCCGTACCGGACCGGCACCAGGTCGGGCAGGCGTGACTTGCCCTGGCCCTCCAGCAGGGCCACCGGGTCCGGCCGGCTTGGCGGCGGCTGCCATTCCGCGTGACTCTCCCGGGGCACCTCGGCCCGGGCCGCCTTGCCCCGCACCTTGCGCTCGGCCGGGGTCAGCCGGGGCCGCGGGTCCTCCAGGCCGGTGACCGCGTTGCGGGGCAGCATGACCGTCTTGCGGGCCCCCTCAGGGACGCCGGCTAGCAGCTGTGCGGCCGCTGACCCGTTCGTGGCCGCGGCCCGGCTCCGGCTGGCCCGGGTGCCGCTCGTGGCGCTGGCCCGGGTGGCCCTGGTCGCGCTGGCCCGGGTGCTGCTGGCTGGGCTGGACCGGGTGGTGGGCCGGGCCGCCGCGCGCCGGGCCGTGGTCGTGCGGGCCGGGCTGGCGGGCCGGGGCGCGCTGGGTTTGCTGGCCGCCGCCCGGCTGGACGCGGTCTTGCTGCCGGTGCTCGTGGTGCTGCCCCGGGCCGTGGTGCTCCGGGCGGGGGTGCCCCGGCTGGTGCTGCCCCTGCTGGCCGCGCTCTTGCCGGCCGCGCTCTTGCCGGCCGCGGTCTTGCTGGCCGCGCTGCGGGTGGTCCCGCCGCTCGCGGCCCGGCTGCCGGTGGCCCGGCTGCTGCCTGGTGTGGGCTTGCCTGTCGTCTCTGCCATGAGCTTGTGTCCCTCCCTCAGGACGTACCCGGGTGGGACCGGCGTCATGACCGCACAACGGGCGGGCGCCGGTCATCTCGATCAACCATGACCCGGCACCGGCCGATCCGCGTCACCCCCGGAGGATGACGACGTCCAGGTGTCCAGAAAGCGAACCTGCTGCGAAGCAAGCCCCTCGCCATCGGTTACCGGAGGCCTGTGCATGTCCCGACCGATCGAGGATTACGCCCTCATCGGTGACCTGCATTCGGCCGCGCTGATCAGCCGGGACGGCTCCATCGACTGGCTGTGCCTGCCCCGGTTCGACTCCGAGGCCTGCTTCGCGGCACTGCTCGGCGACGAGCGCTCCGGGCACTGGCAGATAGCCCCGGACAGCGAGATCACCCGGGTCCGCCGCCGCTACCTGCCCGACACCCTGGTGCTGGAGACCGAATTCAGCACCGCCTCGGGCACGGTCCGGCTGCTCGACTGCATGCCAGCCCGCCGCGGCGACCCGGTGCTGGTCCGGGTCATCGAGGGCGTCCGCGGCCGGGTCAGCCTGCGGATGACCCTCGCGCCGCGGTTCGAGTACGGGCTGACCGTGCCCCGGGTCACCAAGCCGGGCGGGTGGCGGCTGACGGCGGGCGGCCACTCGCTCTGGCTGTTCAGCCCGCTGGACATCCAGGCCGCTGACGGGACATTGCTCGCCCAGTTCCAGGTGGCCAGGGGGGACCGGGTGCCGGTGGCGATGGTCTGGCGGCTGTCGCATCAGCGGGCACCGGCCCCGCCGCCAGCCAGCGACCTGGCCGACCAGACCGCGGACTGGTGGCGGACCTGGGTAGCCCGCCTGAGCTGCGGCGATGACTGGCGGGACGCGGTGGTCCGGTCGCTGATCACGCTGAAGGCGCTCAGCTATCCATCCACCGGTGGGCTGATCGCCGCGCCGACCACGTCGCTGCCTCTGCAGGCGTCCGGGATGCGTAACTGGGACTACCGGTTCTGCTGGATCCGGGATGCCGCGGCCGGCCTGGAAGCGTTCCTGTCCGCCGGAGCCACGGACGAGGCCGTCAGCCTGCTGGCCTGGCTCGGCCACGTGGTGAGCGGCCCCGCCCGCCAGGCCCAGCCGGTGTACCGGATAGCTGGTGAGCGGCGGATGCCGGAGCTGGAGCTGGACTGGCTGGCTGGCTATGACGGAGCCCGGCCGGTCCGGATCGGCAACGGCTCGGCGGCCCGCAGGCACCTCGCCACGTTCGGCTACCTGCTTCGGGCCCGGCTGGCGGCCCGGGCCGCGGGACTGCCGGTGACGGCCGGCCTGGCTGACCCAGGCGCCATCCTGCCCTTCCTGGAGGCTCACTGGCCGGAACCCGACACCGGCATCTGGGAGATGCGCGCACCGCCCCGCCAGTTCGTGCACAGCAAGGCGATGATCTGGGCGGCGGCTGACTCCGCGATCAAGATGATCGAGCGCTTCGGCGACCGCGGGCCACTGGACCGGTGGCGCCAGCTGCGGGACGCGGTCCGGGACGACCTGCTGGCCCGCGGTTTTGACCGCGAACGCAACACGTTCATCCAGCGGTACGGCTCCCCGGCCGTGGACGCCAGCCTGCTTCAGCTGCCGCTGCTCGGCTTCCTGCCGGCCGACGACCCCAGGATGACCGGAACCGTGCAGGCCATCGCCCGCGACCTCGACGACAGCGGGATCCTGCTGCGCTACCAGCCGCACCCACCCGCGGACACCGACGGCCTGCCGCCCGGCCAGGCCGGCTACCTGCCCGGTTCCTTCTGGCTGGTCCAGAGCCTCGCGGCGGCGGGCCACGCGCCGCAGGCGCGGCGGGTCTTCGCCGCGCTGCTGGAGCTGCGCAACGACGTTGGCCTGCTGGCCGAGGGGTATGACCCGCTGCGCCGGCGGTTCGCGGGCAACTACCCGCTGGCCGGGGCGCATATCAGCCTGGTCAGTGCCGCGGCGGCGCTGAGCCAGGCCGGCCAGCCCGCCCGGCCTCCGCGCTAAGCGGGCATACCGCTAGACGAATAGACCAGCCGCCTGGTGATTCGCCCGGTCCGGGTGATGCGCCTGAGCCTGACCGAGGTCACTCTGGTTATAGCTGCCCCCGACGTGGCTCTGGATCCGTCCAGGCCGCTGCACGCTTGGTCGTCGACGCCGGTCCGGGAGGCCGCTGACATGAGCCGTCCGCACGCCCTGCCGCTGCTGGCCCCGGACCCACTCGGCCGGGTGCGCGGCCGGCTCGCGAAGCGATCACCGGCCCGCGCCTCAGCGCGCGCGTGGGCCCGGATCACCGCGCGGCAGCGGACGATGACCCAGATCGCCTGCCTTGGCGTGATCATCTCCATGGACGGCGGCCAGGGCGGCCGGCTCGCGGACACCGTACTGCGCCGGGTGCTCGGCTGTGGCTGCCCGGTCGGCACCGTCGTCCTCGACCTGGGCCAGGCCGCCGAGCTGGATGCGGATGCCTGCGCCGCCCTGCTGGCGGTGCATGAGCGGCTCACCGCGATCGGCACCCGGCTGCGGCTGGCGGCCAGCACCAAGGGGCTGCTGGACAGCGCGGCCGGCAGTGAAGTGCTCGAACAGCTCGGCCGGGACGCCGTGCACCCGAGCTTCCGGGCCGCGTTGCTGGCCAGCTACGCGGCGCTGCCCGGTCCCGGGCTGGTCATGGGACGGGTCAAGAGCGCCCTGGATACCCAGGCCGAGCTCATCGAGCCGTGACGACGGGCCTGCCGGACGCGGCTGGGCCCGGCCTGCGACCAGCCCAGCTGCTTCACCCGCTGCGGGTGGGGCGCTCCCGCCGGGCACGGCGGTGAACTGTCCCCGCCACAGGAGACCGGAGAGGGAAGGACATCATGTCTGACTTGATTGCCATTGGCTACCAGGACGAGACCACCGCCGAGCTGGCCGCGGACGAGGCGCGGCGGCTGGCCAAGGATCTCATCATCGAACCCGACGCGATCGCGGTCATCGTCCGCGACAAGGAAGGCAAGTTCCACGTACACACCAGTCATCACATGGTGGGATCGGGCGCGACGTGGGGGATGTTCTGGGGGCTGCTGTTCGGCCTGCTGTTCTTCATTCCGTTCTTCGGCCTGGCCATCGGGGCCGGCATGGGCGCCCTGATGGGGAAGATCACCAAGTCCGGCATCGACCGGGAATTCCAGGACCAGGTCCGCGGGCTGCTCCAGCCGGGCACCTCGGCGCTGTTCCTGATGGTGGAGAAGGTGACCCCGGACAAGGCCACCGAGGCACTCAGCAGGTTCGGCGGCACCGTGCTCAAGTCCTCGCTGTCCAAGGAAGGCGAGGCCGAGCTGCAGGACGCGCTGCACGGCCAGCAGGCCGCAGCCAGCTGAAACTAGGCTTCAGCGCGGCCTGGCCGGAATGGCCAGGCCGCGCTGACGTACCGCCTGCCTCTGCCCGCCGGGACGGGCTCAGATGCCGAGCAGCTTCTGCTTGGCCGCCGCGAACTCCGAGTCGTCCAGCGCGCCCGCCTCATGCAGCGCGGAGAGCTGCTTGAGCTGGTCCGAGAGGGACCCGGACCCGCTGCCGCCCGCGGCGGCCGGGGCGGCCGGGGCAGCGGCCGGCGGGGGCGCCTGCGCGCTGCCCTGCTGCTGCTCCAGGTCGCTGATCCTGGCGTTCTGGTCGTCTTCGGCCTGGGCCTGGCCGGCCTGGTTCTGGGCCCTTCTCTTGCCCGCCATGTACGCACCGCCGCCAACCGCGGCCGCGCGCAGCAGGGGACGTCGCCGTCTGAACATGCCGCCTCCTCACACGTCCTGGCCGTCGGGCAGGGCCAGGCCCAGCGCGACCATGATCTCAGGGGCGGCCCCGATCACCCGGGGCCCGCCGACCTGCGGGGCGACGGCCCGCAGCACGCCCACGATCTCCCCCGGCGTGGCGCCTGCGTCGAGCGCGTTGGCGATCTGCCACAGGTAGGACGCGGGCGGCGAGTCGAGCGCGATCAGCGCGGCGATCTTGCACAGGCTGAACGTGCGGGCATCCAGGCCGCTGCTCTCCTGCGCCGCCTCGCGCAGTTCCAGCGCCTCGCCGAGGACCTGGAGGTCGCCCAGGGCCAGGCCGTTCAGGGCGTCCTGGGTCGCCTGGTCGACGTCCACATTGACAGGCATGCTCATTGTTGCTCCCTTTCGGTGCATCAGGGCGGGGGCCCCTGCCCGCCTGGGCCGGGACGGCGGTCCGCACAGTTTCCCGGCTACGACGTTCGCGCGCATTGCCGCGCAGCGCGCCACCCGGCGCGGGTGAGGCAGAACGTGATCGATCCGGCCCTAGGCTTGCGCCATGACGACGCGGGCGGGACTGGGCGCAGCGCTGGCCGGGCCCGGACCTGGCCGCCCTGACGTCGGCCGGCCGGGCGGTGGCCCCGGCGACCGGGCCCGCCCGGTGGCCCGGTTCGGCGGCCTGCTGCTGATCCTAGTCTTCACCTATCTGCTGTCCGCGCTCACCGAAGGCGGCCTGGTCAGTGCCGTTCAGGTCGTGCTGTTCCTGTTCGTCGTGCTGCTCGCGCTGCGCAACGGCCGGCTGCACCGCCGGGCCGTGCGGCTCGTCGCGGTCGGCTTGCTGGTGGGCACGGTGGTGGCCAGCACGCTCCAACTGGTGGCGCACGATAAACCAGCAGCCGGCGTCGCAGACCTGTGGACCGCACTGGTGCTGCTGCTGGCCATCATCCTGATCCTGGGCCGGATCCTGGCCCGGCCCGAGATCACCGTGCAGAGCATCTACGGCGCGATCAGCGCCTACATGATCATCGGGCTGATGTTCGCCGCCATATACGCGGCCGTGTACCACTTCGATGGCAACATGTTCTTCGCGAACCACCAGCCTGGCCAGGCCACGACGTCCCAGTTCCAGTACTTCAGCTTCACCACGCTGACCACGCTCGGGTACGGGGATTACACCGCGGCCGGGTCCGGTGGGCAGGCCCTGGCCGTGCTGGAGGCGATGGCCGGCCAGATCTTCCTGGCCACCCTGGTCGCCCGGCTGGTAGCGGGCTTCCGCGGTACCCAGCGGGGAGCCTCCCTGCGCGCCCAGCACCGGCCAGCCGGCGCGAAGCGGGCCAGCGTCCGGCGAGTCACTATGCCCGGCATGGTCCGGCTGCGGCCGCCCGGCACGGTCCCGGCGCGGCCCAGCCCCGCCGGGCGCCCCCGCGGACGGGGCCGGGCCGGGCCAGGCCCGGAGCAAGTCACCGGCCGGGATGCCCGGCCCCGCTGAGCCGTTAAATAGAGCGCAGCTCCCGGCCATGCATGGCCAGCGCATAGCTGATCACGATGGGGACGGTTAGCGGCGGCTCAGCGCGGGATGGGTGGGTTGTCCCGGGCCAGGAAGCGGAGCCGGGCCGCCCGGGCGTCCCAGGAGTAGATCACCGCGGTCCCCGCGATCAGGTCGTGCAGCGCCCGGCGGTCGTGCTGCAGCAGGATGCCGAGAAAGCCCAGCCCGAGCAGCAGGAAGCTCAGCGGGAACGCCAGTGTCCTGATCACCGCCTGGCGCGCGGTCGCCGCGGCGCCGTCGGCAGAAATGACGCGCACCCCGAGCAGGGCCATGCCGAAGGTCTTCCCGCTGGCCGCCCAGGAGTAGGCGAAGTAGAGGAACTCCCAGAGCAGATAGATGATCGTGACGACGATGTTGGTGCGGTTCCAGGACACCGACTGATTCGTGATGACGCTGGCCACGAACGAGGCGCCGGCCACGGCCAGGGTGAACACACCGGTGCTGAAGGCCACGTCGATGACGTACGCGGTCAGCCGGCTGGCCGCGCCCGCGAAGCGGTCCTGGAAGTTCAGCTGGGCGGCGGGCGGCGCGGTCACGGCTCCACCACGCTGATGGCCGGGCCCGGGGCCACCGCGGGGCTGACCGGTGGGGCCGGCCGGGCGGGTTGCAGCAGCTCAGGCGGGCCCGGCGGGCCGCTGTAGCGCCGGCGGCGGAACCGGTCCACCCACCGGGCGATGAACTCATCCAGCCCGACCGCCGAGCTGCGCCCCACATCCAGGGCGTTGCCGACGATGCCGCCGGAGGACTTGGCGATCACCGCGCCCAGGTCGGTCTGGGTGACCAGCGCGTCGATGTCGATGCGCCGGGCCACCTCGTTGACATCGACCCGGTCTATCAGCGCGGCCACGTCCACCTGGGCCAGCAGCTGGTTGATGTCGACCCTGGCCAGCAGGTCGTCGACGTTGACCTTGGCCAGCAGCTGATCCATGTCCATCTGGCCGACCACCTTGTTCACGTCGACCCGGTCCACCACTTTCTCCACGTCGACCCGGTCCACCAGCTTGGCTACGTCGACCCGGTCCACGAGGGCATTGAGATCGACCTGCTGGACCAGGGCGTTCACGTCCAGACTGCGGACCACCAGGTCGACGACGCGTTCCGCGACGCGCTGCGCCAGCGACTCGACCGGATCGGTCACTCGCTTACCCATAGAACGGAGCCCATTCAGCGGATCCACCCGGTCAGCCTTTCTGGATCAGCCCGGTGATCACGTTGACGGTCAGGATAATCCCGGCGATCACCAGCACACTAGCCAGGATGATCCGGCCGTTGCGGCGCAGCCAGGCATTGAACGCGCCCAGGTGCCGGCTGGTGAAGTCTGGCGCGGCCAGGTAGGCCAGCAGCGGCAGCCACACGAGCGCGACGTTGATGACCACGACGACGATCAGGGCGACCGCGGTCTCGGACAGGTCGGCGTTCGCGGTCGCCACCACCTGGACGGCGGCCAGGAACGTGACGCCCGGCCCGAACACCAGGAGGCCGGCCAGGAACGCGGTGTACGGGGCCGGGTTGGCCATCAGCCGACCTACGATCCCTTTCTGCGGCTTGTCCGGGTCCACCGGCTTGGGCTTACGGCGGAACACGAACAGCCCGGCCAGGACAAGCAGGACGCCCAGCCCGAGCCGCAGGCCATAGCGGTCATGCCGGTGGCGCGGCAGGCTGAACCCGCCCGCCCGTATCACGGCCAGCGCGACGATACCGATCGCGACGCTCATCAGCAGGGCGCCGGCCAGGTAGCACAGGACCGTGGCCCGGGGCCGGGCCGACCCGAGGTACACGGCGGCCAGCAGCAGCGCGGTCGGGGAGATCGCGGCCAGCACCGCGAGGCCGGCTGCCTGGGCGATCACGTCGTGTGACCTCGCTCAGCCGTCAGCCGGGCCGACTGCCTGCGGCTCCTCCGTGCTGGCCGCCGGGGGATGCCCGAGCAGCTCGATGATCCCGAGCACCACCAGCAGCAGCACGGCCAGCAGGATGGCGTTGCCCACCGTGGGCCGGCCCTGGAACACGAAGATCAGCCCGAACAGCGCCACCGCGGAGATGCGCAGCGCGTGACGGTAGTGGTAGACCCACCGGCCCACCGGCCCGGTGCGCAGCCCGTGCGACTCACCGCTGGTGCGCAGCCAGCCCAGCCCGCGGCTGATGCCGCGCCGGGTGCCGACCGCGGTGGCCGACGGCCCGGTGAAGAACGCCGCGATCGCCACGATCAGGCCCACCACCAGGAGCGCGCGCAGCCCGTCCTTGATGAACCGGACCAGGGTGTCGTACAGCACGGCGGCCGCGTTGGCGGGTAGCACATTGGACGGCACGCTGTTCAGGTAAATGCTGCGCGCGATAGCCAGCACGATGCCGAGGACCAGCATGGACGCGGCCAGGCCGAGCCCGGCCCCGATCACCGCCCGCCGGTGCCCCTTGGCGATGTAGATCCCGGCACCGAGCAGCACGAGGACAAGGATCGGCAACACGATCTTGAGATCGTTGATCAGCCGGTACCCGCTCTGCGCCTTGACCAGGTATTTCGCCGAGAACAGGGCCAGCGTCGGGTTGATCGCCGGAATGTTGTTCACGATGCTGAGCCCGCGGGCCGCCAGGCGCTGCTTGACCAGGTCGATGAACGGGCCCAGGCTCAGCACGACCTGGCCGTTGCTGATCGTGACGGCCCCGTTGCCCTGGCCGGACAGCGCCTTGACCAGCTGGGCATGCGCTCTGCGGTTCACCTGCTCCCACAGGTTGGCCACCTGCGGGCTGGCCACGATCTTGGCCACCTGGCCGTGGATGAATCCGCTGGCGGCCCCGGCGATCTGCCCGGAGAACGTGTGCAGCAGCGTGCCGACCCGGGTCAGGCCCCGGCTGGTCAGGGCGTCCGCCGCCTGGTTGGTCAGACCCTGGACGTTCAGCCGGGTGTTGATCTCGGTGCTGATCTTGTCGGTCAGCGCGCTCTGCACCGCGGGGTCGTGGATCAGCGGGGCCACGTTCTGCACGTAGCGGTTGGTGTCGGAGACCTGGTTGGCGGTCCATACGGCCAGCACCGACACCGGCGCCAGCACGCAGCCGAGCACGATCAGCACCACCGCGACCGGGGCCCGCCAGCCGCCCCGGTGGCGGCGGCGCGCAGCGGGCGGGTGGTTGCGCAGTTCCGTGACTTCCGCGCGCAGCCGCTCCAGCTCGGCCCGCTCATCGGCCTCGCTGTCCCCGGTGGCAGGTGGCTGGCCGGCCGCGGGTGGCGGCGCTGCGGGTGGCGCGTCCTTGTCCTTGGCTGCGGGCGGCGGCTCCGCGGGTGGCGCGTCCTTGGCTGTAGCCGGCGTGGCCGCCGCTACCTGGTCATCGGCCGTTCCGTCGGCCGCTTTGTCCCCGACGTCGGACACAGGTCACCTCCTGCTCCCGGCTGCCGGGAGCGTTCCGGGCCTGCCACCGTGGGCACCTGTGCCCCCCGGTTGCGGGTGCCCCTCGGCGGCAGGCCAGTTCACCGTCGCTGACCGGGGCGGGCCGCCGCCTCCCCCGGGCCGGGTGAAACCGGCGGCCGGGCCTGGCCTGGAGGCAGCTGCGGTGGCCCGCTGCCCACGGCGACCGCGGCCCCGGCAGGCCGGCCCGGCCGGCCTTGCCGCAGGCGCGGCGGCCGCCGGACCTGACCCGCCCCGGGGCCGCCGGGCGCGGGCGCGGCCGGCCCGGCTGGGCCCGGCCGCGCATGATCAGCTCACCCGCAGCGGGTGAGGCACCCGCCGCGGCCGGCGGCCATAGTCCACCCAGGCACTACCGGCCGCTAGGCAGGTACTCTTAGCTAAGAGACGAGGAGGCCGCCCGTGACCATTGGCGGGAGCGTGGCTCTGATCATCATCGGCGCGATC
>Ga0134128_10009762_pt1 | contig 11514 bp, 11 predicted proteins | sample KB31754_FD_96462 | JGI IMG/M metagenome (GOLD analysis project Ga0134128, IMG submission 96462) | Terrestrial soil microbial communities with excess Nitrogen fertilizer from Kellogg Biological Station, Michigan, USA - KB3-175-4 | ecosystem: Environmental > Terrestrial > Soil > Unclassified ...
CGATAGCCGGTTCCCATTTTTCGGGATCATACGCTAACCGTTCACGCGCTCGGCCTTGGCCACCACGGATTTAGCGCGCAATTGCGCCAGAATTGCCGTGAGATGCTTGAGGTCATAAACCTCGAGGTCGATCGTAACGTCGGTGAAATCAGGCGCTCGCCTGGTCATGCGGATATTGTCGATATTGCCGTCGTGCTCGGCGATCACTTGGGCGATTTGGGCAAGCGATCCGGGCTCATTCACGGACTGCACGGCGATACGAGCGGGGAAACGTCGCGGGACGCGTTCTTCTTCGTCCCAGCGCACGTCAAGCCAATGTTCGGGCTTGTCCTCAAACTCACTCAAATCTGGTGATTGAATTGGATAGATCGTAATGCCTTCGCCCGGAGAGAGAATGCCGACAATTCGGTCGCCCGGCACCGCGCCTCCGTTCGGCGCAAAGCGAACCGGTAAATCGCCGTTGATGCCACGAATTGGGATTGCTGCACCGCCGCTCTCGGGAACCTTAAACTTCACGGAAGTAATTTTTCTCAGCCCGAACCAGCCACTTTCCGACTTTGGCCTAGCAGCCATGGCAGCCGCGCGCTCTTCTTTATAGTCCGGGTACATCGCGCGCGCGACATCGGACGCTTTCAATTCACTACGTCCCACCGCCGCCATGACGTCCTCGATCGAAGCGCGCGCAAGGCGCGGCAAAGCGCCAGTGAGTTTTTCATCCGAGTAAGCGATCTTGGCACGCTGGAACAGACGCTCGACGATGCGGCGCCCAAGGCCGGCATATTGCGTGCGTACCGCAACACGCGTTGCGCGCCGGATCGCCGCCCGGGCCTTGCCGGTAACTACAATCGACTCCCACGCCGCCGGCGGCGCCGTTTGGGCTTTCGAGGTCACAATCTCAACTTCATCGCCGTTGACTAATTCGGAGGTAAGCGGCGCCATTTGGCCATTGATCTTGCAGCCAACGGCAGTGTTGCCGACGTCCGTATGCACCGCATACGCAAAATCGATCGGAGTGGCCTTGCGTGGAAGCGCGATCAACTTGCCTTTGGGAGTGAAACAAAAGACTTGATCGTGGAAAAGCTCGAGTTTTGTGTGTTCAAGAAATTCTTCTGGATTTGAACCTTCAGCCAATAATTCAATCGTGCGTCGAAGCCAGGCATAGGCAGTCGATTCTCGTGATAAAAGTTCGGTTGGCGACCCAACATTGTCTTTATAGAGGGCATGCGCGGCAATTCCGTACTCAGCAATCTCATGCATGCCCACGGTGCGTATCTGCAATTCAACGCGCTGCTTGCTCGGTCCAATCACCGTTGTATGGATCGAGCGATAATCGTTACCTTTGGGGGTCGAAATGTAATCCTTGAATCTGCCCGGCACCATCGGCCATGCACTGTGAACAATACCGAGAGCCTGATAGCAATCGGCAAGCGTCTTGACGACGACACGGAAACCAAAAATATCCGAAAGTTGTTCGAAGCCGACTGATTTACGTTCCATCTTTCGCCAGATCGAATACGCACGCTTACGGCGACCTACGACCCTGGCATCGATGCCGCGATCCGCGAGTTTCTTTGTTAGTTGCTTTTCAATCTCCGAGATCAATGACTTGCTGCGCTCCGTGAGCGCGTTGAGTCGCGCTGTCACAACCTCATAAGCTTCAGGATAGATTTCACGGAACGCCAGATCATCCAGTTCTTCGCGCATCTCGTGCATGCCCATACGGCCCGCGAGCGGCGCATAAATTTCCAGTGTCTCTTCGGCGGCACGGCGGCGCGTTTCCGGCGGCATATATTCAAGCGTACGCATATTGTGCAGACGGTCGGCCAGCTTGATCAACAGCACGCGAACGTCGTCGGCAATGGCGAGCAGAAGCTTGCGCAGGTTTTCGGCCTGCTTTGCCTCCTTGGTCACCAGGTCAAGCTTTTTCAGTTTGGTCAGTCCCTCAACCAATCGGCCGATATCGTGGCCAAATAGGCTGTCGATTTCGGCGCGGGTAGCTTCGGTATCCTCTATTGTGTCGTGTAGGAGCGCGGCGGCGATTGTTGCATCGTCAAGCTTGAGATCGGTGAGGATCGCGGCAACTTCGATCGGATGAGAGAAATAGGGGTCGCCCGAGGCTCGCCTTTGCTCGCCATGGGCCTTCATGGCGTACACATAGGCGCGATTGAGCAGCGCCTCATTCGTATTGGGGTTGTAGCGGCGCACCCTTTCGACAAGATCGTATTGCCGCATCATTGGCGGCTTCCGCGTTTGAACGGGCTTTTCAGCCGACTGCGGCGCGGTGACGAGCGTAGCCGGGCGCGATGCCCGAGCCGGGGCCTGTTTGTGGACGCGCGGTAGATCGGAGCGCGTTCGCGCCATATCCGGTGCCTTGCAGCTGCTGTTACGAAGCTACCTCAAGATATCACGTCGTTTCCGACGGTGCCGCAAGGCCTTGAGCAATTGGTTGATAAATAGCCGACGGCCCGGCTTTGAGGCCGGGCCGCTTTGTCGAACAAATATGACGAATTGTTACGGTTATTCGGCGTCTTCTTCCGGCGGCTCTTCCGGCGGCGCCAGACCTTCGAGGCCCTTGAGAAGCTCCTCCTCGGTCATTCGGTCTGCCGTTACCTCGGTATCGTCGGAATCGACGCTCGCGCCTGCCCCGGCACCGATGAGCGGCACCTCCGGTTCAGGCTCGTCAACCTCGACGTATTTCTGCAGCGTGTGGATCAGGTCTTCCTTAAGGTCGCCCGGCGACACGGTCGTTTCCGCGATTTCGCGCAATGCCACAACGGGGTTTTTGTCATTGTCGCGCTCGATAGTGATTTGCGAGCCGGAGGAAATCATCCTCGCCCGGTGGCTCGCCAGCAACACGAGATCAAAGCGGTTCTCAACCTTGTCGATGCAATCTTCTACGGTGACACGGGCCATCGGCTCGTCACTCCATCTGGTGGAACTTGTCCTGAATTCGCCTGCTAGGTATCCCCTGGCGCGTGGAAATTCAAGCATTTTTGTCTTGGTTTAGCCCCATCCGTCTGTTACTCGACAATTGCGAGATCGCAGGCAAGCCGACAGCATACGATTTGGTCGGCCCGGCGTGATTTCGCAGGTGGCAATCCAATTGATCGGAGATGCCACAATGCTCGGTTAACGATCCGAAACCGTAGGGACGGCGCGGTGGAAATTGCGCGCGGGAAGGATCTAGAGGCCACCCTGTAATGAATTGTGAGAAAAACCCATGACAGTACCCGGCGAAAAAATCGCTATGTTCATTGATGGAGCAAACCTTTACGCCACCGCCAAGACCCTCGGTTTCGATATCGACTACAAGCGTCTGCTCCGCGAATTTCAGTCACGCGGATATCTGTTGCGGGCCTTCTATTACACCGCGATCATCGAAGATCAGGAATATTCGTCTATTCGCCCTCTGATCGACTGGCTCGACTACAATGGGTATTCGGTCGTCACCAAGGCGACCAAGGAATTTGTCGACCAGACGGGCCGCCGCAAGGTCAAGGGCAATATGGATATTGAGCTTGCGGTCGACGCCATGGAAATCGCGGGCACCATAGACCACATGGTGCTGTTTTCCGGCGACGGCGACTTCCGATCTCTCGTTGAAGCGGTCCAGCGAAAGGGAGTGCGCGTCACCGTCGTATCAACGGTTACGACCCAGCCGCCGATGGTGGCGGACGAATTGCGCCGCCAAGCGGACGTATTTATCGATATCGTCGAATTGCAGACCAAGATTGGCCGCGACCCCGGCGAACGTCCGGCGCGCGAAGCACGACCCGCGCGAGATGATCGAGCAGCCTCTCATACACCGCAGTTCCTGCAGAGGCCGACGCCGTCGCCGCAGCGTGTAAGTGCCCCTGTGGGCGCCGATGATGAAGAGGACGCTTTCGAATAGCCGCCCCCATGCCCGAGGCTAACGGCAAGCCCGGGCGCGATTGCCCGCTCTGTCCGCGGCTGGCTGCGTTTCGTAAATCCTGGCGGACCAAAGAGCCAACTTGGTTCAACGCGCCCGTACCATCTTTCGGACCGGTTGGGGCGCGTTTACTGGTTGTTGGCCTTGCACCCGGACTGCAGGGAGCCAACCGCACCGGCCGCCCGTTCACCGGAGATTATGCCGGTGTGCTGCTTTACAGCACGCTGGGCAAGTTCGGATTTGCGCGCGGTGAATATGGTGCGCACCCCGACGATGGTCTTGAACTCATTGATTGCAGAATCACAAACGCAGTGCGCTGCGTACCACCCGAAAACAAACCGACCCCGGCGGAAATCAAAACCTGCCGTGATTTTCTCGCGCCAACGATTTCCGAGATGAAAAAATTGCGCGCAATCGTTGTGCTGGGCCGTATTGCCCACGACACCACCGTGCGGGCGCTGGGTGGGAAACTTTCAGACTTCACATTCGCGCACGGAAATAAATTTCAACTCGGTGCGACCGCGCTGTTTTGCAGCTATCATTGCTCTCGCTACAATACAAATACCCGCGTACTCACGCCTGAGATGTTCCAAAACGTTTTCGCCGCCGTGCGGCGCTATCTTGACGACTGAAGCCAGGCAATCACCTCGTCGGCGCTCTTGTCCGGTGGGAATACCGGATAGAACACCTTGGTAATCCGGCCGTCGTCCATGATCATTGCCATGCGCTTTAGCAGGGTCATCCCGCTGATTGAAAACGTCGGAAGGTTGAGTGCCCGCGTAAGTGCGAGTTTCTCGTCCGACAAAATCGGGAACGGTAAATGTAGGCGGATCGCCGCTTCCCGTTGATATCCGGTATCCTGAGTAGACAGACCATATAGCCGAGCTACGCCCAGTCCTGTGATCTCCTTAAAGTGATCACGGAACGAACACGACTGCGGCGTGCAGCCTCGTGCGCCCGGGATTTCGTCCCAGCCGCGAGGCGGATCGATGCCAGGCACGCCGGTGCGCGGATAAATATAAATGACCGTGCGCCCGTTTAATCTCGACAAATTGACGGGCGCACCTTCGGTCGCCGGCAGCGCCAAATCAGGCAGGACCATACCCGCCAACTGAAATGCACCGCCGTCGTCTTTTGGCGCCGGAATGTTCGACGGCAGAAATTGTGGGTTATGAGCGCCGGGGGCTTCAGTCATTTCGGATTTCCGTAGCTCATAAATTCCATGAGGGAACCGTCAGGATCTCTAAAATAGACCGATGTGCCTGGCCCTCTGGCACCAAACCGTTGCAGGGGGCCCTGCTCGATCATGATCCCGTGACTTTTGAGATGGGCGATCGCCCCCTCGATAGGGCCAAGCCACTCAAAACAGAGGTCGCTGTTGCCCGGCTGCACTGGCAACCGTGCCACTTCCGCAGGCTTTACGCCGGGGCCATGGACATTGAGCTGCTTGTCGCCAAACCGATAAGCGTAGCCAGCAGGCCGTGCGACCAATTCAGCGCCGATAACTTCGCTGTAAAACCGGTTCGATCGCTCCCAGTCGGAGACATGAATTACGCAGTGATCGAGCCTAGTGGGCACTGTCATCGCATTACCCTTTCATTCGCATCAATCGCCCACGTTCGCGCTCCCATGACCGCTTCTTCAAGGTCTCGCGCTTGTCGTGCAGCTTCTTTCCGCGCGCGAGCGCAATCTCGATCTTCGCACGTCCTTTTTCGTTAAAGTAAAGCTTTAGCGGGACAATCGTCATTCCCTCGCGCTCGACCGCCCCGACCAACCGGCTGATCTCGCGTTTTTGCAGCAGCAGCTTGCGAGCCCGTTTCGGCGCGTGGTTGAAACGGCTCGCCTGCAGGTATTCGGCGATATTGGAATTAATAAGCCACACTTCACCACCGCGCGCGTCGGCGTAGGATTCCGCAATCGTCGCCTTCCCGGCGCGCAAGGACTTCACCTCGCTGCCGGTCAATACAATGCCGGCTTCGAACGTGTCGCCTATCTCGTAGTTGAATCGTGCCTTCCGGTTGTCGGCGACCACCTTGACGCGGCGGTCTGATTTGGCGGCCATGGTCGCTATTGCCGGTTCAACGCGATTTGAGTTGGTCGCGTATCTCGGTGAGAAGCTCTTCGGTTTTCGACAATGGTGGCGCCTTCTCGGCTTCTTTATGCACCAGCCGATTGAGCCCTCGAATCACGAGAAAAAGCACAATCGCGATAATAATGAAGTTAAGCGTGATCGTGAGAAAATTCCCCCAAGCCAATACTGCGCCTTGCTTTTTAGCTTCGACCAACGTACCGGCCGTTACTCTTGACGATAGGGGCAGAAAATAATTCGAAAAGTCGATGCCTCCGGTTACAGCGCCGACCAACGGCATAATGATATCGCCGACCAGCGAATTTACGATACCTGAAAAGGCGGCACCAATAATCACGCCAATAGCGAGGTCGACGACGTTCCCTCGCAGCGCGAATTTTTTGAACTCGGCTAGCATTGCCTAATTGATCAGACCGGCGTGCACCATGGCCTGGCGCACAGCGGTCTGGGCTTTCTCGCTTGCGGGCACCATCGGCAGACGCACCGTGTTGGCGCATTTACCGATCAGCGACATCGCGAATTTGATTGGTGCCGGACTCGTTTCAACGAAGAGATTGATATGCAACGGGCTGAGCTTGTCTTGTAATTTGAGCGCGGCCGCAAAATCGCCTTTCAGACAAGCTGCTTGGAATTCCGAGCAAAGTCTGGGCGCGACATTTGACGTGACCGAGATGCAACCGTGCCCGCCATGTCCCATGAACCCGAGCGCGGTGATGTCCTCACCCGAGAGCTGATTGAAATCGGGGCCCAACGTCGCACGCTGCTGCGAGACGCGCGCCATGTTGGCGGTTGCATCTTTCACACCCGCAATATTCTTAAGTTCGTAGAGCCGAGCCATCGTGTCGACGGACATGTCGACGATCGAGCGGCCGGGAATATTGTAGATGATAATTGGGATACCGACGGCGTCATTGATTGCCTTGTAGTGCTGGTAAAGGCCTTCCTGGGTCGGCTTGTTGTAGTAAGGCGTCACAATCAGCACTGCATCCGCGCCTGCACTTTCGGCATGCCGAGACAATTCAATCGCCTCGGCTGTCGAATTTGACCCGGCCCCAGCAATCACAGGCACGCGTCCGTCAGCTTGGTCGATACACCACTCCACGACCTGCTTGTGCTCGTCGTGCGACAATGTGGGACTTTCACCCGTCGTGCCCACTGGAACCAACCCGTTGGTGCCCTCGACGATCTGCCACTCCACAATGTCCCTAAACGCCTTTTCGTCGAGCGCACCGTTTTTGAACGGCGTGACCAGCGCGGTAAAGGAGCCTCGAAAGCTCGTCTTGGCGGTCATGGCGCGACTTCTCCACAGGGGCAGATGCAAACATATTGATATCCGCTCAACGGCGACGAAGAAAGCCCCGCGAGCCTCCCTATAACGACGAATCGGCCCCCAATGCCGCGTTTTCGCCAGTGTTCCCGCATAGAGTGCCCCCGCATGATATTTTTCGGTATCATTCATCAATGAATTTGGCCTAATGGCCCTGGGTATTTCGGCTCCCCATCGAGTCGGGTCGCCGGACCGAAAGCATGGGTTTGAATGAACGCGACTGATCGCAGCCGCCTGGCTATCTGTTTAGCGTTGACCGCCATTTGCGGGGTTTGCGCCGAAGCGGCCTCGGGCAGCGTCCAAAAAGTTCCCCTCCCGCGCCCTCGGCCGCCCGTACACGGCGGTAAACCCGCCACGGCATCCGTCACACCGATCCCCCAAAAACGGCCCCCGGCCACGACCCCGGCGACCTCTGCCTTCGCCCAGGCCAATGTCGGACTGCACGGGGCACTATTCGAAAGCCGCGCCGAATTTAAACCGCTTGCCCGACCGGCGTCCGGCCCCTTTGCGATTGCTACAACGGCAGCGACCTCTGCCGCAGACATTGCGGCAGTAAAGCGGGTGATCGAAGCAACACGTAAAGGCAAAGAGTCTGATGCCAATGTCGCCGAGGCAAGCATCACCGACCCTGTCGCGCGCAAACTTGCCGAATGGGTGATTCTACGCTCGGACAACACCAACCCTACGTTCAACCGCTACGCCGCCTTCGTGCAGGCCAATCCGAGTTGGCCCCACGCACCGCTATTCCGCCGCCGCGCCGAAAACGCCCTGTGGAACGACGGGGTTGATGCATCGGTGGTTCGCGCCTTTTTCGCGAAACAGCCGCCGACGACCGCCAAGGGTCGCTTCATGCTGGCCCGAGTGCTTCTCGCGCAAGGTGACCGCACGGCTGCCGCGGCGCTGGTGCGATATGCCTGGCGTCACGATGAATTCAGCGCTGACGTCGAGAAAAAAGTGCTCGAAATGTTTGGCGATATGCTTTCGATCGCGGACCATAAAGCACGCATGGAGGCACGATTCTATGCCGATGACGTCGCTGCCGGGTTGCGCGCCGCCGAGCGCCTCGGTGGGAATGAATTGGCTATTGGCCGTGCCCGCGCGGCCGTCTTACGAAAGGCCGGTAACGCCAAGTCGCTGCTCGACGCTGTGCCGACCTCCGCACAGCGCGACGCGGGATATATTTTTGCGCGCGTACAATGGCTGCGCCAAAACAACAAGGCTGAGGACGCCAGTCGATTAATTCTGACGGCGCCAAAAGATCCCGAATCCCTGGTCAATCTCGATCAGTGGTGGCTGGAGCGGCGTTTACTGGTTCGTAAATTGCTCGACGACCATGACGCGCATGCCGCCTACAGTGTGGCACGCGAAGCCGCCCCGCCAATGCGAGGCTTTTACCGTGTCGACGCACACTTCACCGCTGGGTGGGTTGCGCTTCGCTATCTCAACGATCCGAAATCAGCGGCCCAACATTTTGCACGTATCGTGGAAGGAACGGATAACCCGCATGCTCTCGCCCGCGGTGGCTATTGGCAGGGTCGAGCCGCCGAAGCGATGGGCCAGCAGGCTCAGGCTAAACAATTTTACGAGATGGCCGGAAAATTTACGGCGACCTATTATGGACAGCTCGCGCGAGCCCGGCTCGGCTTGAAGGACCTGGGCCTGCGGGGTCCGCCGCTGTTCACGCCGCAGGAGCAAAAAGTCCTCTCCAACCTCGAAGTCCTGCGGGCCGCAGAGATTCTTTATGAGCTCGACGAACGGGACATGTTGGCGTCGATTTACGCTGAACTGGGCGAAAGTGCCACCGACATTGCCGGAATGGCGATTCTGGCTGAACTTGCAGGCCGGCATAACGACGGCCGCGCCATGTTGTTGCTCGGCGAATACGCATACGCCCGGGGGTTGCCGCTTGATTACTACGCCTATCCGATTGTAGGCCTGCCCGACTATCGGCCAATTGCACCTGCGATCGAACCGGCGGTCGCTTACTCGATCGTGCGCCAGGAAAGCCATTTCAATCAAAAGGTCGTCTCCACCGCCCATGCGATGGGACTGATGCAGGTGACGCCTGCGGCGGGCATTGATACGGCTGCAAAGTATAAGGTCACGTACAGCCGTGATCGCCTGCTGCACGATCCGGTCTACAACATGCAGATGGGTGCGGCGGAACTTTCGAATCTGCTCAACGGATACAATGGCTCTTATATCCTGACGTTTGCCGGCTATAACGCGGGCCGTGGGCGCGTAAAGCAATGGATCGCGGCGTACGGCGACCCACGTGATCCCCATGTTGATCCTGTCGACTGGGTCGAGCGAATTCCACTCTCAGAAACGCGCAACTATGTCGAACGGATTATGGAGAACCTTCAGGTCTATCGCGCGCGCTTCGGCGGCGGCACCAAATTGCTCATCGAAGCCGATCTCAAGCGCGGCGGCGTGAATTGAGTCCTTCGCGTTTTGGCTCTATGGCCAAAACTTACTTTAGCGGCGCGATGACGCAAGACGCTTACAGTAGCTTTATCAGTGCCCCGGACGGTCTCCGGCTTCATGCCCGTTGTTACGGGGGGCGCAACGCATCAGGAAATCCTGTTGTTTGTTTACCTGGGCTGGCCCGAACGGCCGCTGATTTCGAAAAACTTGCTGCCGCGCTTTCCCAGGAATCTCCCCACCCTCGCCGCGTCATTGCCCTCGACTATCGCGGGCGCGGGCTGTCCGCCTACGACCCCGACCCCGCAAATTATTCCTTTCCTGTTGAACTTGCAGACATCCTGGCTGTGTTAACTGCACTCGAGGCAATACCGGCGATTGTCATAGGAACTTCCCGTGGCGGAATACTCGCCATGCTGCTCGCTGCCGCGCGCCCGAACGCAATCGCCGGCGTTGTACTCAACGATATTGGCCCCGTTATTGAGCCGCAGGGCCTGATGCGCATCAAGAGCTATGTTGGAAAACTTCCGGAGCCGCGAAATTATGAGGAAGGCGCAGAAATATTGAGGCGCCTATTTCGCAACCAGTTTCCAAGGCTTGGCCCGGCCGATTGGTTAGCCAGTGCTCACCGTACTTTCAAAGAGGAAAATAACCGGCTGGTGACGACTTATGATCCGAAGCTTGCAATCACCTTGAAGGGAATTGACTTTGAGAAATCCATGCCCCCGCTATGGAAGGAATTCGATGCGCTTGCACACGTGCCGGTAATGGTCATTCGCGGCGCCAATTCGGATATTCTATCGACAGTCACTGTCGAATCCATGCGGGCACGCCGCGCCGCACTCGAAACGCTCGAGGTGCCCGATCAAGGCCACGCACCACTGCTGACGGATGCAGAAACAATTACGCGGGTAGCGGAATTTACAAATCGCTGTGACCGCTCCCTGCGCTGAAAGAGGATAGCAGTTACACGGACAATCGCGTTGGCCGATCGCCGCGCTGATAAAGTTCCCAAGCGGCAATATACCCCGCCTCGACATGCGACGTGAATTGCTGCGTGTTGAAAAGCGGAAAGACGTTGCGGTGCGATGCTATTTTCATTTTCACAGTCTGGAGCAGTTGCGGATCACGGGCTAAACGCAGTGCGGTTGCCTTGTACTCCGACACGGAATTCGTGACGAGTTCTTGCATCCCCAGAGCTGACAGGAGGCTTGATGCTACGCGCCCGCCAAATGTGGTCCCGGCACAAGTGAGAACGGGCGTGCCCGTCCAAAGTGCATCACAGACAGTCGAGTGAGCGCCAACCGGCAGCGTATCGAGAAAAAGGTCAGCCAGTCGGTGCCGCGCTAAATGGTCTTCATTGAGCTCGAGATGACGTGCAAAAACAAGACGACCCGGAGCAATGCCCCGCGATTGTGCCTCACGACGCAAATTGTCTTGTCCCGATATATGATTTCTTGAAAGCCAAAGCACGCTCCCCTCAACCTCGGCCAACAGCTGCATCCACACATCGAAAACCAGCGGTGACGTTTTGTAGCTATTTGCAAAAGCGCAAAACACAAATCCACCGTCAGGCAACCCCTCATCCGCGCGCGCTGGTGTAGTTGTCGATACGGCTCGCTTGGAGTCTGTTGGCATATATGTGTCCGGCAGATAGATCACCTTCTCCCGAAAATACTGTTGCTCAGCCTCTGGAATGACGATCCGGTCGGCCAATATGTAGTCTACATACGGCGCGCCACTGCTTCCTGCATAACCCAGATA
>Ga0134128_10009765_pt1 | contig 11513 bp, 14 predicted proteins | sample KB31754_FD_96462 | JGI IMG/M metagenome (GOLD analysis project Ga0134128, IMG submission 96462) | Terrestrial soil microbial communities with excess Nitrogen fertilizer from Kellogg Biological Station, Michigan, USA - KB3-175-4 | ecosystem: Environmental > Terrestrial > Soil > Unclassified ...
AGGCCAATTTCATTGATCTTCCAGGGCCTGGCTCGGCGCGAGCGGGCCGATTTCTTGCCCTGACCTGAACGGGTGGATAGTATCCGCCCATGGAGCTGTCGCTTCCGGCGGTCGTCGTCGTCACGTTGGTCGGCAGCGGGACCCTGGCGGCCCTGGCCTGGATGCTGGCGGCCGCGCGGGCGCAGACGCGGGCGGAGAAGCTGCTGCGCGACGCGGAGACGCGCGCCAGCGCCGCCAATGCGCGCGCGGAGACTCAGACGGATCACGCGCGCCAGGCGGAGGCCCGCGCCAACAGCCTCGAGGCGGCGCTGCGCCAGGTCCAGAGCCAGCACGCGACGGAAGCGGCGCGCGCCGAGGGGCTGCAGCGCAGCCTCGAAGAGCAGCGGGCGCTGCTCGAGGCGGCGAAGGCCCAGCTCGGCGACACCTTCCAGGCGCTCGCAGGCGAGGCGCTGCGGGCGAGCCAGGAAGGGTTCCTGGCGCTGGCCAGCGAGCGACTGGGCGCCGTGCGGCAGGAGACGTCGGCCGAGCTGGAGGCGCGGCAGAAGGCGATCGAAGGCGTGGTAGCGCCCATGCGCGCCTCGCTGGAGAAGGTGGACGAACAGGTGCGCACCATGGAGCGCGAGCGCGGGACCGCCTACGGCGCGCTCCGCCAGCAGATGCAGACGATCGCGGAGACGCAGGAGAAGCTACGCGACGCCACCGGCAACCTGGTGAGCGCCCTCAAGGCGCCGGCCGTGCGCGGGCGCTGGGGAGAAATCCAGCTGCGGCGGGTGGTCGAGCTGGCCGGCATGCTCGAGCACTGCGACTTCCAGGAGCAGGTGACGGTCACCGGCCGCGAAGACGAGGGGCGGCTCCGCCCCGACATGGTGGTGCGGCTGCCGGGCGGCCGGAACATCGTCGTCGACGCCAAGGCGCCGCTGGGCGCGTACCTGGAGGCGCTGGAGACGAAGGACGACGGAGCGCGCACGGCCAAGCTGCGCCAGCACGCAACGCAGGTGCAGGCGCACATCAGGAAGCTCTCCTCGAAGAGCTATTGGGACGGCGTCGTCGGCTCGACCGAGTTCGTCGTCCTGTTCCTGCCGGGCGACTCTTTCTACAGCGTCGCGCTGGAGCAGATACCAGGGCTCATCGAGGAGGGCGTGGCGCAGAAGGTTCTGCTGGCCACGCCGACCACGCTGCTCGGCCTCTTGCTCACGACGAGCTGTGGCTGGCGCGAGGAACGGCTGGCCGAGAACGCCCAGCGGATAAGTGAAGAGGGGCGCGGCCTCCACACGCGGATCGCGACGGTGCTGGAATACTTGGCAGCGCTCGGCAACTCGCTCAATCAGTCGGTCAAGCACTTCAACGCGGCGTTGAGCTCGTTCAACGGCCGCGTCACCGTGTCGGCGCGACGCCTCGAAGAGCTCGACGCGCGCGGAAAGAAAGAGTTGGTCGAGGTCGAGGAGATCGAGGTGCGGGCGGCGACCGCCAAGATTGAAAGAACGCCCGAGCGGCCGGTGGAGCGCGCCCGGGCGCTCCCCCAGACGTCGCTGGCGCTGGCGCTGTCGCCGGTCGCCAGCAACGACGGGACCTAGGCGCAGGTGGACTTCGTCGAGCCGGCGCGCGCGTTCAAGCTCGAGCTGGTGGGCGGCCGCGGCCACTACGAGCGGGTCGTCCGGGCGGCCATGGAGGCGAGGCGCAGCGTCTGGATCGCCACCGCCAACCTCAAGGAGCTGATGGTCGAAGATCACCGCGCCGTCCCTGGGCGGCGCCGCACGGCGCGCGCCGGACGGTCGCGGTATCGATCGATCCTCGAGGTGTTCGACGAGCTGGCGGGCCGCGGGGTCGAGCTGCGGATCTTGCATGCCGGTCCACCCTCGCGCGCGTTTCGCGCGGCCGTGGCCAAGAGCGCCCGGCTCGGGCGGGCGCTTGCGCTGCGCGCCTGCCCGCGCGTCCACTTCAAGGCGGTCATCGTCGACGGCGCCTTCGTGTACGTCGGCAGCGCCAACTGGACCGGCGCGGGGCTCGGCGCCAAGGGGGCCGGCCGGCGCAACTTCGAGCTCGGCTTCGCCGGGGCCGACGACGGACTCCTCGATCGGGCACAGGAGATGCTCGATCACATCTGGCGCGGCGCCGCCTGTCGGACCTGCAAGTTGCGTGACCTCTGCCCCGCGCCGCTCGACGGCCGCGCCAAGTAACCGCAAGTGCAGCGGGGGCCGCCGCTGGCCGCCTTGCGGCGCTAATGGCCGTGCTTAGGTTCGAGCCGTGGCATCGCGGCAGTTCGAGAACGAGGAGCGGGAGGGGATCGTGGGGCTCGTCCGCGAGACATTGGACGGGCTCCGGATCCTCATCGCCGACCACATCAAGCTCGCGCGCATCGAGCTCGAGACCGATCTCAAGACCTACGCGGGCAGCATCGGCGTCGTGGTGGTCGCCGGTCTGGTCGTGGCGATCGGGTACGTGTTCGGCTGGATCGCCATCGCGCTCTGCCTGGCGCGGGCCTGGGGGACGCGAGGGGCTTTCGGCGCGGTGGGCGGGCTCCACCTAGTGGTCGGGATCGTCGCCATGCTCATCGCCGTCGGCAAGATGAGGCGGACCAGGCTCATGCATGGAACGGCGGCCGAGGCACGCAGCAGCGTCATGGCGTTGCGGCATCCGCTGCAGGGGCGGGCGTCGTGAGCGAGCGGGAGACGATCAACGGCGAGGGGACGAGCGGCTACACGCGCGGCGACGCGCTCGCCCAGGCCGAGTCCGACGTCGAGCGGGCCCGCGAGCGGGTCCAATCGTCGGTCCTGGCGCTGCGCGACGAGGTGGTCCGGCGCACCGACTGGCGTCACTGGATCCGCCGGCGCCCGCTCCCTTTTTTCAGCGCGGCCATCGCGCTGGGGTTCTGGCTGGGGTATCGGCGCTAGCAGACGCGCGCCAAAAAAACTGAACGCGGAGGGAGACCCATGGAAATGACGGAGCAGATCGAAGCGACCGTCCGGCAAGTCGGCGCCCGCGTGCGCCCGCAGATCAACCAGGCCCGCCGGCGCCTGACCTCGCTCAACCACGACGCGGCCGGTTACATCAAGGAAAACCCCGGTCGCTGCCTGCTCGGCGCGCTCGCCGTCGGGTTCCTGATCGGCAAGATTGCCCGTCGGGCCTGAGCGGGAGGGTGGCGCCATGGAAACGCACGAGGCGAACTCGAGCAACGGTCACGCCAGCGAGGGTGACGGGGACGGTTGGGTGAGTGACTCGGCCCACAAGGCCTGGGACCGCACGCGCGGCGCGGTGGCCGAGCTGAAGCGCGCGGCGGCGATCGACGAGCGTGTCGACCGGCACCCCTATGGCTCGCTGGCGGCGGCGCTGGGGATCGGGTACGTGCTCGGTGGTGGCATCTTCACGCCGCTCACCTCGCGCATCGTGTCGCTGGGGCTGCGCATCGGCCTCCGGCTGGCGGTGCTCCCGATGCTGAAGGACGAGATTTCGGTGCTCGCCGACACGCTCACCGGCGAGGGCGAACCGGAAAACAAAGGGCGGCGGGCCGGCAAGACCGCGAAATCGGGCGAACGCTAACTCGGAGGAGACGACGATGAATCTCAAGGATCTGCGGCATCTCGACAAAGACGAATTGCTGGGGATGGTCGGGCTCGAGACCAAACATTCGACGGCGGGCGACGTGGCCAGCATGCTGGGGACGTTCGGCGTCGGGCTGCTGGTCGGCGCGGGCATCGCGCTGCTGCTGGCGCCCAAGGCGGGCCACGAGCTGCGCGAGGACATCCGCGAAAAGCTCCGGCGCTCGCAGGACGAAGCGATGCCCTCGGCGCTCGGCCAAAACGAGTCGATGGGCGTCGGCAAAACTTACTGACCGCTTTGGTAGATCGAAGGCGGGCTCTGCCCGCCGGAGACTTGCCTGCCGAGCCGGATCCCGGTCCGGCTCTTGTCGCGTCGGGGTGGGCCCCCGGGAGGGGCCTGCCCCCTCCCGCGCGACGGAAAATGGACGAGCTGGCTTGGCGGTCTGATACTGGACCCGCGGAAGCTCGCATGCGCCGGGAGACCAAGACGTGGGCTGGACGACTCGTCGCGGCGGCAGTCGTGGCGTTCGTGCTCGCCTACGTGCCGTACCACCTCTACGCGCGCTCCGGATTGGCCAAGACCATCGCTCTGTCGCGCGACCTGGCCACGCTGCGCGCGCGCAACCAGGAGCTGCGGGCCGCGAACGACCGGCTCGAGCAGGAGGCTGAAGCCCTGCGCGGGGATCCGGCGGCGATCGAGCGGGTGGCGCGCGCGGACCTCGGCTGGGTGCGCCCCGGCGAGATCGTCGTCGATCTGGGAACGGCCCCCCGATGAAAGGGAGAGCGCGCCTCTCCGAGCTGCTCGGCTACCACCTCGGGCGGCTGGTCCGCGCCGTGCTGGCGTTCGCCATCTGCGGTGCGTTCCTGGCGCTGTTCTGGCGCGGGTGGTTCCCCGACCTGCGCCTGCCGGGCGCCGACCTGCGCCGTGTCGCCGCCGCGACGGTGCTGACGGCGCTGCTGGCCTTCAAGATCTCGGCGCGCGTCCGGACGTCCGAGCGGCGGCGCACGCCGCGCCGCGAGGCGATCTCCGACGCCGAGCTGGGCCTCCTTCTGCTCACGACGGTCTATCTCTTGCTCGCGTTCTGGGGCGGCGTCACCTCGCCGGTCTACCCGCTCGTCTACGCGGTGGTCAGCTTCCTGGTCACCTTCCACCGGCTGTGGGTGGGGCTGCCGCTGGCCGCCGCCGCGGTCGGGTTCGAGGCGGTCCTCTCGTTCGGCCCCAGCGCGCCCCCCGAGGCGGCGTCCGCCTTCCCGGGACACGTGGTCTTCATCGCCGTGTTCGCGCTCCTGAACGTGGTGTTTCTCCATGCCGAGGTGGCGCGCCAGCGCCGCGAGCGGAGCAAGCGCCTGGAGAGCGAGGTGGCGGCCATGCGCGAGGAGGCGCGCGACTTCCGCCTCATCGCCACCGCGCTCTCCCCGGAGAGCCGCGTGCGCAGCCGCGCCGAGGAGCAGGAGAAGCTCTCGCAAGGATCGATCCAGACGATCCACCAGCAACTGTACTACAACCTGGCCCTCCTGCGCTCGGCGCTGCGGTTGCAAACGTGTGCGCTGCTCTGGCTCGACGAGACGGGCGAGCGGCTCAAGGTCAAGGAGCTGGCCAGCGACTCGCCGCACGTCGCCGAGGGGACCATCGCGGCGGGCGGCGGCGTCCTGGGCGCCATCCTGAAAGAGCTCCACCCGTTCGTCCTCGAGTCGCCGCGGCTGTCGCTGCTCCCCTACTATGGCGGGCCGGCCACGGTGGGCGCCTTCGTCGGCGTGCCGGTCGTCGAGGGGAGAGCGGCCCGCGGCATCCTGGTGGGCGACCGCGTGGCAGAAGGAAAGTTCGACGACGACGCGGTGGCTTTGATGACCAGCGCCGCGGAGCAGGTGGTGCGGGTCGTCCAGTCCGAGCGCGTCTTCCAGGCGGTCGAGCGCTCGAAGCACGAGCACGAGCGCTTCTACCGCGCCTCGGCAGAGCTCAATCGGGCCCTGACGCTGGACGAGGTCTATGCCGCCGCCATCGCCGGCGCGCGCGGCGTCTGCGAATTCGAGCTCGCCGCCATCGCCACCTACGACGCCCGCCGCGGCAGCCACACCATCCGCAGCGTGGTCGGCGAATCGGCCGAGCACCTCCTCGGCACCACCCACAAGGATCCCTCGTCGATCGCCTCCATGGCGGCCAAGAACAAGCTGGCGCTGCCGGCCGGCGGCGAGTGGCGCGAGCGCGACGTGCCGGTCTTCTCGCACCCGATGCGGATCAAGGACTACGAATCGCTGCTGGTGCAGCCGCTGCTGGTCAAGGACGAGGTGATCGGGACCTTCACCGTCGCCGCGCAGCGCCCCGGCGCCTTCCCCACCGATCGGCGCGAGATGCTGGGGGTGATCGCCAACCAGGTCGCCATCTCCATGCAGAACGCGCGCATGTACGAGATCGTCGAGGAGCAGGCGACCACCGACGGCCTCACCGGCCTCGTCAACCACCGCACGTTCCAGGAGCGGTTCTCCGCGATGCTGGGGCGGGCCGAGCGGCGCGGCTTCGCTGTGTCGCTGCTGCTGACCGACATCGACCACTTCAAGAAGGTGAACGACACCTACGGCCACCCGACGGGGGACGAGGTGTTGCGGCGCGTGGCGGCCATCCTCAAGGCGAGCGCCCGCAAGATCGACATCACCGCCCGCTACGGCGGCGAGGAGTTCGCCATCGTCCTCGAAGGGACCGACCGCCAGGGGGCGTTCCAGCTGGCCGAGCGGATCCGCCAGGAGATCTCGGAGCAGAGCTTTGGCTCACCGCAAGGGGCATTCCAGGCAACCCTGTCGATCGGCGTCGCCAGCTACCCCGACGATGCGCGCGAAAAGGCCGAGATCATCGCCCGCGCCGATCAGTCCCTCTATGCGGCCAAGCACGGCGGCCGCAACCGGACCGTCTGTTTCGCCGACCTCGAGCGCAAGCCGAAGTTGGTCGCGGCGACGGCCGCGGCCAAATGACACGGCTCGAGCATCTGGGAACCCAGATTTTGCAATGGTCCCAGTTGCCAGGGGTGCGTCGAATGCCTACCCTGGGAAAGCCTTTTGAGACATTCGCCGAGGCTGTCCCCTGATCACCCGAGGTCGAACCGCACCCAGAGAGGAATTTGCGCGAGCCTCCTCACTCAAGGAGAGCGACGAGCGTTTCCGCGTTCTGGTCGAGAGCATCCGCGACTACGCGGTGTTCATGCTCGACCCTGAGGGGCGGGTCCAGAGCTGGAACACGGGCGCGGCGCTCATCAAAGGTTACCGGCCCGAGGAGATCGTCGGCAGGTCTATCGCGGTGTTCTACACGCCGGAGGATCGGGAGGCCGGGCGGCCGGCGAAGCTGTTGGCGCTGGCCGAGCGCGACGGCCGGGTGGAGGACGAAGGGTGGCGCGTCCGCAAGGACGGGTCGCGCTTCTGGGCCGACGTCGTCATCACCGCGCTGCGAAACGAGACGGGACAGCTCATCGGCTTCGCCAAGGTGACGCGCGACCTGACACAGCGGGTGCAAGCCGAGTCGGAGCAGCGGCGGCTCGAGGGCGAGCGGATCCGCGCCGAAGAGGCGCTGCGTATTCGGGATGAGTTTCTCTCCATCGCCTCGCACGACCTGAAGACGCCGCTCACCGCCCTCCAAATCGAGCTCTACGCCATGCGCGAGCTGAACGAAACGCAGCGGGACGAACGGACGGGGCGGAAGCTGACGCGCGCCTCGCGCAACGCCGACCGGCTGGCACAGCTCATCGAGATGCTGCTCGACGTTTCGCGGATCGCCACCGGGCAACTGACGCTCCGACGCGAGACGTTCGCGCTGGCGCCGGTGGTGGAGCAGATCGCCGAGACGATGCGGGGGAGTGCGGAGCGGGCGGCCTGCGAATTTTCGTTCCAGGCGGAGCCCGGGGCCGCGGCCATCGTGGGGAGCTGGGACCGGCTGCGGATCGAGCAGGTGGTGATGAATCTCCTGTCGAACGCGTTCAAATACGGCGCGGGACAGCCGGTCACGGCCACCGTCTCGCGGCAGCACGGCGAGGGTGTCATCGAGGTTCGCGATCACGGCCCTGGCGTTCCCCCGGCCGATCTCGAGCGCATTTTCGAGCGGTTCGAGCGGGCGGCGCCGGGGCGCAACCACGGCGGCCTCGGCCTCGGCCTCTACGTGTCGCGCGAGATCATGCGCGCGCACAGCGGATCGATCAGCGGACGCAATCTGCCCGAGGGAGGGGCCTGCTTCACGGTGCGCCTTCCCATCGGCAGCGCGCCCGCCTAAAGCATCGCTTTTCAATGTCGCCCCACGTAGTTTCCGACAAGGTGCTCGTCGTCGACGATGACGACGACATCCGCGACAGCCTGATCGAGTTCCTCGAAGACCATGGCCACCACGCGGTGGGCGCGGCCAACGGCTCCGAAGCGCTGGCGTTGCTCGATCCGCCGCAATCGCCCCCCTGCCTCATCATCCTCGACCTCATGATGCCGGTGATGGACGGCTCCCAGTTCCGCGACGAGCAGCTCCAGCGGCCCGCGGTGGCGGACATCCCGGTGGTCGTCGTGTCGGCCTACAAGGACGTCGAGCAGCGCGCGCATCAGCTGGGCGCCGTCCAATGGCTGGCGAAGCCGTTCGATCTGACGGCGCTCCTGCGGCTCGTCGAAGAGAACTGCGCTTTCGCCGGATAACTGCGTCGACGGCGCGGCGTCGACGGCGCTTCGCCCGCGCGGGGTACGTCGAGGTCGTCAGCTTCGTACATTGTCGCGCGCCGCGCGCCGGCGCGAAAATCGCCGCATGCGCGCTCTCCCCGCCGCGGTGGCGGCGGCGTTGCTGGGGCTGACGTCGGCGACGGCGCGCGCCGCCACCATCAACGTCGCGCCCGGCGATTCGTATACCAAGATCGAAGCGGCCAAGCCGGGCGACGAGGTGGTGATCGCGCCGGGCACCTACGGTTTTCGCGTCTACCTGACGCAGCAGGCCCCGGCCGGAAACCCGATCGTCATCCGGGCCGCCGATCCGTCGAACCCGCCGATCTGGGACCTCGGCGCCGGCTACGTCGAGGACGCGCCGGGCAGCTACACCGCCGGCGACCGCGGGCGCGGCTGCTGGCAGCTCTCCGGCGCCACCAACATCCAGATCTCGGGGCTGGTGATCACCGGCTGCCACGGCGCCGACGCCGACTCGGCCGGGATGCGCTACTACGAAGGAACCAAGGGCATCCTGCTCTCCAACGTCGTCTTTCGCGGCAACGACAACGGGCTGACCGGCGGGTCGCAGGCGAGCCAGATCACCGTCGAGTTCTGCGAGTTCGACGCCAACGGCACGCTGCTCGCGTCCTCGAGCTCGCCCTCGCACAACATCTACATCTACGGCGGCGACTTCACGCTCCGCTATTCGTACGTGCACGATCCGGTGCAGGCGCAGAACTTCCACATCCGCGCCCAGACCTCGGTCATCGAATACAACTGGTTCGCGCGGGCCGCCTCCTACGCCGGCGATCTCATGACCGACGACGACTACGACGGCTCGAGCACGTTCACCCAGGACATGACCCTGAGGGGAAACGTGATCGTGCAGGGGGCGACGCAGTCGAACGACTCGCAGATCGTCGCGGTCTACAACGACGCGCGCGCGGCCGGGCTGACGCTGAACGTGACGCTGCTCTACAACACCTTCGTGGGGCCGAGCGGCGGGCGGGCGTCGCTGGTCCACCTCTCGAACGCCGACGGCACGCCGATGAACGCCGAGCTGGACGACAACCTGATCGTCGGCGCCACCAGCGCCACCCACGTCGAGGTGACCTCGGTGGGCAAGGTGACCGGCACGCACAACTGGCTGCCGACCGGCGCCGACGCCACCGGCCTCGCCGCGACGGTCTTCGGCGCCAGCCCGGGGTTCAGCAACGCCGCGCAGGCAGACTACACGCTGGCCGCCGGATCGACCGCCATCGGCGCGGCGACGCCGCTCCCCGCCGGCGCGCCCGACCACGAGTATTATCGCGACGAGACCGTCACCCGGATGTACCGCCCGCGCGCCAGCGCCAAGGACATCGGCGCCTTCGAGTCGACCACCGTCGGCCCGGGCGTGGGACCAGCGGGCGGCGCCGCCGGCCCCGACGGCGGCGCCGGCGGATCCGGCGCCGGCACAGGCAGCAGCGGCGGCGCCGGAGGCCGGCCGGGGACCGGTGGCGCGACCGGCAGCGGCGGAGCCGGAGGCCGGCCGGGGACCGGTGGCGCGACCGGCAGCGGTGGCGCGCCGGCCGGCGGCGGAACGACCGGGAGCGGCGGCACCGCCACCACCGGCAGCGGCGGCTCCGCGGCGACCGGTTCGGGAAGCGGCTGCTCCTGCTGGATCGTCCCGCGTCCCGACGCCGGGTTCGGCTCGTCCGCCGCGGCGGCGCTCGCGCTGGCCGCGCTCCGGCGCCGCTCTGGCCGGTCTAACCGGTCTAGCCGACCAGGGCCGGCAGGACCTCGTCGATCGGCGTCGTGACCTGCAGGGCGCGGTCCCCCTTGGGGACCAGCAGTCCCGCGTTGAAGCCGGCGTACATCTCGGCGAATGCCTCCGCGACGTCGCTCGGCACGCCGGCCTGCTTGAGCGCCGCCGCGTGGCCCGCCGGTGGGATGTCGACGACGTTGAGCGTCTTGCCCAGGAGCTTGCCGATCTTCTCGGCGAGCTGCCGCGCGGTGTAGGCCGGCCCAATCACGTCGACCACCTCGCTGCGCGCCGGGGGCGACTTGAGCAGCTTGGCCGCCGCGTGGCCGAGGTCCTGGGTGGCCACCTGGGGCACTGGGACGTCGGCCGAAGGGGCGAAGTTGGGATAGATCCCGGCCTGCTTCGCCGCCGCCACGGCGCCAGCCGTGTTCTCCTGGAACGGGCCCGAGCGTAAGGCGACCAACTTCGTTCCCGTCTCGCGGAGCTTGGTTTCCGCGTAATGGAGCCCCTTGACGGGTCCGTTCTTGTCGGCGCGGTCCGCGCCGATCGACGAGAGGAGCACCACCAGCGGCACGCCCCCCTTCTTGACCCCGGCCGCCAGCGCGTCGGCGCTCTTGCGCTGCGCGCTGTAGATGTCACCGCTCGCGTAGTGCGGCGGGATGAGCGCGAAGAAGCCGTCGGCCCCCTTCACCGCGGACGCGACGAACTCGGCGTCGTCGACCGATCCGACGGCCACCTGCGCGCCACGTTCCGACCACGCGGCCCCCTTCTTGGCGTCGCGCACGATGACGGTGACGGCGTCGCCTGCCGCCAGCAGATCGCGCGCGACGACAGACCCAACATGACCGGTCACTCCAGCTACCACGAACTTGGACATAGGCGCCTCCTGGCTGCTCGGAACCTTCGAAAGTGTGGCTTCGAAGATGCCGCGCGCCAGACCGGCGTTTCAGCGGCGGCGAAACTTTCGCCGGTCCGAGCTACTTGCCCTGGGGCTTGAGCTTCACGTCGTTGGTCGTCTCCGCCACCAGCTTCCCTTCCTCGTTGGGGCGGAAGCGGACCTCGGTCTTGACCTCGATCACCAGCTTGGCGAGCGCCTTGGCCAGCTCCTCGTGCAAGTTGAGGTGCTCGAGCCAGTTGCGGACCTCGCCGGCCGCCACGCGCACGATGTCGTCCTTCGACCGGCTCGCGGCCCCCACGCCCGCGGAGACCGCGCGCCGCACGAAGTCGGAGATGCCGCTGCGATCCTCGCCGCCGCGCCCGGTGACGTCCTCGTCGGAGGGCGTCGGCTCGGGCGCCCCTTCCTGCGTGGCGCCCTCGCCCTTCTTGTTCGCGTCCTCGGCCATCATCCCAAGGTTACCGCAAACCAAGGCGCGTGGACGGACGGTTCCCCAGTGATCGCGTGGACCGGAGCCGCATAATCGCGTGAACCGGAGCCATGCCCGCGTGGACGGAGCCGGGCTTCGCCCGGCGGAGTCCGTCGCGGGAGGGTTCGGGAACCCTCCCAGGGTTCCCGGGTATGACGTCCGCGTGGACGGAGCCGGGCTTCGCCCGGCGGAGTCCGTCGCGGGAGGGTTCGGGAA
>Ga0134128_10009767_pt1 | contig 11512 bp, 10 predicted proteins | sample KB31754_FD_96462 | JGI IMG/M metagenome (GOLD analysis project Ga0134128, IMG submission 96462) | Terrestrial soil microbial communities with excess Nitrogen fertilizer from Kellogg Biological Station, Michigan, USA - KB3-175-4 | ecosystem: Environmental > Terrestrial > Soil > Unclassified ...
GGAAATTGAACTACTCCCAGCGCTTGGTGCCAAACGTCTTCCGCACGCCGAAAGTGTTATACCGGCCCCACGGCCCATTGGGGCCGAGATCGAAAGCTCCCAACTGGCGGTCGCGTGAACCCAGGCGCTGAAACAGAAAATGTTGGGTGACGCGAAACTCCAAACCATGGCCGAAATAGATTGCCGCGCCCCAGGAGCGTTCAATTCCAATGGGGGCCATGGACCACGTGTACAGCGTTTGCGGAAGGTTTTTTCCCAACAAGAGCCTCGGCTCGCCGAAGATCATAAAGTTCCGCAATTTACCCCGGCCAAATGGGCGGAATTCCACCTGTCCCCATATCGAGTAGCGCGCGAACGCATTGCAAGGATCGTTAATTCCACCCGTGATTCCCGCGGTCGCATTGCAAAGGTTGGGATCAATTTCATTGTGAGGAGGAGCGATATCGAATTGGATAAATCCCCAGAACGTATCGCGCGGCAGGAAGAAGCGCTCTTGTGTTTCCGTGTTCAGGGTCCGCCCGTTGCTTGCGTCTTGATTTGTATCCTGAGCCTGCAGGAAAACAATCGGCAACATCGCGAACATTAGACCCACTACCACCCACCGCAGTGTTTTCATTAGGACTCCGCAAAATAGTTTTGAATTCAGGGGAACAGACGTGCCCGCGCGGCTTCGGTGAAATGGCCGAGGAGAAAAGCCGGCTAATAAAGGGCGAGACATTGTACTCTGGAAGACTTCGAATCGCGCCAACTATTCTTTAGCGAACAGGAGTTGAAATCATGGTCCCGTCTTTTGCATCTAAAACAGCGGGCAAATGAAGGCACAAATCAAACTCGCCCGGGTTTTCGGCGTGGAACTGGGCCTGCACTACAGTTGGTTCATCATTGCCGCCCTGATTGCGTTTTCACTGGGCGCGCATTTCCGGCAGGTGAATCCTGCATGGGGAACGGACGTGATCTGGGCCGCAGCTATTGTGACGTCCGTGCTTTTTTTCGTCTGCCTTTTTGCCCATGAACTCTCTCATGCGGCGGTCGCCAAATCACGCGGGCTGCCGATCCACCGCATTACGCTTTTTCTGCTGGGTGGAATGGCGCAGATTGAAAAAGAAGCCAGCGACGCCAGCACTGAATTCTGGATGGGGATCGCCGGGCCAATCGCCAGCGCCATTATCGGGATCGTGCTGCTCGCCATTGCCTGGGCCGTAGGCTGGGTGCCGCGAAGTGTTCCCCAAACGCCAGGCACCGCAATCCTGGTATGGCTCGGCTACATCAATCTGGCGCTGGCCGCCTTCAATATGATCCCTGGATTCCCCCTCGATGGCGGACGCGTGCTCCGCGCAATTCTCTGGTGGATCACGAAAAATGTGACCAAAGCAACCAACATTGCAGTGACCATTGGGCAAATCGTAGGTGTGTTGTTCATCCTCTATGGAATTCTCGAGTTCTTTCATGGCGAAGGCTTCGGCGGACTCTGGATGGCATTTATCGGCTGGTTTCTTTTACAGGCAGCCGGAGCAAGCCGCATGCAGATGCGGGCGGAAAATTTACTGCATGGTTTGCGGGTAGACAAGCTTATGTCTCAGGATTGTGTGTTTGTGGATGGCAGCGCTCCCTTGCAGGAGTTTGTAGACGAACATCTTTTGCGCACGGGGCGGCGTTGCTACGTGGTCATGGAACATGGGCAGGTGGCGGGTTTGATAACGCCGCATGAAGTGCGTAAAGTTGACCGCGAACGATGGGCGCAAACCTCGGTCCACGCAGCCATGCGTTCCTTGAACGAAATTCATTCCGTGAAGCCGGAGATGCCCGCGCTGGCGGCGATGGAAATGATGGCCAGCGAAGACGTGAACCAGCTGCCGGTCATGAAGGACGGCCATTTGGAAGGCGTGATCTCGCGCTCTCACATTCTGGAAGTATTGCAGTCGCGGGCGGCATTTTCGCCGAACCAATGATTCTCCGGCAAGCGCCGGTGCGGGCGCTCCACTTTCTCTTCAGCGGTAAATTCGCTAATCTTCTTGCTGCATGGACAACAAAGCAATTGCCGGGATTCTCTATGAAACCGCCGACCTGCTGGAAATTGACGGCCAGGATTCGTTCCGCATCCGCTCGTATAGAAACGCCGCTGAGGCCATTGAAGCTCTGCCGCAGCAGATCGCTGACCTGATTCCGGAGCCGAAAAAGATATTGGCTATCCCCGGCATTGGCAAGGGCATGTTGATGAACTTGCAACAGATGTTTACGGAAGGCCGGCTTTCATTACATGCGGAGCTGCTCACCAAATACCGCCCAACCATGCTCGACCTGCTGAAAATTCAGGGGCTCGGCCCCAAAACCATTGCGCTGCTCTGGAGCGCGTACCAGGTTTGCGATGTGGAGGGGCTGGAAAAACTGGCGCGCGAGGGGAAAATCCGCGAACTGCCGCGCATGGGAGAAAAGCAGGAACAAAAGCTTCTGAAGGCCATTGAAGACTACCGGAGGATTGCCGGGCGCTTTCTTCTGGACACGGCGGAAACGCAGGCGCAGAAGATTGTGGAGCATCTTAAAGGCTATGCCGGAATAGAAAAGGTGACGCCTGCCGGATCGCTGCGGCGAGGCCGGGAGACCGTAGGCGATCTCGACATTTTGGTGACCGGAAAAGCGTGCTGCGATGATGGCGAGCGGCAAACGTTGATCGAACACATCATCAAGCTGCCCGGCCTGATGGAAATTATTGCCCGGGGAGAAAACAAGGTCAGCTTCCGTCTGCGCGGCGGAATGCAGGTGGATGTGCGCTTGCTGCCGCCGGATTCGTTCGGCGCGGCGATGCAGTACTTCACCGGGTCGAAGACACACAACGTCACCCTGCGGCAACGGGCGTTGAAAATGGGCTATACGCTGAGCGAATACAGCCTGGCCCGGCTGGAAGACAACACGCCGGTTGCCGGCAAAACGGAAGAAGAAATCTACGGGAAGCTGAAGCTCGACTATATTCCTCCGGAATTGCGGGAAAATTTGGGCGAACTGGATGCCGCCGCCGCGCACGAACTTCCTGAACTGATTTCTCTCGCCGATATTCGCGGCGATGTTCACATGCACACGGTCGAAACCGACGGCCGCAACACCATTGCGGAAATGGCCGAAGCAGCCAAAGCGCGCGGATACGAGTACATGGCGATTACCGACCACTCCAAGAACCTGGCTTTTGCCAATGGATTAGACGACAAGCGGGCCATGGAACATATCAAGCGCATCCGACAGGCAAATGATGAGATTGAAGGGATTACGATTTTCGCCGGAGTGGAAGTGGACATTCTTGCCGACGGAGCGCTTGATCTCTCCGATTCCGTGCTGGAAGAGATGGACATGGTAATTGCCAGCGTACACTCGCATTTCGGGCAGACTCCGGAGCAGATGACCGAGAGGCTCCTAACAGCCCTCGGAAATCCAAATACATCTTTTCTGGGGCATCCTACAGGCCGATTGTTGCTGCGGCGTGACGCTTACCAATTTGACATGGATGCGGTGCTGAAGCTCGCGGCGGAAAAGAAAGTTGCCATGGAGTTGAACGCTTATCCCGACCGGCTCGACCTATGCGACCGGCATTTACGGCTGGCCAGGCAGCATGGAGTAAAAATAGTAATCAATACTGACTCTCACCACACCTCGCACATGGGAAAAATCCGTTTTGGGATATTGCAGGCGCGGCGGGCATGGCTCACAAAAAAAGATGTGCTGAACACCCTTCCAGTTAAGCAATTTGCCAAAGCGATGAAGCATGGATGGGATTAACTAAATGTGAGCTTCAACTCCCGAACGCCCGTAAGGTCTCTCCGTCTTCGCTCGCTCAACGTCGAGATGACATGCTTTTGCGTGTTTTGTTCCAACTGAGCCACTATCAGGTCATCGCAAGACATTTCCATCACGAGCGCGTAAAATCGCATCGAAACGAATCTTATGCCAGAAAATATACCGCCTGCACCACAAAATCCGCCGGATGTTCCGCCGCAAGCGGGGCCAGCGCCCCCGGCGTCCAGTATGCCAAATACCACAGCCCCGGCAAGCGCCGCGTCAGCGGGCGTTCCGTTCAACATTGGCGAAGAGTTCGGGACGGCACAAAAGAACCTGCCGCCGGGAAAAATTGTGGGAATCTGCCTGGCAATCCTGGTTGTAGTGGTGGTTATTTTTGCCTTCACCCAGCGAAACAGGCCGGCCGGAACGGGCTACATCAGCGATGTCCAGGCGGTCGAGGTGCCAAACCAGCATATGGTGATGGCCGCGGTTAATCTTTCATTCCAAAACACAAGCAAACAGCGCTTATGGATCCGCGATATTCAGGCTGATTTATCTGTAAACAGCGGGAATTTTACCGACCGGGCAGCGGCGGCGGTGGACTTCGACCGCTATTTTCAGGCATTTCCTTCGCTGAAGCAGGATGCCCTGGCTCCCATTAAGCCGGAAGATAAAATCGCGCCCGGCGGTCAGGCTCAGGGGACAGTCATCGTGACGTTTCCGGTGACGCTGGATGAATTTCTTCATCGCAAAGGCCTAGTCGTCACCGTGTGGTCGTATGACCAGGCGATGCCGATAGTTTTAACCAGTCCCAAGCCGTAGGCGGGCTATTCCTGCTTTTTTAGAAATTTTCTGCGGGCCAAATGGTTGTGGGCTGCCGGAGTGATTTCGTCATATTTCAGGCAGCTTATCGAGCCATCCACTTCGAGCACCGCCAAAGCGACTTCATGGGCGCTGGCAATTCCGTGCTCCCGCAAAGAACGTTGCAGCTCATCCATACTGATGTGTTCCTTGACAAGATGGGCGCTGATAATGCTCCCGTCGTGAATCAGCAGGCTCGGCTGGCCCTCAACAAAACGGCGGAAGCGCCGGTTGCCGCCGGAGAGTTCCGCCACAAAATAATTCAGGATTAACAAGGTCGCCGCAGCTGCAACTCCGCCGGCCAGGGATGTGTCCGTGCCGGTCATGGCGTTCTGCACCGCGTTGCTGATGAGCAACAGCAAAGTCAGGTCGAAGGGCGTCATCTGGCCGACTTCGCGTTTGCCGCTCAGGCGCACACCCAACAGCACGACCACATAGATTGCGGCCGTGCGCAGAATGATCCCGGCTATAACATGCGCGCCAGGAAACATGAATCAGTTGCTCGCGGTAATGGGAATGGGCGCGTTCTTCGGCGTGCTCAAATAACCCGAAGCTTGCTTCTTGTCCACGCTCCAGATCACCAGCTCGTAAAGCATGTGATCGCGGCCGGTGTAAAACTGGATTGGTTCGGCGATATTTTTATCTTTCTTCTCGATGGTCTTGTCGTCGGCAGTGACGTTAAGGGTGAATTTGCCACGTTTTGTGTCGGTTTTCTTCAACTGCAGCTTCACCGTGGAAATGGCCTGCGGTTTGGCGCCTTTGACCAGTGTGAACTCGTAATAGTTGCGGTCACCTTTGTGCTTCAGCGTTTCGAGATCGTCGCGGGTATGCGCGATCAGGCCGCTTTGAATTCCAAGGTCGCCAATTGTGCTTTCCAGCTTGGCCTTGGTTGCAGCCAGGTCAGACTTGGTGCTGGCAACGTCGGTTTTCACTCCGCTTACGTCGGTCTTGACTCCGGCGACTTCGCCGCTCACCTGCCCAATCTGTTCCATTTGCTCTTTGGCAAGGCGGGCTTCTGCGGCCTGCTGTTCCCGTTGCAACTGCGCAGCCTTGGCCGTCAGCTCTTTTTTTGTCATTCCAAGCTGCTGGGCGAGGGCTTCCGAATCGGCGTCCGCCGATTCCAGATGCTTGCTTAATTGGTCAATCTGGGCGCGGCTGGCGGCCTGGTCTTTGCCAAGCGACTCCAGTCTGCCTCGAAGATTGACCATGAAATAAAACGAAACCGCGATGTAAATTACGGCAAGCACGAGCAAGAGCCATTTGCCGGTATTGCTCTCAGCCGACTGCAACTGGTCTTCAGCCATAGTCTTCTCCGCGAAGGGAATGTAGATGTTGACCAATTGTTGAGGAGAGTAGAAGGGCTGTCAATTGGCGACTTTGGTATACGGGTAGACCCAGTCGGCACGCGAATGCGTAGGGAGGCGGGCTCGGGCGTTCGCTGTGCCGATCATGTGCGATCGTGTCGTGTACTCTAGGCAGCCCTGCGCTGGGCGTCGGATTGCTTCGCTGAATGATTCTTCTGGGCAGCCTCAACCGCCATCCCTTTGACGTAAACCATTTCGCCGCCAAGCCAGCCTCCCACGCTAATCAGCAGGACGCCAATGATGGAGAGAATAAATGGGGCAATCGCTCCGGGCGCGCTCCTGAGGCGCAGGGCGAAATCTATCGCGAAAATCACCAGTCCGGCAACGTTCACCAGCATGTGAGTGATGGCGATCCGTTTCATCTCCGCTTCGTGGATGGAAAGAAGATCAATCAAGCCGGGGACCGCAGCCAGCAGCGCGCCGATGATGCCTCCGCCGAGGGAGTATAAGGCGGCAATCTTCCATGAATTCGCGCCAGAGCCGGCGAAATAAATAATGTCGCAGACTAACGAAAAGACCCATAGGCCTATGGGGAAAGCAACCAGCATGGGGTGAATCGGATGTTTGGCAATGCTTGCCGGAGATGACATAAGGCGCTCCTTGGTGCATCGTTCACCAGAGCAGGTCTAAGTTGAACATATCGAGAATCCAGAGACAATCGTCATTCGGCTGTATTTCCAGAGATGCCTTGGCTGTAGCGAGACTTGGCCGGAAATAACTGCACTCTGCTACCATGAGGCCATGCCACGGGGAATGATGACTCGTCAGCCCGCAAAGACGGGCCGACACGAAAAAGGCCGGACAGCGAATTTCATGTCCAGCAATTCCTGGAATACACGGGGGAAAAAGCTGCAAGGGGCGGAGATGGCTAAATCTCCCAAAGCGAAGAAGCTCACTCCGCCGGCGACGAAAGCATCCAGCCGCGCAGGAGGTGGAGCTCCCAAAAATTATGATCCAGTTGCGCCCGCCAGAATCCAGGAAATTCTAAAGCGTCTCGATAAGCTTTATCCCGACGTGACCTGCGCGCTTACGCATAAGAATGCATGGGAGCTGCTGGTGGCGACCATTCTTTCTGCGCAGTCTACGGACGTGAATGTAAACCGCGTTACTCCGGAATTGTTCCGGAAATACCCGACGGTGCAGGATTTTGCCGCATTAACTCCCGAACAGCTCGAACCCGATGTTCGCTCAACGGGATTCTTCCGTAACAAGGCAAAATCAGTGGTGGGCGCGGCAGAAAAGATTGTCAACGACTTTGGCGGCAAGGTCCCTGAAAATATGGACGACCTGCTCACGCTTCCCGGCGTAGCGCGTAAAACCGCAAACGTAGTACTGGGGACGTGGTTCAAGCAGGGCGTCGGGATCGTGGTAGACACGCACGTAACCCGCATTTCGCGCCGGCTTGAACTCACGAAGAACAGCGATGCGCCGAAAATCGAACAGGACCTGATGCAAGTGATCCCACAGGAAAAATGGATATTGTTCGCGCATCAGATCATTTGGCATGGACGCAAGCTGTGCGTGGCGCGTAAACCAAAATGCGCGGAATGTCCGCTCGAGAACATTTGCCACGCGGCGGACAAGACCTGGAGCACGGTGGAGATACACAAAAGCGCGCAGCCGTAAGGGCAAGAATTCGGAACTTGCTTTTTACTGTAGATGTCTGTAAAAGGATTCCCCCATGGACATCTCTTCAGCGCCGCTCACTGAAGGCTCCCTTCAAGAGAACCAGGATGTTCCCGCCTTCAAAGACCGCAGTTCCCTCCTCATAGTTTTTGGCGCCGTGCAGATCATCCTTGGAGCCTTGTGCGCTCTCTTCATTCCTCTCATGTTGCTGGGAATTGTAATGTCCCACAACGAAGGCGCTCCTTCTGTCCCGCTTTCCACCCATTTGATGGCGGTCGCGGTTTACTTTGGACTTGCCGTCGCTTTTATCTGGCTCGGGATCGGGTCTATTCGGGCTCAGCGGTGGGCACACGCTCTTACTCTCATCACCTCGTGGATCGGCCTCATCTCCGGCATTTTTATCGTTATCATCGTTACCGCCATTCTACCCGTCTCATTTCTTGCTGGAATCCGTGCCGCTAGCAGCCAGAATCCTCAAGCAACGGGCGTCTCCACCGGGGTTATGGCCGCCATTCTAACTTTCATGATCGTGATTTTCGCCGTCTGCCTGATCGGCATACCCACGGCGTTCGTGATCTTCTATAGCCGCCGCAACGTGCTGGAAACCTGCAGACGCCGCGATCCGGTCGAACGTTGGACAGACCGGTGTCCGCTTCCTGTTCTCGCGGCGTGCGTGCTTTTCATCTCAGGCGCGGTTTACTCTCTCTTCTTTGGCATTACTACCCCAGTTTTTCCTTTTTTTGGAAAATACATTACCGGAATTCCAGCAGGTATCGTTTTCATATTTTTCGCAGCCCTTGATTTCTTTCTTGCATGGGCCGTATTCCGCCGGAGGATTTTTGCTTGGTGGCTGGCCGTTTGCGTGATCGGGCTCCGCGTCATTTCGTACGCCATCACGTTCGAGCACAGGAATATTCTCGAAGCTTACTCTCGCCTAGGCTGGTCTTCATCTTACGTGCAAATGCTGCGTCAAAACCCTTTGGTGCGCTCTGGCGTTATCCAATGGTGGGGGCTGGGATTTTCTCTGGTCTTCCTTGGATATCTCATTTATTTGAAGAAATATTTTAAGGCTGCTCAGCCTCAAGCAACCATCTCTGCCGATAACAGTTCGGTTTCATTGCCGGCGTCATAATCTTCCATTGTCAGGTGCTGGCACCCTCCTGCTAAACTTTACTTTCTCCCATGTGTACTTTCCTTGCATTTGTTATCGTCACTCTTATGAGCACCCTGACCTCAGCGCAAACACTTCCGGCACCTCATGCCATTACCGACCCCAAACAAATCACTTCAAAGCCCAATGCCGAGGTCGAGCAGAACGAACAGGGGCTTTCTCTCGAACGGCTTTATATGACGCGAGCAGTCGGTGGCGCGGCATGGTCTCCCGATGGCAAGCAAGTCGTATTTGTCTCGAACACCAGTGGGCGAAATAATTTGTGGCTGGTTCCGGCGGATGGAGGCTGGCCCCGGCAGTTGACGGTTAGCGATCAGCGCCAGACGCAGCCCACGTGGTCCCCGGATGGTAAATGGATCGCTTATATGTCCGACTACGACGGCGACGAGCAATGGGACATTTTTATGGTTTCGCCAAAAACCGGAATGGTGGTGAACCTGACCAACACGCGGGAAATTGCAGAAGAACATCCACGCTGGTCGCCCGATGGGCGCTATTTGGCGTACATGGTGAAGCCCAAGACGTCTTCGGTATTTGAGATTGATGTTTATGACACGGTCATGCGCGACACGAAACATCTAACGTCGGGAACCTTCGCGGACAAGATGAACGTAAATCCGATCTGGTCAAAGGACGGCAAACAGATCGTCTACACGCAGGAACAAGCCAAAGGCACAGATTCGAACATCTTCATGGTCGCAATTGACGGCGGCCAGTCGGTTTTGCTCACGCCACATTCCGGCGAGCAACTATTCCGGGCGGATGATATTTCTCCCGATGGCAAAAAGATTCTGGTTACGTCGAACGCAGCGAATGGCCATGAGAATGCCGGCCTGCTCGATGTGGCAAGCAAAAAGATTTCCTGGTTGACGGAAGAAAAATGGGAGGTAAGCGGCGGCCATTTTTCGCCGGATGGCAAACACGTTACATGGACGGCCAACGCGGATGGCAATAGCAAAGTCTACCTGCACAATCTTCTCACTGGAAAAAACGCAACCATTCCGTTGGCCGTAGGCATGAATGACCTGGCCGGAACGGCGTCTGGCTTTTCACACGATGGCGCGCACCTGCTCTGCTATCACAATGGCCCCACTGAGCCGAACGATTTATGGATTTATTCGCTGGCCACAAACAAAGCCCGCCAGCTTACGCACTCTTTGCTGGCCGGAGTGCAACCGAGCCACATGGTGGAACCATTTCTGGTGCATTATCCCAGCCGGGACGGTAAATGGACCATCTCCGCGCTGGTTTATGTGCCCTTCAACATGGCGCGCAACGCGCAGAATGCGGCCATCGTTTATGTGCATGGCGGCCCGGCATCGCAGTCGGTGAATTCATTCAACCGCTTCATTCAGTACATGGCGAACCAGGGGTATATTGTCATTGCTCCCAATTATCGCGGCTCAACCGGCTACGGAAAAGACTTCCAGCAGGCCAATTTATTCGATATGGGCGGCGGCGATTTGCAGGACGTGCTGGCCGCGGCCGACTGGATCAAGCAGACCGGCTATCCCGACCCGAAGAAGATCATTATTATGGGCGCGAGCTACGGCGGATATCTGACCATGATGGGTGTTACCAAAGCTCCCGATGTTTGGGCTGCGGGCGTGCCGATTGTGCCCTTCGTGAACTGGTTTACGGAAATACAGAACGAAGACCCGGTGCTGCAACAATCAGACATCGCCACCATGGGCGATCTGGAGACCAACAAGGATCGCTACCACGACCGCTCGCCGATTTTCTTTGTTGACCGGATCAAAGCTCCACTGCTATTGCTCGCGGGCGGCAACGACCCTCGTTGTCCTAAAGAAGAGTCGAAGCAGGTGGTGGACGAAGTAAAGAAGAATGGCGGCTCAGCTGAGCTGAAGGTATATAAAAACGAAGGCCACGGCTTCGCCCGGGTAGAGAACCAGATTGACGCCTACCGCCGCGTGGCAGACTTCCTGAAAGCGAAAGTTCCGCCCGCGCAATGCGGATGCTCGCTGAACGATTAAACTTGCGGGATTCCCGCAAATCATTATGACGCGCGGGATTCCGTTTGCGGCCTTTTCGGAATGATGGCATCTCAGGCGCGAGTCGCGATGACTTCCAGATACTCTGCCTGGACGACGGTCAGTTCATTCCCCGCGCGATTATGCGCGGACCATAATGCAATGAGTTCTTCACGAAGATCGCGCGCGGAAGTCTCATCCAATGATGCGAATGCCCGGTTGGTCGGGCCGTAGTACTGGCGAAAGAACTCCACCACTTGAGCCGTCGGGAACGGGTAGGTAAGGTCGTAGTAGCGCCGTGTCATCTTGATATCTGAGGTTCCATGCCCGAGCCTCTCCCGGACCACAGTTTCATCGCCCCACAAAACGGGAGCGGGCATGCCGGAAGGCGCAATGAATTTGGCGAAGGTCTTGAACATTTGCCCCACAAATCCCTCTCGCGTCCAATTTCCCATGGCGATCGTGCCTCCGGGACTGCAGACCCGCAGCAGTTCACGCGCGACGAGATCCGGCCGGGGAGCAAACATGGCGCCGATGAGGCTAGTTACGACATCGAAGCTCGCGTCTTCGAACGGCAGCGCCTCGGCATCACCTTCCATAAAGCGGCCATTGAGGCCCTCTGCCCGGGCACGCGCCTGGGCGCGTTGTATTTGGTTCGGCGCAATGTCCACGCCGGTGACGTTCACTCCATCGCGCGCCGCCCACAACGCAACCTGACCCGAACCGCAGGCCAC
>Ga0134128_10009768_pt1 | contig 11511 bp, 16 predicted proteins | sample KB31754_FD_96462 | JGI IMG/M metagenome (GOLD analysis project Ga0134128, IMG submission 96462) | Terrestrial soil microbial communities with excess Nitrogen fertilizer from Kellogg Biological Station, Michigan, USA - KB3-175-4 | ecosystem: Environmental > Terrestrial > Soil > Unclassified ...
AGATGATCGCGCCGGTCGACCTGCAGTATGTCTGCACGCGCGTGCTGGAGTCGTCGCTTCAGTCCGGCACTGCGAACAACGACTTGAATGCAGTGCGAGTAATGTCGGCTGTTCCCGAAGGGTTTGCAATTAACCATTATCTTTCGGACAACGATGCGTGGTTTCTACTCACCGACGTGCCGGAAGGATTCAAGTACTTTAATCGAGTGCCAATATCCGAAGATAACGATGGTGACTTCGATACTGGCAACCTCAGATGGAAAGTTCGCCAGCGCTTCGCCTTCGGCGCGAGTGACTATCTTGCTGGTTGGGGCAGCCCCGGCGGCTGACAGTATTACTTACCGTTACCTGGAAAGGCCCGAGAAAGCGGGCCTTTTCTTTTGCGTGTATTTTGTATGAGAAACCAGAATAAAATTGTTGCGTTTCTTTAAAGGTTATGGTACAAGAATGCATACGCAGGAAAGGAGCCGAAATGAAAACCTGCCCCGATTGCCAGCTAGAGAAACCAGAAGAGGAGTTTTCGCGCCAAGCCAAGAGTAAAGATGGCCGGTACCCGTATTGCAAAACATGCACGTCAGTGAGGCACAAAGCAGCCTATGCCAAGCGCGGTAAGCAGTCCTGGACCGAAGACAAGACCTGTACGTCGTGCAAGAAGCTGCTGCCGAGAACGGCGTATCGCCAAGACGCCGATGGTAAGGTCCACCACCAGTGCACGGCCTGCGAAGCCGATATTGCCGTGCATGAGGCGGTTGGCTTGAAACGCTGCTCTATATGCCGAAAATGGCTGCCGTTGGACTTGTTCAACCCCTCGAAAGCGAGCGTTCCGAATACTCCGTGCGCGGCCTGCTACCGGACCCAGATGAATTCCTATGGGCTGACTAGGCGTAGTCGGGAGTTGCGGAAAAATTTCGGCATTACGCTCGACCAGTACAAGCAGCTGCTCGCGATCCAAGGCCATAAATGCCCGATTTGTTCGGTGCCGTTCGAGCCAGGCAATTACTCGTACCCGGTCGACCATGCCCACGCTGGCAAACACAAGGGTAAGATCCGCGCCATAACGCATGACGAATGCAACCGCCACGTTTTGTGGGCGCATGACGATTCCACGCAACTGCGAGCTGCAGCTGACCTCGTGGATAACCCACTCACCGAGTGGTTAGTGCCTGAAGCCATGATCAACTTCTATGACAGGAGACCAAAGAAATGATGCCTCGCTACACCCCCGGCAGCGCTGCCGCCTACGGTGTCTGGCTCGAACGTCAGACACCCGAAGTTGCTGGAACCGCTATGCAGTTCCGCCCTTGGGAAATTTACAAGCTGCAAGGTCGCGATATTCTCGTCTACATCGTCGATTACGACCCGAGCGGCGAACTGATGTATGTCAGCTACATCGATCCTTCTTACGAAGGCCGAGTAATCCCGGTAGTGCCGACCCAGATCGAACTCTGGGGCGTCGCTGGGCTGGACAACCCCAAGATAGACGCCGTCGCTTGACGGCTAGCGAAATCAAGCGCCACACTGCTAACGCCTAAGCAGAATCCTCCCTCTGCCCAAGGTCGACAAAAACCTCCCAAGGCCCTCCCCACAAGAGGGCCTTTCTTTTTTCCGCCATCCAGCCTACTGTCTCCCTATCGGCGCGCCGTGAGGTACCCAATCCTCGGCTACTCCAGCTGCGGGCGCCCACATGGAGACGGCTATGACGCTGACGAATTTCCCGAACGGCATCAGTTCCTTCGGCGTACCGATTTACGGTACCCAGGTCCCGGTGACTGGCGGCCCGCCTACCGGCAACGTGTTTTTCGTTCAGTCGACCAACGGCCAAGATGCTGGCCCCGGCAATTCCCCGCAGTTCCCGTACAAGACGCTGACCTACACGCTGACCCAAGTGTTGGCGAACAACGGCGACGTCATTTACCTGATGCCCGGTTCGACCTTCAATGTGTCGGACGCCACCAGCTACGCCATCACCAAGGCGGGCGTCTCGATCGTCGGCCTCGGCAACGGCAATGCACGGCCAACTATTACGCTCGACACCGGCAACACTTCGACCTTCGCGGTCAGCGCCGCCAACGTCGCGTTCATCAACTGCATTTTCATCGCCAACTTCCTGTCGATCGCCGCGTGTTTCACGCTCAGCACCGCCAAGGGCTTTACGCTGATCAACTGCGAGTTCCGTGAGACCTCGAATGTTCTCGATTTCCTCAACATCATCAAGTCGACTGGCGCGGCCAATACCGTCGACAATCTTTACGTTCAGGGCAACGTCTGGAACGGCCTCGGCACCACTTCGGTGAACTCCTTCATCCTGACAGCCAACGATATCAACGACGCCGAAATCTACAATAACACGGTGATCCTGGCGCGCACGGCCACGGCGCCAATCTTGATGACGGTTACCGCTGGCGTGCTGACCAACCTGAATTGCGTCGGCAACAACGTTTCCAGCCTGCAGACGGCGACCACCACGGGCGCGCTGATCGGCGTTTCCGGCACCACCGGTACAGGTATGATCGCCTACAATTTCGCTGGTACCCTGCAGGCGACGGCAGCCAGCGACCTGCTGGTCACCGCTGGGCACAAGTTCGCTTTCGTACAGAACTTCACGGCGGGCGCAGCCGACAAGTCCGGCATTCTGGTGCCGGCGGCCTTCAGCTAAGGAGTTGCTGTCATGGCCAAGCTCACTTCTGGTCAGCGCAAAGGCATGGCGAAGTCCGAATTCGGGCTTCCCGGTTCCAAGTCGTACCCCATGCCGGATCGCAGTCACGCCGCAAACGCCAAGGCTCGAGCGAGCCAAATGGAGAAGGCCGGAAAGCTTTCGCCTTCTTCAAAATCCAAGATCGACGCCAAGGCCAATCGGATCCTTGGGAAAGGCAAAGGAAAGTAAATGGCCTCGCTTGCTTACGCTGACATTCTCGCCGGCAACGTCTTCATCGGTTCGACCGCCGCAGCGGGTGTCGCTCTGCCGATCTCGACCGGCACCGCCGTCACTTGCGCGCTGTGGAACACCTCGATCACCAAGAATGCCCTGCTACTCGGTGTCGCCATCGGCTTTACCTCCGGCACCATTGCGCTGGGCGAGTTCGGTATCGCCAACCAGGCGGCCGGCAACCAGGTCACCGCCGGTGCCGCGATTACCGCGGCGACCCCCGGTACACCGAAGAACGCCTATCTGGGCGCCGGCACGAGCTCGCAGATGACCTTCATCCCCGCGACGGCAACGCTCGCCACCGGCGGTACCGCGGTAATGTGGCTCGGCAAGTCGATCGAATCGGCGACTGCTGGCCTCGGTATTTTTGACTGCTACCGGGTGCTTGACGTGCCGCTGATCCTGCCGCCTGGCCAGATCGCCTTCCTTTGCGGCTCCGTGGCGCAGACGGCGCTGTTTACCTGCTCGATGATGTGGCAGGAAATCTGACCTCGGTCGGCTAGGAGGTCGGGCATGGCTGTTTCGAAGTTCGGGTTCAAAGACTGGCTGCTCGGTTGGCTCATTCCGCAGGGCACGGGCGGGGCTTACGTACAGGGTGTCTCGCTCACCGACACCACCGGCGCGCCGATCGGTACCGCAGCCAACCCGCTGGTTACCAACAGCGTAGCGAGCGGCGACGCGGTGACGATCGCCGACGGCGCCGATGTCGCCCAGGGCGCCAAAGCCGACGCAGCTTACGCAGGTAGCGGCTCAGCTTCCGTGGTGGCGGCCCTCAAAGGCATTTACGCCTCGCTGGTCGCTGCCTTGCCTGCCGGCGCCAATATCATTGGCAAGGTGGCTGTGCTGGGCGTGGATGCCGCGACAACGGCGACTACGGCCAACCCGCTGCCCACTTCGGGTATCGGGTTTGCATATTCCAACGCTTTGACGATTACACGCCCGGCGAACCAGACGCCGTATACGGCGGGCGATGTGGTTGGCGGTGCGCTGACGTTCACCAGCATGGGCTCGAGCGCCGGTCGCATTATGCTCACCAGTTCGCAGCTCGAACTTGATATTGCTGCGATCCCGACGGGCATGTCCAGTTTTATTCTCTACCTCTACAATGTGACGCCACCGAGCGCGATCGCCGACAATGCACCTTGGGATCTGCCATCGGGTGACCGCGCGTCGTTCCTCGGCGGGTTCAATCTGGGCTCCCCCGCCGATCTGGGATCGACCTGCTATGTCGAGCAGAACATCATCAACAAACAGATCAAACTCGCCGGGACCTCGCTGTTCGGCTATCTGGTGACCGTTGCTGGCTTCACCCCCGCAGCGAACTCGGAAGTCTATGTCAACACCATCCATGCGGTCGGGTTGGGGCTCTAGCCGTGAACCCGGCGTTTCCGATCCTATTTACCAAGCCCTGGTACTTCCTCGGCTCGGCGCTCGATCTGGATTTTCAGAATAACCGAGCGGCTGTCGGGAGTGCGCCGGCAGGTACTGCTACGTCGCAACTCACCTTGACGCGAACGACTGTCGGGTATGCGCAGTCCAATAGCGGTGTCTGGCAGAGTTTCGCCTCTGGCGCTTTCCGCATCACTGACAAAGGTCTTTTGGTCGAGGAGGCGCGCACTAACTCAGCGCTTTGGTCGCGCGACATGACCAACGCCGCATGGGTCAAGGTCAACATGACCGCCGCGCTGACGGCTACCGGCATTGACGGCACGGTCAGCTCTGCTTCAACCCTCACGGCGACGGCCGGCAATGCGACAGTACTCCAGACTATCACCAGCATCTCGCAGGCCGACACCTATAGCGTCTGGCTGATGCGCGTTTCCGGATCGGGCGTCGTCAATATCTCGCTGGATGGGGTAGCGTGGACCCCTGTCGCGATAACCACGACTTGGACGCGCTTTTCGATCACCTCGACGCTGCTCAACCCCAACCTGGGTATCCAGATCGTCACCAATGGCGACGTGATAGCGGCTGACTTCAACCAGGCTGAACTGGCGCAGTCCTTCGCGACCTCGCCGATTTTGACGACGACGGTGGCTGTGACGAGAAACTCGGATCAGATAACCGTAACGAATTTTGGTCTGACAAACTTTATTGCCGGGACGTGGTATGCGGAATGGCAAGAACTTGAGGGGCCGACCTCAATAGACCACTATATTTTTTCTCAAAATGGATCTGCTGGCAACGCTATTACCGCCAGAATAAGCACTTCAAACGTCGGCAGGGAAGTAGTTCAATCTGCTAGTGCTACGACAGCGAGCAGCACAACGAGCGGAACTGTTGTCAGAGGCACCGTGTACAGGAACGCGATGTCATATCAATCGACCGGGTATGCTTTTGCGTGGTCTGCGGCATTAAATGCGGCCGTTCAGACATCTGGGGCTGCCGCAGTCCCGGTCGGAAATGTCGTTTCGCTTGAGGTTGGAAAACAAACATCTGTGTACCTAAACGGTATTCTCCGCAGGTTGGTATGGTCTCCAACAGCGGCATCTTCCAGCAATATTTTGTCGTGGGCTCAGGGGACGGTAGGGCCGTGACGGACGTAGTCAAATTCCCCCAGTATGCTTACCAAGTGCCAGGATCTCCCACGGCATTGCCAACACCTAGCCGGTTAGGACGGATTTTATCGTTCGAGGACTTTGGCGCTGTCGGGGATGGAGTTACGGACGATACCACCGCCATACAGGCCGCGATTGACAGCGGATACAGCCCAATTTTTGGGCGTTCGGCTACTTACCTAATCTCAGGGCTGCGGATAGCCGGTCGGAGGGTGACCATACAACCATTGTCAGGTAGCGGAGGAGGCGCAAGTTTTAGGATAAATCTGAAGTTAAAGAATAATGCCAGCCTACCGGCGCTAACGATAGAAGATGACGGATATCTTACCGCTTACAACCTAGCCATCGATGGTAATAAAGCAAACCAGACAATCCCACTTGACGGAATTTATTTGCCAGCGGCGGGGGCACAGACGTTTAACGTTCTTTTGTTATTTGGATGCTTGGTTAGGTTTTGTTCTGGAAACGGGATAAACGCGGGGGTTAACCGATCGGCCGGTATGCTGGATAATTTCTGCTTGCTCGATAGTAACGACATGAACGCGCTAGTATTGGATGGAAACACGGATTGGCGCGTAAATAACACTGATATCGGAAGTTCAGGGCTGGACAATGTCTACATTGGCCCAAATTCCAACACGGTAGACGCGACGTTTTTCAATAACGTTAATGTCTTTAATGCAGGGCAGTCGGGCACAAGCGCAGGCAACGGGGTGCACCTTGGAGTTGGTGCTCGACAGGTGACGTTTGTCAATGGATCGATAAACACCAACACCAGAAGTGGGGTGTATGTAGACGGACCTACCGATTCTAGCAGAGGGTTTGCTTTTATAGGCACGCGGATAAGCTATAATTCGTCTGCGTCTCCAGGAACGTACCCCGCTGTTTATACCGAGTGCCCTGGATTATGCCTAGTTGGCGTGAACTTCATTTCTCCGGGAACAACCGGAAGAAATAGCTATCTTGTATACGCCAGCGGGTTTGGTGCAGGAGACAGCGCTACAGTCATTGCTCCAATATACCGGGCATCTGACTATGTGACGGCGCCTATTCACTTCGGTGGTGACGCCCTTTGGATTTCTTCAGCCAGAATGTCTATCCGCTCTGCCCTAACCTTCGCGACATCTAATACCAGCACGGAAATATTGCCAATTTACTCTGGTACTGGGGTAGAACAGTTTTTGTTGCAGGCTGCAGGCCAGATGAGTTGGGGCGATGGGTCCGCCGCTGTCGATGTCAAACTCCAGCGCAGTGCGGCGAATGTCTTGCAGCTTATCGCAGGGGACAGCTTACAGGCGCTCGGGGGTGTCGGGATGACCCCGCTGGCTGTTGAGCCAGCTACAAAATGGACAGGTTTGCAGGCTCTTGCGGATCGAGCGGGCTGGGACCCGCTATCAAAAGGTTCTGGCGGAGCCTATTGGGTATGGTGGAGTGGAGCCGCGTGGCTTGCCATAGGAACGCAGGCTTAAAAATATCTTACCGCGCCCGATGGAACTGGCCCTTTGCCCATTGGATTACGACGCGCTCTCTGGGGCTTTAGAGGTCGTGCCAAGGGCGTAGCACCGAGCGCCCGAATGCGCTAACCTGCCGCGCAGCGTGCGCCACAGAGGAGGCTTAAATCACCGTTTCCGGCCTCACTGAACAGGTAATCGTCTACCAGGCGCGCAACCTCGTAAATAACAAGCGCTATATCGGCTACACCGCCCAAGGGTTAAAGGCTCGCGAACGCCAGCATCGCGCGGAAGCGCGCAACGGTAAAGGATATCACCTCCACAGCGCCATCCGAAAATACGGCGATGAAAACATCGTATTTGAAGTGCTTTTCGATTTCCAAGGCGATGAAGAGCTGGCGATGGCTTACGAGCAAGAGATGATCGCTAAATGGAAACCGGAGTACAACATCTCGTTTGGCGGCGAGGGCGGTCGCATATCTGAAGCTACGCGCAAAAAGATTGGTGACGCGCATCGGGGCATGACTCGCAGCGAGGAAACTCGCCGGCGTATTGGTGAGGCCAATCGTCGCCGAGTTCAGAGCGCCGAAACGCGTAAGAAGATAGGTGACGCATCGCGGGGCCGGGTGCACAGCGAAGAAAACATCCGGAAAATGAGCGAGGCCAACAAAGGGCGCGTGTCGCCGAATAAGGGTAAAACAGCCAGCGCGGAAACGGTGCGTAAAATGAGCTTGGCTCATATGGGCAGAGCGCCGACTAACAAAGGCATCCCGCATAGCGAAGAGACGCGTAAAAAGATGAGCGCGGCTCATACGGATGTTCCTCGAGTAATGACCGCGAAGTTACTAGCAGCCTTGTCTGATAATATCCGTAAAGCCCAAGATTCGGCCAAGATCCCTGTGAAGTGCCTAGCAGACGGGCGAGTGTTTGCTAGTGCGGCTGAGGCAGATAGGTTCTACGGTTTTTCAGTGGGTACTGTACGCACGGTAACGTCCGGCAGGAACAAAAGTACGCACGGCATGGTTTTCATTCGTTACGACGGAAGTGAAAACAAATGACTATTAGCGGAACGGCAGTATTCGACCTTTCAATTAACGAAGCCATAGATGAGGCGTTCGAAAGAATTGGAATTGAGGCAAGAGCCGGCTACGAATACCGTAGTGCTCGGCGCAGTTTGTCTTTGATGTTGCTGGAATGGTCTAATAGAGGGCTGAATTTATGGACTGTTTCCGAAAGAATACTTCCGCTTGTTAGCGGAGTTGGCCAGTATACTCTAGGGTCAGATATCGTCGACGTTATCGAGCAGATGGTGCAGCTACCAGCGCAAGGAAATTCTGGCGTCATACGGTACAATTTGACCCGCGTTAGCGTAAGTACGCAAGCAACACGAACTAACCCCGGCATTTCTGGTCGGCCGACTGAGGTCTGGTTTGATCGGCAACAGGCAGCGCCAATCGCTAACATCTGGCCGCTGCCTGACAATAGCAATGGCGTCTACAATCTTGTGTATTGGTGCCTTACACGTATAGATGATCCAGGTGCATACACTAATACGTCCGATGTACCGTTCCGGTTTTTGCCGGTTCTTATTGCCGGGCTCGCGTACTACCTATCAGTTAAGTTCCTCGCAACTCAGCGAAATGACACTAGATGGAGCGTGATGTTTACCGAGCAAAGAATTATTCGTTTGAAGCAAGATTACGAAGATGCTTGGATTGCAGCAAGTCAAGAAGATCGTGAAAAAGCCACCTTGATGCAAGTTCCACGCGGCAGTTCTTACAGGGTTTGATTGACAAATGAGCCGTTCAGGAGGAACCAATCAGTCTGTTACAAGTCCTACGTGGGCACTCGGACTTTGTGACCGCTGTGGTTTCAGCTATAGACTTAATCAGTTACATAGCGAAATTTATGATGAACGGCCTAACGGCCTGAGAGTATGCCGGACTTGCTTAGACGTGGACCAGCCGCAATTGCAATTAGGGCGCGTTAACTTGGATGACCCTCAGTCGTTACTTGACCCGCGTCCGGACGTTGGCGTGCCAGGTTCGACGGGGCTGTTTGGCTGGCTTCCGGTTTCGAACCCTCTGACCAATATCCAATGCGAAGTTGGTGTGGTATCAGTGACCACAGGCTAAGGAGAAGCGAATGATCACCGCATCAGGCAAAGTGACGAACAAGAAGCTGGCGATGATGGCCGGCTCGGGCGGCGGCATGGGCCGCATCGAGAAATCGGCCGCCGTCGGTGGCAAGTCGGTTGGCGGTCCTGGTTCCAAGCCGTCGCCTGCCGTTGGAAAGGGCAAGTAAATGCAGGTCACGGATAAGAGAGGCTGGGGCGCGGCCGCGCCACGCCTGAAGCTGCAGAAGCCCGTCATCCCGCGCTACGGCATCTCGCCGCAACTGGCACCGGCCAGCCTGACGCCCTCCGAGCGCGAGTGCTTCAAATCGCCGATCGTCACGTCGCCGCAGGCGGTGATCGAGGACGCCGACGGGGACACGCCTGACGCATGACCACGCTGGCAGTAATAACGTCTGATATTATCAGCTATACTACGAACGAAAGTTCGGAGTTTGCTGCTGAGATACCGCGTTTTATTAACGCCGCCGAAGAAAGACTTTGGTATAACGTACAACTTCCAAATTTTAGACGTGGTATGACCGGTACTTTGTCTGCAGGCGACCAGTACCTAGCGCTTCCAGACGATTTCTTGGCTTCAGCAAGTCTTGCCGTTATTGACGCCAGCGGCAACTACACCTACCTGCTGAACAAAGATGTCAGTTACATCCGCGAAGTCTACCCGAATCCGACCTACCAGGCGCTGCCTTACGCTTACGCTTTGTTTGACGCCGACGCCGACAACACCAGCATCATTATTGGACCGACGCCTGACGCCAGCTATACCTGCGAGCTGAACTACTTTTATCGCCCCGGTTCGCTGGTCGACAACCCAACCGGGACATGGCTGAGCGAGCACGCTTACGATACGCTGCTTATGGGCGCGCTCAGCGAGGCCAGCGTGTGGATGAAGAAGGTCCAGGGCATCGACAACATGGGCGACACCTACGAGGCCAGGTTCATCGCCGGCGGCGCCGCGCTGAAGAACCTCGGCGAATCGCGTGATCGCAAGGACACCTACCGCAGCGGCGAGCTGCGCAGCCCAGAAGGCATGTGATGGCTATCGTTCAAGCGTTTTGCACCAGCATGAAAGTCGAGTTGATGGAGGCGATCCACAACCTGACCACCGGGCAAGACGTCATCAAGTGCGCGCTATTCCGTTCGCAAGCACTGATCTCCGGGTCATTCGGCGCGGCAACCACCAACTACTCGCAGATGGGCGCCGATGAGGCTTCAGGCACCAACTACGTCGCCGGCGGCATCTCGCTGACCAACGTCACGCCGACATCCTCGGGCACCACGGCGTTCGCCGACTTTGCTGACGCGGTGTTTTCGAATGTCACCATCACCACCAGCGGGGCGCTTTTGTACAACTCGAGCAAGAGCAACAAAGCGCTGATCGTGCTGAACTTCGGCGCCGACAAGACGGCGACGGCTCAGGCGCTGACGATCGTGTTCCCGACCGCTGACGCCAACAACGCCATCATCCGGCTAACCTGAAGGTTTCACCGTGGGTAAGAGCACGACGACGAGTAACAATCTTTTGAAGCTGGTCTTCAACGCCACAGCTTGGTCGCTGATCGCCGACAATACAGCGACGACGCCATTGACCAATCTGTTTGTGGCGCTGCACACTGCGGATCCTGGCGTCGGCGGCAGCCAGACGACTTCCGAGGTGACGTACACTTCCTACGCCCGGGTGAGTGTGGCCCGCACCACCGGCGGCTGGACAGCTTCGACTTCGGCCTCGACTTCGCCGGTCGCCAATATCAGCTTTCCGGCTGGCACTGGCGGCTCCGGCACCGCGACGTATTTCTCGGTTGGCACACTAACTTCGGGTGCCGGCGTGATTTTGTACAGCGGCACGGTCACACCCAACATTGTGCTCGGTAACGGAATTACGCCAATTCTTACAACGGCTTCAACCATTACCGAGGCCTGATCATGCCGGAAGTCTTCGCCGTCGGGACTGCGGTCGGACATGGCGATACCGCCGCCGAGATTGCGCGCGCCAAGCGCATCGAGCAGGCGATGGCCGACGCGGTGGCGCAAGCGCAGGCCGAGGGTGTCACCGATCCGGACGTGGTTCGCGAACGCATCTTGGCGGCGCGCGACAAAGCCGCCGAGTAAGGCGCTCAGGTGACCGTAACCACTTTTACCGCTACCGGCACCACCACATGGACGTGCCCGGCGGGCGTGACGCTCGTCCAGTACCTGGTCGTGGGTGCCGGCGGCGGCGGCGGCTCGTCAACAAGTGGTGGTGGTGGTGGCGGCGGCGGCGGCGGATTTCGCACAGCCGTCAATTATGCGGTTATCCCTGGCAATGGCTACACGGTCACAGTCGGCGTAGGCGGCACGGCAGCCGTTAAGTCGCAGGGCGGTAACGGTGGCAATAGCGTATTTGATACCATCACTGCCACAGGCGGCGGCGGAGGCGCGGGAAATAACGACGTGTCGGCGGCG
>Ga0134128_10009769_pt1 | contig 11511 bp, 5 predicted proteins | sample KB31754_FD_96462 | JGI IMG/M metagenome (GOLD analysis project Ga0134128, IMG submission 96462) | Terrestrial soil microbial communities with excess Nitrogen fertilizer from Kellogg Biological Station, Michigan, USA - KB3-175-4 | ecosystem: Environmental > Terrestrial > Soil > Unclassified ...
GCGTCTGGACGGCCACCGGGCCGATCCCGAACAGCCTGGTGAGCGACGACAGCGAGATCGGCCCCGCGTCTCTGCTGATGAACGGCAAGGTGATTCAATTCGGAGCCGCGTCCGGGATCAACAACGGACACACGGCGATCTACGACCCGAGCACCCACAACTGGACGGCCGGCCCGGACGCGCCGGACGGTCTGCAATGGGGTGACACCTCGGCGACCGTGATGGTCAACGGTCACGTGCTGGTGCAGACCACGCAAGGCACCGAGTCGACGGGAACGGCAAATGCGATCTGGGAGTATGACCCCACGACCCAGACGTTCACCAAGGTGTTCGACCCCAAGGCGCCCACTGCGGGTGGGCCCTTACACCTGAATTTCCCCCTCTTCTTGCCGCTGCCCAACGGGCAGGTGCTGGTCGCGGACCCGAACGGAGGGTCGAACTTCGATCCCTTCTTCCACCTGTACACGCCCGCCGGCGCCCAGGTGTCCGGCTCGCAGCCGACCCTCACCTCGCTCAGCGTCCCCGCGGGGGGCGTCTACACCCTGTCTGGAAAGCAGCTCAACGGCCTCACGAACGGCTCATCATTCGGGGACGATCGAAACAGCGCTTCGGCTTACCCGATCGTCGGTTTGAAGGACACCTCCGGGCACCTCTACTATGCGCGGAGCTACCAGTTCAATCAGATGGCCCCCCTGGTCAACACCTCGGGGTCGTGCAAGTTCGTCCTGTCCCCGCTTACCCCGAACGGGTCGTACAGCGTCTTCGTGTCGGCGGGCGGCGTGTCGTCGACGAACACCCTGCCCTTGACGGTGAGCGGAATTCACGCCATGAGCGTGACTGGGACCACCAGCGTATCGCCCGGATCGACGGCACCGATGACGGTGACGATCTCCGCGGCGGCGCCGGCCGGTGGGACCGTGGTGACGCTGGCGAGCGACAACACGGGGGTCGCGACCGTCCCGGCGTCGGTGACCGTGGCCCAGGGACATACCACCGCGACGTTCACCCTGACCGGTCGCGGCTATGGGATCGCCCACATCAGCGCCTCGGTGTCCAACAACCAATTCCAGCCGGCCGTCCTGGAATATGGCTGGAACGTGAACTTGGTCTCCGACAACACGTTCGGCGACGGGTGCGGCCCCGACTGCCACGGCGGACGCAACGATCCGAGCATCCCCGTCGGGTCGAACTCGGATCAGTGGACCGTCTTCATTTCCAATGCGGCCCCCTCCTCGGGTGTGGTCGTGTCGCTCCACAGCAGTGACACGCGCTGGGCGAGCGTACCGGCGACCGTCAAGGTCCCCTCGGGAGCGAAGTCGGTCGGCTTCCAGGTGTCCAGGGGGTCGCAGTCCTGGGGTGCCCCCGCCACCATCACGGCCACGGTCGGGTTTGGCTCGAAGACCAACTCGATCATCACCACCAACAGCGCCGACTTCCCGCAGCTGGCCGCGCCGGCCGGACTGTTGATGTAGCGGCCGGGCACGGGATCGTCCGCGCCTGCGCTCGGGCGCCGGGGCGGACGATCTCTGCCGGCGTTGTTCTCGCGTTCAGCAGATGGCTGTCAGCTGGAGGTCGACGATGCGGAGAGTAGTTCGCGAACATGCAGGGCGGTCGGGTCTCGCGGGGCGCTGGCTCACGGCGCTGTCGATGGCCGGGTCCTTTCTGGCGGCGCTGACCGTGGGTGCGCCGCGCGCCTCGGCGAGCGCCTGCGATTCGAGCATAACGGACGATGACAGCGCGATTCGGATCACCAGTCCGTCCCTGCTCGCCTCGACGCGGTCGGGGCTGCTCGCCAACATCTTCAACAGTAGCGCCCTGCCGAACCCGACGATCCCGGCGGCCAACATTCACCTGAACGTCAGCCCGAGCACCGTTCCTGCCGCCCTCCGCGGCGAGCTGAGCGGGCTGCTCGCGCAGCTGTCGAACGTCAAGCGGGTCGACATGCTCGAGTACCCGATGAAGGACACCAATGGAAACCTCGTCTTCACCTCCCTCGGGTGGCACTTCATTCCGAGCTCCGGCGCGAAGAACAAGATGGTCATCGTCCACCAGGGACATGACACCACCTTCATGGACCCGGTTCCCGGTCAGGACGCGGGCGGAACGGGTGGGCGGAACCTGGCGGCCACCATCAATGCCCTGCTGTTCGAGGGGTACTCGGTATTCGCGATGTACATGCCCCTCTACCGTCCGGACAACACCAGCAGCCTGAGCCATTGGAACCTGATGAACACCGTGAGCCCGCAGGGCGGGGGCTCGGGAACGCGCTTCTTCATGGAGCCGGTTCGGGCCTTCCTCCGGTATCTCCAGACGCAATCGGCCAGCGGCGGTTTCCCGCAATACACGGACTTCTCGATGACCGGCATATCGGGAGGTGGCTGGACCACCACCGTTTACGCCGCCATCGATCCGACGATCGAGCTCAGCTTCCCGGTCGCGGGGTCGATCCCTCTGTACCTCCGCTGCCCCACGAACGGCGCCGCTACCTACAACCATGACGCCGAGCAGTTCCAGGGACACGGCATCTATTCCATCGCGGGCTATCAAGACCTTTACATCCTGGGCGCCACGGGGATCTCGTCCAACGGATTCGCGCGGCACCAGACGCAGGTCCTCAACCGGCAGGACGACTGCTGCTTCGGGCAGGGAGAGCAGGCGGCTCAGCTCGGCCCCTGGGACGCGTCCGTCAATCACTACGAGCTGGCGGTGCGCAATGAGGTCTACCAGCTGGGACAGGGCGGGATGTTCCGCGTCGACATCGACGAGAACAAGGCCACCGCGGACGGCAAGCACCACCTGGTCGGACACGGCGAGATCTTCCGGACCATCCTGGGCGAGCTGAACGACGCGCGGCGGGTGATCGGCCGCCAGGCGGGAAACTCGCCCGGCAACGACAACGACGCCTTTTATCGCGGGGTCAACGGACACCTCTGGCACCGGGCCATCTCGGCCGGCGTCGAGGAGGACACGGGGGTCCCGATCGTCGGGGTGTCCGACGCGGCCTTCGACGCCGGGACCAACGCGCCGGTGTTCAACGTCGTGACGCGAAACCTGCAGAGCGCGCCGGTCGTCGCCTCGACCCACGGGAGCACCGGCGGCTGGTTCTTTCGCACCTTCGGGGGAACGCTCAACAACGATCCGACGATCGTCCCCGGCCTGGGGGCCTCAGATCTCTGGATCTTCGGGCTGGGGACCGACTACCTGCCGTACGTCTGGGACAACGGCGGAGGCATCACCCAGATCTCCAGCACGCCGGTCCTCGGGCCGGTGTCGGCGAGCCTCCGGCAGTTCGAGGAGGGATTCCACGTCTTCTACCTGGCGTGGGATCGCAGCGTGGTTCACAGCTACCGGGCCACCCCGCAGGCGTCGTGGCAGACCGAATCCCTCGGCGGCGTGACCTTCGGATTCCCCGCCGGGACCGTGGTGCCCACCACCGGCGACCTGGTCGTCTTCCAACTAGGGACGGACGGGATGCTGTACTGGAATCGGAAGACGAACGGCGACCAGAGCCCATCGAACCCCTGGACCGGCTGGCAATCGATCTCCGTCGCGGCGGGTGCGACCGGGACCGTGCTCACCGGCACGCCATCGTTCCTCCGGACGCCGAGCGGGACCTGGACCGTGTTCGTACCGACCTCGGCCTCGAAGGGCCTGGCCATGTTCACCTCCTCGGCGAGTGGGGCCTGGAGCTTCACCAACCTGGGCGGAAATTGGATCAGCGCGCCCACCGCGACCGGGGCCGGGGTCTTCGTCCAGGGCCGGACCACTGGGCTGTGGCGATGGCTGTCGAACGCGTTCACCACTCTCGGCGGCGTGTTCGACTGAACACCGGGCGCCCAGATGGGATGGGTAAAGGTGGGCGCTCGAGGACCGACGCCCGGGGGACCGAAGGCGCTGGTGCCCCTGTCGGAGATGTCGGGAATCGATATCGCCGGGAATCGCTGGGGGTGCGTCGCCTACCCCATGTCGCCGCCCCCCTAAGGGCATCCTCGTCATTTTGCCCGTGGGTGCGTCATCTCCAGATAGGAGTCGGTGTGTTGAGTGGTCCCGCCGCGATCGTCGAGACGTGGCTGGGCGCGAATCGAGAGTAGGAGACGATGCCCATGAACGCGCGATCGAGGAAGACGTCAGCGAGAGCGAGAGCCGGTGTCCTGATCATTGCATCGAGTCTCGCACTGTCCACGCCAGCGAGCGCCCGTCCACTGCGCGCGGATCTGGCTCTCGACGGCACCTGGACTGCTGGACCGACGAGGCTCCTGCTCGCCTTCGACACGAGTCAAAACCTCTACTCGTGGGAGGAGTCCTCCACCAGCGGAGGGGCTTGGGTCTCCCTCGGTGTCTCCCTCTACAGCTCCGACAATATGCCCAGAGCCGTCCCGGTGGTCGTCGAAACGTCCGCCGGGAATTGGGAGACACACGTCTTCGTCACCACCGACTCGGGCCCGGCACACCTCGTACGCCAAGACTCCTTGGGAGGCACCTGGAACCTTCTCAATGATTTGCCGCGGCTTCCGACGGGAGTGATCGCTACGGCGGTGGCCGCCGTGTCCAACGTCTATCGAACCGCCGGCTCCATCTACCGGGGGAATGGGACCGGGGCCGGGATCGGGCTCTACGTCTTGGGCGTGTCCAGAGGAACCTCCGGGCTTATCTATGGAATCTATGACGCGAACTATTTCGAGGGCCCCTGGAACGGGTGGATCAATCTGATGGACAGCTGCGGTGGATGTTTCGGTACGGTCTATGGACTGACCGCCACCAATGAATTCACCGTTAGTCCGGCGCTCTTCTCGTCTGTGTGGCTCACGATAGGCCCCTCCGTCGCTTCGCAAGGTGGTCTCTGGGAGAACCACGGGGCAGTCGGCGCGTTGCAGGCCGGCCAGCGCAATTGGACGTACGCTTCGGCCGGAGATCCCAACGTCAACCCGTTGCAGACGCCGGCGGCAGTGACCTGGTACGACCTCAATCAGCCACTCACGGCCGACTACGAGCACACGCGCGTGAACGTCCACGACAACGCGGGGCACATTCAGGCGTTCTATCGCGATCACGCAACGGGCGGCGCCTGGGATTACCTCGCTGGAACGCAGGTGGCGGGCTCCCTGGCGGCCGGCCCCTACTTCCCCGCCGGCTACGGGTCGACCCAGGCGGCGGTCGTTGCCTTCGATAGCTCCGCCAGCAAACAGCTCATGTATCTGGGGAAGGACGACACCAACGTCGTCTCCGGCACGGACACCTGGACGATGTTGCCGCCGATCCCGGATCTCGCTCTCGTCGAGGGCGTTGCCCCTCCTGTCTACACCCGGATCGAGTGGGGCTCCGGCATCGGCTACGTCTATGCAATCAGCGCCGCCGGCCGACTCATGGAGTACGTCCCGTCGACGAACCAGTGGGCCAATCGTGGCTACCCGGGGGAGACCTACATGTACCACGAGTACGTGAACGCTTTGGCGGACAGCCGCGGATACACGGGCGACGGCGACTGGGCAGTCGGCGAGCTCAAGGCCGAGTGCGCGGCGAACGAGGCGGCGATGGGTATCTCGCACTCCGCCACCGAGGGGTATTCGCTCCTCTGCGCCAAGAGCGACACGCCCCCGACGCACACCGCCTCGCAATACACGATGTCGCTCGACCAGGGGCAAGGTATCGGGTACCACCAGCTCGGGGCTTGGGACCCGGACGTCTTTGCCCAGATCTCCGAGTGCGGTACCTCGGACATGGTGACCGGAATCTCCCAGCGGAACACGTCGACGGTGTGGCCGCCCGCCACGGCGTCGACGGACTACATCCTGTGCGCACCGGCAGGGTCGCACTCGAGCAACTGCCGGCCGTTGCTGTTCCCAAGTAGCAGCAACCGAGAGACTGCGACCGATCCGACGGCTTGGGGCAACGGCAACGTGGAGGGCGAGTGCGGGCAGGGAAGCGCGATCGCCGGCGTGAGCCGCGACTACAACACCGGTGTCGTTCGCGGCATCCTCTGCTGCGACTTCGGGACGATGTAAGCCGCCTTCGACGAGCCCGATGGGGAAAGACCGTCGTCTCGTCATTGTGGGGGTGGTCGAGTCATCTCGGGACAGGAGTCGGCTCGCCGATCGGCGCCGAGCCCGCTGTCCGCCGAAGGTCAACTGTCCAATGCAGGAGTCGTTCATGAGTGAGCAGGCATGCACGAGCAACGTCGCAAGGTCCTCAGGGCGACAGAACCCTGCCTCTCGACGATCCTTCCTGAACGAGCGCTCGAGGAGGACGGCGATGGGCGTGGGAGTCCGAGCGCTGGCCGTCGTCGTCGGTCTGGCGCTGTCGGGATCGGTGAACGCGGTACCGCTGCGCACGAATACCTCCCTGACCGGAACCTGGACCTCTGGACCGACGCGCATCCTTCTGGCCACCGCGACGGACCAAGGTCTCTGGGCCTGGGAGGAGCCGACGTCCGGGAGCGGGCACTGGTCCTACCTCGGCGTTTTCGCGGCCATCTCCGATGAGACCGTCAGGGCCGTCCCAGTGGTCGTTCAGACGGCCGCCGGGAACTGGGAGACGCACGTCTTCTTCCCGCAACAGACCGACTCCGGGACGAAGGTTGGCCACCTCGTGCGCCACGATTCATTGGGACAGAGCTGGAGCGTTCTCAACGATCTCCCGCCGCTTCCGGGGGGAGTGAAGGCCGTGCAGGTGGCCGCGGTGTCCAATGTCTATCGGCGCGGCGACTACATTTCGCGGCCCACCCAGACCGTCGCCGAGCTGGGACTCTACGTCCTGGGCTCGGACGGCGGACTCTACGACGCCTATTACCTCGAGCCCTTCTGGTCCAACGGGTGGACCTATTTCGGCGGCTCCTTCGGGGCGGTGTCGGGGATGACGGCCACCTATGATTTCGTTGGCGGGTTCTCGACGTCGGTTTGGATCACGGCGAGCTCCTCTCCCTACGCGGCGGGTGGTCTCTGGGAGAGCCACGGGGGAGTCAGCGCGAGCCCCAGCGGGCGCCCGTGGGTTCACTTCTCGACGGGCAGCCATCCCAATGTCTCCCTCGGGCAGGTGCCCGCCGCGGTGACCTGGTACGACATGAACCAGCCGTTCACGACGTCGTACGAGCACACGCGCGTGAACGTCTACGACACCTCCGGGAACGTCATGGCGTTCTACCGGGATCACGGGGCGGGCGGCGCCTGGGACTACCTCCAGGGCGTGCAGAAGAGCGGTTCCATGGCGGCCGGCCCCTACATCCCGAACTTCCTCAACGCGCCGGCCCAGTCGGCGGTCGTCGCCTTCGACGGCTCGGGAAGCAACCGGCTCATGGTCCTGGGAAAGGACGACACCAACGTCGTCTCCGGCACGGACACCTGGACGATGTTGCCGCCAGTACCGGACGTCTCCCAGGCGGGAACCCCGGCGTTCACCCGGATCGAATTCGGTGGCGGTACCGGCTACGTCTACACGGTGAGCAACGCCGGGCGGCTCATGGAATACATTCCGTCCACGAACCAGTGGGCCAATCGCGGCTACCCGGGTGAGAAGTACTACGACCAGGAGTACGTGAACGCCTCGGCGGACTCCCGTGGTTACACGGGCGACGGCGACTGGGCGGTCGGCGAGCTCAAGGCCGAGTGCGGCCCGACCTACCAGGCGGTGGGCATCTCGCACTCCGCCACGGCGGGGTACTCGCTCCTCTGTGGCAGCACCGACACGCCCACGTCGCACACCGCCTCGCAGTACACGATGTCGCTCGACCAGGGGCAAGGTATCGGGTACCACCAGCTCGGAGCTTGGGACCCGGACGTCTTTGCCCAGATCTCCGAGTGCGGTACTTCGGACGTGGTGACCGGGATCTCCCAGCGGAATACGTCGACGGTGTGGCCGCCCGCCACGGCGTCGATGGACTACATCCTGTGCGCGCCGGCGGGGTCCCTCGCCAGCAACTGTCGGCCACTGCTGTTCCCCGCGAGCAACAACATCGAGGACCCGTACGATACGCCGACTTGGGGCAACGGCAACGTGAAGGGCGAGTGCGGGGACGGGAGCGCGATCGCCGGCGTGAGCCGCGACTACAACACCGGCGTCGTTCGCGGAATCCTCTGCTGCGACTTCGGGACGATGTGAGAGTCAGCCGGAATCACGGGAGGTATCGAATGGACGCCAGCGTATTGGGATCGGTCAGGGAGTCTGCATTGTCGCGACTGCAGAGGCCGCGGAGCTCGAGACTGCTCGTCCTGGCGACGGCGGTCGCCTTCGCGCCGGCCCTCCTCGTCGGGTGTGAGGGCGCGAATGGCGATGACGCTGAGACCGTCGACACGACGGTCACGAGCGCGGTCACGGTGACCCCGACCGCTTCTTGGGTCTCCCGGGTTGGGCTGACGAACGCCCAGTACCAGTCCGAGTTCACCAACTGGCAGAACAAAGGCTTTCGACCGACCTACGTCAGCGGCTACGCTGTCAACAACCAGGACTACTACGCGGCGATCTGGGAGAACTCGACCGGCACCGGTTGGACCGCCCACCACGCCATGAATCAGGCCACGTTCACCCAGCAGATCGGTGTGAACCTCAACGCGGGCAATCACCTGGCGATGGCCAACGGTTACACGGTCAACGGCGCCGACATGTTCGTGGCAGTCTGGGAGTCCGGAACGACCCCCACGGTCGTCGCCAAGTTTCCTCTGACGGCCGCGCAGGTGCCGACGACGGTAGCCACCCAGGCGCAGCAGGGCTATCGGGCCATCCAGATCAGCGGCTACGGGAGCAGCAGCGAAGAGTTCATGGTCCTCTTCAAGAAGACCACCGGGCCAAAGCAGATCGTCCGAGCCGGCCAGACCTCCGATCAGTTCATCCCGGAATACATCGGGGATACGAACCAGGGGTACCACCTCACCCAGGTCAACGCGTACAGCTTCGGGGGCACCACCCACTACGTGTCGATCTTCGATTTCGGCGCCACCACCGTCACTCCGGCGCCCAGACTTCAAATGGATCAGAACACCTATCAGCCTACTCTCACAGAGCTGCCGTACCAGGGGTACCGGCCCGTCAACATCAGTGGGGGCATCGGCGGCCTGGAGATCGTCAACGGAAAGACGGTCAACGTGACCGTCCCGAACTTTCAGGTCTTCTTCCAGAACTACGTGATGAAGGCGTCCGACCTCACTTACATCGACAACACGGTCAGCGCTGTGTTGTCCGGCGCGGCGATCCCGTCGGTCTCGCTGGCGGTAGGGAAGAATGGGCGGCTCGTGTTCGCGAAGGCCTATGGATTTTCCGATACCTCGAACGCCCTGCCGGCCACGACCGGCAGCCTCTACCGGCTCGCCAGCATCTCGAAGACCATTACTTCGACGGCGGTGAATTGGCTGGCCGACCACGGCTATCTCAGCCTCGAGAAGTATGTCTTCGGCTCCGATTCGATCTTCGGGACGAGCACCTACCCCTACTCCAACCCGGGGTGCAGGAACACCGGCGTTCCGTGCGTCGAAGACATCAAGGTCAAAGACCTGCTGGCGATGGTGGCGGGCGGATGGTGCAGCGACACCGGCAGCACCGATCCCGCCCTCGAGTCGATGTTCGACGCCTGCAACGACAATTGTGCAACGGGCACGTGCGAGGACAACGTCATCAAATGGACGCTGCAGAACATGCCGCTGGACGTGAAGACGGAGACCAAATACGGTTACTCGAACTTCAACTACGTTCTCCTCGCGAAGATCATCAGCACCATCACCGGTCAGCCGTATTCCGATTGGGTTCGACAGAATCTATTGCTTCCGTCCGGGATCACCGACATGCAGATCGGGAACAACTCGTCGAACGCGAAATGGGCGAACGAGGTCGTCTACTACCCGGCCGCGACCGGGTGTAATGGCCCCTATACGCAGAACATGCACGTCATGGAAGGGAACGGGGGGTGGATATCGTCCGCGATCGATCTGGTGCGGTTCATGGGCTACGTCGACGGGTTGTCGTCGCCGCCCGACCTCCTGGCGCCCGCGACGCGACAAGCGGTGATCTCGAACCAGGCATGGCTGCTCTCTCCCAACCATCAGGCGGACGGCGGCTACGGCATGGGCTGGTACCTCGGACAGAGCGGAAGCGACATCCAGAGCGATCCTCCGTGCAACAACGCCGTGGGGACGCCCGCCTGCATTGCATATGGAAACGGCAGCCTGGTCGGGACCAATACGGAGATGGGAACCACCCAGGGAGGGACCAGCTGGGCCGCCCTTGCCAATCAAAACATCGGCGACAGCAAGAAGGACCCCTCGTGCGTCGACCCGCCGTCACCACAGCCGCAGTGCCCGCGGTATAGCCTGTACGACGACATCGCCTTGCCGGTGCTCAACAACGTGACCTGGCCCAGTTACGATTTGCTCCAGCAGCCCAACCTCGCGATCTACGATCCGCCGACGCCGGGAGCTCCGTCGACCCAGTGCACGGTCGGCAGCACCACCATGCACTGCTGTCCGTCCGGCTACGTCATGATCGGCGCGGACGCCAACCAGAATGTCTTCAAGTGCGCGCCGGTGTTGACCGCGGCCACGCCGGTGCTCGACCCGCCTCCCGGAGGCTCCGCGTACCAGTGCAACGGCATGCACTGTTGCCCGCCCAATCAGGTCATGGTCGGTCTGCGCGCCGATCAGAACGTCCTGGCGTGCATGCCGCTCCCCGCCGGTTCCATCACCACCCAGCGGGTCGACTACAAGACCCGCGACACGTACCCGATACACGTCTGCGACGCCGCGGCTCCTGTGGCAGCGATGGTGGGAATCAACGTGAGCCTGGATCAACTCACCTGCGGCACCGACCCACACCTGCAGTAAGTCGTTGTAGATCGTAGCGCCGGCGCCGCCCACGCTGTAGATGAACGGATTGATGAACCCGGCCGGCTTGATCCCCGCGCTCTGCTGGTTGGCGAGCGCGACCCAGGCGGCCATCAGCGGCGCCGCCAAGCTGGTCCCTGACACCGCGCCGAGGCAGCCCGGGTTGGTGGCGGTCGTGAAGCTCCCGCAGCCGCTGATGACGTCCAAGATCCCGCTCGCGGCCAGGGAGAGATCGGGCGCGGTCCGGTGGCCGGTCACGCCGAGCGCCGACGAGAGGGGCACCTGGTAGACGGGCGCGGAGACGAACCCCAGCACGCCGCCGGAGCAGACGCCCTCCCCTTTGACGCTCCAGGTGGTCTCCGCCAGATACGCCGGCGGAGAGCCGTCGGACTCAGGGCAACGCCCGCAGAATCGAAGATCCTGTTCTCGCGATCGCGGCCAAGGCGCGGTAGCCGGCACGAAACCACCCTATGGATTGCAGGCGGCGGCCAACCAGGTCAGACCGGACTCGTCCAGCGCGATCGACGCCTTCAACTTCGAGGCCCTGAAAAGACCGGTCATCTCTTCGTGGCTGCGCTCGATGAGCGTCCAGCTCGTCAGAAGGTGCAGCATCTGGCGCCAGGGATTGGCGGCGGCGATGTTGGTGGCGCCCAGCAGCCCGCCCGGCTTCAGCATTTGGCCGGCGTGCTGGAGAAGGGTGCGCGCCGCGTCC
>Ga0134128_10009770_pt1 | contig 11510 bp, 9 predicted proteins | sample KB31754_FD_96462 | JGI IMG/M metagenome (GOLD analysis project Ga0134128, IMG submission 96462) | Terrestrial soil microbial communities with excess Nitrogen fertilizer from Kellogg Biological Station, Michigan, USA - KB3-175-4 | ecosystem: Environmental > Terrestrial > Soil > Unclassified ...
AAGACAAACCGCAAGATCGTGCCTTCGTGTCCGAACCAGTTGGTCGCGGTTGAGGCGACGACGATCGACTGGGCGTCGATCATCTTGCCCATGACGCCGCCTGAGGAATTTGCGGCGCTCATCAGGATCGGGGAGATACCGAGCTGAGTAGACGTGATTTTCTGCAGGTTTCCGAACAGGATGTTGGAAGCCGTATCGGAACCGGTGAGCGCAACACCCAGCCAGCCCAGCAACGTACCAAAGAAGGGATAGAGAACGCCGGTGGCGGCAAAAGCCAGGCCGAGCGTTGCGTCGATCCCGGACAAGCGGGTCAGGGTGCCGATCGCCAGCATGGCCGAAATGGTGATCAGCGAATAAGCGCAGACCTTGATTGTCTTTGCATATTCAGTGACCAGCCTCGCCGGCGAGAAGCCCATCAGGAACCCGGATATGATTGCAGCGATCAACATGCCGGAACCGGTATATGACAGCCAGGTGAAGGAGAACACCGCACCTTCCTTCGTCGGCGTGGCCACAATCGGCGCAACCTTATTGATCATGTTGTGCAACCCCGGCACCGGGTAATTCCAGGTGGCGTATGCATTGAGAATATTCTTGACCGCGTTGGTGCCCCACAGCAACAGGATCACGCAGACGATGATCCACGGCAGCAACGATGCCCAGACCTCGGCGCTTGTCGGTTTTTTCGACGATTTCGCCGGCTTCTTGCTCATGGTGGAAGCGGATTCGTCGTGACTGCGGAGAGCCGGCGAGGTCCAGACCACTTTTGGCTGCCAGACCTGCAGGAATCCGATCAGGCAGGCCATCGAGATCAGTGAAGCGCCGATATCGACAATCCACGGGTTAATGAAGTTGGAAATCAGGAATTGCGGGATGGCAAAAGATACGCCGGTCACCAGAATTGCCGGCCAAATCTCCTTCATTCCCTTGTACCCGGCGAAAGCCCAGATCAGCCAGAACGGGACGATCAACGAGAAAAACGGCAGCTGCCGCCCAACCATCGCACCCAGCAAAAACGGATCGAGGCCGGTCACGCTCGCAAGGCCGGCGATCGGTGTTCCCAGGGCTCCGTAAGCGACGGGAGCCGTGTTGGCGATCAATGACAGACCGGATGCGGCGAGCGGCGAGAAGCCAAGACCAATCAGGATTGCCCCGGTCACCGCCACGGGTGTGCCGAAGCCGGAAGCGCCCTCAAAGAAGGCACCAAACGAGAACGCAATCAGCAGCAGTTGCAGACGGCGGTCTTCGGTGACGCCGCCAATAGTGCTCTGGAGCGTTTCGAAGGCGCCTTTCTCAACGGTGAGCCGATAGAGGAAAATGACGTTGAGTACGATCCAGCCGATCGGAAAGAAGCCAGTTACGGCGCCGAGTACGGTCGCGCGCAACGACATATCGGCCGGCATCGTGAAAATAACGATGGCAACCAGATTCGCGACAATCAGGGCGACGATCGCGGCTATGTGTGCTTTTACTTTGTTCGAAGCGATAAGCACCAGGAGCGTGACGACCGGTAACGCCGCAGCGCAGGTCGATAAAAATGCGCTCCCCAACGGATTGTAAATCTGATTCCACATTGCCACCCCCCTTTATTGCTGCCCCCGAAAAGTCATTACAACGCGATTGCAAGCCTCGCAAAGTAAATTGGGCATATACAGGGACTAGTGGCGCTGCGCTGCGAAATCGAGATGGCAGAAATGTCGTCGGGTGGGCGGAATCCCTAACCGGACTAACGCGCTATCAGCGGTGCGCTGACGGTATCAAGCGCGACGCAAGCAACCGTGCGTCCGCGATTTGCGCAGCGGTAAGCTTGGCGGCAACCGCATTGCGGATCCGGGTGTAGTATTCTTTCGTAGAAGTCGGCGCATGTGCAGCCGCCCGGTTGAGCCACGTGTAGGCCAGGGTGTCGCTTTGTTCGACACCGAGGCCTTTCTCGTACATGAGGCCGAGCAGATATTGCGCGGTCGAATAATCTTGTTCTGCAGCGCAACGGTACCAATAAACAGCAGTGGTATAGTCCTGCGGAACGCCGCGGCCGTATTCATACATGAAGCCGAGAAGGGCCTGCGCCTGCGGATTGCCGCGTTCGGCAAGCGGATGTGCCCTGGCGGCCGCTGCGTAATAATTTCCTTTCGCGAAGGCGGCGGTTCCGTCTGATTTTGATCCGGCAGCGGCGGGGCTGTTCGCGGTGAGCAGAGCCGCGACGAAAAACGCGATAGGTCCGAAAGTTTTCATGTCTTGCGATCCCTTTTTTGTGCGCCCAGGAAATTGGTTTCGCATGCTCAAAACGGAGACGACATGAGCGTATCGAACAGCCAACCCAGCCAGATTGCCGGCGCGAAAAACAACCCGAAGGGCTGGTGCGCGCTCGTGCGTAACGCCTGATCGGAGAGGTAGCAGTACATTACATATACAATGAGCGCGGAAAGCGCCGCGATCTCAATTGCCATCGATACCGTCTGCCAGCCGAGCCATACGCCCGCGACGCCGGCGAGCTTGACGTCGCCAAGTCCTACGCCGTCTTTCTTACGCAGCGTCCGGTAAGCGAGCCTCAGGCCAAAAAAGATAAACGCCAGTGTTACGCCGCGCGTTATCGCCCATGCGGCCTCGACCATGCCGCCGTCAGTTCCGAAACGAGCGGAAATGAGTCCGAGCGCAATCGCGGCAATGTTGAGTTCGTCGGGAATGATAAAATATCGCGCATCAATGGCCGCAATCGCGGCCATGATAACCGCAAGTCCTGCGCCGAGCACACCATCTATATCCGGCGCGATAATCAGACTTATGGCCACCGCGAGAACCGCAATGCCGGCCGCCGACGCCCTGATGTAATTCCACTGTCGGATGGACACCGGGCTTACCTGCATCACGACGCTCTCCGCTATCTTAGTTTGGTTGTCAGCGGCCCGGTCGGTGCCATCGCACCGGCCATGCCACGAAGTTTGGCGCGCATCTCTTCGGCGACGAAGTGCGCGTCCACGCCGTCGCGAATGACCTGCGGCCGGATGAAGATGATCAACTCCGTACGAGCGAGGCCATTGGTGCGCTGCGAGAAAGCGGCGCCGAACGGTTCAGGCAGTCGGTCGAGCAGGGGAATCCCATTGCTGCCGCGCTCCTGGCGCTCGCTGATCAGCCCCGCCAGCAGGACCGTCTGGCCGCTTGCAACGGAGACGGAACTTTTGACTCGACGTTGCGATACGGTCGGCGTCAGCGTCGTGCTTCCGGCGGTGGGGGCGACGTTGCTTATCTCCTGTTCGATATCAAGCCGCACGATCCCATTGACGTTCACCCGCGGGACGACCCGCAAAATGATGCCGGTGTCACGGTAATCGATCGTGTTGACGATCGTATTGCTGGTCGTCAGAACGGTCGCGCTGCCTGTCGAGACCGGGACTTGGTCGCCGACCTGCAGAACGGCGGGCTGATTATCGATCACGACCAAGGATGGATTGGACAGAACTTTGACGCTTGTAACCGCATGTAGCGCGTCAAGAATGACGCGCGGCTGCGCTTCTGGTCCAACCAGAAAATTAAATCCGGGAAATGCGCGATTTAGAAAGGCATTTGCGATGCCGGATGCGTTGATGCCCGGCGGCTGGGCTGCGGGCGTATTCAACGCCGAGCCGTTGTCGGGCCTCAAACCAAGGTCGTGGCTCGTAAGAAAAAACTGGACTCCATAGTTGAGATCGTTGTTCAGCGTCACTTCTGCAATCGTTGCGTCAATCGCGACCTGCATCTGCGGCCGATCGATCTGCTGAAGGGCGCGCTCTATGATCCGGTAATTTGTCTGGCTTGCGTAAATGAGTAGGGTGTTGTTGACGACGTCGGGTGTAATCCGCACGCCAGAAAGCATCGGCGTGTTGCCTGTCGAGCCGGTACGGACGTCAGCCGCCAAGCCCGCGCCTCCGGCGGCCGCCGGTGAAACCGGCGCGTCGGCCGTACGCTGATTGGGCGGCGCAATGCCAAGTTGTTGTCTTACGCGCGTGTTGGCACTTGCAGGCGCACCAAACCCAGATCCGAATTGTCCATTCGAGCCCATTTGCTCGCCGCTCGACGTCGCAACTGCTCCGGAACCGGGCGTGATCTGGTTGACGGGCGAATCGAGGCCGCCGGAGCCTCCGCCAATGAAAATGTCATTGAGAACGCGCGCCATCTGACGTGCTTCCCCGTAGCGAACGCGATACACACGCACGCTTGTGCTCGTGCTGTCGCCATTGTCGAGGCGCTTGATCCAGGTTGCCGCCGTTTTGATCAGGTCGGGTTTGCGTGCCACGACAAGGATGGAGTTCATCCGGCCTATGGATTGAAACTTGATAAGGTTTTGGCTGAGGCCGCCTTCTCCAGCGTCGACGACTTTTTCGAGTTCGGCGACAATCGGGTCCGGCGTGCTGTTATGCACCGGAAAAATCCCGACCGATTCGCCCTGCATCCATTCGACGTCAAAGCTTAGGATTGTGTCTATAGCGGCGCGGCGTTCGGCGCCGCTTCCCTGGATTAAAAGCATATTACGCGCGGCGTCAGCACGAACCGTGCCGGGCCTGGTCGCAAAACTGTCGAGTAATTTGATCAGGGTTTGCACGGATACGTAGTGAAGAGGGACAACTGAGATCCCGTAGCCGGGCTCCGCGCGGGCTGGGTCCCTGTCGACGTTTCCAGTCCCGATTGCTTCGCCAAGCGGAACGATTCGATAGCCCGTACTTTCCCGCACCAGGGCCGCGTTGCTCATGCGCAAGGCGTTTTCGAGCACAAACAATACATTGGACTTCGGGACCGGTCTGCCCGACGCGAGGCTTATCGTTCCTTGGACACGGGGATCGATTGTGTATCCAACACCAAGCATGTCCCCGAGGACGACCTTAGCGACTGTCGTGACTGGCGTGTTCTCGAAATTCAGCTCATAGCCATCGCTGCCGTCGGCGGCTTTGGCGTGTTCGCGCGTATCGGTGACCGCAAGTGCGGTTGCGTCGGCTGCGGAGTAGACCTCGGCCTGTCGACTGTCAGGCACGTTGGCGTTCGGTTCCGGTGCGGCTGGGGAACGCGGCAGCAGGTCGATTGAACGAACTCTGTCAAAAGCGTCAGGCGTACGGTGCTCAGCGTCGTCGACTGCTGTTACATTACAGGCTGCAATTGTTGTGCAACTTATCGCTAAAATAAAAAAGATCGACGCATTGCGGATCGATTGCTGCCAGCGCGATGAGTTGCGGACATATTTCACGTCGCTCTACCGCTGTTGCAGGCGCTAGACCACCGCATGTGGACAAGCTGTGCTGGCAAGACAGAATGACTAACGAAACTGTGAGACAAATTTGCGAATTGATGTGACAGATTCGAAATGCCGTTTCAACGTCTTCAACATTCTGAGAAAACTTTTATTTGAGACGGCATTAACTCGCCGCTATTTGTGAACAAAGACTTCAAAAAAACTTTTTACGCCAGCGCCAGATTTAAATCGCGGTGCGATTTGACCATTGCGATGGCGATGCTGCTTTAAACGACAGCGACCATGTAAATTGCGCGCACGAATACATTTGTCTGTAAGCAAAAATCGGATAGTTAGAGAGCATGACGGCCCGCGCTAGCTCAATTTGATGTCTTCCGCCCGTGCCGATTTCGCGGATCGCCGCTTGATCGTACGAAAGTAACGGATCGCGTCGATGGTTATGGATCGCGCGGCAGAATTTGCGAATTACCTGCGTGGCAAAAGCCACGTGTCGGGTGAAATCGCCACGCGTAACAATGTGCCCGGCCGTGAAACGCAAGGCGCGCTGCGAAGGCTCTGGGAATCGACCGAGCTTTCCGCCGGCGACTTTGCCGATGAAGTCGCTCATTTCTATCGCTTGCCACGGGTTGACCTGCAACAATTGCTGACTGCTCAGCCGGTAGCACAATATTTTGCCCGTCGCTTTCTGCGCGAGATGGGTGCGTTTCCATATCGGGATGTGCGAGGAAGCTTCAGGCTTGCCGTTGCCGATCCGAGCGATACTGCCTGTGCCCGTGCCGCGGAAATAGTGCTCGGTTGCCCCGTCGCAATCGAGGTGGCGTCATTCGAGGACATTGCAACGGCGCTTAGTGAAAAAGTCGGTACCGACGAGGTGACCCCGGTAGGGCAAGAAGCCGAAGCGCATTTCACGCGCGCCGACGACGATATCGACAGCCTCCGCGATCTTGCGAGCGGCGCGCCGGTCGTACGCGCGGTGAACGACCTTCTCGAAAAGGCGATCGAGCTGCGCGCGAGCGATATTCATATCGAACCATTCCGCGCCGGGCTCGTGGTCCGCATGCGAATTGACGGGATGCTCCGCGCCGAACCGGCGCCGTCCGGCGTGGTGGCGCAAGCCGTCATTTCCCGAATCAAGATCCTTGCCGGGCTCAATATTGCCGAGCGCAGGCTTCCGCAGGACGGCGCCGCACGTCTTCGAATCGCGCGAGCCGATCTCGATATCCGTGTCGCCATCATGCCGACCCAGCATGGCGAATCGGCCGTGGTCCGTTTGCTGCTGAAAGATCGTGGATTGCTTACAATCGATAAACTTGGTCTCTCCCGCGCGGATGACGCCAAGCTTGCTCGTTTACTCGCGCTGCCTCACGGAATGATTGTAGTCACCGGCCCGACCGGCAGCGGAAAGACGACGACGCTCGCGACGATGCTTTCGATCCTCAACGAATCAACCCGGAAAATTCTTACGATAGAAGACCCCGTCGAATACGAAATTCATGGCGTGAGTCAGTCACAGGTCAAGCCATCGATCGGATTGACCTTTGCGAGTGCGCTGCGGGCTTTCGTGCGACAGGATCCGGATGTCATCATGGTCGGTGAGATACGTGACGCCGAAACCGCCCATATCGCGGTCCACGCCGCTTTGACCGGGCATCTGGTTCTCACGACGCTTCACACGGATACTGCGGCGGCGGCTGTGCCGCGACTTCTCGATCTCGGGGTCGAAGGCTTCCTGCTCAAATCGACATTGTGCGCGGCAATTGGTCAGCGTCTTGTGCGCCAACTCTGCGAACGTTGCAAAAGTCAGCGAAGTTTGAGCCCGGCCGATCTTGCGGCGGACCCCCGTTATGCCGCACTCGGGCTTTCGGCCGATGAGATCATCTACGAGCCGAAAGGTTGCGAACGTTGCGGCGGCACAGGGTATCGTGGCCGTGTAGGCTTATTCGAAGTTCTGGAGCTGACTGACGAAGTGCGGCGCTTGGTGGGCGCGGAAACGGACTCCTCAACGATCGATAGCACCGCCATCGCGTCAGGCATGACGACGATGGTTGACGATGGCTTGGCAAAATGCCGGTCGGGCATCACTTCACCATCCGAAGTTCTTCGTGTGGCAACCATCCGGTAACGCGATGCCGAATTTTCAATATCGGGCGATGACCCAGAGTGGCGAGATTGTCAGCGGTTCAATTGCGGCGGCGACCACGGCCGAGGTCGCACGGAGGATCGAGTATCTAGGCCTCGTCCCGATTGAGACGGTTGCAGAGCGTAGCGCGACATTCTCACGCGCGACCATTGCATTCCTGAACAGGCCACGGTTTGAAGACGTCACTGTTTTCACGCGTGATCTCGCGCTCTTATTGCGCGCGGGTGCCCGGCTTCACGATGCGCTCGATTTGCTTGCCAACGATGTGGACGTCGGTCGGCTGCGGCCCACGGTAGGGAAAATCAGGTCGGCGGTGCTTGCCGGCGACAGCTTTGCGGAAGCGATTGCACGGCATGCAGCACTGTTTCCGCCGATGTATGTGTCGCTCGTCAGGGTAGGCGAGGCGTCGGGATCGCTCGACAATATTCTTGAACTCCTCGCAAACGAACGTATCCGGGCGGGGGCGCTGCGGCGCAAACTCCTCGATGCGCTGCAGTACCCCGCATTTGTGTTGGTAGCGGCCTGCGGTGTTCTGTTTTTTTTCCTGCTGTTCGTCTTGCCCCAGTTTTCCGTGGTGTTGCGCGATTTCAACGCGAAGCTTGACCCGGTGGTAAGTGTATTTCTCAGTCTTTCCGACACGCTTCACACACATATGGTCGCGGTCGGCTCCGGTGTGGTGACGATGGTGACGGGCGCGTGGCTCGTTTTGCGGCGGCCTTCGGTACGCGCGGCCTTCATTGGCCAACTGTCGCGCCTACCTTTCATCTGCACGATGTTCAACTTCTACCGCTCGGGCCTGTTCTGCCGAAATCTCGGCATACTTCTTGGAAACGGGGTCAACCTGACCGCGACACTTCGAATTTTGGTTGACATCATGTCGACGGCCGGCGGTACGACGGTCTGGACGACGACGGCTGACCGTGTCCGCCATGGCGGCAAGCTCTCCGAAGCGTTGGCGACGACGTCAATATTGCCACCGATGGCGGTGCGCATGCTTCGATTGGGTGAGGAAACCGGGCAGCTCGCAATCATCGCAACTCGCGTAGCGGATTTCTACGAAACCAAACTCCAATGGGGCCTCGACCGGATTGTCGGAATCGCAGGCCCCGCGGCCATCATCGTGATCAGTGTGATTGTCGGCGGTCTCATCGTGTCCGTTATGACCGCGCTTCTGTCCGTCAGTCAGGCCGTCGGGTAACGAGTGAGGAGGTGCTTCGTGCAACAAGTGATATTTTCTTTGAACAAGAAGAATATACGCAGCTATCGCAAGGAAGGCCTGCGCGGTTTCACGCTGGTCGAAATCCTCGTGGTGATCACCATCATCGGACTCATCATGGCATTGGTGGGCCCGCGCGTGCTCAACTATCTGAGCGAATCCAAGGTCAAGGCTGCCAAAATCCAGATCCAGAGTTTTTCCAGCGCCCTCGATCTCTTCTATCTCGATACGGGTCGATACCCATCGAGCGCAGAAGGACTCGGCGTGCTGGTTCAGCCGAGCGGCGGCGTGCCGGCCTGGAACGGACCTTATCTCAAAGGTGGAAACGTGCCCTTGGACCCATGGGGTAAAGCCTATGTCTATAGATCGCCGGGGGAGCACGGTATTTATGACGTTGTTTCACTCGGCTCCGATGGTCAGGAAGGCGGAAGTGGAACGGCAGCCGATATCACAAGCTGGCTGCCATGAGGGCGCCGGCGGGCAGAACGGATTCACGCTGCTCGAAATCGTGTGTGTTCTTGCCATGATCGCGCTTCTGGCGTCGATCCTCCTGCCGCGGATTCCGGGCGGGACATCGCGCACCCGGCTGGAGGCCTACGCGGTCGAAGCGGCATCGCTCCTCGGGTCGGACCGCAATGCTGCCATCCGCCGTCATGTCCAGGTTTCCACCGGTGTTGATGCGCCGGCCCGACTGATTCAATCCGGGTCGAGCGGACATGTGCTGCAAATACCGCGCGACGTCATCGTTGATGCGGTTCTCCCGCGGCTCTGCAATCGCCACGTCACGTTTTCGGCAATCGATTTCCTGCCATCCGGAATGTCGTGCGGCGGCACGATCGTACTCACGCGACTGGGCGTCGGATACGAAATTCGCGTCAACTGGCTGACGGGAGGGGTGGAAATTGTTCCGCATGGCAGGCTTTAGACATCCGCGCGAGGCCGGGTTCACGATCTTAGAAGCGCTCGTGACGCTCGCAATTATCGCCGTCGCGCTGGCCGCGATCGGTAGGTTGATCGCGACATCGGCGCGCGGCGCGAGCGTCCTTGCACGGCACCTCGAGCTGATCGAAACGGCGCGCGCCATTGAATCGACATTGCCTGCGCGCGAAGATCTTACCGGGAGTTCCACCGGTGAGCACGCGGGATACCGCTGGCGTCTCGATGTTGTGCCGTTCGCCGTGCCCGGAATCAACCCCGACTTGCCGTCGCCTTGGGTGCCCCAGACAGTGGTCATCATGCTGCGTTCACCAAGCGGTCCCGCATTTCAGCTGACGACGGTGCGCCTACGACGGAAGGCAAAAGAATGATTGCGAAGGAACTGCGGATGCGGGGCCAGACTCGCGCGGCGGGTTTCACGTTGGTCGAAGCTCTGGTTGCGACTTTGCTGATGGCAATGATCTTGAGCGCGCTCGCGACAGTGACGGCGCAGTGGTTGCCCAATTGGAATCGTGGTTTTGCCCGGGTGCAGGGAATCGGGATTGCGGCAATCGCGGTCGAGCGGCTGGTGGCCGACATCTCGGCGGCGGAATTTGTCCCACCGAACCGCAAGACCGACAGCCCGCTTTTCGAAGGCACGGAACAATCCATCGTGTTTGTTCGCTCATCCATCGGACCAAATATCCGGGCCGGCCTCGACGTGGTGCAGATTTCCGAATCTGCGGACGGGCAAGGTCCGGTATTGGTGAGGTCGCGCGCACCATTCGCGCCGGGCTCAGGTTCAGTTGATCAGTATCTTTTCGCTAATCCAGTGGTCCTGCTGCGCGCGCCTTACCGGCTCACTTTTTCCTATGCGGGTAAGGACGGCTTGTGGAAATCCAGTTGGCACGATGCATCGATCCTTCCGTCAACCGTGCGCCTGACGATTAGCGATTCAGCAACCGGCCGGGCCTTGCCAATTTCCACTGTTGCCCTGGTCCGCGCCGAACTGCCCGCGGAATGCGCCAGCGGCAGTGAGTGCGATGATTCCGAGGCGAAACAGAACAGCGAATTGCAAACACAAGCCGACGGCGACCGGAGTGTCATGCAGAGCAAGTAATGTCCCGACGAACGAACCACAATTTGCGAGACAATCGCGGCGGTTTCATCGTCGTTGCAGCGCTTTGGATTCTCGGTGCACTCGCCGCGCTGGCCGCTGTCTATTCAGTCTATGTCGCGAATGTTGCGGCGTCGCTCGCTGTCAACGACGACGACATTCGTGCGGAAGCAATCGTATCCTCCGCGCTCGAGCTCACTGCCTACCAGTTGACGGCGTCGCGGCCGCAGGAAAGGCCATCCCGCGGCCGCTTCGGATTTCGCATGAATAGGGCCAATGTCGCTGTTGAGTTTTGCTCCGAAGCCGCTCGGGTCGATCTTAACAAGGCCTCGAAAGGGCTGCTTGCAGGGCTATTTCGATCGGTTGGCGTATCTTCCGACGATGCCGATCAATACGCCGACCGCATCATTGGCTGGCGCTCCGCGCCGAACTCGCGATCGCAAGATGAGGAAGAGTCCCTGTACAGGGCTGCCGGCCTTAACTACGGGCCGCGCGGTGCACCATTCGCGCATATCGGTGAACTTGCCCTCGTGCTTGGCTTGCCATCGGCTGTGGTGGAGCGTCTATTGCCTTATATAACGGTCTACAGCGGCCGGTCCGAAATCAATATCCACGATGCCGGCCCCGTGGTGATCGCGGCTTTGGCCGGAATGACACCGGAACGCCTCGGCGCTGTCCTGAGCGACCGCGAACTCCTGCTGGAACAATCATCCTCAGCGAGTTTTGCGGCTGCGCGAGCAGAGACGACGTTGGAAAGCAGCAAGGCCGTGCGTGTGACCGTTCGCATGGCTTTCGATAGCGGTCGGGCAATCATATCGGAAGCCGTCATTCTTGTCGATGGCAATGCCAAGCCCTACCGCGTGCTGTCATGGCGGAATGACGCCGATGCGGAGCCGGCCGGTCG
>Ga0134128_10009771_pt1 | contig 11509 bp, 10 predicted proteins | sample KB31754_FD_96462 | JGI IMG/M metagenome (GOLD analysis project Ga0134128, IMG submission 96462) | Terrestrial soil microbial communities with excess Nitrogen fertilizer from Kellogg Biological Station, Michigan, USA - KB3-175-4 | ecosystem: Environmental > Terrestrial > Soil > Unclassified ...
CCGCCGCCGTGCCAGCCATTGCCCGGAGGCGGACCGCCGTGACCCGGAGGTGGGCCGCCGTGACCCGGGGGTGGACCACCGGCCGGATGCCAGCCGCCGTGCGGGCCGCCCGGCTCGTGTCCGGGAGGGCCGCCGCGCCAGCCGCCATGCGGACCGCCCGGCTCATGCCCGGGAGGACCACCGTGCCAGCCGCGGTCGTGCCCGCGTTCGAAGCTCCGGTGCTCCTCGTCGCGGCGCCACTCCTCGTGACGCTCGTGCATCACCATCTCGCGCCGGTCGGGACCGCCGCGCCAGCCGGGGCCCGGTCCCGGTCCGCGCCAGCCGGGGCCCGGTCCCGGTCCGCGCCAGCCGGGGCCGACAGGACCGCGCCAGCCGGGATTCTCGCGCCACCCCGGGCCGAGGCGCCACCCCGGGCCGCCGCCGACCAGGAATTCGGCGTGGAACGTCGGCGGCGCAATCGCCACGTCGATGATCGGCCGGTCGTAGACCATGGGTGCGTAGACGTCGTTGACCACCATGAACCGAGGCCCGTCGGCGTAGAAGACCGGGTCGTATGCGCCCGTGTACCAGTAGGCGTTGCCTCTCATCTCGAAGTGCGCCGACGCCGGCGGAGCGTACCAGTGATAGTGCGGCCCCTGCAGGTAGCAGTAAGTCGGGCCGCCGAGCTGGACGCTGGCGTCGACGATCGGATGCGGGCCGTAGAACGAATAGCGCGGGCCCTCGTACCCGTACGGCGTCGGATCGCCCACGAAGTACTGCTGGCCGTTCACCTCGCGAAAGAGCCGCGGGTCGGACGGCGGGTAGTCGTGAAAGTGCGGGACGTCGATCTCGCAGAACCCATGTCCGATCCGCTTCGGGATCGGATGTCGGGACATGTATTGAACGACCTCAGCATGTGCGACGCCGGCGACACCGGCGAACGCGAACAGAAAGGCTGCCAGAATCAAACATCTGCGCATTTGCGGGTCTCCTTGTCTGCCCTTCGGGGTCGATGATCATACGCTTACCGGCCGCCGGCGATACGTTTGAATGAAGCTCTGCCAGTTCGGCGCGGCACGTTTCGTGCCCCATGTAGGTGCGATTGTCCGCGAATTTCCTCGGTGTATGCGCGAATACGGATCGAGATGCGCCTTGATTCGGCGCGCGCGATCGCGCACGGTGGAGATTGCTTTACACGTGGAGAGGGCGATGGCGCAAAAGAAGGTTCTGCTGGTCGAGGACGATCTCGAAATTAGGGACATCCTGCAGGATCTCTTGGAGGCGGAGGGCTACGACGTCATTCCCGCCAGTCACGGACGCCAGGCGCTGGAGTTTCTCGCGGGGACACCGGCCGCCGATCTGCCGCAACTCGTGGTGCTCGACATGATGATGCCGCTGGTGGATGGATCGCAGGTCCTCGCCTCGATGAAGAGCGATCCCAAGCTGTCGCCGATCCCGGTGGTGGTGCTGAGCGCCGTCGCGCGCGAGCGTCCCGCCGGCGCGGCCGCGTTCCTGCGCAAGCCGATTCCGTTGCAGAAGTTCTTCGACACCGTCCGCAACTTCGTCGAGTCGGGCATGCCCCGGCTGGCGACGACGTCTTAACCGGGACGTTCGCTCCCCAGGCGCGATCTCGTTCGGGAACCGATCAGCGCTCGGCGTGGGTCGGGGCGGCGCCGGTGTAGGGCTCGGGGTTGCTGACGGGTGACGGGGGCTCTTTGTCAGCAATTGTCGTCGGCCCCTGCAGGCGCGCCGCCTGCTCGTCCTCGGCCTCGATGAGGGCCGCGTCCTTGGCGACGAAGTCGCAGCTCTGGCGAAGCGTCCGCGCGCGGTCGACCTGTCCGAGCCGGTAGTAGGCGACCAGCCGCCAGAAGCACCCCTCGGAATCGGCGCGCGCGTCGAGGTCGCGAAGGTGGAACAGCACCGTCTGCCAGCGATCGGCCTGCGCGGGGCTGCGCGCGGCCTTCTCGGCGTCATCGAGCTGGTCGCGCCGGTTCTGCGCCAGCGCCTTTTTCGCCGCTTCGGGATGGCTCGGAAATGGGGTGAGGCGGACGTCCTCGTTGATGATCAACGACTTCTGCTTGGCGAGTCGCGTCGGCCTGGCGCGCGCCGCCTTCGTCTCGGGCGCCGTCTTGGCCTTGGGGGCTTTCTTCTTGACGGTCTTCGTGCCGGTCGGCTTGCGCGCCTTCTTCTTCGCGCTGGCGGCGGCCGCCGGGGGCGCGCCCTTGGCCCCCTCCGGGGTGGATGCCGCGTCGGCGCGCGTCGTCCCCCAGGCCAGCGTCACGATCAGCGCGGACAACTGAAGGATTCCACGCCCCGACGACATTCCGAGAGAGTATCCGTTCGCTCCCCCTGCTGCAAAACCTGATTTTCGCGGCGCGGCGTGCCGAGCCGCCCGCCAATTGATAGCTCTTCCAATGAAGGTGGGAGTAGGATGCTGAAGGCGAGCGAGACGATGCACTTCTCGGGACAGAGTCGCCTGCGGCTGGTCACGCCGCCGGCCGCCGCGCAGCCGCTGGAAGACGCGGAGCTGGCGCGGGCGCTCATCGCCGGCGAGCCACGCGCCGCCGAGCTGGCCTGGGATCGCTACGCGCCGCTGGTCCATGGGATCGTCAGCCGGGCGCTCGGCCCCGACGCCGAGGTCGAGGACGTCACCCAGGAGATCTTCTACCGGCTGTTCTCGCGCATCCGCCTGCTGAGGAAGCCGGAGGCGCTGCGCAGCTTTGTCGTGTCGTTCGCGGTCCGGATCGTCAAGTGGGAGCTGCGGCGCCGGCGCGCGCGGCGCTGGCTGACGCTGTCCGAGACCGGGGACATCCCCGACGATCAGCTGCTGTTCATGAACGTCGACAACCACTACGCGCTCCGGAGGCTCTATAGCCTCCTCAATCTGCTGTCGACGCGCGAGCGGTTGGTGCTGGTCCTGCGCCACGTCGAGGGGATGACGCTGGAGGAGATCGCCGAGGCCATGGAGATCTCGCTGGCCACGGTGAAGCGGACCCTGCGGCACGCCTCGACACGCCTCTCCGAGCTGGTCGACGCCGACGCCGAGCTGCGGTCCCCCAACCGATCGGAGAGCGTCAAGCGGAGGCCGCCGCCGTGACGGGCGATCGCCAGGGCCAGGGCCGGCGCGACGAGGACGGCGACCTTCGGCCGCGCGCGGCGGCGCTGACGGCGTTGGCCCGCAAGAGCCTCGGGCAGCTGTCGCCCGCCGAGCAGGTGCGCGGCCGTCAAATCCTGCGCACGCGGCTCGAGCGGCGGCGACGGCGAATCGTTTGGTCGCTCGCGCTGTCGGGCGCCGCCGCGGCCGGCTTCGCGGCCGTCCTGCTCGGACCGCGGGTGCTCCACCGCGGCGAGGGCGCGCCGCTCGCGTACCAGGTCGAGGGGGGCGCGCTCGCCTCCGACGGCCGCATCGAGGCGGGCACGGGCGTCGAACCGGCGCTCCACTTCGCGGACGGCACCGTCATCGCCTTGGCGCGCGGGACGCAGGGCCGGCTGGCGGGCGTCGACGGGCGCGGCGCGCACGTCGCCATCAGCGACGGGACCGCGTCGGTGAGCGTGGTGCCGAAACCGCGTGCCCGCTGGACGGTCGACGCCGGACCCTTCGTCATCCACGTCCACGGCACCGTGTTCACCGCGGCCTGGAACGAGGCGAGCGGCCGGCTGGACGTGAAGCTCGAGCGGGGATCGATCTCCGTCGAGGGACCGGTGACGGGCGGCCCGATCGCCATGCGCGCCGGCCAGCGGCTGACGGTGGCGATGCGCCAGTCGCGCGTCCTCCTGCGCGCCATCGACGATCGCGCCGGCGACCTGGCCGAGAGCGACACCACGATGGCGGCGCCGGGCGTCGAGGTCGCGCCGCCGCCCTCCCTGGCTGCGGCCGCGCCCCTCGAAGCGCCTGCCGCGCCCGCGCCCCGATTGGCCGGGCATGCGGCCCACGTCGCCCGCAGCTGGCCGTCGGCGCTGGCGGCGGGTGATTTCACCTTCATCGTCGAGGACGCCGAGCGCGACCTGCCGCATGCGCTGCGGCTGGCGAGCTCCGATGACCTGGCCGCGCTGGCCGACGCCGCCCGCTACCAGCGCCGCGACGATCTGGCGCGCCGCGCGCTCGAGGCGCAGCGGCGCCGCTTCCACGGCTCGCCGCGCGCGGCCGACGCCGCGTTCTTCCTGGGCCGCCTCGACGAGAACGACGGCGCGGGCCTGGTGCACGCGTTGCGCTGGTACGACCGCTACCTCGGCGAGGCGCCGAGCGGCTCCTACGCGGCCGAGGCGCTGGGGCGCAAGATGGTGGCGATGCGCGACCTCTACGGCGTGACGACGGCGCGCACGGTGGCGGACGAGTACGTCCGCCGGTTCCCGCGCGGCAGCTACGCCGGCGCCGCCCAGGCGTTGCGCGCGCAGGCCCGGTGATCGCGCGCGGCCGCCGCAACCTGGCTTGGCTGGTCGTGGTCGCCCTTCTGTTGACCGAGACGGCGACGGCCCGCGGCGCCTCGGTGCCTCTGCCGCCCCCCAAGGTGATCCTGGTGCGCCCACCCGCTGCCCCGGCGGCGGTGACCGAGGCGCTGGTGCGGCTGCGGGGCGAGCTGGTGGCGGCCGGGTTCGCCGCCGAGGTGGTCGAGACCGCGCTGGGCGCCGACGTGCGCGGCTCGCTCGAGAAGCTGGCGCCCGCCTCGGCGGGCTCGGCGACCGCGCTGGTGGCGGTCGTGGCCAGCGCCGATCCGGCCAACGTCGATCTGTGGGTCATCGATCGGGTCACCGGCAAGACGGTGGTGCGAAAAGTGAACGCCGGGGCGACCGATGGGCCGCGGGTGGCCGAGGTGCTCTCCGTACGGGCGGTCGAGCTTCTGCGCGCGAGCTTCCTCGAGCTGGCCATCGCCACGCCGCCGCCCAGCGCCGAGGCGCCGCCCCCGGCCCCGGTCGTGGAGAGGTTCGCCACCGAGACGCTCGAAGAGGCCGACTGGACCTGGGCGGTCGAGGCGGGCGGCGGCACGGCCGACGCCCTCCGAGGCCCCTGGAACGTCATCCTCTCCGTCGCGCGCCTCGAGCGCGCGTTCGGGCGGCGCCTCTGCGCGCGGATCAGCTTCGCGGGCCTGGGGACGGCCGCGCGCGTGAACACGCCCGAGGGCTACGTCGGCGTCTCGCAGACGGTGCTGCTGGCCGAGCTGATCGCGCGCTTCCGGCGCGACCGGCGGATCGAGCCGATCGTCTCGCTGGGCGCCGGATCGCTGCGCCTCGCCGCCGACAGCCACGAATCGGCCCCCTACGCAGCGGTGAGCGGCGCCCGCTGGTCGGCCGCGGCCGACGCGGGGGTCGGCGTGCGCCTGCCGCTGCGCCGCCACCGCTTCGAGCTGGGGGTCGAGGTCCACGCGCTCCTCGCCCAGCCCTACCCGTCGGTCCGCTTCTTCGACACCGAGGTCGCCCGCGCCGGACGGCCGTCGGTGATCGGGAGCGTCACGCTGCTGGGGGGGATCTGATGGGCCGCTCCCCCCACCGTTTCGCGCTGGCCAGCCTGGTCGTCGGCCTATCCGCGCTCGGTTGCTCGGCGGGGCCGATCGAGGTCGCGACGCTGTCGCCGGACACGCTGACCACCGGGCTGGTCGCTTACTGGCCGCTCGACGAAGGGAGCGGCACGCTGGCGGACGATGAATCCGGAAACGGCCACAACGGCATCATCTCCGGGCCGATGTGGGTCGCCCCCCCCACCGCCAAGTTCGGGTCGGCGCTCCAGTTCTCCGGTCCCAATTACATGAGCGCGGGGGGCTTTCCCTTCGCGACCCCGAGCTACAGCGTGTCGGCCTGGGTCTTCATCGTGCCGAACCCGTACTCCGGGCCGATCGCCAACATCGTCAGCACGGACGCACCCGGGGGCGGCTGGGCCCTCTACGCCAACTTTGGTCCAAGCGGTGACGGCTACGAGTTTCACTTCTTCTCGCAGGCGGCCCCGCAAGGCTACGCGTCCGCCGCCTGCAACACGTGCTTCGTGCCGGGGAGCTGGGTTCACCTCGCGGCGGTCGTCGACGGCGACGCCTCGACGCTGACCCTCTACGTGAACGGCGCGCCCGCCAAGGTGACGACCACGCCGACCGCGATCCTCCCCGGGAGCTCGACGCTCTACCTGGCGCGCTCGGCGGCGCTCAACCCCGCCTTCCCGCTCGCCGGCTTCGTCGACGACGTCGCCATCTATTCGCGCGCGCTGGTCGGGGAGGAGGTCGCGCAGCTCGCGCAGGCGCCGGTCCTACCCACACCGCCCACCCAGTAGCGCGACGCCCGCGACTACTCGGCGGCCCGGACGGCCAGCGCCGAGAACTGGGCGAAGAAGTGGCGCAGCTTCTCCTTGCGCGCGTCGGAGACGTAGTCGAAGTTGGTGCCGCGATCGACCACCTCCCAGAAGTCCTTGGAGGTGATGGCCAGCATCTCGTCGCGGATCGAGCGCAGCCGCTCGGGCGATTCGTTCTTCATGTCGTCGTAGATCGCCTGCGCCCGCGAGGTCTCGCCGTTCACCAGGTAGAACGAGGCCAGCTTGGCCTGCGCCTTGCGCACGCCGCGCAGCGCCCGCTCCTCGGCGCGGTCGTCGATCTCCAGGAAGATCGCCAGCAGCCGGTCGTGCGCGGGTGAGCGGCGCGCGCTGGCCACCTCGCACAGCGCGCAGAGGTCGTAGGCCGCCGTCTCGGTCACGAACCCCATCCCGCCCGCGTGCGCCAGCCGCGCGTAGTACTTGAAGTGTCCGGCGATCTCGATGACGGTGGCCGGCGCCCAATCGGCGTCGGCTTCCGGCGCCAGCAGCGCCTCCGCCAGCTGGCGGTACTGGTTGAGAACGTTGTACGCCGTGCGCACGTCCTTGCCGTTGAGCGCGGCCCGCAGATAGGTGTTCATGAACTTCACCACCAGCACGAAGACCTCGCGGTTACCCGCGGAGAGGGCCGCTTCGCCGACGTAGCGGGTGTCGATGGCCACCACGTGCGCCATCTCCGGCATGCTGTCCAGCGCGGCCCCGAACACCTCGCGGATCTGTCGCAACCCCTTCCATTCGAGCCAGGTGCGGCGCTGGGCCAGGTCATCCAGCGACTCGTCCGCCAGCGCCACGAAGTCGGGGTCGGTCCGCAGTGGCGCGCCGATGGCGAACCATTCGCTCTCCAGGTCGGCCTTGCGGCTCTGGTAGTCGACCAGCAGGCGCCGCATGGCCGCCGAGGCGTCGGAGGCGATCACCTTGTCCTTCTGTCCGAGCGCGTTCACCGCGATGTCGGCCAGGTGGGCGAGGCCGCTCACCGCTTGCGCCTGCCGCTCGGTGAAGGTCCGACCGGTCGCGCGCCCGTCGCGGGCGGTCGCGCGCTCCAGCGTCTGCACGCCGATGCGGGCGATCACCTTTTCGGGGTCGAGGAAGTCGAACACGTACGCGAAGTATGGGACGAGAATGAGCAGGCTCGCCGAGGACATGAGCGCCGTCGCGGTGACGGTCACCTGCGGGACGTAGTCGGTGCGAACGACGAAGCTGACCCAGACGGACTCGACGCAGGCGATGACGAAGAAGCCCATCACGCCGAGGTTGATCTTGTCGCGGAAGAACAGGTCGGCGACGCGCGAGGTGTAGCGGGTGGCGGCCAGCTGGACGACGATGGAGACGACCGTGATGGCGATGCCGAGGACCGCGGCGATCACCTGCGAGAGGCTGCCGAGCGCGTTCTGCATGGTCAGCGAATCGAAGTCGAACAGCTGGCCGAGCGGCCCGTCCTTGTGCTTGGCGGTCGAGGCGTCGACGACGAAGTAGTCGATGAGCCACAGCGCCGCGAACAGCGTGAGCGCGAAGGCCGCCAGCGCCGCCAGGGTGGCCAGCGAGCGCGTGCGGACCCGGGTGGGACGGGGCGGCATGGACCGGCATGTTACCCTAGAGCGATGTTCGGAGGTCCCGCCTCGCCGTCCGAGGCCGCGCTGTTGCTCGCCATCGACGTGGGGAACACCAACGTCTCGCTGGGTCTGTTCCAGCGGAACGGCGGCCCACGCTGGACATTGCGGGCCGACTGGCGCCTCGAGACCCGCTCCGGGCGGACCGCCGACGAGTACGCGGCGCTGCTGGGCGAGCTGTTTCGCCGGGCGTCGCTCGACCTCGACGCCGTCACGGCGGTCGCCATCTCCTCGGTGGTTCCGCCCGCGCTGGCACCGCTGGCCCAGCTCTGCCGCCGGCACCTGGAAATCGAGCCACTGATCGTCGGTCCCGGCATCAAAACCGGCGTGCCCGTGCTGTACGAGAACCCGCGCGAGGTCGGCGCCGACCGGATCGTCAACGCCGTGGCCGCCTACGACCGCTGGCCGCAGGGGGCGATCGTGGTCGACTTCGGCACCGCCACCACCTTCGACGTGGTCACCGCGCGCGGCGAGTACGCGGGCGGCGTCATCGCGCCCGGCCTCTCGGTGTCGGCCGAGGCGCTCTACCAGGCGACCGCCAAGCTGCCGCGCGTGGAGATCGCCCGCCCGGCCTCGGTGATCGGCCGCAACACCGTGGCCAGCATGCAGGCGGGGCTGGTGTTCGGCTACGCCGGGCTGGTCGACGCCATCGTCGGACGAATACGGGGCGAGATCGACTTCGCCCCGCGCGTGGTCGGCACCGGCGGCCTGGCGCCGCTCATCGCGCGTGAGGCGCGCACCATCGACGAGTGTGACGACATGCTGACCTTGCAAGGCCTGGCGCTGCTCTACGAGCGAAACCGCCCGGACGCGCGATGACCGCCGCCCCCACCTCGCTGCGCGGATTTCCCGCGCGTATCGGCCAGCTGGTGGTCGCGCCACCCGCCGGCGTGGCGCGCGTCGAGGCCGAGGGAGGGGGCCTCACCGACGCCCTCTGGCTGGTCGTGCTGGGGGTCGTCTGCTTCCGCCTCCCCGAGCTCTGCCGCGTCGTCCTGGCGGCGGCCGGTCCCAGCTCGGGCGAGCTGATGCGGCTCTGCGGGCTGTTCGTCGACGAGCTGAAGTCCGCGGCCTGGGTGGTCTTGCCAGCGGCGGTGATCATCACCGTCGCTGCCGGCGGGCGCCGGGACGCCTCGCGCGATCTCGACCTCGGCGCCGCCTGCTACGCCCCCTATTTCACGCTACGGGCCGTCGCGCGGCTGGTGGAGGGCGTGATGGGATTCCAGCTCCTCCCGGAGGCGTTGGTCGACCTGTTCTCCGGGATCGGCGCCGTGTTCGTGCTGGCCTACGCGATCCGGGCCGCCCGGACGCGCGGCAACCACACCCCGGGGATGGTCGCGGCGACGGAGCCGGACCGGCGGGGGCTGCTGGCCGGTCTCGGTGTGCTGGCGCTTTCGGCCGCCGCGCTCGGCGTCAACGCGGTCTGGATCGCGCGGAACTACGATTCGCTGCGCCCGATCCGGCGGGGCGAGCCGGCGCCGGCGTTCGTGCTCCCCGACATCGATCACGCCGACACCGTCTCGCTGGAGAAGCTGCGCGGACAGGTGGTGGTGCTCGACTTCTGGGCCACCTGGTGCTCGCCCTGCGTGGCGATGCTCCCGGTGATGGACGCCCTCCACGGCCGCTGGGGCGCACGCGGCGTCGCTTTCCTGGGGATCAACTCGGACGGCGGCGGCGCCACCCTGGACGAGATCAAGTCCTTTCTCGCCAGCCATCACATCCCCTACCCGGTGGCCGTCGACGACGGAACCGTCGGCGCGCTCTACAAAGTGGAGGCGCTCCCCAGCCTGATCGTGATCGGGCGCGACGGCCGGATCCGGCAGAGCTTCGTGGGCTATACCAGCGAGCGCGCGCTCGACCGGGCGCTGGCCGACGCCACGCGCGACTGAAGGCGGCGCCCCCGCCTTCGTCCAGATTCAACCTTCGGGGCGCCCCGCCTTCTCCTCGGTAAAATACGCGCTGCGGTGGCGGGCGTTGGGCAGGTGACTGTCCCAGCAGGAGCCGGAACAGAACACCAGCTTCACGCGGCCCGAGTTGCAGGTGCTGACCGAGCACTTGATGAGCTTGCTGCCGACGGGGATCGGCTTGCGGCACATCGAGCAGACGTAAGTGGGAGCCGGCGACATGGCACGGTAACGTACCGGAAGGGCCGCGGCAGTTGCTATAAAATTGCCGCCGGCGTGCGCCTTCCAGGCTATGTCGCAATCGAGCTCGGCGTCGCGGCCGTCCTGCTGGCCGGCGGCGGCGTCGGCGCGCGCTACGGCGCCCGCGAGGTGCGCGCCCTGCTGGCCGCCCGCAACCACGTGGCGGCGAGCACGGCGCCGCTCCCCGAACGGGACGACCTCTCCGAGTTCGGCGACCTGCGCGTCTCGCTCGAGTCGTCCGGGACGTTCCTGGGGATGTCCGACGAGCTCCTGCTGGAGCGGGTGCGCACGCAGCCGATAGTGCGCTTCAAGCTCAATCACGGCGGCTCGTCGATCTCGTTTCGCGTCGACTTCGCCGACGGCTCGCGCGCCGCCTGGAAACCGACCCAGACCAACACCCAGACCATCCCGCGCAAGGAGATCGCCGCCTATCGCCTGAACCGCCTCCTCGGCCTCAACGCCGTCCCGCCGGCGGCGCCGCGCGCGGTTTCGCGCGACGACCTCTTCGCGCACCTGCACCCCGACAGCCTCGAGTCCCTGCCCCGCATCAAGGCGGAGACGATCTTCAACCCGGCGGGGATCACCTATGGGACGGCCTCGTATTGGATCCCGATCATCAAGGACTCCGGGTTCGACACCCCCGACGGCCAGCGCCTGACGACGGCCTGGCTCACGGTCGGCGGCGAGCCGATCCCGCCCGACCGGATGTCGATGGCCCGGCAGGTCTCGGATCTGATCGTCTTCGACTTCCTGACCTCCAACCCCGACCGCTACTCGGGCGGCAACATGAAGATGTCGCCCGACGGGACCGAGCTCTTCTACATGGACAACACGATGTCGTTCTTCGTCGACGCGGCGGGGCCTCAGCGCAACCGCGAGGTGCTGTTCCGGACGCAACGCTTCTCCAAGGGCCTCTACGAGGCGCTCGACCACGTCACCACGCCGACGCTCCAGCGCGCGCTGGCGCAGGAGCCGGGCGCGACCTACGACATCCTCACCCCGGCCGAGATCGCCGCCGTCGTCGGTCGCCGCCAGGTCATCCAGCAATATGTGCGCGAGCTCATCGCCAAGCTCGGCGCGCGCGAAGTGCTGTTTTTCCCGTAGCTTGGCCGCTGTTTCGGAGCCCGGGGGCCGCGCGTGCTAACCTTGCCGGCTTTCCGATGAACGTTCACTTCGTCTCCCTCGGCTGTCCCAAGAACCGCGTCGACACCGAGGTCATGCTCGGGCACACGGCCGAGGCCGGCCACCAGCTGGTGGCTGAGCCCGAGGCGGCCGAGGTCATCGTGGTCAACACCTGCGGCTTCATCGGCGAGGCGAAGCAGGAGTCGATCGACGCCATCCTGGAGATGGCGCGCCACAAGCAGGCCGGCACCTGCAAGCGGCTGGTGGTGGCCGGGTGCCTGTCCCAGCGCTACCCGAAAGAGCTGGCGGACGAGATGCCGGAGGTCGACCACTTCATCGGCACCGACGAGGTCGGGTCGATCGCCAAGGCGATC
>Ga0134128_10009772_pt1 | contig 11509 bp, 12 predicted proteins | sample KB31754_FD_96462 | JGI IMG/M metagenome (GOLD analysis project Ga0134128, IMG submission 96462) | Terrestrial soil microbial communities with excess Nitrogen fertilizer from Kellogg Biological Station, Michigan, USA - KB3-175-4 | ecosystem: Environmental > Terrestrial > Soil > Unclassified ...
ATGACCCGGCCGCCGGAGAGCTGATCCAGGGAGGCGGCCAGCTTGGCCACCATGGCCGGACGGCGGAACGGGACGGCCAGCACCCGGCTGGCCACCTTGATCCGCGAGGTGCGGGCGGCGATCCAGGTCAGCATGGTCGGCGTGTCGTAGCTGGGGTCGGCGCCGCCGGGATGGTCGGCGGCGGAGACGAAGTCGTAACCCAGCCGCTCCGCTTCTTGGGCCAGGGCAACCGGGTCGTCGTTGGGACCGGCCGAGGCGGGGATGCCGATCCCGAAGATCAGGCTGGTGGTCGGGCTGCCGGCCGGGCTCTGGCTCGGGCTGGTGGTCGGGCTGCCGGGCGGGCTCTGGGCCGGGCTGGTGGTCATGGCAGGTGGATCCTTTCCGGTTGTCGTCTGGCTGAGGTCGCGCGGTCAGCCGGGGCAGCAGGAACTGGGTCAGCGGGCCGATGGCCAGCGCGTAGGCCACGGTGCCGGGGCCGAAGGTGCCGCCCAGGACGATCCCGATCCCCAGCACCGAGACCTCGATCAGCGTGCGGACCAGGCGCAGCGAGTGGCCGCGCGCGGCCAGGCCGGTCATCAGCCCGTCGCGCGGGCCCGGGCCCAGCCCGGCGCCGATGTAGCAGGCGGTGGCCACCGCGTTCAGCCCGATGCCGGCCGCCAGCGAGGTGATCCGCCAGGCCAGCGCGCGCGGCGCGGGCAGCACGTCCAGCGCGCCGTTGACGACCAGGCCGACGACGACCGCGTTGCTGACCGTGCCCAGGCCCGGCCGCTGCCGCAGCGGGATCCAGGCCAGCAGGACCAGCACGGCGACCCCGATGTTGACCCAGCCCAGCTGCACCCCGAGGTGGCGGGCGATGCCCTGGTGCAGGACGTCCCAGGGGCCCAGGCCCAGCCGGGCCCGCACCATCAGGGCCAGGCTGACCCCGAACCCGGCCAGCCCCAGGAACAGCTGAGCCAAGCGTTTTGCTGACATGTCAGCAACCATAGCCGGTTCCTGACGTGTCAGCAATACGGTAAGCTCGGCGGCGTGACCCCGGCTGGCTGGCTGACCCCGCCGCAGGAGCGCGCCTGGCGCCGCTACCGGCGCATGCGGGTCCTGCTCGACCTGCAGATCGCGCGCGACCTGCACCAGGACTCCGGCCTGTCCGAGGCCGACTACGACGTGCTGTCCACGCTGTCGGAGCAGTCCGGCGACCGCTGGCGGGCCCGCGACCTGGCCGCCCAGCTGCTGTGGTCGACCAGCCGGCTGGCCCACCACGTCGGGCGGATGGAGCAGCGCGGCCTGGTTGAGCGGCAGCCCTGCCCCGGAGACGCGCGCGGCGCGCTCATCGGCCTGACCGAGGCGGGCCGGGCCATCCTGCGCGAGGCCGCCCCGCCGCACGTGGACTCGGTCCGCCGGAACATGATCGGCCTGCTCACGCCCGACGAGGTCGACGCGCTCGACGCCATCTCGAGCAAGGTCATCGCGCACCTGGCCGGGCAGGAGTCCGCCGGCCCGGCCTAGCTGGGTCATCGCCCACCTGGCCGGCGGGCGACGTCGGCCCGTGCCTGCGCGGATGCTTGGATGGGCTCATGACGACTCAGCCGGAGCAGCCGCGCGTGGTCACTGCCAGCCGCGAGATCTCGGCCGACGCGGGCCGGATCTTCGACCTGATCGCGGACCCGGCTCAGCAGCCGCGCTGGGACGGCAACGACAACCTGGGCCAGGCCGCTCCCGGGCAACGCGTCCGCCAGGTCGGCGACGTGTTCAGCATGACGCTGGCCCGTGGCGCGGTCCGCGAGAACCACGTGGTCGAGTTCGACGAGGGCCGCCTGATCGCCTGGACGCCCGCCGAGCCGGGCCAGAAGCCGCCCGGCCACCTGTGGCGCTGGGAGCTCGAGCCGGCCGGCCCGGCTCGCACCCGGGTCACCCACACCTACGACTGGACCCGGCTGACCGACGAGAACCGGCTGCCACGGGCCCGGGCGACCACGGCCGGCATGCTCGGGCTCTCGCTGGACCGGCTGGCCGACCTGGCCGAGGGGTGACCCTTCCGGTCAGCGCCCGTGGGAGTCGCGGTCGCTGCTGGTAATCCCGTGCCGGTGGGCGTAGACGATGGCCTGAGCCCGGTCCCGGCTCGGGCCGCGTGTCCGGTCAGTCGCTGGTGGTGCAGGTCGCGCCGCCGACCGTCACCGTGATCCGCGCCCCGGCCGGCGGCCCGTTGAGGTAGATCAGCGCGTAGCCCGAGCCGCTGGTCTCGTAGCTGCCCGAGTGACCGTCGGCGTGTGCCGTCGCCTTCTGGTGCGGCTGATTCGAGTGCACGTAGACGTCGTTCTCGTGCCGCGACGCCTTATAGACGCGCGCCGTCGCCTTGCACCACGCGCCCGACTTCCCGCCGCCCGACTTCCCGCCGCCTGACTTTCCGCCGCCTGACTTTCCGCCCGGCGGCGATCCCGTGCCGTGCCCGTAGGGCTTAGCCCCGGCGAAGTCGTGGGCCAGCGTCCGGCCGATCGCGGCCACCGCCGGCCCGTAGCGGGTGCGGATGCTCAGCTCCCGGTTGTAGCCCAGGCTGGCCACCGAGAAGTTCTGCGACCCGACCAGCACCTGCTGCCCCGACCGGCCCTGGTCGGCCACGATCGCCTTGGCGTGGATATACGGTGCGCTGCTGTCATCCGGGTACAGCCGGATGTGCGCGCCCGCATGGGCCAGCTCGCCAAACACCTGGTCCCATTCCGAGTTGGTCGTCATCGTGATGTCGACCCGCACGCCGCGCTTCGCCGCCGCCTCCAGCGCGCTGGTCACCGTCGGGTCGTTCATCTCCTCGTCCTCGATGGCCAGCGTGTGCCGGGCCGCCCTGATGACCGACAGGATCGACGACAGCGCGTTGGTCGGTGACCAGACCAGGTCCGAGCCGTCCGGCGGCCGGATGTGCCGCCCAGCGTAGTCCGCGTCGAAGGTGGCGACGATGGCCCGCACGTCGGCCCGGTGGGTGTCGATGACCGCGAAGTCGCGCGTGCCCGCGTAGTCGCTCGCCACCAGGTTGAGCGTCATGATGGCCGAGGTCGCGCCGTCGACCGTCAGCGTCTTCTGGTGGTAGGTCGTGCCCGCCGGCGCCCAGTGCACGTGCACCTTGCGCGCCGTCAGGTAGTGGTAAGCGGCCATGTTCCTGGACCGCTCCAGGTGCTGGTCCAGGACCACCCGCACGTTCACCCCGCGCCTGGCGGCAGTGGCCAGATCTCCCTCGGTCCTGGGATCGTTCAGCTCGTACATGGTCAGGTCGATCGAGGAACGAGCCTTCGTGATGAGGCGGTAGATCGGCCCGATCCCGTCGCGTGGCTCCACCAGTACTCGGACCGCCCCGGCCGCGTGTCCGTTCTGGCGCGCCCGGTGGTGGCGGCGGCCGCCGTGGCCCTTGGCGGCATGGCCATGGCGATGGTGCGCGGCCGCCGTCCGGGCGTCGGTCCGCGTCGTCAGGGCGCACCCGCCCACGGCGGCGGCCATGACAACGGCGGTCGCGATCCTCAGCGTCTGTCGATACACGTGGGCGTGCTCCCGGCTCGGCAACGTGCAGCTGTCGGGCCACATGTATCCCGTTTCCCCGGTCTCATGCGAGCACCGCCGACTCCCCGCACCTCACCCGGAGTGTCAACCAGCCGGCGTCGCTGCGTGCGAGCCCTGGGTATGTTCACCGGGTCCGGGGTCGGCGCAGTGCGCTGACCAGGGGGTTGAGGGCTGGGGGCGGGATTGGCGACGTTTGTTCTGGTCCATGGGGCCATGCACGGGGGATGGTGCTGGCGCGGGGTGCGGGAACGGCTAGTGGCCAGCGGGCATGACGTGTACGCGCCGACACTGACCGGGCAGGGCGACCGGCGGCAGGGGCTGACTCCTGAGGTCGGGGTCGCGACGCATGTCACCGACCTCACCGACCTGCTGTGGTTCGAGGACCTGCGTGACGTGCACCTGGTGCTGCACAGCTACTCGGGCGTGCTGGCCGGGCCGGTGGCGCAGGAGGCGGCAAAGCGGCTGGCCACGGTGACGTACCTGGCGGCGTTCATCGTCCGGCCCGGGCAGAGCCTGCTGGACGTGGAGCCGCCGCAGGTGGCGCAGCAGTACCGCGAGCTGGCGGCGTCGGGCGGCGACGGCTGGCGGGTGCCGGCCTCACCGGCGTTCCTGGAGCAGTGGGGGATCACCGACCCCGGGCTGCGCGCGCTGGTCGGGCCAAGGCTGACCGACTTCCCGCTCCGGTGCACGACCGACCCGGTGGAGTTCGACCCGGCGGCACTGGACGGCGTCCGCCAGTCCTACATCCGCCACACGCAACCACCGCTGCCCAGCCTGGCGGCATCGTTCGAGCTCGCCGTCGATGCAGGCTGGCAGACGCGCGACCTGCCGTTCGGCCACGACCTGATGCTCGCCGCGCCGGCCGAGACGGCGGCAGTGCTGGCCGCCATCGCCGAGAGGCCCCGGTCGGATGATCATGGCTGTCGGGCCGTGGATGTCCCGTTGGGTACCTCCACAGGTACCCAACGGGACATCCACAGCGGGCGTCGGACCGACTATGAGTGAGTGGCGCTGATAACAGCAAGAAGCGGCCGCACCGGGGAGTTCAGGGGGCAGCGTCGGGCTCGGCGTCGTCAGCGGGGCCGGGGCGGCGTCGACGTCGACGGCCTGGGTCGCGGTCAGCGGCAGGGGCCGGGGTGGAGCTGGCGACGGGAGAGCGGGCGGGGGTGGTGAGGGTGGGGGCTGAGCGTTCTACGAGCATGGTCATCTCATAGGCGACCTGGTCGAGGTCGGCGGCGGCGGTGGTCAGCACGGCCAGGCTGGCGCCGGCGTCGACGGCCATGATGACGAAGGTGCCTTCCTCCATGACGACGACGGCCTCGGTGACGGGACCGTAGTCGAGGATCCTGGCGGTGCTGTCGGCCAGGCTGATCAGGCTCGAGGTGATGGCGGCGAGCTGGTCGAGGTGCCGGGCCGGGGTCTGGCGCGACGCGACGAGGGGGACGCCGTCGGCGGAGACGATGAGGACGTGGCGGACGTCGGGAACGCGCTCGGCCAGGTCCGAGATGAGCTGGGCGGGGTCCTGCGGCTGGGGGGCCGGATCCACGGGTTCGCCTGTCAGTCGGCCTCGGCGGGCTGGTCGGGCTCGGGGTCGGCGTCGCGTTCGAGCTGCGCGGTGGCCCTGGCCCGGCGGGAGCCCTGCTGGAAGCTGGCCAGGCGGCGGTGGCCGGCTCGCGCGGACTCGGGCGACGGGGCGGGCGGGGTGCCGCGGTCGCCGGCGGTGCCGGTGACGGAGCTGGCTCGTGAGATACGCCGGGGAAGCTCGGGTGGGTCCTGGCCATTGGCCGGAGCCGGGCCGTTCGGCGGCGGCGCCGGGGCCGGAGCCGGAGCCGGGCCGTTCGGCGGCGGCGCCGGGGCCGGGGCCGGGGTCGGCCCGGTCGCAGGGTCGTGGCGGCTGGCCTGGGCGTACGCGGACTGGACGGAGTCGAAGATGGGCAGCGGGCCGGTCGTCGGTCCGGCGACGAGCTCGGGCTCAGGCTCGGGACCGGGCGCGTCGGGAGGCTCAGGCGGAGCGGAAGCGGGAGCGGCCACGGGCGCGCCGAGGGTCAGGGCGGCATCATCGTCGATGGGGATCGGCCCGGCCGTGAGCTGCGGCGCCGAGCGGAGGGGATCGGCCGCCACGGCCGAGGCACCGTTATTCCAATCGGTGGTGGCGTTGAGCTCGCGGGCACCGCCGCCGAACCGGGCCCCACCGCCGACCATGTCGTCCGGCAGGCGGACCTGGGCGCTGGTGCCGCCCTCCTCGGGCCGGGTCAGCACGACGCTGATGCCGTGCCTGGCGGCCAGGTGCGAGACGGCGAACAGGCCGAGCTGGTGGGCGACCGTGGCGTCGGCGGGCAGGGGATGGGCGAGCTGCCAGTTGAGCCAGCCGAGGTAGTCGTCGGGCAGGCCGGGGCCGTCGTCGGTGATGTCGATCAGCGCCCCGCCGTTGTCGGGGTCGAGGAAGCCGGACACGCGGGCCTGAGTGCCCTCGGCGGAGAACGAGGTCGCGTTCTCCATCAGCTCGGCCAGCAGGTGCACGATGTCAACGGCGGCGTCGTCGCTGACCACGACGTCGGACTGGACGTCGATGTCGACCTGGTCGTAGTGCTCGATCTCGGAGGCCGCGGCGCGGAGCACGTCAACTAGGGGGACGGGCTCGGTCCAGCGGCGCGGGCTCTCGTGACCGGCCAGGACGAGGGCGGTGTCGGAGTGGCGGCGCATCCGGGTGGCCAGGCTGTCCATCCGGAACAGGCGGCCCAGCAGCTCGGGGTTCTCCTCGCTGAGCTCCATGCTGTCGATGAGCCGCAGCAGCCGGTCGTGCAGGGGGTGGCTGCGCCGGAAGAAGCTGGCCACGACGACGCCGACGCTGTCACGCAGCCGGGCCTCCTCGCCGGCCATCCGGACGGCCTCCTGGTGCAGGCGGCCGAAGGCGCGGGCGACCTCGCCGATCTCCCCGCCGGCCGCGACATCGATGGGTGAGGCCAGGACGGGCGCCCCCGGCTCGCCTCCGGCGGTCAGCGCGCGGATCTCGGCGGGCAGGCGGGACTCGGCGGCGTCCAGGGCGGCGGCTTCGAGCCGTCGCAGCGGGCGCACCACGGACCTGACGATGAGCAGCGCGATCAGCAGGGTCAGCAGCAGCCCGGACAGCGCGATGCCGCCGGTGACGAGCGCGGCGGTGCTTGCGCTGCGCTGCTGGTCCCTGGCGTCGGTGCTGATCGAGCGGATGAGCTGCTGTTCGGCGTGCCGCAGCCACCCGACCGTGTAGGAGGTACCGCTCTGCCACCGCGCGGTCGCACCGGGACCGAGGGCCAGCGGGCCGGCCCCGGCCGCGATAGCGCGCTGCTCCACGGCGCTGGCCTGCCGGGCCTGCGGTCCGGCCAGCGTGCGAGTCAGCGCCCAGCCCTCCTCGGCGGTGGCCGAGCCCCGGAACGTGGCCGTGTAGCTGGCTTCCTGGGCCTGGGCGACGGTCAGTGCGGCGAGCGCGCCGGGCTCCAGCCGGCCTCCGGCGAGCGCCGAGCCCAGGATGGCCTGCTGCTGCGCGGCCTGGTCCTTGAGCCGGGCCAGCGCGCCGAGCGCGCGCACGCTGGTGATGAGAACCGGGTTGTCGTCCTGGTCGGCGATGCCGTCAAGGACCGGGAACAGGCCGGTGATCGCGGTCGAGTAGCCGCTGATCACGTCCATCGCGGATGCCTGGCCCTGAGCGGTGTCCCGGCGCAGGCCGGGCAGCGCGGAGATGCTGGCCAGGCCCGAGGCGGCGCTGGCGCGGGTCCGGGCCGACGGCTGGGCGCGGTCGAGTTGGCTCACCAGGCGGCGCACCTGGCCGGCCCAGGTGTCAGTGGTGGCGTACTGCTTGTCGAGGGCGGCCAGGCCGGGGGCCGGGCGCCCGCCGGCGACGAACGCCGCGGCCTCGGAGCGCTCGTGTTCCAGTGCCTGAGTTAAACCGGTGACCTGCTGGCCGAGGGCCGCGATCTCGCTGACCTGGCCGTAGGTCCGCGCGGTGCTGGCGGAGCCGGCCACCCGGAGCCCGGCCAGGGTCAGCCCCAGGACCGCCGGGATAGCTACCAGCAGGATGAGCCGGCTGGCCACTCGCCAGTTACGCGGGGCGAGCACTGAACTGCGACCGCCTTTCGGTGCGAGGCGCAAGCAGGTCACCTTTCTCCCCGTAGTCTTCTCAAAGACGATACCTCCGGACGTGACCGCTGAGATACTGTCAGTCGTCTATGCCCGTTTGCTGGCTGGCGGGGGCCGCCCGAGAGCACCGGAGTCCGGGGCGCGGCGATCAGCGGTGGGCCCTGGCCTGTGCGGGCCGCCTCGATGAGGTCAGGGACGCGAATACGACCGTGGAGCTCTGGTAATGGCGGGTCGCATAGTCAAATGAGCCGCCGCACGTAATCAGCCGCAAGGCGGCCCGGCGCGTGGACCCGTAAATAGTCCTGGCCGGGTAACGCGATTTGAGGTACTCCCGCACGCCGGTGACGCGGAAAATGGCGGTGACCCCGTCGGCCAGTCGCACGTCGACGCGGTCGCCGGGGCGCAGCGCCCCGAGCCGGAAGAACACCGCCGGGCCCTGGTAGCTGTCGACGTGGCCCTCGATGACCGATACCCCGATCTGGCCGGGGGTGGCCGAGTACTTGAACCAGGCGGCCCGGCCGGAGGCGGTCGTGATCGACGGGACCCGCATGGTGCCGTTGCGGTTGACGCCCAGGTGCAGCAGTGCCGAGTCCACGCCGATGGCCGGGATCTGGACGGACACCGGCGGCGAGCGCCGCAGTCGCGGCCCGAGCCTGGACGCGGACGTGGTGCCGGCGGCCGCCGCCGAGGGCTGCGGCGCGTGTATCTGGGACAGCAGGACGACGCCCACGGCCAGCAGTCCGCTCAGGATGAGCAGGACGCCGAGCGTGCCGGCGATGCGGGCCCGCGGGGTCACGACCACCCCGGGCGGGGGCCCGGGGTGGCCCTCGGGCCAGGAGACGACCACGCGGAGACCGGCAATCCGCCGCCACTCCGCATCCCCCAATGCCGCCGCCGTTCCCTTCGTCTTCCGGAAGGTGATCTACTCGCGTAGCCTAATGTCTCAGTGATGAATAGGCCATTGCCCGTCAGCGCCGATCGCGGCATTAGCAAGACGCCGGACGGCCCTTTCGTATGCCCTGGCCTGGCTTATCTGACCGGTGAGGAGACCGCCTGAGCATGGGCAGACCGAGCGTGCCGACCGGACTCAGGACGAGGCTGGCCGCCGCCAGTTGCGTCACCTTCGCCGTCCTCGGCTCCGCCTCGATCGCGGGCTGCTCCGGTTCCTCACCGTCAACGCCGACGTTCTCGCCCGGCCCCAGCAACTCGGGCAGCGGGAGCAGCTCATCGAGCGGGAGCGGGTCGGCGAGCGACTCGGCCAGCGGCTCGTCCAGCAGCAAGCCGGCGCCGAGCAAGACGCCGAAGAAGAGCTCAAGCCCCAGCCCGGGCACCAGTCATTCGCATTCGCCCAGGCCGTCGGCCCAGCCGACCCGGCATCACCGCTCGACGCCCACGGCGGCGCCAGAGACCGGCGGTGGCGGCACGACCGGGTTCCAGGACCCGATGCTGCTCATCCTCGGCGGCGCCGCCATCGTGGCGGGCGGGGTCAGCATCGGCTACCGCCGCCGGGTCATGCGCGGCCGCTGACCCGCGCGAGCCGGTCCTGGCTCTGGGCGAACATCGGCTCGGCCAGGTCCATAGCGGCGAACGCTTCGGGCCAGTCGGCCGGGCCGTAACCCAGGCCAAGGTCGCAGTGGTGCAGCTCGACCTCGGGGATGACCCTGGCGGTGCTCAGCAGCCGCTGCGTCGCGTCGTCGATCTTGTCCCTCAGCCGCGCTGCTCGCTATCCACCCGCTCACTGTAGGCAGCGGCGCCGGGCGGTCGGCGGCGGACGGGTCATCCTTCGCAGACAACCTCGACCTTGATCCGGTCCGGATCCTCGAAGTAGACGGCGTAGTAGCCAGGAGCGTATTCGGGGTAGGCCCTGGCGCCGCCATAGAGCGCTTCAATCTGGCGCGGCTTCAGGAACTCTTTGACGAAGGCATCGACCAGCTCGGCGGAGTCCACCCCGAAGGCAATGTGACCCAGTCCGGTGCGCTTCCGGTGAAAGCCAGGGTCCTGATAACCGGGCTTCGTGACCTGGACGCAGAGCGAGGTATGCCCGTCGGTGGCATCAAAGTGATTGCCGTCGGGCTGGATCTCGAAATCGAGAAACGTCAGCAGGTCTTTCCAGAAGACGAACGGCTCATCTTCGGAAGACAGGTTGATTCCGATGTGCCCGACCGTCGATTTCACGGCGTCACGCTACCATGACGCGTGACCGTGTCTACTGGCACACGCAGGCCGCCAACCACACCGCCCGGCGGCTCTACGACCAGGTCGCGGAGAATCGAGGATTCATCCAGTACGTGATCCCGCTGCAGGCCAAGGCCTAGGTAGCCGGCCCGGTGCCCGCGGTCCAGGCGAAGCCGTCGGGGTCGGTGAAGGAGCCGGCGTCGGTGTCGATGATCAGCCGGTGCGACCCGGAGCCCTCGGGCGGCACGCCCGCGTCCTTGGCCAGGGCCTTGTGCCCGTAGAGCGCGAACTTGACCGAGTCCGACGGGGCGTCGAACTCGACGTACTTGCGGCCGAAGGCCTTGGCCACGGACAGGCCGTGACCGACGTAGAACTTCTTGCTGACGGCCACGTCCGCGACGCCGAGCAGGAGCACCATCTGGTCGAACTCGCGGGTTACCGGGCCGGTGTCCTTCTTGTTCGAGGTGGCGACCTTCCAGATGGTCCCGTCCGGGGCCTGGACGACGCCGCCGAAGCCCCAGAACGACTTGGCCACCGGCTTGAGCGTGGTCGCGCCGGCCTCGAGGGCGGCGTTGATGAGCGCGGTGACGTTGCCGGGCTGCGGGGCGGTGAGCGACAGCGTGAACGCCCGGAAGCCGGAGGTCGGGTCGTCGCAGGCGCGCAGGTGCAGCTTCGGGCCGAGGCTGAAGACGTCGGCGTAGAAGCGCTCGGCGGCGGTCAGGTCGGGAACCTCGAGGGTCACAGATTCGATGGAAGTCATGGTCATGACGCTAGTCGCGGGCCCCCGACCTGCGCTTCTCCAATCCTGCCCGGTGCGTGACCAAGGTGGCCATGGCAGTGAAGTCGAACGTCACCGACAGCGGCCGGCGGCGAGCTGGCTGATCGGCTCGGCTCGGCCCGGCCCAGCCCGCAGCGGCTGTTCTCCGACGGCGACGAGACCGATGGCTACCCGGAGCTGACCAGCACGCAGAAAGGATGCCCGGCGGGGTCCGCGAGCACATACAGCGGCTCGCCGCCGTCGTCCGTGCGGTCGTAGAGCAGCGTGGCCCCGAGTTCCTCAGCGCGCTGCCGCTGGCGGTGCAGCTCCTCGATGGTGGGCACGCGGAAGTCGTGGTGCATCTGCTTAGGCACGTCGTGTGCGGGCCAGGTCGGCCGGGCCAGTTCCGGAACCTGCTGGAAGGCGAGCACCCGGTGCCCGTCCTGGCCGAGCAGGACCAGCCAGTCCGCGTCATCGTCGCTGCTGTCGGCGGGGATCTCGTCGCCGGGCCGGTACCGCAGCCCCAGGAACTGCCGGTAGAACTCCGCCAGGCCGCGGCAGTCGGTGGAGTCGAGAGCGGTGTGCATGAGAACGGGGTACATCGAGAGCCTCCTGCTGCGTCCGAGCACCGTCATCTAAGCACCGGCTGCCGTCAGTCCCGGGCGCCAAGCGCCTGACGCCTAATGCCAGGCGCTGCCGTTCCAGCGCTCGTACAGCGTCAGGAGGTGCTCCTTTGTGTAGCCGACGGCCCAGGCATGGCCGTCCGGGCCGGGTCCGATGCCCTGCATGAAGCCGCCCCCGTCCGACGGGTCCGGCGTGGGCACGTGGGTCCACCGCTTGCCGTTCCAGTGCTCGATGAAGATCGCGCCGGGGTCGGTGTTGCCGACGGCCCAGACGTTGTCAGGCGAGGTGGTGGCCACCCCG
>Ga0134128_10009773_pt1 | contig 11508 bp, 6 predicted proteins | sample KB31754_FD_96462 | JGI IMG/M metagenome (GOLD analysis project Ga0134128, IMG submission 96462) | Terrestrial soil microbial communities with excess Nitrogen fertilizer from Kellogg Biological Station, Michigan, USA - KB3-175-4 | ecosystem: Environmental > Terrestrial > Soil > Unclassified ...
ACTATCCGGATGCCGCGGACGAACGGCGAATCTACTCGGAGACGACGACCGGATCGACCGCTGCGATCGCGCGCGTCGCGACCGGCGCCGACCTCGAGGGTGCGCGGCAGCTCGTGCGCGATCTCCCGGCCGCCACGAACGTCGTCGACGCCGCGCTCGCGCTCGTCCGCGCGACGCGGCCGACCGAGCCGGGCGCGCCGCAGGCGGTCCGCGAGTGGATCAAGTGGGGCGCCGGTCCGCGCGCCGGTCAGGCGCTCTTGCTCGGCGCCAAGGCGATGGCCGTCGCCGCGGGACGGCCGGCGCCGTCGATCGATGACCTCCGGTCGATCGCCAAGCCGGCGCTGCGGCATCGGATCCTCCTGAACTTCCAGGCCGAGGCCGACGGCGTCACGACCGACGACGTCATCGACCGGCTCCTCGAGCACGTCCGCGGCTGACCGTGTCCGTCCTGCAGCCGGCGGTCGTCGCCTCGATTGCGGACCTCGAGCTGGCGGCGCGGCTCGTGGTCGAGGGCACGCGCGCCGGTCCGCACCGCAGTCCGTTCCGCGGGTTCAGCACGGAGTTTCAGCAGCACCGCGCGTATCGCGCGGGCGACGACCTGCGGCACCTCGACTGGAAACTGCTGGGCCGCACGGATCGCCTGTACACCCGGCAGTTCCGCGACACGACGAACATGTCGGTGATGCTCGTGGTCGACACGAGCGCGTCGATGGGCTTCGCCGGCCCGGACGGCGTCACGAAGCTCCGCTACGCGTCGGTCCTCGCGGCAGCGCTCGCGTATCTCGCGATCACGGAAGGCGACGCCGCCGGCCTGCTGGTCCCGAAAATGACTTCCGAAGTCAATTATTTCCCCGCGCGCGGCGGGCGGGCGCACCTCCGATCGCTCGTCGCGCGGCTGGATCGGCTGGAGCCGGCCGGCGCCTGGCAGCCGGCGCGGGTGATCGCGCGCGCCGCCGAGCTCCTGAAGCGGCGCGGCCTCATCGTGGTCCTCTCGGATTTCTATGACGACGAGGACGAGACCGTCACCGCGCTGAAGCGCGCCGCCCGGCGCGGGCACGACGTCGTGCTGCTGCAGATCATGACGAGGCAGGAGATCGCCTTCGACTATCGCGGCGACATCGAATTCGAGGACCTCGAGTCCGGCGCCCGGCGCGTCGTCCCCGCGGAGTCGATGGCCGGCGGCTACCGCGCGGCCGTCGGCGATTTCCTCACGCGCTGGCGCACGCGCGCCGAGCAGCACGGCATGGACTACGCGCTCGTGCCGACCGACACGCCGCCCTCGCGCGCGCTGCGGTCGTACATCGTCAAGCGCGACCACCGCCCGCGGGCCCTGCCGCGATGACCTGGGCCTCTCCGTGGGCGTGGTGGGGACTGGCGGCGCTCGCCGTGCCGATCGCGGTCCATCTGCTGACACGCGCCCAGCCGACGCCCCTGCCCTTCCCGACGCTGCGATTCCTCAGGCAAGCGACGTCGACCGCGGTGCGGCGCCGCGCGATCAAAGAGCGAGCCCTGCTGGCCGTCCGCCTCGGCATCCTCGCCGCCGTCGTCGCGGCGCTGGCACAGCCGACGACGAACCGCATCGGCGCCGGCGCGACTGCCCCGGTCGTCCGGGCGGTCGTCCTCGACACGAGCGCGGGCGCGCCGGTCGAGAACGATCGCATCGCCCGCCTGACGCCGGCGGCGGCCGAGAGCGTGACGATCGCGACGCCGCGCCTGGCGCCCGGCATCGTCCGCGCGGCGAACTGGCTCGCCGAGCGCGGCGGCCGCGCCGAACTGGTCGTCGTCTCGGCCTTTCGGCGCGGCGACCTCGAAGCCTCGGACCTCGCGCCGGCCGATCGTGCGGGCATCAGGCTCCTGAAGATCGATACGCCGCCCGTCGCCGGGACGACGGCGCCTCCGCAACTCGCCGCCGGCCGGCTATGGACGCCGTTCGTGACGGCGGACGCTGAACGTACGCTCGTGACCTGGACGTCGTCTGCGCCGGGATCGGCAGCCGTGCCGTTCGTTCGCGTGCTGGCCGCGACCGGCGCGCAGGATGACGCGTCAGCCGCCGTAAAGGCCGCGTCGGTGGTTGGCGTGCCTGCGGCGGGAGCGCATCCAATCGCGATCGTCCTTCCCGAAGCGCCCGACCGGGCCGCCGCGATGGCCAGCGCGAACGCGATCGACGAGCCGTGGATGTTCGATGTCGTGAACGCACTTCGGCAAGACTCGGCACTGAACGGCGCAGTCGGCCGGCTGGCCACGGTCACCACGCCCGAGGCGAAACCGCCGGTTTCAACGCGACTCGGCACACCAGTCGTCCGCGACGCGACTGGATCGTCCCTCGTCGACGCCGCGAGCGGCCCCGCGGCGTCCGGCCGCGAGTTGCGCCTGTTCGTCGGCACACGAGACCCACTCGTGATCTCCGCGCTCGTCGCCGGCGCCGCGCGCGCCGAGCGCGACCCGACGGCCTTGAGACGCCTCGAGCCGATCACGTTGACGGCGGACGAACTGCGGCGATGGGAACGGCCCATTCCGTCAGCGGGAGCCCCGGCGACGGCGCCCGAAAGCGGCGCGTGGCAGGGCCGGTGGTTGTGGCTCGCGGCGCTCGTACTGCTCGGGATCGAAACGTGGATGCGGCGACCGGCCCCGGCGTCCGCGTCAGTGGAGGTCACGCATGCGCGCGTCGCCTGAAGCCGCGGCCGTCCGGAGCGCGCTCGCGCGCCTGTGGCGCGCGCGTCTCCTCCGCGCCGGCTTCGACGGCGCGGCGGTGGGATGCGCGATCGGTGCCGCCGGCGCGGTCGCGGCATGGATCACGGGCCGCGCCCTCACCGTCGAGGTCCTCGCCAGCGTGGTGGCAGTCGCGACCGCGGTGTCGATGGCCCTGGCGATGTCGCAGCGACGCAGTCTCGCGCGCGACGTCGAACGTCGCGCGCCGGGGTGCGACAACCTCGTCCTGACCGCCGACGAATTGCTGGCCAGTGCGGCGCCAGTGCGAGACGACATCGGCGCGCTCGTCTGCAGCCATGCCGTGGAACGGCTGCGCCGGTTGGAGCCGGCGGCGGTCTTTTCGCTGGTGCGCGCGGGCGGCCGCGGGCTCGCGGCAGCGGCGATCGGACTGGCCATCGTGGCCGCGACGCACGCCCGCCCGCTGCATCGTCTCGGTCCTTCGGGCAATCGAGGCGACACGCGGTCGATCCAGCGGGTGATCATCACCGTCCAGGCCCCGTCCTACACGGGCCTGCCGGACCAGACGCTCACCGATCCGGATCGCGTCGAGGCGATCGTGGGAAGCCGTCTTCATCTCATCGCGGAGTCGGCGGCGCCGGCGATGACGCTCGAGACGATCGACGGGACGCAGCGTCTCGATCGCGTCTCGGGCCAATTCGCATCCGACCTCGCGATCGCGCGCGACGGCTTCCTGCTGCTCGAACCCATCGACGGCGTGGCGGCCGGCGTCCGCAGGCAGATCGGCCTTGTCGCCGACGCCGATCATCCGCCGCTCGTCACGATCACCAAACCTGGCCGAGACCTCTTCGTGCCGACGACGGCGCCCCGGCTCGCCGTGGAGATCAACGCCGAAGACGACCTCGGCCTCGCGTCGCTGCGCCTCGCCTACACGAAGGTCACCGGCGGCGGGGAGAACTTCTCGTTCGGGCAGGGCGAGGTATCGATCGCCGTCGCCAGGCACGACGACCGGCACTGGCACGCGGCGGCCGACTGGAGTCTCGCCCCGCTGGCGCTCGCGCCGGGTGACATGGTCGTGTACCGCGCCATCGCCGCCGACCGGCGCCCGGGCGGCGCACCGGTGGAGTCCGACGCGTTCATCGTGCAGATCCTCTCGCCGAATCAGGCGGACGTCGGCGGCTTCTCGGTCGACGAAGACCCGAACAAGTACGCGCTCAGCCAGCGCATGGTCGTGCTGAAGACCGAGAAGCTCCTCGCGAGGAAGCCCGCAATGGCGGCCGCCGACTACGCGGACGAGGCGATGAACATCGCCGCCGAGGAGCGGCAGGTGCGCGCGATGTTCATCTTCATGCTGGGCGGTGAATTCGAGGACGCCGCGATCGGCGACGCGCTGAACGAGGTCACCGAGGCCGAAAGCGAAGGCGACATCGCGGCCGGCCGCCTGCGCAATCAGGCGCGCGTCGATCTGGCGACCGCGACGCGACTCATGAGCCGGGCGTCGACGTCGCTCAGCCTGCCCGACGTGCCGGCCGCGCTCACGGCCGAAAAGGCCGCGCTCGACGCGATTCAGCGCGCGTTCAGCAAGGACCGCTACCTGCTGCGCGCGCTGTCGACGCAGGAACGGCTCGACCTCTCGCGGCGTCTGGGCGGCACGCTCACGGATCTGGCTCGAGCGCCCAGGCCCGCGGCCGCGCCCGAGCCGCCGGCCGTCGCAACGGCGCTGCGGAAGCTGCTCGGCCGCCTGACGGCAGCCGCCGCCGACCCGCGGCTCGATACCCGGTCGGCCGCGCTCGTCGCGATCGCCGACGACTGCCGGCGCGCGGATCCGTCGTCGGCGCCCTTGCAGAACGTCGCCGCGGCGCTCGACGAGGCCGCGCGGGAATCCTCAACGGCCGGCGGCCCCCACGCGGCGCTCGACCGGGCGACGGCGGCGCTCGCCGCGATCGTGCGCGCGTCGAGCCCTGACTCGCCCGTCGCGGGCCCGCCCGACCTCCACCGGCTCAACGGCGCGCTCGCCGACGGCGCGCGTCGCGGAGGCTCGCGATGACGCTCGCGCGCTGGTGCCGCGCGGCCGCCATCGTCATTGCCGTGGCCGCTGTCGTCGATCCGTCGTTGACCCTCGCGCGATCCGCGCGGCCGACGGTCGCGCTCATCGACACGGGCGCGGCCGCATCCGTTGTCGATCGGATCGCCCGCTCGTTGATGGCAGAGGCCGTCGTCGTGCGCGGCGAGACGCCGGATGCGTCGGCGATGGTCGTCGTCGGCCACCGGCTGCCTGCGTTTGCGTCCGACGTGACGACACCAACGTTCGTCATCAGGCCTGACGGACCCGCGGTCGAGATCGATCGGCTCTCGGGTCCTTCGCATTCGCCCATCGACGCCCGCGCGCCGTTCGTCGCGAGCGTGCACGTGACGGGCGCCCGGGCACAGACGCTGTCGGTCGGCCTTTCGGCCGACGGGATCCTGCTCGATCGCGTCGATCGCGCCATCGCCGGCGACGACGCGCGCGTCGACGTGCCGGTGACGTTCGTGCCGTCGACGGTCGGCCCGGCGCGGATTCGAGTGACGGCGACGCTCAGCGGATCGATCGCGACGGCGAGCGCGGACACGATCACGCGCGTCGAGCGATCCCCCTGGGCGGTCTTTGCCTTCGACCCGCGTCCGGCCTGGATGTCGACGTTCGTTCGCCGCGCGCTCGAGGGCGACAACCGGTTTGCCGTCACGGGCCGCACGGTCACGTCGCGATCGGTCGCCACCAGCACACCGGGTGCGCCGCATGATCTCGGAAACCCGACGTCGCTCGATCGGTTCGACGCGATCGTCGTCGGCGCGCCGGACGCGTTGACGGCCGGCGACGTCGCCAGCCTCGAGGCGTATCTCTCCCGCCGGGACGGCGCTGTGATCCTCTTGTGGGACGTCCGGCCCACCGGTCCGGCAGTGGGCCTGACGGGCGTCGAGCGATGGCAGTTCGACACGCGCGCGGCTGACCGTGGCATCGCCGCGGCCGCCGGGACGCTGCGCGCGAGCGATCTGGCGTGGCCGGCGCGGCTCCCGATCGGCGCCGACGTCGTCGGGCTGGCAGATGCGACCTCGGTCGCCGCCGCCGACTCGACGCACCCGGCGGCGGCGATCTGGCGTGCCGATCACGGCGCCGGACGCGTGGTGGTGAGCGGCGCGCTCGACGCCTGGCGCTATCGCGACGCGCCGCAGTCCGCGTTCGACGCCGTCTGGCGGCAGATCGTCGCCGATGCCGCCGAGGCCTCACCGGCGCCGCTGGCGATCCGCGTGACGCCGGCCGTCGCGCGGCCGGGCGAGACGCTCACGATTCACGCGATCGTTCGCGACGCCGAGCTGGCCGCAGCCGGCCCGGCGGCCGCGGGCACTGCCGCGTCGATTCAGAGCGCGATGGCGCTGAAGCTGATCGACGCGGCCTCGGGTCTCGCGACCACGCTGCGCGCCTGGCCCGACGGCGCGCCCGGTCGCTTCGCGGCGACGACGAGCGCTCCGGCGCCGCCGGGCCGCTATGTCATCGACGCGAGGTCCGGGTCGATGAGCGCGACAGCGGATCTCGTCGTCGATCCCGCCGCCGGCCGTGCGAGCGCGGGCGAGAGCGACGCGCTGGCGGCCTGGGCTGCCTCCCGCGGCGGCCGCGTCGTCTCCGAATCAGCGACGGCGGATGTGGCCGCGGCGATTCGACGCCTCGCGCCCTCCGCGGCGGCGCCGGCGCCGACGCATCCGATGCGATCGCCGTGGTGGATCGCGCCGATGACACTCCTCCTGGGTATCGAGTGGTTGACGCGGCGCCGCAAGGGGCTGAAGTAGGCCGACAACACCCGGCGTCGCCCGAAATCACTTGACTGAGTTTTACCGCGCCCATACGCTGCGCGGCATGTATTCCCGCGACGAAGCCAAGGGTCTCACCGACAAAGTTCTGAACATGGCGAAAGCCGACGCGGTCGAGGTCAGCCTCACCGGCGGCGAGCGATCCGGCACGCGCTGGGCCAACTCCAGCATCACGACCAACCTGGTGCAGTACGACCGCCAGATCACGGTCACGGTGCGCAACGGACAGAAGCAGGGATCGGCCTCGACGCGCGACTTCACGGACGCCGGTCTCAAAGCGATGGTCGACGAGGCGACGGGCGAAGCGCAGCAGGCCAGCGACAGCGCGAACCTGCCCGAGTGGCTGGGCCCGCAGGAATACATTCCCGTCGATGCCGCGTTGCCCGACATGGTCAACTTCGGGCCCGGCGAGCGCGCGAAGATGGTGAAGACGAGCATCGACCTCGGCGAGAAGATGGGCGTGCTCGGCGCCGGCTACATTCCAAAAACCGATCAGACGACGTGCACGGCCAACTCGAAGGGCCTGTTCGCGTACTACCGCGACGCGCAGGCGGGCTTCGTGCTGACGTGCCGCATGGCCGACGGCAGCGGGTCGGGCTGGGCGGGCATCACGGGCATTCGGGACACGAGCCTCATCGACGCGGAAGGACTGACGAAGATCGCGGCAGGCAAGGCGCTGAAGAGCCGGAAACCGAAGGCTCTCGAGCCCGGCCACTACACGACGATTCTCGAACCGCGCGCGAACGCGCGCTTCCTCTCGCTCATGACCGGCGTGTTCAACGGCGGCGGCTTCGGCAACGGCGTCTTCCCGCCCGGCGCCGGCGGCGATCCCGCGGCGGCGGACCCAGCGGCGCAGGGCGGACGCGGCGGCGCAGGGGGGCGCGGCGGTGGCGGCGGCGGTCGCGGCGGCGGACGCGGAAATCCGATGGCGGGAAAGAATCCCGGCGACAAGGTCTTCAGCGATCTGTTCACGCTGAAGAGCGACATCGGCAATTCGATCCTTCGTCAGACGCCGATCCTTCCCGACTTCCACCCGGCGAAGCCGGTGACCTGGGTCGACAAGGGGGTGCTGCGAGCCATGGGTCCGAACCAGGGCGCGACGCCGAACATGAGCCTGGTCCAGGAAGGCTCGGACCTGACGATCGACGACATGATCGCGAAGACGAAGCGCGGCCTCATCGTCACGTTCTTCTGGTACATCCGGGGCGTCCCGGCCGAGGAGCAGCCGCTCCTCAGCACCGGCATGACGCGCGACGGCCTGTTCCTCATCGAGAACGGCGAGATCGTCGGTCCGGTGCAGAACTTTCGATGGAACATGTCGCCGCTCGTCGGCTACAACAACCTCTCGCTCGTCGGGAAGCCCGTGCCGATTCACACGGGCGAGTCCTACGACGGCCCCGGCACGGCGCTCGTGCCGCCGGTCCGCATCGAGGACTTCTACATGACGTCCGTCTCGCCGGCGGTCTAGGGCCGCCAGGAACCAGGAGTCATCGTCATGGCACCTACCCGCCGGGATTTTCTCAAGGGCCTGGGCGCGTCGGCCGTCGTCCTCGCGTCGAGCGACGTCATCGCCGACCTCATCGCGCAATCGCCGCGCGGCCAGGTCATGCAGTCGAAGTTCAAGGGCCTGTCCGATGTCGCGCTTGCGGAAGCGAAGCGCGCGGGCTGCTCGTACGCCGACATCCGGTTTACGCGGTCGATGACGCTGCCGTCGGTGACGGCGAGCGGCGGCAACGCCGGCGCGGGCGGGGCCGGCGGGGGCCGCGGCGGCGGGCGCGGTGGCGGCGGCCGGGGCGGCGGTGGCGGCTTTGGCCGCGGCGGCGGACAGATTGGGCCGCCGAACGCGCCTGACGGCACGCCGAACGCCGCCGGCTTCGGCGTCCGCGTGATTCTCGGCGGCGTGTGGGGATTCGCGAGCAGCCCGATCGTCAGCGAAGACGAGATTCGCCGCATCACGCGTCTGGCGGTTGACGTCGCCAAGGCAAGCGCTGTCGCGAAGAAGATCGACGTCCAGCTCGCGCCGGTGCCCGCGTACCAGGTCAACTGGCGAACCGAGATGAAGGTGGATCCAGCCTCGCTGTCGGAAGCCGACAAGATGCGGAAGCTCCAGGCCGCCGTGGACGCCGCGATGAAGCACAAGGACGTCGTGAGCGCAACGGCCTCCGTCGGGTTCAGCAGCGAGTGGAAATACCTGGCGACGTCCGAGGGCTCCTACATCGAGCAGGAGATCTTCACGACGAGCCCGAACTTCAGCGTCACCGCGAAGCGCGGCGACGTCACGCGGTCGCGCAACCTCGCGATTCCCGGCGGCACCGGCGGCTGGGAGCTGGTCGAGGAAGACCGGATGGTGGCCGGCGTCGACCGGATTGTCGACGAGGCGTTCGAGCTCGCCGCCGCCACGCCGATGTCCGCCGGCGTTCGCGACCTCGTGATGGATCCGTCGCATCTGGCGCTGACGATCCACGAAATCGTCGCCCACGCGACCGAGCTCGATCGCGTGATGGGCTACGAGGCCAACTACGCGGGCACGAGCTTCGTGAAGGTCGGCGACATCGGCAAGCTCAAGTACGGCTCGAAGCTCTTCAACATCACGGGCGACAAGGTGCGGCCGGGCGGCCGCGCGACCGTCGGCTACGACGACGACGGCGTGAAGACGACGAAGTTCCCGATCGTGCGCGACGGCATCCTGGTGGGCCTCTCGACGAATCGCGAGATGGCGCACTACATCGGCGAGAAAGAGAGCCGCGGCTGCACGCAGGCGAGTTCGTGGCGCGACTATCCGTTCCTGCGGATGCCGAACGTGCACCTCGAGCCGGGACCGGCCGGATCGCCGACGCCGGAGCAGATCATCGCCGACACGAAGGACGGCGTGCTCATCGAGGGATCGGGCAGCTACTCGATCGACCAGCAGCGGTACAACGGCCAGTTCGGCGGGGGCGCGTTCTGGGAGATCAAGAACGGCAAGAAGACCCGCGCCGTGACGAACGTGACCTACAACGCGATCACGACCGACTTCTGGGGCAACCTCGACGCGACGTCCGGGATCGAATCCTGGCAGCAGTTCGGCCTCGGCGGCGACGCCAAGGGCCAGCCGACGCAGGGCCAGAGCGTGTCCCACGGCGCGCCGTGGGTCCGGATCAAGAAGATCATGGTCGGAGCGGCGTTTCAGTGAGATTGGCAATCGGGAATCGGCGACCGGGAATCGAAGGGCATCGGGAATCGGCCATCGGCAATCGGGGGAATCGGCAATCGAGAATCGATCGGAATCGACGATCGTGAATCGGTCATCGGCCAGCGTTGCCTTCGATTCAGCGGTTCGCCAGGATTCACCGATTCCACGATTGCCGGTTCCAAATCGATCGCCGATTGCCGATTCCGAATCGATTCCTCGATTCCCGATTCCCCCGATTGCCGATTACCGATTCCCGATGCCTTTCGATTCCCGATTCCCGATCACCGATTGCCAATTGACAGGTTTCTGACCCCATGCCCTCTTCCCGACGCGACTTCCTGAAAGGTCTCGGCGCGACGACCCTCGCGCTCTACTCCACCGATCTCGTCGGCGAGCTGCTCGCGCAGTCGCCGCGCGGCGCGGTACTCCAGTCCAAGTTCAAGGCGCTCGCCGATCTGGTGCTGGCGACCGCGAAGCAGGCCGGCTGCAGCTACGCGGACGTGCGGTTCACGATGAACGTCCCGATTCCCGGCGGCAACGCGTCGTTCAACGCCGCCGGGGCGGCCGCCCAGCCCGGCGGCCTCGGTGGACGCGGTGGCGGCGGCCGCGGCGGTGGGCGCGGGGCTGGCGGCGGACGCGGCGGCGGAGGGCGCGCCGGTCGCGGCGGCGGACTGGGCGCCGGCGGCGGCATCCCTGCCGACGTTGATCGTCAGGCCGCGGGCTTCGGCGTCCGCGTCATCCACAGCGGCGTCTGGGGCTTCGCGAGCAGCCCGATCGTGACCGAGGACGAGATTCGCCGAATCACGCGCATGGCCACCGAGGTCGCGCGCGCGAGCGCTGTCGCCAAGAAGACCGACGTGCAGCTGGCCGGCGTGCCGGCCTATCAGGCGTACTTCGCGACGCCGCTCGAGAAGGACCCGACGAGGATTTCGCAGACCGACAAGCAGGCCTGGGCGCAGGCCATCGTCGACAAGGCCGCGGCGGTCAAGGGCGTCACCAACGTCACCGCGTCGCTCTCGCACAGCTACGAGTGGAAATACTTCGCCTCGTCCGAGGGCTCCTACATCGAACAGGAGATCTACACGACAACGCCGTCGCTCTCGGTGTCGGCGCGCGTCGGCGACGTGACGCGGACGCGCACCTATCCCGGCGTTCCGGGCACGGGCGGCTTCGAGTTCGCCGAGCGCTGCGACCTGCTCGCGTCGGCCGAGCGCGTGGCGAACGAAGCCGTGGAGTTCTGCACCGCGAAGCCGCTCGGCGCCGGCGTGAAGGACCTGATCCTGTCGCCGTCGCACGCGATGCTCACGATCCACGAGATCGTCGCGCACGCGACGGAAGTCGATCGCGTGATGGGCTACGAGGCCAACTACGCCGGCACCAGCTTCGTGAAGCTGGCCGACATCGGCAAGCTCACGTACGGCTCAAAGCTCTTCAACATCACGGCGACCAAGCTCGACACCGGCCTCGCGAGCTGCGGCTACGACGACGACGGCGTGAACGCGCAGTCGTTCCCGATCGTCCGCGAAGGCATCCTCGTGGGCCTGCAGACGAACCGTGAGACGGCGCACTACCTCGGCGAAAAAGAGAGCCGCGGCTGCACCTACGCGCAGTCCTGGCGCGACTACCCGTTCCTCCGGATGCCGAACGTCCACCTCGAACCCGGCGGCGCGGGATCGCCAACCCGCGAGCAGATCATCGCCGACACGAAGGACGGCGTGATGATTGACGGCCGCGGCAGCTACTCGATCGATCAGCAGCGCTACAACGGCCAGTTCGGCGGCAACGCGTTCTGGGAGATCAAGAACGGCAAGGTCACGCGCATGGTG
>Ga0134128_10009774_pt1 | contig 11508 bp, 8 predicted proteins | sample KB31754_FD_96462 | JGI IMG/M metagenome (GOLD analysis project Ga0134128, IMG submission 96462) | Terrestrial soil microbial communities with excess Nitrogen fertilizer from Kellogg Biological Station, Michigan, USA - KB3-175-4 | ecosystem: Environmental > Terrestrial > Soil > Unclassified ...
CAATCCCTCGGCTATTCGACGAGCATCCCCGCGAACGGCGAGCTGCGCTACCACTTCGCCCCGCGCAAGAACGTGCAGGACGAGCGGCTCTTCGGCGGCGTCTACGGCGACGTGCGCGTCGACGCCACGGACGAGACGGGGACGGCGACGAGTGCCACGGTGCGCGTGACGGTCACACGCTGACTCCGCCGCCCGTCTTCCAGACGGACAGCAGGAGGAACGCGCATGCGGCTCGGCGTCGTTGCAGTCGTCGTCTCTCTACTCGTGCCCGCGCTTCACGCCCAAGAGAAGCAACCGCCCAAGCAACCCTTCTTCGAGCCGGCGGAGCACCACCATGCCGGGCGCGCCATGAGGGCACCCGCGCCAGCGCCCTACCGCACCGGGCAATGGACGGCGGTCGGCACGGAGATGCCGATCAACCCGGTCCACGTGGCGCTGATGCACAACGGCAAGGTGCTGGTGATCGCCGGCTCCGGCACCGATCCGGACAACAAGGACTGGCAGGCGCTGGTCTGGAACCCGGTCACGCACGCGATCGAGAAGACGATCACGCTGAAGTACGACATGTTCTGCAACGGCATGATCGTGCTCCCCGACGGCCAGCCGCTCGTCCTCGGCGGCACGCTGCAGTACCCCACCCGCGACACCCCCTGGAAGGGCGAGAAAAAGATCTCGACGTTCAACCCGTCCACGGCCTCGTTCACGCAAAAGGCCTCGATGCGCGCCGGCCGCTGGTACCCGACCGGAACCGTGCTCGCCGACGGCACGGTGCTGACGATCTCCGGCCTCGCCGACGACGGCAACGTCAACGACAGCATCGACATCTATCGCCCGTCGTCGAACAGGTGGACGCACTCCGGCAGGGGCTTCACCGGCATGCCGCTCTATCCGCGCATGACGCTGCTGCCCAACGGCAAGGTGTTCGAGTCGGGCTCGAACCCAAACACGATGACCTACACGCCGTCGACCGGCAAATGGACGGACGTGGCCAGGACGCGCTTCGACCGATATCGCGAGTACGGGACGACGGTGCTCCTCCCGCTGACGCCGTCGCGCAACTTCGCCGCCCGGGTGATGATCCTCGGCGGCGGGCCCGACGACGACACGATGGTCGCCTGCCCTCCCCCTCCGGACCGTCCGGCGCGGAGAGTTCAAGCAACCAACACGACGGAGATCATCGACCTCTCCGCGTCCGCGCCGGCGTGGACCGCCGGGCCGAACATGGTCGCGCCGCGCACCCAGCTCAACGCCACGCTGCTGCCCGGCGGCCGCGTGCTGGTCTCCGGCGGCTCGTCCATCGATGAATGCGATTCCACGGCCGTGAAGGCCGCGGAGCTGTACGACCCGGAGACGAACACGTTCAGCCCGGCGGAGACGATGGAGTTCCAGCGTCTCTATCACTCGAACACGCTGCTGCTCCCCGACGCCACGGTGATGGCGGTCGGCAGCAACCCGGCGAGCGGCGACTACGAGAACCACGTCGAGATCTACTGGCCGCCGTACCTGTTCAAGTCCGACGGCACGCGCGCGCCGCGGCCCTCGATCGCGCCGGCGACGACGAGCGCCATCCGCTATGGCGCGTCCTTCGACATCCGCACGAGCAACGCGAAAGCCATCCGCCGCGTGGACCTGATCCGCGCCGGCGCCGTGACGCATGCCTTCGACATGGACCAGCGCCTGATCGAGCTGACGTTCACGCGCGGCAGCGGCGTGCTGAAGGCAAAGGCGCCGGCGACGGCGAACCTCGCGCCGCCGGGGTGGTACCTCCTCTTCATCATCGACGAGTCCGGCGTGCCGTCGACTGCACATTGGGTGCAGTTGGCCACGTCCAGGCCGGCGAAGAAGCGCTGAGCGGTCAGCTGTTCGCGATCTGCAGGAGCACGAAGATCACCCAGGCCGCGAGGCCCGAACCGAATCCGATCAGGGCCCATTTCTTCGCGTTCTGCGAGGCGAGCATCGCGCCGGCGACGTCGCCGGAGGCGAGCTTCGTGTTCACCTGCGTCGCGTAGACGATGGCGACGATGCCGAAGGGAACGCAGCATCCGAGGGTCACTAGAATCGCGGGGATCAGGAAGCTCGTCACGGCGATGGCGGCCGCTTGCGGCGCCGTCGGCTGCGGCGGCTGCACAGGCCTCGGCTGCTGAGGAGGCGCCGCAGCGGCCGGCCGCGGCGCGGCGGTAGGAGGCTGCGGCCGCGGCGTAGGTGCTTGGCGCGGCATCGCCACTTCCGCGGTCCGGCGCACGAGGCGTTCGATCGAGGCGAGGCAGGCATCGAAGTCGGGGCCCGAGAAGCCGCTCTGCCAGTTGAACAGGTCCGCGGCCTGGATGCGCCGGAACTCGAACGGCGGCGTGACGTTCTCGATCCGCACCGGCACGAGCGCGCGCCGCGACGCCGCCTCGGCCGCTTCGTTCTTCACCCAATCGGAGGCGAGCGAGTTGCGCGACCACAGCACGATCACGCAGCGCGCCGCGCCGAGCTCGCGCTCGATGACCTCGGAGAAGGTCTGTCCGGGAGGAATGCGCCGGTCCCACCACACCGTCCAGCCGCGGTTGTACAGCGCGCGCGCCAGCGCCTCCGCACACTCCCGGTCCTCCCGGGCGTAACTCAGGAACAGGTCGGCCATGGTCTTGCCGGATTTTCGGGATGATACGCGGTCAGGCCGCGGGGCGAAAAATGATTCCGATCACAATTCGATCGGAATCATTTCGCCAGCGCGCGGACGAAGGCGACGAGCTCTTTGATCTCGTCCTCCTTGAACCGCGCCTTGAACGCCGGCATCGGCCCTTTGCCGTTGCGGATCTGATTGGCCAGCTCCTCGTCCGTCTTCTTCTGCACGGCGGGCGAGCGGAGGTCCTTCGCCTTCGTGGACTTCCCGGCCGGCGTGTTCGCGCTGCCGTCGGCGCCGTGGCACGGCGCGCAGCTCTGCTTGAAATTCGCGGCGCCGTCGGCGAGCGCGATCGCCGGGAGGAAGAGCAGCGCGAGTGCGATTCGCCGCATCACTCCACCCACTTCGCGATGAAGAGGTTCATCTCGTGGCTGTCGGGTTTGGCGCGGCTGCTCGCCCAGACGACGTACTTGCCGTCGGGGCTGAAGACCGGGAATCCGTCGAAGCCGGGCGCGGTCGTGACGCGCTCGAGGTTCTGGCCATCCTTGCCGACGAGCCAGAGGTCGAAGTCGAAGCCCTTCGCGTTCACGTTCGAGGCGAAGAGGATGCGCTTCCCGTCGGGCGTGAAGTAGGGGCAGAAATTCGCGGCGCCGTTCGACGTGATCTGCCGCTGGTTCGTGCCGTCGGCGTTCATCAGAAACAGCTCCATGTGCAGCGGGCGCACGAGGTCCTTCGCCAGCAGCGCCTTGTACTCCGCGAGCGCGTCGCCCGTCGGATGCAGCGCGCGCCAGACGATCTCCGTGCAGTCGGCGTTGTAGAACGCGCCGCCGTCGTAGCCGGGCTTGCTGGTCAGGCGCGTCGTCTTGCCGGTGGCGGCGTCCCACTCGTAGAGATCGAGATCGCCGTCGCGCATCGACGTGAAGATCGCCTTCCCGCCCTTGTGGCACCACGTCATCTCCGCGTCGTAGCCGGGGACGTTGGTGATGCGCTTGGTGTCGCTGCCGTCGGGCTTGGCCTCGTAAATCTCGAACGACGAGTAGACCGGCCAGACGTAGCCCTTCGAGTAGTCGGGCCTCGGCGGGCACTCCGCGGCGCCGCTCTCGGTCGACGCGTAGATGATGCGGTCGCCTTTCGGCCAGACGTAGTAGCCGCACGTCGTGCGCCCCTTGCCGCTGGAGACGAGCTTGTTGTCGCCGTTGCCGAGGTCCATGACGTACTGCTGGTCGCAGCCGGCGCCGGGGACCGTAGCCTGATAGATGATCTTCGTCCCGTCCGGCGAGAAATACGCCTCGGCGTTCTCGCCGCCGAACGTCAGCTGGCGCACGTCCTTGAAGTGCTTCTCGCCGTCGAATGATTTTTCGACCGGCTTGCCGGCTTTGATCTCGAAGACAGGCGCGGGCGCACCGCGTGTCCCCAGCGTTGCGCGGAGCTTGACCGGCTTTTCGTTGCGGATGACGACGACGTCGATCGTCTCGCCGGGCTTGTGGTCCTGCAGCGCGTAGGTCATGTCGTAGAGGTTTTCGATTTTCGTCGCAGCCATCTCGACGATGCGGTCGCCGCCGCGGATGCCGGCCTTGTCGGCGGGACCGCCGGCGCGGACGTCGGCGAGGAGCACGCCGCCTTTGTCCGCATCCATCGCTTTGAAGTCGGGAACAGTGCCGAGGTAGGCGCCGTAGCCGCGGGAGTCGCCTTCCATCGCCGGCGCGGCCGCGGCCGTGCGCGCGTACGCAGGCGTGACGCGGCCGAGGGCGATCTCGTCGGCGACCGCGGCGGTGAGCTCGATGACCTTCGCCGCTCCCGCGTAATTCAGAAACTCCGCCTTGTCCTCGGGCGCGTGATAGCGCTCGTGCGTGCCGGTGAAGAAGTGGATGACCGGCACCTGCTTGGCGTAGAAGCTGGTCTGGTCGGAGGGGCCGTAGCCGTCGCCGCGCTCGGTGAGCTTGAGCTTGAGCGGCTCGGCCTGACCTTCGAGCAGCGCGCGCCACTGCGGCGCGGAGTCCGTGCCGAAGGCGATCAGCTCGTCGTTGCGCAACGCGCCGACCATGTCGAGGTTGATCATTGCCACGACGCGATTCATCGGCAGCGGCATGTGATCGACCATCCACGCCGAGCCGGCCAACCCGACTTCCTCGCCGGAGAAAAGCGCGAAGAGGACGGTGCGCCGCTCCGGCGCGTCCTTCAGCAATTCGCTCATCTGTTGCGCGATCAACAGCACCGACACGGTGCCGGAGCCGTTGTCGTCGGCGCCGTTGTGGATGGCGTGGACGTTCGGCTTCATGGAATGCTCGCCGCCGTAGCCGAGGTGGTCGTAGTGCGCGCCGATGACCACGACGTCGGCGGCGAGCTTGCCGCGGCCCGGCAGGATCGCCGCGACGTTCGACGTCGTCGCGTACGTTGCCTTCACGTTGACGTTGCCGTCGAGCGTGAGCGGCAGCACGCGCGAGCGCGGCTTGAGGTCTTTGTCGACGGCGTCCTGGAACTCCTTCAGATTCACGCCCCATTTTTCGGCGACGCTCGCCTTCACCTGAATGACCGGAATGCCGGCGGGACTCTGCGGGCCGTCGTTCTTGAGCGCGGGGATGCGGTCTTTTCCTTCGTCCTGCTGCGGGCCGGTGGTGAAAACGACGGCGACGGCGCCGCGCTCGCGCGCCTGCAGGACTTTGTAGCGCATGGCCGACCAGCGGCTCGGCTTGCGCCCGTCGAAGACCGACTTGTCGTCCTTCTCCTGCGGCTCGTAGCGGAGCATGAGCGCGACTTTGCCTTTGAGGTCGACCCCGGCGTAGTCGTCGTAGCCGAGCGGCGGCGCCGCGATGCCGTAGCCGACGAAGACGACGGGCGCGTTGAACTTGCCGGAACTGGAGAAGCCGAGCGGCGTCCAGGCGTCGGCGGCAACGTTGCCGAGGCGGTTGCCCTCCCCCATCTCCACGCCGGTCTTGACGTCGAACGGCTGGCGGTACGACTTGCCGAAGGCGGGCTGGAGCTTCAGATCGCGCAGGCGCCCTTCGAGGAACGCGGCGGCGCGATCGATGCCTTTGGTGCCGAGGCCGCGGCCTTCCATGTCGTCGGCGGCAACGATTTTGATGTCGTGCTCGAACTGTTTGGCGAGATCTGCGGGCGCACCGAGAGCCAGGGCGAAGAGGATCTGGACGATCATCCGCCTAGGCTATCATTCGCGCCGCCATGGCTTCACCAATCACCGAGTTCATCAACCACCACTATCGTCATTTCAACGCCGCCACGATGAAGGCCGCGGCCGAGGCGTACGTCCAGCACCTCGCCGCCGGGAACAAGATGCTCCTGACGATGGCGGGGGCGATGTCGACGGCGGAGATCGGCCTGTCGCTCGCGGAGATGATCCGCCGCGACAAAGTGCACGCCATCGTCTGCACCGGCGCGAACCTCGAAGAGGACATCTTCAACCTCGTCGCGCACGACCACTACGAGCGCGTGCCGCACTACCGCGAGCTGAGCGCCGCCGACGAGCAGGCGCTGCTGGAGCGGCACATGAACCGCGTGACGGACACGTGCATCCCCGAGGCGGAGGCGATGCGCCGGATCGAGGCGGCGGTGCTGCGGCACTGGATGGAGAAGGACAAGGCCGGGAAGCGTCTCTTCCCGCACGAGTTCATGTACGAGATCCTGCGCGACGGCTCGATCGCCGGCTCGTATCAGATCGATCCGAAGAATTCGTGGATGATCGCCGCGGCGGAGAAGAACCTGCCGATGTTCGTCCCGGGGTGGGAGGACTCGACGCTCGGCAACATGTATACGGGCCACTGCATCAGCGGCGACGTGAAGAACGTCCACACGGTGCGCACGGGCATCGAGTACATGATCGAGCTCGCGGAGTACTACACGAAGACGTCGGAGTCGGCGTCGATCGGCTTTTTCCAGATCGGCGGCGGCATCGCCGGCGACTTCCCGATCTGCGTCGTGCCGATGCTGCATCAGGACCTCGGACGCACGAACGTGCCGCTGTGGGGCTACTTCTGCCAGATCTCCGACTCGACGACGAGCTACGGCTCGTACTCCGGCGCCGTGCCGAACGAGAAGATCACCTGGGGCAAGCTGGGGATGGAGACGCCGAAGTTCGTGATCGAGTCGGACGCGTCGATCGTGGCGCCGCTGATGTTCGCGTACGTTTTGGGGTGGTAGCGAGCAGCGCGCAGGCCAGAACCTGCTCGCTGCCCGCTGTCTCTACTGAATACTCGCCCTCTGCAGCACCGCCCCGTTCCGCTTCACCGTCACCTCCGTCGCTTTGTCCACCTGCACGACCACGGTCACACCGCCGGGGGAGCTCATCTTGCCGACGACGGTGGCGCCTTCGACGGCGATCTCGTCGGCCTGCGCGCCGACGACGTAGAGCGCCACCTTGCCGCCCGCCCTCGCCGTGCAGGGGATGAACTTCTGCGTGCCCACCGTGAACGGGTAGGCCTCGCTGTCGGTGCGCGGCGCTTTGACCAGCACGGCCTTCGGCGCCTCGTCGATCGGGATCGGCGTCAGCAGCGCGGTCTCGCCGGCCTTCGGCACGACCAGCGACGTGCGCGCGAAGCCGTTGCGCTCGTCGCGGTTGTGCACCAGCGTCTTGATCGTGTAGCGGCCGGGCGGAAGCGAGAGCATGCCGTAGTAGCGGACGCCGCCCGCGCGCAGCCGCTCCTTCAACTTCTTCAGGTCGAACGTCAGCGGCTGGAAGAGCCGGTCGCGAATGCCGCCGTCGTCGCCGAACGCGTAGACGTACACCTCGGCGTACGCGCGGTCGTCCTTCGCCGCCTCGAGCAGCGCGGCCGCGTCGACGTCGACCAACACCGGCACCGAGGCCTTGCCGTCCGCGCCGGGGAACGCCGCGGCGAGCGTCGTGATCTTCAGGCCCGTTTGCGGCACGTCGTTCATGACGATCTCCGAGGTCGACAGCAGGCGCTCGTTGAAGTCGGCGCCGCCGGGGTCGTAGTAGCCGCTGCGGTGCGACACCGTCACGCGCCCCTCGGTTCCCGTCACCTTCACCTGCAGCGGATGAAACGCGCTCGCCTTCGCCGGCGGCGGCGCGTAGAAGCCGAGCACGTAGACCATTTCCTGCGGACGGAGAAAGCGGCGGAAGCTGTCGGCGAGGTCGTTCGAGTTGTGAATCACCATCCCGCCGGTCGGACGGGCGAGGAGAAACAGCCCGTCGTTCGACTGCGCGATCGCGCCGGCCGCTTCGGCCATGCCGCGGACGCCGCGGAGGTCGATGGCGCTGAGCACGACGTCGGAGCCGCGGAAGGCGCGCTCGAGCCGCGCCAGGTTCGTGAGCTGCGTGGCGCTGCCGAAGATGCGGTCGGAGTCGACCTTGGCCAGATTGCCGCGCGTGATCGCGTCGAGGTCGTCCTGTTGCCCGGCCTGATCGCGCATGTCGCGGCCCTGGATGAGACTCGCGTCAAAGCCTTCCGACAGCAGCACGACCTGCTTGCGGCCGCCGACGCTGCGCAGCGTCGTGCCGAGGTCGGCGAGCCACTTGATCTGTTTGTCGACGCGGCTGCGGTCGTACGCGCGGGCTTGATTCTCGGTGACTTCGGCGATGTCTATCCCACCCGGGGATAGAACGCTCGTCCCTCACGAGAAGCAGCGTTGGGCGTTTGGGTCGGCCTGCGAGAGGACGCCGGTCGGCTTCGTCCACGACGGCCCGTTGGCGAGGCCGAGCGGATCGGCGACGACGAAGTGGAGCGGACTGTCGATCGCGGCATTGAGCAGCGCGCGGTCGGTGGTGAACGCGGTGACGAGGCGGAAGCCGTGCTCGACGCTGAGCGTGCCGACGGCGGCGAGGTCGCTCGGATGTACGGCGCCGGCAACGAACTCCTGCGCGGCGCGGCGGGCACGGGCCATGGCGTTCGGCGTGGTGTTGGAGAGGTCGAAGAGAAGGAGGAAGCTGCGCCGCGCCGGCGCGGGGATGGCGGCGGCGGTGGCCGCGGCGGCGGAGAAGTCGATCGCGTCGAATGTCGCCACGGGATGTTTGCCGCGGTCGTCGGAGAGGACGAAGTTCTCCGCCTTGAGGCCGCGCACCGGATTGCCGCTGCTGTCGGCGACGGTCACCGGCACTTCGACGAGCGTCACGTTCACGCGGTCGTTGACCTGCGCGACGGCCGCTGTTGCCATGAGAAAAACGAAAGCCATGCTCTTCATCGCACTCCTCCTTTCGCGGTTCACTGCAACGCCAGGCGCGCCGAGGCAACGCCGTCTTTCTTGTGCACCGAGACTTCGAACGACGACTGCGCGGGCGGCGGGTCGAGCTCGATGACGAGCTGCGTCGCGGCACCGGCGGCGACTTTGCGCAGCACTTTCGATGCTGCGGTCGTCTGCAGGGTCAGGTCGCCGGGCTGGGCGTTGTAGACGATCACGGCGAGCTTGCGCATGCCGCCGGAGCGCGGGCGGGCGGTGGCGGAGGGGACGAAGGCCTCGCCGCTGATGGAGAACGGATACGCCGCGGCGGGGTCGTGCGAGGTGCCCTTGACCATGATCCAGTCGCCGGGGCGCTCGTCGATGAAGAACGACGCCAGCGACATCTCCTCGCGCCGCGGCACGACGACCTCGGTGCGGGCGAAGCCGCGGCGCTCGTCGTCGCCGACGCGCACGAGCGTCTTCACCGCGTAGCGCCCCGGCGGCAGGGCCAGCGTGCCGTAGTACTTCACGCCGCCGTCGCGGAGGCGCGCGCCGACTTTCGCCAGGTCGAAGGTCATGGTCTGGTAGAGCCGGTCGCGCACGAGCCCTTCGTCGTCGAACGCGTAGATGTACATCTCGGCGGCGGGCGTCTTCAGCAGCGCAGCGCCGTCGATCTCGACGATGATCGGCACCTGGGCGCGCTCGCCCGCGCTCGGGAACGCCGCGGAGACCGCGCTGATGCGGACGCCGCTCTGCGGGATGTCGTTGATGATGACGTCGGCGTTGGAGAGCGTTTTCTGGATCGGCGTCTCGCCGCCGCTCTCGTAGTAGCCGCTGCGGTACGACGCGCGCGCGCCGGGGACGCCGGCGAGGCGGATCTCGAGGTTGTGGAACTGCCCGCGGCGCATGGCCGGCGCCTGGAACGCCAGGACGTAGACGACTTCCTGCCGGCGCAGCATCTTCGAGAAGTCGCGGCCGAGGTCGTTCGTGTTGGCGAAGACCTCGCCGCCGGTCGGGCGGGCCAGGAGGAAGAGCGCGTCGTCGGCGCTGTTCGGCGCGCGCACGCCGTGGATGTCGATGGCGTGGAGCACGCTGTCGGAGGCGCGGAAGGTCTTGGCCATCTCGCGCAGCATGCGCATGCTGCCGCTGTTGCCGTAGCGGAGCTCGGGATCGGCCGCGCGCCCCCGCACGTACTCCGGATCGAATCCCTCGGACAGCAGCACGATCTGCTTCCGTCCCGGCACGGCGCGCATCATCGACGCCAGCGCGGAAAGGCCGTTGATCTCTTTCTCGATGCGCATGCCCGCGAAGGCGTCGCGCGGCGGCAACGACGGCGCGTGCGGCTGGCGCGCTTCCTCGTGCACGCTGAACGAGCGCGCCACGACGCGCACTTCGCCCGTCAGCGGCGGATCGGCGGCGGCAAGCTGCAGCGGATCGGCAGACCGGAACGAGGCCGGATCGGCGAGCGCGGCGGCGATGAGGTCGCGGTCGGTGGTGAACGCGGTGAGGAGGCGGAAGCCGCGTTCGGGACTGATCGAGCCGACGGCGATGAGGTCGCGCGGCTTGACAGTGTCGCGCACGAAGCGCCGCGCCGCTTCCTGCGCGCGCGCCAGCGCCGTCGGCGAGGAAAAGCCGAGGTCGAAGAGGAGCATGAACGAGCGCCGCGCGGCGGGGTTCACGGGCGAGAACGCGCTCGTCTCTTCCTGCACGGTGGCGAAGTCGACGGCCTCGATGGCCGTGATGGCGCGGCGGGTGCCGTCGTCGTAGAGCTCGAAGTTCTCGGCGGCGAGGCCGCGCACGGGATTGCCGCTGCCGTCGACGACCGTCACCGGCACTTCGACGACGTTGACGGTGATCTTCTCGCCGACCTGCGCCGCGGCGGCGACGGCCACGAGGAAGACGACGGCGACGACGAGCGGCTTCATCTCATTTCAGCGCGATCTTCTGCGTCTGCGTCGCTCCCTTCGCGTGCACCGTGAGGTCGACCGCCGACAGCGAGGCGTCTGCGATCTCCATCACCAGCGCGGTGGCCGTGCCGCTCGGCGCGGCGCCGAGGAACTTCACCTTCGGGGCCGGATCGACCGTCACCTCGCTCGCCTGCGCGTTCGTCACGAAGACGGCGAGCTTGGCGTGCGGCATGGCGGCAGGGACGAAGCGCTCGCCGCCGAGGCTGAAGGGATCGGCGGCCGCGGCGGCGTGCGAGACGCCGCGCACCAGCACCGCGCTCGGATGCTCGTCGACGAACACCGCCGGCAGCACGGCCGTCTCGCCGGCGCCCGCCACGGTCATGTCGGAGCGGATGAAGCCGCGGCGGTCGGTGTCGGGCACGCGCACGAGCGACTTCACCGCGTACTTGCCGGCCGGCAGCGTCAGCGTGGCGTAGTACTTCAAGCCGCCGTTGCGCAGGCGCTCGCCGACTTTTTTCAGATCGATGCCGATCGACTGGTAGAGCCGGTCGCGCACGATGCCGTCGCTGTCGAACGCGTAGATGTAAAACTCGACGCCGAGCTTCTCGGCGCGCACGTCCTTCAGCAGATCGTTGCCGTCGAGCTCGAGGATGACCGGCACCTGCGCGTTCGCGCCTGCGGTCGGGAACGCGGTGGCGAGGCCGGCGACGCGGATGTCGGTCTGGGCGATGTCGTTGAGGACGATCTCGGCGTTCGACAGCGTCCGCTCCTGCGGCGTGAGCGAGCCACCTTCGTAGTAGCCGGCGCGGGCGAAGACGTTGGCGCGGCCGGGGACGTCGACGAGCTTGACCTTGAGGTCGTGGAACG
>Ga0134128_10009775_pt1 | contig 11507 bp, 8 predicted proteins | sample KB31754_FD_96462 | JGI IMG/M metagenome (GOLD analysis project Ga0134128, IMG submission 96462) | Terrestrial soil microbial communities with excess Nitrogen fertilizer from Kellogg Biological Station, Michigan, USA - KB3-175-4 | ecosystem: Environmental > Terrestrial > Soil > Unclassified ...
CCGGATGACATTGCCCGGACCGTTGCTTTCCTGATTGCAGATGCGCCTTACATCACCGGCCAGATCATTGCCGTAGATGGGGGACGGAGTGTGAATCTGTAGCAAGGTTGCAAAAATCATTGGACGCCAGAATCCCCTAAAGGAAGAATCTGCCCAGTTTCCTCCGCTTGGGGAATAAACTCGGAGGGAAGCAAAAGGCCGCGCCGAGGATGCTGCCATCGCACAAGCGCTTCAGCTCCTATAATCCCGCAGCTATCCATCTGCGGCTGATAGAGAACAAATTCTGCTACCTATATTTAAAGAGATTTCTTCTTGTGTAGAAACTCTATTATCTTGGCCGCTGTAACGGCGGGACTAAAGAGATATCCCTGCATCTCCTCACATTTGAGGCTTCGCAAAAGCTCAGCTTGCTCAACCGTTTCCACCCCCTCGGCAACGACACGCAAATTCAGTGAATGTGCCAGAGATATGATCGCGGAAACGATGCTGAGATTGTCCGGATTGGTATTCATATCGATAATGAAAGCGCGATCAATCTTCAAGACATTGACGGGCAATTTGGCGATATAACTGAGCGAAGAATAACCTGTACCGAAATCGTCTATCGCGACTTCGATACCCATATCCCGGATGAGATTGAGCTTCTCGATATTAGTTTTGATATCATGCATGATTACGCTTTCTGTAATCTCAATTTGTAATGAGACCGCTAGGTCTCCAGCATCGTTTACCACATCCGAAACCATATCGACAAAATCCTTCTGGCGTAGCTGAACAGGCGAAACATTCACCGCAATTTTCGGTGGCTCCACCCCCATGGCTTTCCATTTATTTGCATCCGATATCGCTTTGCTCAGCGCCCACCGGCCCGCTTCAAGGATCATCCCCGTTTCTTCCAGTAAGGGAATAAAGTGCAACGGTGAAAGTACTACAGCGCTTTCCGGATCGTGCCAGCGCATCAGTGCCTCAAGTCCGCTTATTTGTCCACTCTTCAAATCAACTTTGGGTTGGTAGTGCAACACCAATTGTTCCTGCTCCAGCGCCTGACGCAGCTTGATCTCGAGTTTCAGTTTTTCTTTAACCCGTGCATGAAATTCGGGAGCATAAAACAAGTGCTTCTCGGAAGAATGTTTGGCCTTCTTTAGCGCTGTTTCAGCATTTCTCAAGAGCGTATCAGTATCCAGGCCGTCGCTAGGAAAGAACGAAGCTCCCGCCCTGGCGGAAACCCACAGTTCCTGTCCATTAATTAAAAAAGGCTCGTTCTGGACCTCAAACAGAAGCTTCTCTAGCATATGGACAATGTCGATGCTTTCCTCTTCATGTTTTCTGGCGATAGCGAAATAATCGGCAGAAAGATGGGCCAGAATGTCTGCTTCTGAAAGCAGTTGCTTCAGCCGCTTTGCAAGTTGGCGGAGTAGACTGTCGCCCGCTCCATGGCCGAACGATTCATTAATACTGCTGAACCGTTCGATGTCCAGGACAATTACAGAAAGCATCTCGTGATCGGAAGAGACCATCTTGATCCGCTGATTAACACGGTCTAGAAATAACGCCCGGTTCGGGAGCTCGGTCACAGCGTCAAAGAAAGCCAGATAATTGATGCGCTCCTCTTTTTTCAGGTGATCCATTGCAAACGAAATATCGCCTGCCATTTCTATTAGCAAAGCAACTTCCTCCTCGTCGAAAAACCCTGTCTCCGGAGTATAGAGAGTCAGAGTGCCAATGAGTTGCCCATCGAGAACCAGGGGTAAAATTGCCATGGAAAGATAATCGTGAGCAAGCGCTGCACCATGCAAACCCTCTATGCGCTTATCGGCGATGAGATCATTGCAAATGACCGGCTTGAGATGTGTGATTAAATCCTCTACCAGTAGAGCTCCTTCCGGCGCACCCGCCAGAGATAGGTTGAGTTGGAACAGACCATCGTTTCCTTGCCCCATCTTAGCCACTGGTGTAATTATTCTCGTATTTCCCCCCAACATTCCGATCCAAGCGAAAGCGAATCCACCGTGAACAACTGCAATACGGCATGCCTCATTGAAAAGCTCTTGTATTTCACGGACACGCACAATGGCTGTGTTGATACCACTTAATACGCTATATAAGCGGTTGAGCCGGACCACTCTCGCTTCATATTCCTTGCGCTGAGTAATCTCCGCTGTTAGCGCCGCCGTACGCTCTTCCACTAATTTTTCCATATGTTCATGCAATCGGGCACGCTCCAGCGCGACGCTCACCTGGTGTCCAACTCCATAGAATGTGTCCAGTTCATTGTCCCTGAACTGGTCTTGTTCTAAGCCCAGGAGGTTCATAATGCCCTGGTTCTTACTACCGCTCCACAACGGTATGCTGGCATGGCAGCAAGGGTAAGAAGTCTTATCATCCCTTGTGACAAGGCGCTCGCACTTTAAAATTTTAGGAGCATGGCCAAACTCTCCCGCAAGGAAGAGACGGCGACATTCACATAATGCTTCCGTGTCATCAGCAGTCAGTGATCCAGGCACGTGACGGCCGCCCGCTAAACGCAAGCACCCGTTATCCCATAGATAAATCCACCCCGCCTGGACTCCAGGCAACATCATGGCGTACTCAAGCGCTTTTTCGCTAACCTCGCGCTCGGTTGCCGCCTGGTTCAAGCCTTCCGCCATTCGATACAGCCCATTGAGCAAGCGATTCAAGTGGGTCAGCTCAAGTTGTCGCGTATTCAGTTCAGCGTTGAGGCGAACCGCATCCTCATAAACTGAAATCAATAGATCCACGATCTGCTGCCGCTCACTGGTGATGAAATGTTTTTGCCCGCCCAGATAAATCTGCATTCCCATTTGCATCTTTTGACTCTTGCGCAGCTCATGGCTCATCAGCAGGTAGTCAACACGATCAAGAAGATATCGGTCGTCGTATGGCTTGCGGATAAAATTGTCGGCCCCTGATTCCAATCCCTGGATGATATCCTTGACATCCGCCAACGAGGTAAGCAGGATCACTGGAATCTTCTTGAGTTGGGGGTCCCGCTTGATTTCGCTGCATAGCACAAACCCATCCATCTCGGGCATCATCACATCGCTGATAATTAATGTCGGGTTGCGCTGCCGCGCCCTCAAGAGGGCCTGCTTGCCATCGCCTGCAGTGGTAACCTTGTAGCCGTTTTCCTCTAGCAGATACTTCAGTTTTTCCGCTTGGGTGGGACTGTCCTCCGCGACAAGAATCTCGACTTTCCGGGCATCGTGGATTGAAATATCATGCGCCAAGCTTAGTTTCTCCTCGTTCGGCCACCAGATTCATTAGCGCTGCGGCAATCTTTTCCAGAGGCAAGACCATGGTCACCGCACTTAGTCTGATCGCCTCGCCCGCCATACCGTGGACGACCGAACTTTCCTTGTCTTGTGCGAAAGTAATCGCGCCTTTCTCCTTCAGAAGGCGTAACTCGTCGGCTCCATCACGACCCATCCCCGTCAATAGACCAGCAACGGCATCATGACCGTAGACTCTGCCAACCGACCTAAAAAGACATGAAATTGAGGGTCTTGATCCATACTCTGGCTCGTCCTTGGTCAAAACGATCTCCCCTTGATTCCCTACCTTCATCTGGTATTCATCTGGTGCTATATAAACATGCCCTGGCAGGGGCAACTCACCCTGCCTTGCAATATGAACGGGGAGATTGGAGGAGTTCTTTAGCCATTGGACAAATCCTTCCATGAATCCCGGAGTCATATGCTGGACGATTAGAATAGGCACAGGAAAATACTTTGGGAGTAACGAGAGAATCGCTTCGAGCGCAGGGGGGCCACCCGTTGAAGCACCCATAACGACAATTCTTGTTTGCACCACTCGATTAAGCAGGGTGGTGCTTACCGGAAGTGGGACCGGAGAGACTCCTCGCATACGTGCCCAGCGGCGCACTACCTTTACTTCTGACATCAGTTTTACGACCTCTATCATCTTCCGAGCTGTCGCCTCGTGATCCGCATGGCCGATGCCTGCCGGCCGTCGGAGCACTGCCAATGCCCCTGCATCGATCGCATCAAATGTTGTCCCAACCTCTGCTGGATCGGTACTGCCACTCACGATGACAATGGGAGTCGGCTGTGTCTCCATGATCAGCCGTGTCGCCTCCACCCCATTCAGCTTCGGCATGTGAATATCCATGGTGATTACGTCAGGCCGATGGCTGCGCAAGGCATCGATTGCTTCTTCTCCATCACCAGCGGTCGCAATAACAGCGATGTCAGGATCGGAACCGAGTATGTAAATGAGGAACTCTCGCACTACCGGTGAATCTTCCACTACCAGGACGTTTATCATGGGAAGGAACCCATCTGTTCACCTGATAAGACGCCGGATGGTCTCTAGCAAATTGCTTTGGTCAAAACGGCTCTTCACGATATATGCATTCGCACCCACGTCGATGCCTCGTTCACGGTGATCGCGTGAATCCAATGCCGTTACCAATACCACAGGCAGCCTCGACAACTGCTTGTCAGTACGTATCTTGGCTGTCAGGGCAAAGCCGTCCATTCGCGGCATTTCAACATCAGAGACTACTAAGCTGAAGGCGCCTGTTTTAAGAGCGGTATAGCCCTCCACTCCATCTACAGCTGTAGTCACACGATAACCTGCAGATTCGAGGATATGTTTGAGCAGTGTCCGAGCCGTGATGGAATCCTCCACTACTAAAATAGATTGTTCATTGGATGCTTCATGCTTCTCAGCCGATGAATGGTGAGTAGAGATGAACGTGGTCGTGGGTGCTTTCGCCGCCGATTTCAACAGATCAGCCACATTAAGCACGGGTACCAGGCGACCAGTCCCAAGCATGCATACACCTGCGATATTTCTTACCCGCTTCAATGGCCGGAGGAGTGCTTTTATTACTACCTCTTGCTCCCCGAGAACCTCTTCCACGAGAAATGCAACACGACCAAGACCTGAACTGAGAACGATCCCTCGCAAATAGTGCGCGGGTTCCATTTCTGCCGAATTGCGAGCCAGTTCCAGTATGTGACTCAACCTGACCAGAGAAACAGGTTGTTCATCTACCAGAATGGTTTCTCGATTTTTCACCGTCCGAATTTCGTTTTTGGCGATACGGACTACTCGCTCAACGCTGGTTGAAGGAATAACAAAAGACTGTCCTCCAGCGTAAACCAGAACTCCCCGGGTATTTGCCAGCGTTAACGGCAATAAGATACGGAAAGTAGTTCCGGCATCAGTACTTGATTTGACCTTGATGCTGCCACCCAGACCTTCAACCTTTTCACGTACAATCGCGAGTCCCAGCCCGCGTCCAGAGATATCGGTGATGAGGGGACTGGTGGTCACACCAGATTTAAATACGAGCGTAAGCAATTCAGACTCACCCAGTTGCTCCATCTCCTCCTCAGACATTACGCCAAGCTTATGAGCGGCAGCTTTCAATTTAGCTGCATTGATTCCCGCTCCATCATCGGCCACAAGTATCTCAGCCTTACCGCTATCGCTTTGCGAGCATGCGAAGGTGATTTTTCCCGACGCAGGCTTACCTTTAGCCAATCGGGCTGCAGGCTGTTCAATACCGTGGTCGATGCAATTACGCACTAGATGGATCAGAGGATCTCTCATCTCTTCCAGGATATGCCGATCAATTTCCATCTCGCCGCCACGAACCACCAACTCCAGGCTCTTGCCTTGTTCGCGGGCCAGCTCGCGGGAGAATCGTGGCAGAATATCCAACAACGTCGAGAAAGGCAGTAATTGCATTTCTTTGACATCCTGAATCAGGCAGTCGGTCATGCCAGCAAGTGCGCGTTGGTCTTGTTCGATAGTCCGCTGCAATCTCGCCAGCCGCTCCTCAAGCGCTTTCATTTGAAGCGGCTCCCCATCCAGGTATTTGAGCAGCTTCGGGAGCCCATGTTGTCCTCGGAAGGGGCTATCCTTGAGGCTGGATGTCAACTCGCGATCAATAATGCGGACTGCCGACTGGATTTGCAGGCGCTGCTTCTTCCATGTGGCAAGTGTCGTGGTGATTTCGCCTAGCTCCTTAGCCCGTTGTCGCGCTGTCAGGCACGGCAGCAACAATTCCTCAACCTGACGCAGAACCTTTTCGAGTTTTACGGTAGGCACTCTGATTGTTGCAGATGCATGGCTCGGAGCAGAGGTCCGCAAATATGCACTTACGTCGGCACGGGTTGCGGATGATTCATCAGGGGGAAGCAAAGATGAAGATGATGCAGCCTGCGATAACGAGGAGCCCGTACGCCCTTCTTTTATGGGACTTTTCAGCGTTTCATCGAGCTGTCGGGTTATTGTAGCCAACAACGGCTTTTGCCGCTCAGCCATACTGCCATCTCCTGAAACGAGGGTCCCTAGGGCATCGACCGTCCTAAGCAGGCGATCGATGAGCAATGACGATATGGCAAGACTTTTATCTTTCAGGGCAGAGAATACATTTTCCAGAGAACGGCAGGCCTCCTCGACTTGGGCAAGGTTGACTGCTCGTGCTGCACCTTTGAGACTGTGTGCGCACCGCAACATGTTCTCAATGATATCGAACGTCGGGGTATCTACAGGTTTTCCCTCCAGCGCGAGTAATCCCGATGATATATCCTTCAGGTGGACCTCTGCCTCAATGCGGAACATCGCAAGGAGCCTTTCCAAAAGTACATCCCTTTTATCAGGCATGGATTTTTTCCGCTTCCTCTACGAAATGGTCTTTCTTGCTGCCTACGAGGACACTCAATTTATTCCCCATCTCATACAAACCTTGTGCCGCTGATTCTGCCTGCCTGGTACCTGCCACGTTCTGTTCGCTCGCTTGCTGGATATTAGTCATGGCCATTACCACCTGGTCCATGCCGACCATTTGTTGCTTGCTTGATGCCGCAATCTGAGTAGCTGCCTGGGCCGCTTCGCTGATGCTGGCGGAGAGCAAGCGGATCGCTTGATCAGTCTCAGTAGATTGTTTGACGCCCGCCTCTACCGCTTTGCTGCCTTGCTCCGTCGCGAGTACCGCAGCACCGGTCGCCTTCTGAATGTCGCCCAGAATATTGCGTACTTGCGCGGTCGCTTGTCTGGATTGTTCAGCCAGGCTTCTTATCTCCCGGGCAACCACACCAAAACTCGCACCTTGCTCCCCGGCTCGGGCTGCCTCAATGGCAGCATTTACCGCCAATAAATTCGATTGCTCAGCCAGCTCGTTAACCGTAGCGATAATCTCGCCAATGGCGTGGCTCTGTTCCGAGAGTTGCACGATAGTCTCGGCTATGGATTCCATCTGTTCCTGGATGCGATTCATCCCGCTAATAACCTCCTCCACCGATTTACATCCAGCCTCGGAGATATTGGAAGCTTTTTGTGCACTATCTGATACATATTTAGCTTTCTGGCTCGCAGCTAATGCGGTTTGCTTGACCTCTTCCACGGTAGCGGTTGTCTCGCTTACTGCGGCTGCGGTCTCGGCTGCGCCAGCGGCAACCTGGGAAGTGGTGGCAAGAATCTTTGCTGAAGACGACGCAAGTTGGGCGATGTTCTCCCGGAGCTGTCCGGTAATCATGCGGCTCAGGCGAATGCCGATTGTTAGTCCGACTAAAACAGTAAATAAAGAAACAGCCACCAATGCAGTGGTATAAGACCTCACTTTCTCCATGGCTTCAGTTTTTCTACTTTCCAGAATCGCAGATTGTTTCTCATAGAAACGCTTGGCTTTATCTATAAATGCATGGCTGAGCGGACGGAACGTATTAATCACGAAGGCGAGCGCTTCCTCGGGTTTTTGCTCAAACGAGAGTCGGACGGCTTGTTGCTGGGCCTCGTCCAATTGTTGGTGCAGGGATTCGAGCTCGTTGAGTAGGCTATCCCCCTTGTTTCCACTCATTAGCTGTCGAATTTTTTCGAGGATTTGCTTGAACTGGCGATCATTGTCTTGCAGGAGCACCTGGTTGGTCTTCTGCAGCTCCGAATAAAGCAAAATACCCCGAACATAGGTTTGTTGCGCAAGTCCAGCAATCCGCAATTCATTCGCGCTCTCCATCAGTCGCTCGTCTACACGAAGGAAATGATCATAGGTAGCCTGTGTCTGGCCAAGCGCATAGAATGCGACCGCGGTGGAGAGTGCAAGAAGCGCCAGTATGATGGAATACCCTCCAATTATCTTTTCACTGATGGTCATGCTGTCCTTTCAAAACTTCGTTTCGTCATTTAAATTCAGTGTTTTCACCCATTTCGATACTTCTCTACTCGGCTACTTGCTCATCTACAACGATGCTTTCATCCATGAGAAGATTTTCCGCATCAAGAACCACTAGTCGCTCAGAGGTTATTCCCTTGAAGTATTTCTTACGAATGCCCATAGGAGTGGGTAAAGATGACTGAATGTCGATTGCCAAGATAGACCGGGCGCCCAGGACTTCGTCCACCAGAATGCCGAACGTCATTTTTCCCGACTGCAGTACGATAACTTTGTTGCGTCCACGCAACTCCTTCTCCGGCACTTCGAAAAACTTCTTCAGGTCAATGACCGGCAGGATCTCCCCACGCAGGGTAACAATGCCGCGAATAAAGCCAGGGGTGCAGGGCAGCGGCGTGATGTCCTCAACATCGGTGACCTGAGTGACATAGCACGATTCGAGGGCGTAGCGTTCACAACCAAGAATAAATTCCACGATTTCAATGTCTTCGTTCCGTACCTCTTGAGCCGGTAACTCCTGAGCCAGGGCCAATGACCTCATTTGCAAGATCTGCTGAATTTCTTCATTGAAAGGTACCCAAGTGCTGTCCACTGCTGCACGAGGAGAATTTTTATTCTGCTCGAGCTCGAGAGAATCTCTGGAAGCCACTTTCCTTTTTTGAAACCCTAAGGTTCTAGTTGTCATATGATGCTCTACTCTTTATTACCCGATGATTGAGTGAATCGCATATTCTTATAGAGGTAATGAAATGAGTGAGGTTTCCGGCGGTCAGGCCGCCTGAGTCTGGGAGAATGTCGTTGGATGAATATCCATTCAACAGCGAGAGTGCATTGTCAAAATGACGCTCTGCTTCCGGGCTTTTGCCCTGTGTCAGGCAGAGGCTACCCAAAGCAAAATGGGCAAGCACAAGATCAGGGTCAAGATATAGCGTATTCATCAGGCACCGCATTGCTTCCTTGGCCTGCCCCAGCTCCTGGTGAATCGTTGCCAGGAGATAGTAAGCCTCAGGGTTCAGTTTATTAGCGGCAATTGCTTCCTCGCACTGCTTTACAGCCCTGGTGAGGTCGCCTCGATCGGCATAGCGACGGGCTTCGTGATAAAGCGTATTGGACCGCTCTTGATTTGCTGATTGGCTTGCAACATCTTGCACACTTGTTAGTTGAGTGAAAGAGCTTGATGCCACCGGCAATATTTGCGGTTCCATGCTTTCGAGCGAAAGGGGCGTTTCCCAGCCCTGCAGACTGGAGGGCGGCGCTGAAGTTACCTTGTATAAGGCATCCGATGACGGACCAAAGGAGAAGTAATTGCCATTTCCCTGCACGCCGTGACTGTCAATCTTCTGATAGAGGCCAGTTCCGGAAACGCTATGAAGTCGGAACTGCGAAAACGAGTCGCTAGACATTTCCACCGGACTCACAATGAGCCATCCATAGTCGACTAGAGATCCATGAAAGCCCTGTCCAATCCTTTTAACTGCCTGGGAGCTGAAATACATCAGGACATTTCGGCAGAAGATGACGTCCACGGCGCTGGTGCCATTGGCCTGCGATGCATACACATCCTCGGCCAGATTTAGATTGGAGAACGTTACTCTTTTACGGATATGCGGCACTATCTCGAATAGGCCGTTTTTTTTCCGTTTAAAGTAACGCTCTTTAATCCAACCCGGGGTCCCCCGAAAAGCCCACTCTCTATATAGGCCCTCGGCTGCTCGATCCAGGAATACCGGATTGATGTCTGTTGCAAGGATTGTCGCATTCCATTCCTCCCCATGCTTCTTAAACAATCGATCAAGGAGTATGGCAATCGAATAAGACTCTTCGCCCGTGCAACAACCCGCACTCCAAATCCGCAGTTGGCGATTGTTTTCTTTGCATTTCCGTATCAGTTCCGGAAGAATACTTTGTTCAAGTACGTCCAAGCATTTCTGCTCCCGGAAGAAGTAGGTCTCCCCGATAGTAAGGCGGCAAGCAAGTATTTCGATCTGTCTGCGGGTCAAGGAAGTGGAAAGGAGGTGACGAGCAGCCGCTTCGGTGTTCGGCATGTCAAGCTCGGGTGCAACAGCCGCAATTGCGCGCTCGAGGTCACCCCAGCGCTTTTGCGGATAATACAAGCCCATCTTCATCGCTATTAAATCGCTTAGCTGCGAGACCAGCACATGAGGAAGGGTGATTTGCATGCCCTATGAGGTACTAAGTGCCAAATCCAAAGACTTTTCTTCTTCTAATGAAAGGAATTCGCCAAGATTCTGGATAAGGATCAATCCATCCTGAAATTTGATGACTCCCCTTAAGTACTTGATGGGAGGAAAGAATTCATCTGTTGGAATCACACAATGTTCCAGACATTCCGCAACTCCCATCACTGAATTTACCGCCAGCCCCACAAGACGGGTCGTCGTATGGGCGAAAATCAGCCAGTCGGTCAGCAAAATTTCGCGCTTTGGGAGATCAAACCGTTGACGGATGTTCACGATAGGGACAACTTTGCCGCGAAGATTAACTACACCGAGCACAATTTCCGGCGCCCCGGGTAGCGGTGTTATATAAACCATGCGTGCGACACTCTCCACCCCAGGCAAATGCAAGGAGTACCGTTGATCATCCAGGAAAAAAACCAAATAATGATTTCCGGCCCTTGCTGTGGTATCAAACTTCATGATTGATATAAATTGTTATAGTGATGGAGCGCCTCAGCGAGCACCATCTTCTCACCGAGTGGGAGTAAAGGAATAAGCTGCCAGAACAGACAAAGCCAGATTAGCTCTTCGGGGCAGTCATAGTCCGTACCTAAGAGTTGAATTTTCGGCATTGTCCACCCTTCTATCGCGGGTACCTGGGCGACAAGCCGAGAAAACTTGAAAACCAGGTTACATTGAATTATTCCGCTTTCATTATCGACCTTGCATTGCTGGAAACAGCATGTCTAGTTATCACTGCCAGCTTTTTTGAAGAAATATCTGCTGTATTCATGTGAGTTAATGAACATATGAGACTACAGAATGAGTACTTTTGCACCTGTAAAATCTTACAGGTACAAATAGCTTTACCTCTTTTAACGCCAAAGCCATGATGTAAGTGTCAGCCAATCTCGTATTTGCTCCGAAATTTGCCTTGAACTTGAATGTAGAAATTTGGAACTCTCAAAGTTCACGAACGTGATGACTCTCCGCCGTAACCCGAGATCCGGAAGGATCAGAGATCGCGGCAGCGAATATCTCTGGTTCAGGGGTTGTGCCCCTGCCACCCCATGAACAGAATGACAAGTCAAAAACCAGCAGTCGGCCGATAATTCAGCTATCTTCACCGTCCCATCTGCCAATACCTTTGCCCCATACGCTTC
>Ga0134128_10009776_pt1 | contig 11507 bp, 9 predicted proteins | sample KB31754_FD_96462 | JGI IMG/M metagenome (GOLD analysis project Ga0134128, IMG submission 96462) | Terrestrial soil microbial communities with excess Nitrogen fertilizer from Kellogg Biological Station, Michigan, USA - KB3-175-4 | ecosystem: Environmental > Terrestrial > Soil > Unclassified ...
AAGACGTTTTTTATCCTGCCTCAATTCAGCTTTACCGCTTGCATACGCGGAGGCCACGCACCGCGACTAATCGCCTTTCCTCCTTCGAAAACGACATAGCTCTGGCGTCCATAATGCGGTAGCGGTCTTGTCAACGCTTTGAGGGATGCAACATCCCGTGCGGATACGACCGCAAGTGTTACGCCATCGGCACGACTCACCGTCCATGCTTGCGCCGAGCCTTGGCCCTGTACGACATCAGGTCTCTTGGGCAATTGGTGTCGCGCGAGCCATACATCGACTTGTTCCTGCAAGCCAATCACCAGCGCAGGCACAGGCGGCAGATCCTCCGTTGCCGAAACCAATTTCAAAGCACGATTCTGAAGTTTGCCGGCAAGCGCCTCGGCGGCGTCATGCGCCTCGCCGCTTTCCGGAATCAGGATAGTTATCGCTGTCCGATCGACCATGACCTGGCGCAAGATCGGAGGAGCCTCATCGGGCATCAGCCGCCGGAACAATCGCAGATCCGGATCAAGCGCAACTTCTGAAGGACGTGCGTGAACGTTAAATGTAAATGTCTGTCGACCGCTCTCCAGGTCAAGCGTGACCAACTCCTCGCTTCCCTCGGTGCGGATTGCGACGGGTACACGCAGTCGGTATGCAGGTGCCGTCTGCTCAAGCGTGACTGTAATCCCGTAACCGGAATCCGACCTTGTTCGCCCCGCTTCCGCAATACGTACAACGGGCGCTCCCGCGCGCGTCAGCCATTGGTCGAAGAACATGTGCAAATCCTGTCCGGATGCAGCCTGGAACGCACGCTGCAAATCCGACCATGAGGCGATGCGGAAGCGTTGCTCGCGCCAAAATGAATGGAGCGCACGATCGAAAGTCTCGCGTCCGACCAGATCGCGCAGCATCAGAAACATCATCGCCGCCTTATTGTAGCCGACGATTTGCGAAGCCCCATGCGTACGTGAGGTAAAAGTGGTAAGCGGCGCATCTTGCCCAGGTGACAGCGCAGCGAAATCGCGCAGCCAGCCAAGCCGCATCTCTCGTGCAGCGGCGGGGCTTTCACGCTCTTTGTAGGCGTAGTCAGCCATGAACGTTGTCAACCCCTCCGACCAGTTTCCGTGCGCGTAATCAGGATATACTCCATTCCCCCACCAGTTATGCAATACCTCATGGCCCAGCGAAGTGAAACGGATGAATGGGAGCCGCAGCACCTCGATTCCGAGATAGGTAAGCGTCGGCATGCCAAAACCCGTCGGCGTCGGGCTTGACACAACGCTGAATTCTGTAAACGGGTATTCCCCGATCCATGACTCGTAAAGCTCGATATAACCCTTTACCGAACTAAGGTAGGCGGGTGCAAGGTCCGCAATCTGGGGATGAAAATAGGTTCTCAACTGTATAGGCTTGCCGGTCGCGCCGCGCATGGTACTTGTTTCCACTTTATATGGGCCAGCCATGAGATCAATACCGCCGGTCGGCGAGGGGAATTCAAAACGTGCACGATACCCGTCATCCGACTCGGATTCCTCGACAAGGCGGCCCGGCACAAGGCCGCGCTGTCCGCTGGGAAGTTCAATACTTATGCGGTAACTTGCAAGTTTTCCGGCTATGTATGGATACCAGCCGCTTGAGTCAGGCAGAAAAGTGCCGGCGTTACTGCTTGCCGGCTCGTCCCTTCCGAGAGTTTGCGAATGATCGAGCGAAGTATCAAGCGCTGAAAACTCGCCGCGCCAGTGCATCACAATACGGCGCGGTGTATGCTGATCGCCTGGGATCCGCCATGCACGCATCTTGCGGGTACTCGCCGATGGCCCAAGCGGTGCAGTATCAACACGTGCATGCATTGTTTCGAAACGACGGCCCAGCATCAGGGTTAATTCTTCCGATGTCCTTGCTGTAATAACGCTACGACCTTCAATAGTGCGGGCAATGGGGTCAATCCGCACGGTAATGTCATAGTCAATTTCCGCGGTATCTGCTTCTGCAGAAATTGCGCTAGTCGAAACAAGAAACGAGATCAGAATGCCGGCGAGGCCTCTGCATACATCCAGGATGTGTATTCCTTTCATTATCTGTCTCACTTCGACGCTGCCGGAAACCTGGCGATAATTTCGATCGGTTCGCCGCCGCGTTTTACCTTGAGCGGTAGCCACGTTCCTGGCGCCTGGCGTTTGACTATCTCCACAATATCGTTCATTCGCTTGATCATGACGCTTGCGGCCTCAGTGATGACATCGCTATCCCGAATACCGGCTGTTTCGGCGATACTGCCTTTCTCTACCTGCAGTACCCGAGCACCACCATCCTGTGCCATTTCGAAGCGGATACCCAGACGCTGCCGCGGCGCCTCATGCGAAACGACTGATGTCGGTGTAACACCGAATACCGCATCGGCCAGTCCTGCGGCAATTTGTCCGCACTGGGTGCCGCTATTCCACGGCAATAGCGTGGCAACCTCGGCAACACCTAGGTCTTTCAACTGGTGGGGAACCCCATAACCATACCTGATATGCCCTGAACCCATGATTCCGACTACAAGAGGATGTCCCGGCCGATCCAATGCCACCTGGATGGCTTGCGCCATAGCGCGGTCCCAAAGCTGTTGGCTCTCCACGAAGCGCCGGAAATCCGGATCATCACGGCTGGCTTCGCCCTTCTTCTTGCCGCCCCGTTCATGGTCACTGTAGATCGGCAGCAGATAATCGAGATAAGCGGTATTCGGCGCAGCAGGTGGCGTTACACCTTCGCGCTCATTCTCCGGAACGCCGGTAAAACCTTTTGCGGAAATTGCTCGCCGCAAACGCGTGTCGATATTAAGCGCTACCATTGGCACCTGATTCATCCGCGCAAAGCGGAACAACGGCAGGTAGAGGTTTGCATCCGTGCTCCAAACAGCATTCCAATCTGAAGCGACGAGGAATTGCGCCTCGGAAAGCTCGCCAGCCACCCACTGATCGAGTGCCTTCTGCACCCTGCGAGGAAACATCTCAAAACCAATTACCATGTCAGGGCGCATCACATGCAATGCAGCCAGGACTTGCAATTGCCATTCGTGATGTTCAGGGTTATCGTGCATCTCACCCAGCAACACTACCGGGCGTTTGGCAGCACGAGCAATCACATCTGGACCGGATATCTTTCCCCCTCCGGGCACGATCCAGCCTCCAATGGGCGCGCAATCCATATTATTTTCCTTGCTGCTCGTTCTTGTTTGCGCCGATGCGACATTCATCGCAACACCGGAAGCAAGCAAAATAATCGCGAGGAATCTCCCTTTACACAGGGTGCGCAAAGGCAGGATACTTTGGAAAATAGTCAAGCTGGATGCTCCTCATCGTAAATATCGAATCCTTCATTTATATCCGGGCTCTAGCTAGCCTAGCCAACCGAAGCCCCTGTCTGTTTTACCCGTACTTCAACCTATCCATTTTCGCGCATTCCTGAACATCCTCATCCACGGTGCGTCCTCCTGCCAACCGGGATGCCATGAATGCTGGGCAGCGCGGAAACCGCGCTCCGGATGCGGCATGAGTATACTGAAGCGTCCGTCCCGGGTGGTCATGCCGGCAATGCCCTGGGGGGAACCGCTGGGATTGAGCGGATAAATCTCGGTACGCTGACCTCTATTATCTACAAAACGCAATGCAATTAGAGATGAAATAGCTGAGACCTTGTCCTGGTTGGTAAATTCAGCGTAACCTTCGCCGTGTGCAACAACAACCGGCATTCGACTCCCGGCCATGCCATCAAAAAACAATGATGGGCTTTGCGGAATTTCCACCATGACAAAACGCGCTTCGAACTGCTCGGATTTATTGCGCCCAAAATGAGGCCAATCTTCCGCACCGGGAATGATTTCATGTAGATTGCTCATCATTTGGCAACCATTGCAGACTCCTAGCCCAAAAGTGTCAGTGCGCAAGAAAAACGTTTCAAACTCCTCTCGCGCACGATGGTTGAAAAGAATCGATTTAGCCCAACCATCACCCGCTCCCAGAACATCGCCGTAGGAAAATCCGCCGCATGCAGCAAATCCTTTAAAATCCCTGAGAAAAACACGTCCTGCCACGATATCGCTCATATGCACGTCGGTCGCGGCGAATCCCGCCCGATCAAAGGCAGCCGCCATTTCCACATGGCCATTTACCCCTTGTTCACGCAAAATTGCGATTCTGGGTCTCATGCCGGTATGAATATAAGGTGCAGAAATATCGTCGTCCACGTCAAAGGTCAGCTGAGCATGCAACCCAGGATCGGAGGCATCGAGAAGGCGGTCATATTCCTGTTGCGCGCACTCCGGATTATCTCGCAGCTTCTGCATCCGGTAAGTCGTCTCCGACCAGGCACGGTGCAAGTCAACGCGCTTCTCGGCAAATACCGGCTTATTGTTCCGCAGGAACTGGATTTCATCCTTGCCATTCAGATTGCCGATAACAAAACACATGTCGCGTAAACCGGCCTCCGACAGGATAGCCATCACATCAGAGTGACATTCCTTTTTTACCTGTATGACCGCTCCCAATTCCTCGTTGAACAAAACGGATATGATGCGCTCCAAGAATCGTCCGCTGAGTATCTCCGGCCGTAGTTCTTGACCATCGACATCGTTCGCGAGCACATCAAAGCACAGTTGATCAAGATTGATGGTGATGCCGGCGCGGCCGGCAAAAGCCATTTCGCACAATGTCGCAAACAGGCCTCCATCGGAGCGGTCATGATAAGCAATTATTTTACTTTCATAATTCAAGCGTTGTATGGCAGCGAAAAAGCCTCTGAGCTTCTCCGCTCCTTCCAGCCCGGCTATGTCCGGCGCTTCATCCCCTGCCTGCCCATAAACTTGTGCCAGTGCGGAACCACCCAGGCGGTTTCTGCCGGCACCCAGATCAACCAAAATAAGTTCGGTCTCGCCACAATCCCTGCGCAATTGCGGCGTGAGTGTCTTGCGCGAATCCGCTACCCTTGCAAATGCGGAAACGATCAGTGACAGTGGCGCAGTCACTTCCTTTCTGATTGCCGTGCTGCCGTGGCAGGACTCCGATTCCCATGCCGTCTTCATTGACATGGAATCCTTGCCCACCGGGATGCTGATGCCCAGCCGGGGACATAATTCCATACCGACTGCGTATACTGCGTCGAAGAGGCCTGCGTCCTCGCCCGGATGCCCAACTGCGGCCATCCAATTGGCGGAGAGCTTGATTTCTCCGATATTTTCAATCAGTGCGGCCGCGATATTGGTGATGGCTTCGCCTACCGCCATTCGTGCTGAAGCGGTGGAATCAATCAGCGCCAGCGGTGCACGCTCGCCCATGGCGAAGGCTTCACCCAAATAAGTCCGGTATCCCATCAGTGTTACCGCTGCGTCCGCTACGGGAACCTGCCACGGTCCCACCATCTGATCGCGTGCAGTCATGCCCCCGACGGTACGATCGCCAATACTTATAAGAAATGTCTTATCCGCCACCGCAGGCAGCCGAAGCACCCGATATGCCGCCTCTCGCAAATTCACTCCTCCCGTGTCGAAAGGCGCTGGCATTTTCCTGATTCGCGTCACGTCGCGGATCATCTTTGGCGGTTTGCCCAGTAGCACCGAGATATCCATGTCAACCGGCCGATTGCCGAATACGGAATCCGTTACGATAAGCTGTTGTTGGGCCCTCGCGGTGCCCACTACTGCGAATGGGCAGCGCTCACGCTGGCAAATCGCCTTGAATAATTCCACCGACTCCGGTCTGATTGCAAGCACATACCGCTCTTGCGCCTCGTTACTCCAGATCTGCATCGGCGACATGCCCGATTCTTCCGAGGGAATATCACGCAAATCGAAATACCCTCCGCGTCCAGAACCGTGCAGCAGTTCAGGTAGTGCGTTTGATAAGCCACCGGCGCCTACATCATGAATCGAAAGAATCGGATTGGACCCGCCTCGCCTCTCCATCTGCCAGCAATAATCAATAACCTCTTGCGCGCGCCGCTCCATTTCGGCGTTGCCGCGTTGCACCGAATCGAAATCGAGATTCTCTGCATTCATCCCGGTATCCATACTTGAAGCCGCACCACCGCCGAGGCCGATCAACATCCCTGGTCCGCCTAATTGAATCAGGAGCGCCCCGGCCGAAAACTCTTCCTTGAACGAATGACGCTCCGCGATATGGCCTATGCCTCCGGCCAACATGATGGGCTTGTGATAACCACGCATCTCACCGGCGACGCATTGCTCGAAAGTGCGAAAATATCCTGCCAGATTGGGCCGCCCGAACTCGTTGTTGAACGCCGCGCCGCCGATAGGGCCTTCCAACATAATTTGCAAAGCTGACGCGATACGGGACGGTTTGCCGTAAGGGCAACTTTTTCCCGATTGCTGATGCGCTTCCCACGGCTGAACGAATCCCGGAATGTTCAAATTGGAAACCGAGAACCCGCAAAGTCCAGCTCTGGGTCTGGCACCACGGCCGGTGGCTCCTTCGTCACGAATTTCCCCGCCCACCCCGGTGGCGGCGCCCGAATAAGGCGAAATCGCAGTCGGATGGTTATGGGTTTCTACTTTCATCAGAATATGTGTTTGTTCGTCGCCATAATCGTAAGCGTTCTCCTTGCCGGGATAGAAGCGGGCAACTTTTGCGCCTTCGATGATGGAAGAATTATCCGCATAAGCAACGATAGTGCCTTGCGGATTCTGCTGATGAGTATTGCGTATCATCGAGAATAGCGATTTCGTTTGGAATTCGCCATCTATGATCCACTCCGCATTGAAAATCTTGTGACGGCAATGCTCCGAATTGGCTTGGGCGAACATCATCAATTCCGCATCGGTGGGATTACGCCCAATCTGCATAAAATATGCCGCAAAATAGTCAACCTCATCCGCTGATAGCGCCAGCCCCATCGCATCGTTGGCATTTTGGAGTGCGCTGCTTCCGCCCCCCACTATATCTACCGTATTGAGCGGTGCGGGCTCAAAATGCCTGAACAATTTTTCCGCATCGTCGAGTGAGCTAAATATGGCTTCCGTCATGCGGTCGTGTATCAATGCGAGCAGAGCAATCCTGTCATCGGCATAAAATTCGGTAGCAAACTCACCCTTCGTTTGGATATAAAAAGCCACGCCGCGTTCAATCCGATCCACGGCTTCCAATCCACAGCGGTGTGCGATATCAGTCGCTTTGGTTGACCATGGAGATATCGTACCGGGCCGAGGCAGCACCAATAGCAGTTCGCCAGCGGCATGTTCCACATGCCGCTTCGCAGCTCCTTCCAGTGAGATCCTTGAAACTTCCTCCGGTGCGTACTTGAGAAGCTTTTCGAGGATGGCAATCTCGTTTGCCCGCAGATCGCGCCCAAGTGCGCAAAAGTGCCAATATTCTGCATAAATATGGGAAACTTGCGGAGCGGCAGTTTTGAGCGCGCTCGCCAATTTTTCCAGGCGGAATGGAGAAAGAGCGCTGCCACCACGAAGTCGAAGCATCCGGCGAAATAATCCAATAAGCTGAAAACATGATTTTACACGAGAAGGCAAGCTGCCCGCAGCCCGATAAACTTTGATAAGCGACGACATGAGTAAACAGGCCACCGCCATTTATACTACCGCAGAGATTCGCGAAATCGAGCGACTCGCGACCGAATTACCCGATCGGCCTGCCTTAATGGAAAAAGCTGGCTTATCCGCTGCAAAAGTTGCACGCGACAAACTTCTGACCCACGATAGAGCTAAGGTACTGGTGCTGGCGGGTCCGGGAAATAACGGAGGCGACGCATTCGTAGTTGCACGTCATTTACTGGCCTGGTGGTTCGAAGTCACGCTAGTGTTCACCGGTGAACACTCGACCTTGTCAAGTGATGCCCAGCGAACACTGGATGCCTGGCTCGCTGCGGGAGGCAAGATAACTGACAGGATCCCGGAAAATAAAAAATGGGACGCAGTGATAGACGGGCTGTTCGGTATTGGTCTCGATCGCCGGCAAGGACGCGATCTGCAAGGGAAATACCTTGCTTTGGTCAATGCAATTAATTCCCTGAATCTGCCCGTACTCGCGCTCGATATTCCAAGCGGACTGGGCAGCGATACCGGCCGGGTGCACGGTGCGGCTATCCGGGCCGCCATGACAGTCACGTTCATCGGGCTCAAGCCTGGTCTCTTGACGCATTATGGTCCAGGGTATTGCGGAGAAATTTTCGTTCGTGATCTCGGACTCGATGTATTTTCCTTGAAAAGACCCGGCACATGGGCAATGAATCGGGTTTATGCACGAGAACTGCTGCCGCCGCCCCGCCCCTCCAGCAGTCACAAAGGCATGTTCGGCAGCATCGGCATAATCGGTGGATCGCAAGGAATGGTTGGCGCGGCGCTGCTTGCGGGTACAGCAGCGTTAAAACTGGGCGCTGGCCGCGTCTACCTTGGTTTGATAGCCGACAACGCACCTGGAGTGGACGGCACACAACCTGAATTGATGCTTCGCCCGGTTCAAGAGCTGTTCAAACTCGACCACCTGAATTGCATGATTATAGGCCCGGGACTGGGGATCGGAATCGACGCTTGTTTCTGGCTCAGTTGCGCGCTGGAATCAGATTTGCCGCTGGTGCTGGATGCTGATGCGCTGAATCTCATTGCAACGCGCCCCCGCGTTGCCAACCTGCTCAGGACGCGTAAGGCCTCTTCCGTCCTCACGCCCCATCCCGCCGAGGCAGCCCGGCTGCTGAACACGGATACTTCAACAATTCAGAATGACCGCATGGCCGCTGCCGCGAGTTTGGCGGAAGTTTTCAACTGCTGCGCTGTATTGAAAGGAGTGGGGAGTATTTCCGCTGCGCCCGGTGGAAAACGCTACATCAACGCCAGCGGAAACCCGGGGTTAAGTACCGCCGGTACGGGCGATATATTATCTGGAATCACCGGTGCTTTTTTGGCACAGGGCTTAGAAGCAGAAAACGCGCTGCTGCTGGCAGTTTATTTGCACGGCGCCGCGGCGGATATGCTGCTGAAACAACACGGCGGCCCTGTCGGAATGACTGCATCTGAAATTCCTGATGCGGCACGCCATCTTTTGAACCACTGGGTTTATCCCCCTGGAAGTCAACGGTATCAGAACCTGTTTTAGCGAGAATCGTATGAATCCATGTCTTGTGCGGGATGCCGCACAGATGGAAGTATCGTAAACAGGTTATAAGAATGATGTGCAAATTTAGAAGAGGGCAGGCCGTATTCTGTCTGAAGTTTATTCTTGCCCATGTAACGATGCCATCAATCAAAGGAGAATACCGATGTCAGTGCTGGTCACTCATCTCGCACCCGACTTTACCAAGCCCGCTGTCATGCCGGATGGAAGAATCAATGAAGCCTTCAACTTCCATACCGAGATTTCCGGAAGATACGCCGTATTATTTTTCTACCCGCTGGACTTCACATTCGTTTGCCCTTCGGAAATCATCGCCCACTCTCATCGGGTGGAAGCGTTTCACAAACGCAATGTGGAAGTAATCGGAGTCTCGGTGGACTCCCAGTTCACCCACTACGCCTGGCGCAATACCACCGTGGATAAGGGGGGCATCGGTCCAGTCGGCATCACATTGGTATCCGATGTAGGTGGAGAAGTCATGCATGCCTATGGTATCAGCCATCCGGAGCATGTCGCGCTGCGTGCATCCTTTCTCATAGACAGACACTGCATCATCCGCCACCAGGTGGTCAACGACTTGCCGCTGGGACGCGACGTGGATGAAATGCTGCGCATGGTGGATGCGTTGCAATTCTATGAAAGCCACGGCGAAGTCTGTCCCGCCGGTTGGAAGAGCGGCGAACCCGGCATGAAACCCAGTCCCGAAGGCGTGGCCGAATATCTCGGTACTCACGCCGAGGCACTTTGAGTGTGTGAACCGATGATGTAATAGGAGTGCGCAATACGCGGAGGAGTTTAGCTGTTATCAGATCAGCTGCGCATGCATAATTTTGCAGCCACAAGGGAAGGAGAAAAAATGGACTTCGACAAGGATAAAGTCATTGCATTGTTGAACAGGATCATGGAGCTTGAGCTGGCTGGGGTGGTACGCTATACGCATTATTCGTTGATGGTCTTCGGCTACAATCGTATTCCCGTTGTTGAATGGCTTAAGAAGGAGGCTGAGGAAGGCTTGCTTCACGCCCATAAGGCAGGTGAGCTCGTTACCTTACTGGGTGGATATCCTTCGCTTTCCATCGGTCCGCTGCTGGAAACACATCATCACGATATCGGTGACATTCTCAGGGAATCCATGGCGCATGAAGGGGAAGCCTCTGCGGCCTACTATCAGCTGCTGGAGTTGACTCAGGGAAAATCGGTGCTGCTGGAAGATTATGCGCGAGGCCTCATTGTCGAGGAAGAGATGCACGCTGACGAAGTTAACAAGATGCTGCGCCGGACAGGTAAAACAGGCGTGTATGAGCCCGCCAAGTAGTTCCGGAGATTAATACGCAATTCTCGCGGGGTCGTATTCACGTTATTTCAGGTATTGAATGAAATAGGCGGCGGATAGGGACGAATGCAGCATATTACATGTGGAGCCAGAAGATGAGTTTACCTGCATTTCGAAAGTAGGCTGAACGCTAATCCTCCTTCGGAATATCGTTGTAGACCATACCGCTTAACTGGATCATCAGATCAACCTCGCTTTCCTCTTCATCCTGGATCTGACCGGATTCGTAAAATTCCATTAACGCACGAATCGTATCAACATGGCTCACATCGAGAGAGCCCGCTGATTCGGCCGACTGCGTAATAATTTCAGCAGGAATCATGACCGCCCCTCTGATGCAGATAATCATTCCGAAGTTTGTCCTGGATGTATGTCCAGAGCCTGATGCATAGCTCACGGGAGAGTTCACGGACCAACAAATTGGTCAATAGCGGCGGAAACTGCGGGAAAGAAGAAAATCTCGTAATCCGTTTGCGCTCGTCGAAGTGGGTGCGCATCACATAAACCTCAGCCAAACCGCTTTTTTTTAGTTCTGATTGGAAGGGCCGCGTGATGAATTCGCCGATTAAAGCTAGCGGAAGTACGAGAGGTGCCAGCACCCTCACGATATAGCATCTTGAAGGCTTCAGGATCATTGAGGCTGCGGCTGTCGTTCGCACAGGCAGCACCATTTCTCACGGCTCGCAAATCCTCCTTCGTCTGTATGCTAACCGAGGATTGTACTGCGCGACTCGCTGGTGATACGGACATCACTAACGCGGGTAATTGCGATTTCATATTGCCTCCTGTGACGAACAGTTATCGGATGAATGAGCGGACTTTCAGGCACATTCAGGCTAACCGGGACAGATGGCGTTCTGATGAAAGTTTTATGAAGATTTTATAAAACGAGCTGAATGAAAGTCTGATGACTTTCATTATCCTGGCGCCTCCAATGGTAGATATTACTATCAAGGATGGATAAATATCCAGGAGTCTGCGCGGCAGAAGGCAGAAATTCCGAGAACTGAGCGATAATAACGTATGACGACGAGCTACTTACCCTATGCACCTGGGCAGCTGCTTCTACTGCC
>Ga0134128_10009777_pt1 | contig 11506 bp, 9 predicted proteins | sample KB31754_FD_96462 | JGI IMG/M metagenome (GOLD analysis project Ga0134128, IMG submission 96462) | Terrestrial soil microbial communities with excess Nitrogen fertilizer from Kellogg Biological Station, Michigan, USA - KB3-175-4 | ecosystem: Environmental > Terrestrial > Soil > Unclassified ...
GCCGCGGGCTGCCTTCTTGGGCGTAGATCCCCGGTTCGACGGCCTCCGCAGGGATGCCCGATTCAAGATATTGATGAGCCGAATCGGACGGCCATCATAGACCGGAGAGCGTGCCGCCGTAACCCGGTCATCACGGAGGATGCCAGAAAGTTTTTCCGCGTCCTTTCAACGGATTAGCCCGAAAAATTCTGCGGCGCCTGAGCGGCGGCTTGTAGTCTCGCGGCAGGAATCTGTATGTCTACACCAGCTCAAATCGCCGCTAATCAGAAGAATGGGATAGGAGATAGAGAGGTTCAAAACTGCCCTGTTCACCAAAACCAGTCCAATTCAAACAAATTGACAAATCAGCTTTGCTGGGAGAATGCAACACCAGCGGGTTTGCCCTTTCTGCCACAACGCATTCGAACCATCGCAGTACCACCCGGACCAGGAGATTTGTAGCGCGAAAGAGTGTCAAAAGAAGAGACGAATAGCGTACCACCGCAAGAAGCTCGTTGAAGATCCTGTATACGCCGAACAATGCCGCGAGAGTCGAAAGAAATGGCGTGAAAACAACAGGCCATACTTGGCCCAATACCGTAAGCTACACAAAGTAAATGCTTCCAAAATGGCGGCAGAAAAAATGAACATCAATCGAAACAGGCTGATGACATTCATACAGCAGTCGTGCGTGTTTGACCTACGGCAGTTTGATTTGGAGATCTGGCTGGTCTGCACCGATGATCGCCATGAGATAGAGAAGATCTTGGCGAACGCCAAAGCACTCATTCTGCATGCTGAGCTAAGTTCTTCTCCCTTCGGGTCGCAGGTGTAGAACATCTCTTTGCACGCTAAGCAAATGGCGAGTGTAATAGGTGCGTATGTGTTTCGCAGTGATTCTTTGCCGCTAGACCTTGAGGCATTGTGATTCCGACGACAGAACCTGAAACCCGTATCATCCGAGCCGCCGAATACGTGCGGATGTCTACTGAGCATCAACAGTATTCAACGGAGAATCAAAGCCAGGTGATACGCAAATACGCTGAGGATCGCCGAATGCAGGTGGTCAGAACCTTTCTGGATTCGGGCAAGAGCGGCTTGAGAATGGAGGGAAGGAATGCGTTGAAAGATCTCATTCAAATCATTCAGCTTGGAAAAGCAGACTTCGACGTCATACTCGCCTATGACGTGAGCCGGTGGGGGCGTTTCCAAGATGCCGATGAAAGTGCCTATTACGAATATATTTGTCGTCGTTCGGGCATTAACGTTCATTACTGTGCTGAGCAGTTTGAGAACGATGGAAGTCCGGTTTCAACGATCGTCAAAGGTGTGAAACGAGCAATGGCAGGAGAGTACAGTCGGGAACTCTCTGCCAAAGTTTTTATCGGACAGTGTCGGCTCATAGAACTGGGTTTTCGGCAAGGTGGTATTGCGGGCTACGGTCTACGGCGAATGTTGCGCGATGCCAGCGGAAATAAAAAGGGGTTCCTAAACTACGGTGAACAAAAGAGCATTCAAACTGATCGAGTAGTTCTGGTTCCAGGTCCCCCTAATGAAGTTGCCGTCGTCCACGAAATCTATCGACTGTTCACCAAACAGGCGGCGAATGAATCGTCAATTGCAGATCGACTCAACGAACGCGGAGACAAGCGCGATGCGACGCACCTCTGGACGCGAGGGAGCGTTCACGAGGTTTTAACAAACGAAAAATACATTGGCAACAACGTTTACAACAGAGAATCCTTCAAATTAAAAAAAAGGCGGGTTGTGAATCCGCCAGAGATGTGGGTACGCTGCAACGCTGCCTTTGAACCGATTATCGCGGTAGAGGATTTCTGTACGGCGAGGGACATAATCCAACAGCGCAGCGCAAAGCTAAGCAACGAAGAATTACTCTCTCAATTGAAGTCATTGTTGAATCGTGAAGGTCATCTTTCAGCTCTGCTCATCGATGAAGTGGAGGGCATGCAGTCCAGCTCGGTGTACAAAAGCCGATTTGGAAGTTTGGTTCGCGCCTACACTTTGGTGGGCTACATACCTGACCGCAATTACGATTTCATCGAGATCAATCGCACTCTCCGCAAGCTCCATCGGGAGATCGTCGCGCAAGTTGTTCAGCAGATCTCGGATCTGGGCGGACGAGTCACTGAACATTCGGAAACGGACCTTTTGACCATCAATAATGAGTTCACGGCCTCGATTGTGCTGGCTCGGTGTAGGTCAACCGATGCCGGCTTCTTCCGTTGGCGAATTCTCTTCGACTCAAGTTTGAGGCCAGACATTACCGTGGCGGTAAGAATGAGCGCGAGCAACGATACTGTTCTAGATTACTATCTATTTCCCAGTCTCGATCTGACATTATCCAGAGTGTTGCTGGGTGAGAGCAATCCTATCGAATTAGAAACCTATAGATTCGACACCCTCGCATACTTTTTTGGAATGACGCGAAAAACTACAATCTGGGAAGCGGCATGACTATGAATGACCCCAAGGTGCGCTTTATTCGTGTGTCCGAAATAGAAGTGTTGAATCCCAGGAGCAGAAACCCAGTAACCTTTCAAGGGATAGTTACGAATATCGCTAATATAGGTTTAAAAAAGCCAATCACAGTTTCACGAAAGGTCGAACCAACCGAGGGAAAACTCTACGATCTCGTCTGTGGGCAAGGGCGACTTGAGGCGTATCAGGCACTCGGTCAGGAAACGATACCTGCGATTATCAGCGTTGTAGCTAAACAAGACTGCTTTCTTATGAGTCTTGTCGAGAATATTGCCCGTCGCCACCAAGCCCCTATTGAGCTTATGCGCGAGATCAGCAGTCTTAAAGCGCGAGGGTACAACGTCAAAGAAATTTCTCAGAAGATCGACATGGCGAAGAGCTACGTGACGGGTATATGCCACCTCCTCGAACATGGTGAAGAACGACTTCTTGCAGCAGTCGATAAAGGTCGATTACCTGTATCGGTAGCAATGCAGATAGCCAATTCAGATGAAGACGGTATTCAGCGGGCTCTTTGCGAGGCGTATGAGGATCAGTCCCTACGTGGCAGAAAATTGCACATGATTCGCAGGATTATAGAGCAACGCAAGGTGAAAGGCAAACGCTTCAATCCGGGCGTCAGATTCAGACACGCACGTGCGCCAACGGCGGAACTACTGGTTAAGGCATATCGGCAAGAAGCGGATCGTCAAAGGCTATTGGTGAAGAAAGCTCGGCTCACAGAAAACAGGCTGTTCTTTGCCATTTCTGCGCTCAAACGATTGTTTCAGGATGAGAACTTTATAAATCTGCTCCGCGCCGAGGGACTGGATTCCCTACCCGCGTATGTTGCGGAAAAGCTAAAGCAAATTTGATGCGCAGCTAGGTTTTGGATGCCGAAGCACGTTCGAACAGCGTTTGAACTAGACGGTATCGTTCTTCCATTGACGAGCATACTCCCAGTCAAGCAGTTGAAGCCATTTCTCAAATCGTCGCAGAAATTTCAACAAATTCTGGCGTCAATTCGAGAGATCGGGATAATTGAACCTCTCGTTGTTTATCCGCAGAACGGTACCGGAAATACGTTTCTATTGGTAGATGGGCATGTCCGCTTAGAAGCCCTCAAACAGCTCGGGAAAGTCGAAGCGCCTTGCCTGATTAGTACGGATGACGAATCGTACACGTACAACAGTCGAATCAGTCGATTGGCAACAGTTCAAGAACACGCAATGATTCTAAAGGCCATAAAGAACGGCACTCCTGAGGAAAGAATAGCGCGTACTTTGAACGTCGATATTAGAAGCATCAGAGAGCGACGGGACCTGTTGAGCGGTATTTGTGCTGAAGCGGCTGATATCCTAAAAAACCGGCGTGTGGCCCCGAGGGTGTTTCCTGTTCTGAAAAAAATGAAGCCTATACGACAGATCGAAGTCGCAGAGCTTATGACCGGGGCGACAAACTTTTCTGTTCCCTACGCGAAGGCGTTGTTAGCTGCCACACCAGCGGCCATGCTGGTTAATCCAGACAAGCGGACGATATCGGAGGGCCTCACACCAGAGCAAGTCGCGAAGATGGAAAAGGAAATGGAAATCCTTCAGCGCGACCTGCGACTTGTGGAGGACTCGCATGGTAACGCCGTACTGAACTTGGTATTGGTACGCGGTTATCTCTCAAAGTTATTCGAGAAACAACGTGTCGTACGATATCTAACCCAGCACCACTCGGAGATTTATCAAGAACTGCAAAAGATGGCTGAAGGGTCTTCGCTGGACTCCTAAGGTGAAATGCCTATCGTCCCCCACCCACCAACTCTGCCAACTTCACCCAATGCCTCTTATGCGGGACACGGTTCCCGTTCGCGATCTGGTAAGCGTAGTCCTTCGAAACGGCAAGCGCGGAAGCGATCTCGATTTTGGAAAGCCGGGCGAGGGCAGGGTAGATCTGGTTCATGAAAACCTCATCCGTCAGCCAATCAGGAAGCTCTGACGGTTGCCAGTTGCGCATGGCGTCGCGATGGTCATTCATCTTCCGCGATTTCTTCTGCAGCGCTTCTGGCGTCCGTGCCGCGTCTTTACCGAGCAGTTGAGCTGCGGCGAGTCTGTTCCCAGAGTCTTTGCGCCCGCATGCATAACAGAACAGATTCCCGGGAGTAACGGCTGATCCACAAACCTTGCAAACGCTCTGCTGTTTCGGAGCATCCTCCGGTATCGGCACACTTCCGCCCTTGCCTTCGTACCGTCTACGCTGTGTCAGGCGTGTTCCCGGTGGCGGAACGCATTGATTGTCGGAGGCAATCGAGGAGAGCGTCTGGGCAAACCATTCCACAATTGGCGCAACCTCTCGGCTCCATGTCGGCGCTGTATCTGAGAGCGTTACCGTCATTTCCGACATGAGACGGCAGCACCCATCCCGATCTTCAAAAAACCAACTTCGCTTCAGGGGTGTGCGGGTGATCCAGTCCAGGACATAGCCGTCAATCGCAGGCCGTACGGGTTCCATGAGATCGTAGACCAAACTGTCGCGCGTGGCATGGTCAACGTGCAAAAGTCCAAAGCCGGGATCAAGTCCCAGGGCGGTGATTGCCAAGCGTGTTTCCGATTCGAGCAGAGTGTAGAGGTAATTCAGGATAGCGTTGACCGGATTCGGCGGTCTGCGACTTGTGCCAGAAATGGGAGATCGACGTGTCCCGAAGGTACGCCAGTGGTCGGGCACTCGGGCGAGATCAGATTTCGGGAACTGAACCGGAACGCTCTGCCATGCCGTCCAGTAGACGCCTGCGGCCTGTCCTTCCAGCATCCGAAGTGTGTCGGTGCAGTCTACAGCATCGAGCTGGCGTCGGAAGCCCGCGATAGCGTCGGCAGCGCCGGGATTATGCAGCTTGTCACGTGCGATTCTCTCCTGTCCCGCCAACTTCGAGCGGATCAGATCGCGAACGATATCTACGGCTGCGGTGGAATGTACTGCGCACGCCTGTGCTCGTCTCAGGCGGGTATCCGAGGCTGCAACCCGACCAGTCGTTATGAGTACGGACCCATCCCGATCCAGCATCATAAAAGCAATCTTCTGATCAGCAAGCCATTGTATCGCTGGGAGCGAAATGAACCCATCAGAACCAATTACGATCAAGCGTCGCAGATCGTGATGAACGCGTGGAAAGCGGCCTCGCCGCCGATCGCTGCCGATTCCGTCTTCGATCGTAAGGTGTCCACGTTCAACACTGACCTTGATCCCGTATCCGACCAGGACGATTACGCCTTGGTCGCGTGCGAATAATCGCTGAAAGTGAATCGTATTCGGATCACGTCTGATTTGCTTCTCTGCATGCGTGCGCAGAGGCAACCGTGCTACGTTTTTCGTAGCCGCCATGAGAGTCTCACCTCCTGTGGTGGTTAGGGCTTGCCGCTTGCGCTCACAAGCTGCAGGCCCGCTACCAATCATTTTACGGTGTTTGTCGAGTCCTTGCACGTCTGTGGGTTTTGGAGACTTCCGTTCCAGGCAGCGCTTTTCCTTTCGACGAATCTTGTCTCCAACAAATCAAGCCGTAAACGTCGATGCAAAATTGCTCTTTGAAAGTTGCTCCACTTTTTGAAAGCCACAAAAAGGGAGCCAACATCAGTCCATCTGCTTTGCATAGTAGTTTCTTGCAGCGTTGTTAGACTTACTTCGTTAGTTAGCAATTCGCCCTTATAGATCACTACTCGTTTGGTTGATCTGTTTTTCGCGTGGCGGTTTTCGCTGTATTCTATCAGCCTGAAATCAATCTCCACAGTATCGAGGCGCACTTTGTTTATGTAAGTTAACGATGTCGGCTGACTGTTCATAACCGGCCTATATGGCTGTCCACTTACATGGGCGACCCGATTACACCTCTCTGCGCACTATTACCCGAGAGAAAGCGTCCCGGCGCTTCACCTTGACCTATGAAGCACGTATATGAAAGACCCGAAAGAACTCAAGCGCAAACAGAGGCGTCGCTCCCCCCGCCGTAGCAAAGAGCGTCCTCATGTCCCCAGAACAGCCGATGACTTCTTCTCGCAACCCGAAGAATTTCAAACCGAGTACGAAGACACTCTACGCGTGCTCTCAAGGATGAGATCCGATGGCCTCTCGTTGAGGAAAGCCGCGAAGCAAGAAGGCTTAAATCCTCGAACCGTCACCGAGTTGGGCCGTCAAGCCCTGAAGAAGCGCAAGAACAGAAGCTACTCCGTTACAAAACGCGACAGCCTGTTACGCGTGCTCCAAATCCCGACACCTGAAGGCACGCGGGAAATAGCGATCCGAAGCTCGCGCGATGCGAGCACGCTCGGCCAGTACTGGGATGCGGTTCACAAATACCTGCGAACCGGTGACGCATCCAGAATCGAGAAGTTTCGCCGCAAGACCATCAAAGACGCGAATGGTCAAGAGGTTCCGCTGATCACGGATCTCAAAGAATTGAACCGGTTGGGATCTGCCGGGGTCCTGTCCTTCGAATCGTTGTATGCGAGGAGCGCGTAGTGTCCCAAAAGATTCCGCAAGGCGATCCGATTGCAGCCGCCGCACGCAAAGCGGCTGCTCAAAGACGCATCGGCACCAGCGCCCGATGCACTTGCGGAGAAACTCGCGCTGAAGCCCTTAAGCGAAAGGACGAGGATATCATTTGCGCGGCTTGCATCCGAAAGCGAATAGGGAAAACCACAATGGACAACCATCACATAGCCGGAAGAGCAAACAGCCCTGTAACGATTCCCATTCCGGTAAACGACCATCGAGCACGTCTCAGTGTCGATCAGTATGACTGGCCGAAAAAGACGTTAGAAAACGTGAATCGAAGCCCTTTGCTCGCTGCCGCCGCTTGCATCCGGGGTTTCATAGATACGGTCATGTATCTGATTGAAAAAGTTCTGCTCTGGATTGCGGATCTGCTCGAAGTGCTGGATCAGCACTTGACGAAATCCCGGGGGTCCAAGTGGTGGCTCGATATAGAGGACACATTCACGGCGGGAGCTTTCGATGCACAGAAATAGCATTGCTCGTCTGCCAATCGCTGTCCGCGTCTATCCGGAATCGCCACAAATCGAGAGAAAGACATCGGAAGGGAAAAAGCGTTGGCGTCGCCCTGATGCGATGTTCGTCTTCGACACGGAAACTCGGACGGATACGACACAACGGCTAATATTCGGCAGCTATCGATTTCTTCAGGCGGGCAAATGTCTCGAAGAAGGTATATTTCACGCCGACGACATATCTGAAGGAGAACGGGAAATATTGAGGACGTATGTTTCTGAGCACTCTGCGCCAATGATCTCAGATGGGAATCTGGACCTTCTTTTGCTCACAAAGCGACAGTTTCTGGATAAGTTCTATCGCGCAGCCTATAAGGGGCGATGCCTTGTTGCAGGTTTTAATCTGCCTTTCGATCTCTCGCGGATTGCTCACGACTCCACAAACGCAAGAGGCCGCTTTGCGGGTGGCTTCTCGCTCGGCATTTGGTCATACATCGACGAATTTAGTCATCAGCAACGAAATAAATTTCGGTCTCGAATTGCGATCAAGCATATCGACAGCAAGCGAGCGCTAAAAGGATTTACAAGCTGCAAAGAACCCGACGAAGTAGATCTAATTTCTGAGGATTCGGAATCACAAGGCCCAGAGTGGTTCCGAGGACATTTTCTCGATTTGCGGACGGCGGCATTTGTCCTGACGGATCGCGGATATTCTCTTGAATCCGCTTGCCGCGCATTTGGTGTCGAGAACGGAAAGACAAAGGCCAGTGTTCACGGCGTCCTTACGGAGAAATATATCGATTACAACCGGCGAGATGTTGCAGCAAGTTGCGAGCTGGCAATTAAACTCATCGAAGAGTACAACAAGCATCCAGTTGCCTTGCAGATCACAAAGGCATATTCGCCCGCTTCTCTTGGCAAAGCGTACTTGCGCGTGATGGGAATAATGCCGAGAATGCAGCATCAGCCAGATTTTCCGCTGCAATATCTCGGATTCGCACAATCATCGTTTTTCGGTGGGCGCACCAGTGCTCATATCCGTAAATTTGCCGTTCCTGTTGTCTACACGGATTTCATCTCCATGTACCCGACAGTTAATGGACTGATGAATTTATGGCAATACGTCATCGCAGACAAAATCACTGTTGTCGAACATTGCAATGAAGAAATTGAGATGTTTCTCCACAGCATCAGTTTCGACGAATTGTTTAAGCCGGACACTTGGAAACGTTTATGCGCCTTTGTGAAGATAGTCCCAGGCGGCGATATTTTTCCGAGCCGCGCAAAATACAACACCTTCAGCAATGACTGGCAAGTCGCATTGAATTATCTATATGCTGATCCGGGGACTTCACCGGGACTGTGGTTTTCTCTTCCGGACGTTGTAGCCTCGGTTCTTCTGACCGGTCGCATTCCGACGATTATCGACGCGTTTCGGCTTGAGGCCGACGGTATTCTTCCAGATCTGAAACCGGTACGGCTGCGCGGAGAAATCGAAATCGACCCTCGCAAACATGATTTCTTTCGCGTGGTAATTGAGAAACGGAAGGCGCTGAGATCGCGTACTGATTTACCAAAGGAGGAAAAAGAACGACTCGACAAAGCGTTAAAGGTTCTTGCCAACGCAACCAGTTACGGAATCTATGCAGAAATGAATGTTCCCGAGAGCGACGAGCCGGTTAACGTGACTTGCTACGGAGTTGATGAGGAACCGTTCCCATGCAAAGTCGCGCGTCCCGATGTGCCCGGTGAATATTGTTTTTCCCCGTTTGCCGCTCTAATCACGGGTGCCGCGCGTCTCATGCTTGCACTTTTGGAACATAGCGTTACGTCGCTGGGTGGAACGTACGCGATGGAGGATACCGATTCAATGGCGATTGTCGCGACCGAACGCGGCGGGCTGATCCGCTGCCCTGGCGGTACGCTCCGAACTCCTGACGGATACTCGGCGGTTCTGGCTTTATCTCGTGAACACGTGAATAGCATTGCGAAGCGGTTCGAACCTTTGAAACCGTACGACCCCGAAATCATTCCGGGTTCTATCCTGAAAATCGAGGACATCAACTTCGACCCGAGGACGGGAGAGCAACGCGAGATCTACTGCTACGCGATCTCGGCCAAGAGATATGCGCTGTTCGTCATTGACGAGCACGGAAATCCTTCGCTCTTGAGGAAAGGCATCAACAGCAGCGATGACGGATGGAAGGAGCACGGACTCGGGCATCTACTGAATCCAACCGACCCGAACAGCGATGACCGTAAATGGATCGCCGAGGTATGGCTGAACATTATCAGAAGATCGCTTGGCCTCGCTACGCCGGATCTGAGCTTCGGAAATCTTCCTGCGGTCGGTCGTGTTTCGGTGAGCAGTCCGGCTGTAATGAAGGCTTTTACTGATTTCAATGCTGGAAAAATATACCCAGATCAGATCAAACCCTTCAACTTTCTTCTTACCTGTCAGGTTAAACCATTCGGTCATCCTACCGGTGCTGATCCGAAGCGCTTTCATCTGATCGCATCGTACGATTCTGACTCAAGGAACTGGCTCAAACAAAAATGGACGGATCAGTACAGCGGAAAGAGCTACCGCGTCAGAAGTGACGGTCAGACCGGAAGCCGCAACATCGCGCGGGTGAGGACGTACACCGAAGTTCTTGAACAATACGAATATCATCCGGAATCGAAATGCGCCGACACAGACGGGAACGCTTGCTCGAAACAGACTGTCGGACTACTGCAACGGCGGCATGTCCGCATCGACGGATTGACCTACATTGGCAAAGAATCAAACCGGCTTGAAGAAGTCGAGTCGGGCGCTGTTCACGATCCAGACGCGGCGTACACTGAGTATCCAGACCCGAGGCTACATGAATGGACAACGAAGATATTGCCAGGGCTGAAAAAGATGAAGCTGGCCGAGTTAGTCCAGCGCGTACCAGAAATGTCGCGGCGAGCCCTGATCGATATCCGAGCCGGACGGAGCAGGCCGCATCCGAGGAATGAGAAATTGCTGAGGGATATCTTTTGCGTATGTGTCAGCAAAGGAGCAGATATGCAATCGGCGCAAAAATGCTCCAAATGACGTAAAACTGTTCATTGGGCGAGGAATACGCGCCCGCGCGGTTGCGAGAGGATGACCCGGCGTCCAGGAACTTGCGGGATGCGGCTGCAGTAGTAATAGGTTCACAACTGGAGGTTGGGAAGTGATTTTTTGCGAAAGGATGATTGCGCGTGCGCAGACCGGCTGTTTTTGTCAGCTCCACTTGCTATGACCTGAGGCAGGTGCGGGCCGACCTCCGAGCTTATTTGGAAAACGCGGGGTTCGAGCCTGTTCTGTCCGAATATCCAACGTTTCCGGTAGACCCAGGAGCGGAAACCATTGCGAACTGTCGTAAGGCGGTTGAGAGCCGGGCTGACATTTTCGTTCTCGTCATTGGAAACAGGTACGGCTCTACAGATGAGCACGGCAAGTCCGTGACCAACCTTGAGTATTTAACCGCGCGCGCGAAAGGCATACCCATCTATGTCTTCGCGATGCGTACCCTCATCGACCTGCTTCCGGTCTGGAATGCTAATCCCGGAGCAGATTTCAAAAATGTCGCTGATTCGCCAAGCCTTTTTGAATTTGTCTCCGGTATCCGCAGTAGCGGCACAACGTGGGTCTTCCCCTTCGATTTGGCTGAGGACATCGTCAGCACTCTTCGCATCCAACTCGCATATCTGTTTGCAGATGCGCTAGGGCTTCGCATGCGCGTAGCCGCATCGGGGCTCAATGTCAGCAAGTACAAAGACGTGTCCGGCACGGAGCTACGCTTTATGATTGACCGTCCTCCGTGTTGGGAATACGCGCTTTTTAGTGAAGCGCTCCTTCGAGAAATTGCACGGTGCGCTGACCTGAAACGCGATTGGTCTCACTGCATTGCTATTGGGTCAAAGCACATGAACCGAGCGCAGTTTGTGAGCTACGCAACTGAAAAAATGAGCGCGGCGACGGGCATGTTCTCACACCTTGAAACGCTCTTTGGCAGCGCGTTCAACGAAGCCGTCGGCCAACCAGGGCAAGC
>Ga0134128_10009778_pt1 | contig 11504 bp, 10 predicted proteins | sample KB31754_FD_96462 | JGI IMG/M metagenome (GOLD analysis project Ga0134128, IMG submission 96462) | Terrestrial soil microbial communities with excess Nitrogen fertilizer from Kellogg Biological Station, Michigan, USA - KB3-175-4 | ecosystem: Environmental > Terrestrial > Soil > Unclassified ...
CCCGCAGACGTCCCTGATCCAACCGAGCGGGACGCCCTGGCTCCAGTCGTCGACGAGCTCGGCCTCGGGCCAGTGGGTCCCGCGCAATCTCGACCTCAAATCGTCGAGGACATCCTCGCCGACCGAAATGCGATAGGGATGAATCTCATTGTCCATGGGGATCGCCATCATCCGAGGCCGTCAATCCGATCGCTCCGCGGCGGTAGGCATGTCCCTGCTTGTCAATTGGTGCTCAATTGGTGCGGCCCGGTCCGCGACGCGGCGTTTCAACGCAGGGTAGCCCGATCCATTGCCCGGCGGAAGTCCAGCCCTGGCAAGCGCTTCGGCGCATTTTCTGCACCGCACGTTCAATTGACAATGACTGTCCAGATCGGATTAGCTCGCGGCAACCGATATCCAGCAAGGCGCGAGCGAGTGCCCATGACCCATGCCCCGGCCTATGCCCCCCGCGGCGTGATTCCGGCGGTGTTGCTGCCATTCGACAACGATCTGTCGATTGACGAAGCAGGCTTTCGCAAGCACTTGCGTGACGTCAGCGCAACGCCGGGCATTTCCGCGATCACGGTCAACGCGCATTCGACCGAGGTGGCCTCCTGCACCTTCGAAGAACAGCGCCGCGTGCTCGACATTGCCCGCAGCGAAGTTGACGGCCGCATCCCCCTTGTCAACGGCATCTGGGCCGATGGCAGTCTGGAAGCTGCCCGCATCGCTCGCATGGCTACACAAGGCGGGGCATCGGCGCTGCTGGTGTTTCCGCCCGGCCCCTTCACGCTCGGCCAATCCCCGGAGATGGTGTTGGCGCATTTCAGGCGCATTGCCGACGCCAGCGACCTGCCGCTGATCGTGTTTCAATACCCGTTGGCGAATGGCCAAGGCTATCCAAAGGATACGCTGCTGCGGCTGTGTCACGAGGTCCCGTCGATACGCGCCATCAAGGACTGGGTCGGCAATGTACCCCACCACGAATGGCATATCCGAACGCTGCAAAACCTGCCGCGGCCGGTGAACGTACTGACGACCCACAGTTCATGGCTGTTTGCATCGCTGGTGCTCGGCTGCAACGGCCTGCTGTCCGGTAGCGGCAGCGTCATTCCGGATTTGCAGGTGCAACTGTTTCAGGCCGTCCAGGCCGACGATCTCGCGGAAGCGAGCCGCCTCAACGATCGCATCGAACCGCTGTCCCGCTGTTTCTACGCCGAGCCCTGGGCAAACATGCACAACCGCATGAAGGAGGCGCTGGTGCTGCTCGGCAGGCTGCCACGTGCCGTTGTGCGACCGCCGCTCGTCAAGCTCGGCGGCGCCGAGATCGCGCGCGTGCGCCAGGCCCTGGTGGAGTCCGGCCTGATCGACGAGGTGAGCAACAGCAGTGCGGCCTAGGCATTGCCACATCGACTAGCGCAATCCGTATTTCGGACCGGTGTCAAAAAAAGCGAAACGGGTTTTCACAGGGAAGGGACGACAATGTTGGATCGAGGAAGCACGCTTGGCGCGCTGGGTTTGTCTTGCCTGCTGGTTTCACTGCTGGGCGTTGCGATCGAGCCCGCCCGGGCGCAGAACGCTGCGCCCGTCAAGCTTGGCATTGTCAGCTTCCTGACCGGACCCGCCGCCGCGCCGTTCGGCATCCCCGGACGCAATGGCGCCGAGATCATGATTGAGGCCATGAACGCCGGAAAGGTGCCGGCACCCTTCAACAAGGCCGGCTTCGGCGGGGGCAAGATCGAGGCCAAGTATATCGACGAGACCGGTTCGGCGGCCAATGTCGTCACCGAGTTTCGCAACCTCGTGCAGCGCGACCAGGTGGACGCCGTAGTGGGCTATGTCTCTTCCGGCAGTTGCCTCGCGGTCACGCCGGTCGCGGAGGAACTCAAGGCGCTCACCGTGCTGTATGACTGCGGAACGCCACGCATCTTCGAGGAAAAGCCGCGCAACTACGTGTTCCGCGTCAGCCCGCACGCAACCATGGATAACGTCGGCGCCGCGCGATATTTGCTCGCCAAAAAGCCCGATATCACCAGCTATTCCGGCATCAACCAGAACTACGCCTGGGGTCAGGACTCCTGGCGGGATTTCACCGGCGCGATGCAGGTGCTGGCACCAAAGATCACGGTGGACAAAGTACTGTTTCCAAAGCTGTTCGCGGGAGAGTACGGCGCGGAGATTTCAACGTTGCTGACGTCAAAATCTCAGGTGTTGCACACCAGCTTTTACGACGGCGATCTCGAAGCATTCCTCTATCAGGAGCAGGCGCGCGCGCTCGACAAGCGCATGACGATCATCGCAACCACCGGTGAAGCCGCGATCTGGCGGCTTCGCGACAAGATGCCGAACGGCACCATCATCGGGGGCCGCGGACCGAACGGCCCGCTCGCGCCCGACAGCGAATTGAACCGCTGGTTCCAGAAGATCTACTCCGATCGCTACAATGTTCCGCCGACCTATCCCGCCTATCAGATGGCGATGTCGCTGCTCGGCCTCAAGCTCGCCTATGAAAAAGCCCAGAAGGGCGAGGCCAAGCCGACCACCGACGAGGTGGCGGCGGCGTTCAAGGGTATCGAGTTCGAAGGCCCTTCGGGCAAGGTCAAGCTCGCAATCGGCAATGGGCACCAGGGCATCTCGGAAACCGCTTACGGCACCTATCGTTTCAACAAGGAGAAGAACGAGCCCGAAATCGTCGATATCGTGCGCTTCCCCGCCGAATGCGTGAACCCGCCGGCCGGCATCAATGCCGACGACTGGATCAAGGAAGGCATGAAAGGCGCGAAGTGCTGAGCGACATCCGACCGGTTCGTCGTCCGGCGGCCAGGGCCCCTGCCCCGCCCGGCTGCTCGGCCGGACTGTCGGGGTGCTGACCGCTTTCGCCATTCTGGTCGATGGCCTGGTCTATGCGGCCTACCTGTTCATCGTTGCCATCGGGCTCACGCTGATCTTCGGCGTCATGAAGATCCTCAACGTGGCGCATGGCTCGTTTTACACGTTCGGAGCCTACGGCGCGGCGACCGCCGTCGGCATCTATTTCGACCGCGGCCTGCCGGCCGCCGGCGGATTTCTCCTGATGGCTCTCTTCGCCATGGTGCTCGGGCTCGCGCTCGGTCTCATTCTCGAGCGCGGCGTCATGCGATTGGTCTATGGCAGGGACGAGGTGGTGATGGTGCTGGTGACCTACGCCGCTTTCCTGATCCTCGAAGACATCGTCATCCTGATCTGGGGCCCGGGTTCCTATGCGACCTATCAGCCGTTGCTCGCCGCCGGCAACACGGAGGTAGGCGAACTGATCCTGTCGAACTACGATCTCGGCCTGATCGTGGTGGCGGCGTTGCTCGCTATGATATCGTTCTGGGCGTTGAAATTCACCCGCTACGGACGGCTGCTGACCGCCGTGATTTTCGATCGCGAAACCGCCGCCGCGTTCGGCATCAATGTCAGGCTGGTTTATACCGTGACGTTCGTGATCGGCGCCATGCTAGGTGCGCTGGGAGGTGCGATCATGGCACCGAAGATCGCCGTCACGCTCGGCATCGGCGTCGAAGTGATCGTGCTCGCCTTTGCCGTCGTGGCGATCGGCGGCATGGGGTCGATCGAAGGAGCGCTCGTCGGCGCGCTCATCGTCGGGATATGCCGTGCGGCCGCGGTGCATCTGGTCCCGCAGATCGAATTGTTCGTCATCTATGGCGTCATGGCACTCGTGCTCCTGATCCGGCCCTATGGCCTGTTCGTGCGCGCCCAACCGAGAAAAATCTGAGATGATCCAGCACAGCCGGATCATCGCGAGTTCAGCTTTCCTGGCGGCCGCGGCTGCAGTCTTCGTGCTCCCGGACTGGATGATCTCGCTCGCCACCATTGCCTTTGCAAATGGCCTGGTCGTACTGGGCTTGATCGTACTGTGGCGGGCCGGCCTCGTCTCGTTCGGACAGGCGCTGTATTATTGCATCGGCGCCTATGCCGTGGCGCTCGTCGGCCGCTGGACCGGCATCACCGATGCGATCCTATTGGTATTGATTGGCGGTGCCTGCGCCGGCCTCGTATCCTTCGTGGTGGGTTTCCTGCTGGCGCGTTACCGCGAAATCTTCTTCGCGATGCTCAGCCTCGCACTGTCCATGATCCTGTACGGCGTGCTCGTGAAGACCGAGTCGCTCGGCTCGACCGATGGCTTCAGCGTGATCGTGCCGACCTTTCTGGGCTACGCGCCGCACCAGGACGGGCTGTTGGCGGCGCTCTACTGGCTGGTGCTTGCGGTCTGCGCGATTGCCGCCTTGCTGGTCGACGCCTACTTCCACTCGGTGGCCGGTGCGCTGGCGGTTCCGCTGCGGGACAATGAAATACGCGTCGAGTTTCTCGGCCTGTCGGTATCCCGGCTGATCCATACCAAGCTCGTGATCAGCGGGCTGCTGGGTGGCCTGGGCGGCGCGCTCGCCGCCCTGGCGGTAGGCCATGTCGATCCCAACATGTCCTATTGGACAACCTCCGGCGAGTTCGTGTTCATCACCATCCTGGCGGGCGCGGGATCGGTCGGCCCGGCGTTCGTCGGATCGCTGCTGTTTGAATCGGTGCGCTCGTTCGCGGTCGCCATGCTCCCGCAGCTTTGGCAGTTGCTGCTCGGCTCGGTGCTGCTGTTGACCATTCTGTTCCTGCCGCAGGGGCTGGGCTCGTTAATCACGCGGCTGCGCTGGCGCCGCGGGGTTGAGGCACCATGAGCGCGCCCATCCTCTCCGTCCGCGACCTCGGCAAGCGCTTCGGTTCGATGATTGCCGCGCGCGACATCACGGTCAGCTTGCCGGCGCAGCAGACGGTCGGCGTGATCGGCTCCAACGGCGCCGGCAAGACCACCTTCATCAACATGGTGACCGGCCACCTGCGCCCGACCCACGGCGCGATCCACTTCGAGGACCGCGACATCACCGGCTTGCCTTCGCGCACCATCAAGGCCATGGGCATTTCGCGCTCGTTTCAGGTGGCGCAGATATTTCCCTCGCTGACGGCATTCGACAACATCTGCGTCGCGGCGGCGATCGGCCATGCTCCGAAACATGTCATGGGCCACGTATGGACGCCGCTGCGCTCGCCGGAAGCCGTCTCAGAAGCCGAAACATTGCTCGACCTGTTCGCGATCAGGCGTTACCGCGATACGCTCGCGGTCACGTTGCCGCAGGGCGTGCGCAAGCTGCTGGACATCGGCATGGCGGTCGCAGGATCCCCACGCCTGCTGCTGCTCGACGAGCCGACCAGTGGCATCTCGATCGAAGAGAAATTCGACCTGATGCAGGTCATCATGTCCGCATTGCGCAACCGCAAGATCACCGTGCTCTTCGTCGAGCACGACATGGAGATCGTCGAGCGCTTCGCCGAGCGCGTGCTGGCATTTTATGACGGCACCGTGATCGCCGACGGCACGCCGGCCGCCACACTGGCCGACGAGCGCATTCAGACGCTGATCAGCGGTTCCAGGCCGAATGCCGCCAAGGGTGGCTTCGCCGATGTTTAGGGTCACCGACCTCAACGTGTCGATCGGACCTGTTCCGATCATCCGCAGCGCCTCATTCGCGCTCGAGGAGGGCGATTTCTGCGGGATGATCGGCCGTAATGGTTCGGGGAAGACCACGCTGTTCCGTTCCATCATGGGCGCCATTCCGGCCAGCGGCATGGCCAAACTCGGCGAGGTCGACCTGTTGAAGCTGCTGCCGCATCTGCGCGTCGCGCACGGCATCGGCTACATGCCCGAAGATCGCCGGCTGGTACCGGAATTCACGGTCGAGGAAAATGTCCGCCTGCCCGCGCTATCGCTCAAGATGCGCGATGCCGATCGACGTCTGGACTGGATCTTCGGGCTGATGCCCGAGGTCGCCCAATTCCGTACCCGATCCTCGCTTGAATTGTCGGGTGGTCAGCAGAAGATGGTCGCTCTCGCCCGCGCGCTGATGGCGGGAAGGCGCCTGCTGCTGCTGGACGAGCCATTCGAGGGGCTGGCCCCCGCGCTGGCGCGGCGATTGGGAGAAGTGCTGGCGAACCTGAAGACCGAGGGCATTTCCATCCTTGTTGCGGAATCCAACGAGGTGCATGTCGTCGACCTGCTGTCGCGCGCCTATCGAATCGAGCGCGGATCGGTAAGTCCGGCCTGAACCAATGCCGGAAAAAAGTCCACGTTTCCACGATCGCAACCTCGCGGTGGCTGCTAATCCGGGACCTCCAGCAGCCTGTTCTTGATCAGCCAAGCGGCTCCGCGATCCCAGGATTCGATGGCACCCATGCGAAGCCCGGTCTGCTGATTGAAGACGACGTTACCGGTGCTGGCATCGCGGATCTTGAAGCGAACCGTGTATTCCGTCCGGCTGATCCTCGTCACGAGGCCCACCAGGGATTGTTGCGCTCCGAATTTCAACGCGATGCCGGCGTCGCAACCATCACAATTTTGCAGCGAATGTTTCTTCACCGCCTCCGCGTCTGCAGCACTGACATCGACCACGGTGTAGCGCCCCGACTGCGCGATCAACCGGCGCGCCTCATTCGTTACATGTTTCAGTTGTTCGAAATCGGAGGGGTTTGCAGGTAGCATTGAAGCTCCGGCGCTGAAATCCGCCAGTTCAAATTCGAATACTGCGAGCTTGACCGGCGCGGCTGCGGCGGCGCGTGCGGCAAGCGCGGCCGGCAGGATGGCCAGCATCGAGCCGAACAATGCAACCCTTGTCGCATAGCCAAGGAATTCGCGCATGGAAACCTCCCAGGGAGAACGCCGGCCCGCCGGCACGCCAAGGACGTGATAGCCCAGAGCGGACCACCTCCAAAACGGACCTCCACCCGGCAACAACCGGGCAATTTGCCCGACTTTCGCAGCCGGCGCTTTCCATCGCGGCGGTTCTGCCGCTTAATGGCGCCCAGCGGCCTTCGCCAGTCATCTGTACGGGCAACTCGCCATGCGCATTTTACGCAAGACTGACCTCTAGCTCCGGCTTGCGCTTCGTGTCGCCGTGCTGTCGGCATGCTGTTTCGGCATCGCCGCGGCCTATGTTCTGTTCGAAACCGACAGCGCAGCGCGCTCCAATGCCGACTGGATCGTCGATATCGTCGCCAGGAACTTGCAGATCCAGCAGGACCGCATCCATTGGGGGAATGTCCATTTCAGCAAGTTTCCCGACCTGCAGGATGTCGCGACACCACTCATGAGCCCTGGCCTCTGCATCGCCTATCGCGCAAGGAATGGCGACACCCTGCAACGTTTTTGCAGCGGAACGCCACCGGACCAGGCCGGCGCGCCAAAACTCTTCGCGATTCTGTACTGGACCCTGTTCAATCCCGGTCGCGAAATTGTGCGGCAGATTTTCTTCCGCGATGAATTGCAGGGGGACGCCGTGGTCACGGTCGATCCGGGCCACCTTATTGCACGGGCCTGGCGCGAAACGGCTCGGTTGCTTGCCGTGGTTGCAATCACCCTCGTCTGCCTCTGCGTTCTGATTTACCTCGCGCTCGCTCGAGCTCTGCGCCCGACGCAAGTGATCCGCGCCGGCCTTGAACGCCTTGCTGCGAACGATTTCACAACGCGCTTGCCACCGTTCGACCTAGCTGAACTTTCTTCGATCCCCGATGTCTTCAACCACCTCGCTGAAAGTCTCGACCGTGCTCTCAGCGAACGCAATGCGTTGACGCAACGGCTGATCGCGGTGCAGGACGAGGAACGTCGGCACCTGGCGCGCGAGCTGCACGATGAATTCGGTCAATGCCTTGCCGCGATCAGTGCGGTCGCAACCTCCGTCGGGCAGACCGCGCGGCAGGAATGCCCCGCGCTCCTGCCCGAGTGCCAGAGTATCACGCGTATCGCAGCCGTCATGATGGATGCGTTGCGCAGTACGCTCGTCAGGCTGCGCCCGCCTGACGTCGATGAGTTCGGGCTCGCATCGAGTCTTGAGGGCCTCGTGGCCGGATGGAACGGCCGTAGCCGCGGGCGTACCCGCTTCGACATCGAATTGTGCGGCAACTTCGACAGCTTGCCGTCGAGGTTCGGCGCCAGTCTCTATCGCATTGCGCAGGAGGCCATCACCAATGCTGCCAAGCATGCCGAGGCGACGCGGGTCAGGCTCCGGCTGCAGCGGCATCAATCCGGGGCCGTGGTGTCGAGCCTCGACGCCAACGCCATCGAATTGACCGTCGAGGACGACGGCAAAGGCAACAACATCAACGTTGCGGCCAAATCCGGCATGGGACTGCTCGGCATGCGCGAACGCGTTGCTGAATTGGGTGGGCTGTTGAGCTTTGAGGCCCGCTCCCCGGCCGGCCTCGTGCTGCGAGCGATCATTCCGGCGCCGCTCACGAGAAGCCACGAGACGGATGCGCGGTGTGAGGCATGAAGGACGATCGGGCGACGATCCTGCTTGTCGATGATCACGCGATCGTCCGGGAGGGGTATCGTTCGCTGTTGCAAAAGCAGCCGCGATTGCGTGTGGTGGCAGAAGCGACCGACGGCGCCACGGCCTATCGACTGTTCAAGGAGACGCGGCCTGACATCGTCATCACGGATCTGACGATGAACGGTCTCGGTGGCTTCGAAACCATCAAACGAATTCGGCAATGGGACCCCGCGGCACGCATTCTGGTTTTCACCATGCATCTGAACGCAACCTATGCGGTGCAGGCCATCCGTGCCGGGGCCAAGGGTTACGTCACCAAGAGCAGTCCACCCGAGGAACTGCTGCGAGCCATATTCGAGGTGCTGCACGGCCGGACCGCAACGAGCGCGGATATCGACCACGAACTGGCGCTCAGCCATATCGCTGGCGAAGCATCTGCCGTCGAGATTCTAACGCCCCGCGAGTTCGAGATCCTGCGCATGCTGCTTGCGGAACAAACAACGGAAAAGATCGCCGAAACTCTTCACGTAAGTCCCAAGACGGTGGCTAATACGCGATATCTGATCAAGAGCAAGCTTGGAGTGGGTTCGGATATCGAGCTTGTCCGCCTCGCGCTCCGGCAGCGAATCATCGACGTCGCTGAACTCAACATGGACCCGCACGACGTTCCGAACCGGCTCCAGACCGATTGAGCGTCCACACCGGAACGGAGCGCGCAGAGTTGGTACGTCCGGCCTTCTCCTGTTCCTGATTGGTTTCGTCGGCATTTCACCCGATCATCCCGTTGCGGTGTCTGCCCCCATTCGTAGGCGCAGCGTGTAGGACATGCATCCGGTTGGATGAAGCTCGCCGTCGGTGCATCATCTTCAGCGCGGCGATGTCGCCTTCGAGGCGGGCCTTCGATGGGAGCATTCCATGACCACCATTTCCACGAGCGAACCCGTCGCGGCGAGACCAATCTACGCCTCGCTGTTCGTACAGGTTCTGGCCGCGCTCCTGCTCGGCATTTTTCTTGGAATGGCCGCCCCCAACTTCGCTATCGGTCTCAAGATCTTCAGCGACGCCTTTCTGAAGCTGATCTCGATGATCGTCGCGCCGATCGTGTTTTGTGTGGTGGTGCATGGGATCGCAGGTGCCGGAGATCTCAGGAAGGTCGGCCGCGTCGGCATCAAGGCACTCGTCTATTTCGAGTCAATGACCACCATCGCGCTGCTCGTCGGGCTCGCGCTCGCCTATCTTTTCGGACCAGGCCGCGGCATGAACATCGATCCTTCGACGCTGGACGCCAGGGCGCTCAGCACTTACGCCGACAACGCCCACAAGCTGCAAGGCGAAGGTGTCGGCCATTTTCTCCTCAACATCATTCCGACCACCTCGTTCGACGCGCTGGCACGCAACGACGTGCTGCAGGTGCTGCTCTTTGCCGTCATCTTCGGTGTCAGCCTCGCGCTGGTCGGCGGGGAAAAAGGTGAGCGCATAAGCGCCTTCATCGACGCCGTGTCGACCGTGCTGTTCCGGGCGATGGGATTGATCGTCCGCGTGGCGCCGCTTGGTGTGCTCGGCGCGGTCGCCTACACGGTTGGAAAGTACGGCGTCGGTTCATTGAAACAGCTAATTTCGCTGGTGGTCCTGTTCTACGTCTCGGTTGCGGTTTTTGTTTTCGCGGTCCTTGGCTCGGTCATGGCACTGGCGGGATTGAACATCCTCAAATTCCTGTCCTATCTGCGGGAGGAGCTCACCATCGTCCTGGCCACGGCATCTTCGGACGCGGTGCTGCCGCAGATCATGCGCAAGCTCGAGCGGCTCGGCGTCAAGGATTCAGTCGTGGGCCTCGTTATTCCAACGGGCTATTCGTTCAATCTGGACGCTTTCTCGATCTACCTGACCTTGGCCGTGGTGTTCATCGCGCAGGCGACCAATACGCCGCTCTCCCTTGCCGACCTGATGCTGGTGCTGGGCGTGTCCCTGATCACCTCCAAGGGTGCCCACGGCGTTCCCGGTTCGGCCATTGTGATCCTGGCGGCTACGTTGAAGGCGGTACCAAGCATTCCCGCCATCGGCCTGGTGCTGGTGCTATCGGTTGACTGGTTCATCGGGATGGCGCGTGCCCTCGGCAACCTGATCGGCAACTGCGTTGCCACCGTCGTCGTCGCGGCATGGGAAGGCGATCTCGACCGCTCCCGGGCGGTGCAGGTGCTCGACGGCAATGAACTCGTCGACGTGACGAAGGGCTGACTACTTCGGGCATACGCTCGGATGAAAACCTTCAATCAGCCGCAGCAACACGCGTGCCCCCGCATCGGCGTCCGCGAGGTCGACATGCTCGTCGGGATGGTGACTGATGCCGCCGCGGCATCGCACGAAGATCATTCCGACGTCGGCAACATCAATCATCGCCATGCCATCGTGCCCGGCCCCGCTCGGCAATTCAAAGACGCGATGACCCTCGCCTTCGATGGCCGCAGAAATCTGTTGCCTGAGCCAGGGTGCGCAAGGAACCGTGCGGTTTTCGTGCGTCACGTCGATCTGCAGTCTGAGCTGCCGACGCCTGGCAATCGCTTCGATGCGCCGGACCGCGTCGGACACCGCCTGCTTGCGGGCCATGTCGGTAGGCGCCCGGATATCGATGGAGAAGGACGCTTGCCCCGGAATGACATTGGTCGCGCTGGGCACCGCGTGGATATATCCGACCGTTCCGACCAGGCCACCCCGATCGCTGCGGCAAATTTCCTCGATGCTGCCAATGCATTCCGCGGCACCTGCCAGCGCGTCGCGCCGCAACGCCATGGGGACCGTGCCGGCGTGACCAGCCATACCGGTCAGCGCCACGGCAAGCCGCGTCGCGCCCGATATCGACGTGACCACCCCGACCGGCAGATTTTCCGTCTCGAGCACCGGCCCTTGCTCGATATGGAGTTCGACATAGCCCAGCAGCTCTCGGCCGGCGCGCGCCGCAGCCCCGATGTGCCGGGGATCGAGGCCGAACTGAATCAGGGCATCACGCATCGACAGCCCGGCCGCGTCCTTCGCGACGAGCGCACCTTCATCGAAGGTACCGGCCACGGCGCGGCTGCCGAGCAAGGTCGATGCGAACCGGATCCCCTCCTCGTCAGCGAACCCGGTAACTTCAACGGCAAATGGCAGGTGTCGCCTTCTTCGGTGCAGATCGTC
>Ga0134128_10009780_pt1 | contig 11504 bp, 12 predicted proteins | sample KB31754_FD_96462 | JGI IMG/M metagenome (GOLD analysis project Ga0134128, IMG submission 96462) | Terrestrial soil microbial communities with excess Nitrogen fertilizer from Kellogg Biological Station, Michigan, USA - KB3-175-4 | ecosystem: Environmental > Terrestrial > Soil > Unclassified ...
CACCGGCTCGCGCCGTACAAGGAGCGGGGGACCGATGTCAACGTGGTGCTCGATCTGATGATCCACGACATCGATATCGTGCAGACCATCGTGGGCGCGCCCATCACCACCATCGATGCAGTGGGCACGCCGGTGTTCTCCGAGGAGATCGACATTGCCAACGCGCGCATCCGCTTCGCCAACGGCTGCGTTGCGAACGCGACCGCCAGTCGCGTCAGCTTCAAGACCGAGCGCAAGATGCGCATCTTCGAGGACGACGCCTACCTGTCGCTGGACCTGCAGCAGAAGATCCTGACGTTGATCCGCAAGCGGCCCGCCGGGGAGAGCGCCGGCCAGCTACCCGTCGCCATCGAAGAGCAGAGCCTGGAGCCCGGTGATGCGCTCAAGGCGGAGATCGAGTCGTTTCTGGACTGTATCCGCACGGGCCGCGCACCGGTGGTCAGTGGCGAGGCGGGCCTGGAGGCCCTGGAGACGGCAATGCGCATTACCGAGCAGGTTCAGGAGAGTCTGGGCCACGCGCGTGGCGAGGACCCGGTGCGCGCTGGAGGCACCAAGCATGCTTGACGCTCAGTGGATAGCGGATCTGCGCGCCGTGGTGGGGGAACAGGGGCTCGTCATGGGAGAGAAGCTCCGCGAGCGCAAATACGATCCGTTCGCCGGCGTCATCCGCTCGCAGCTGCTGGTGCGCCCGGACAGCACGGCGCAGGTCTCGGAAGTGATGCGCCTGTGTTACAGCCGCAACCAGGTCGTGATTCCTCATGGAGGGCTGACAGGTCTGGTCTACGGCACCAGCGCACGAGAGTCGGACCTCATTCTGTCGATGGAAGCGATGACACGCATCGAAAGCCTGGACACCGCGGGACGTACGCTGCGTGTACAGGCAGGTGTCACGCTGCAGCGGACCCAGGAGGAGGCCGAGCGCGCCGGCCTGATGTTCCCGCTGGATCTCGGCGGCCGTGCAACCGCGACCATCGGCGGCAACATCTCGACGAATGCCGGCGGCATGCGCGTGGTGCGCTACGGAATGATGCGCAACCTCGTGCTGGGCATCGAGGCGGTGCTGGCGGACGGCACGGTGCTCTCCTCCCTGAATCGCATGCTCAAGAACAATTCCGGGTACGACCTGAAGCAGCTCTTCATCGGTACCGAAGGCACACTCGGGCTCGTGACGCGTGCCGATCTGCGTCTGGTCCCGGCTCCGCAGAGCCATGGCACCGCGTTCGTGGCCTGTCCCGATTTCCAATCCCTCATCCGGCTGCTGGGGATCGTCGATAGCGGGCTGGGCGGGCAGCTGAGCGCGTTCGAGGCGATGTGGCCGGAATACTACGAGCTGACCACGCGGCCTCCGGCTGCCAATGCGGCGCTGCTTCCGCACGGCCACGGCGTGTATGCGTTGATCGAATCGCTCGGCGCGCACCAGGCTTCTGATGACGAGCGCCTGGAAGAAGCGCTCGCACGCGCTCTGGAAGAGGGCGCGATCGTCGATGCCGTGATCGCCAAGTCCGACACGGAACGGCGCGCAATGTGGGCGCCACGGGAGGATGTGTTCCAGACCCGCCGCGACGGGCCGACCCACAACTTCGATATCAGCGTGCCGATCCCGGAGATGCCCACCTATCTCGAGAAGGTCCGCGCGGAGCTCGAGCGCATCGTGCCTGGCATTCGTGTGTGGGTGTTCGGACACATCGCTGATGGCAACTTGCACGTGGCCGTGTCCGCGGGCGATCGCCACGAGGAGACCTTCGATGCGGTCGAGCGGTGTGTGTACGAGCCATTGCGCGAGTTCTGCGGCGCGATCTCGGCAGAGCACGGCATTGGACTGGAGCGCAAGTCGCATCTGGGAATCTCGCGCAGCCCGGCGGAGATCGCGGTGATGCGAGCGCTCAAGAGAGCCCTCGATCCGCGTGGGATCCTCAATCCCGGCAAGGTGTTCGATGTCCAGGGAGCCTGAACACTTCAAGGGCGTGCCGCGCCCGGTGACCGTTGCCGCGGTGCAGATGGCCTGTGGCTGGGATGCCGATGCCAATCTTGCGAAGGCCGAGCAACTGGTGCGCGAGGCGGCGGCCCGCGGAGCGCAGATCATCCTGCTTCCGGAGCTTTTCGAGACGCCTTATTTCTGCATCGAGCAGGACGTACGTCACCTGAATCTCGCTCGCAGCCTGTCTGAGAACCGGGCCGTGCGGCACTTCAGTGCCATTGCGCGTGAGCTGTCGGTGGTGCTGCCCATCAGCTTCTTCGAGCGTGCGGGGCCGGCTTTCTTCAACTCGATCGCCATCCTGGATGCCGACGGCACCGCCCTCGGGATCTATCGCAAGTCGCACATTCCCAACGGCCCCGGCTACCAGGAGAAGAGCTATTTCAGCCCCGGGGATACGGGCTTCAAGGTCTGGCCGACGCGCTTCGGGCGGATCGGGGTCGGCATCTGCTGGGACCAGTGGTTTCCGGAGACCGCGCGCTCCATGGCCCTGCTGGGCGCGGAGCTGTTTTTCTTTCCGACCGCCATTGGCACCGAGCCTCCTCCGGCGCTCGCGGTGAATTCACGCGAGCATTGGCAACGCACGCAACAGGGCCACGCCGCCGCCAACCTCACTCCGTTGGTGGCTGCCAATCGCCATGGGTTGGAGCGGTCGTTGCAGGATCCACAGGGGCTTTATATCCGCTTCTACGGGTCATCCTTCATTGCCGATGCCATGGGAGCGAAGCGCGCCGAGGCTCCCGAAGAGGGGGATGCCGTCCTGACGGCGACCTTCGATCTGGAGGAGACGCGTAAGCTGCGCGAGAACTGGTTCGTGTTCCGCGACCGGCGCCCGGATCTCTACGGAGTGCTCACTTCTCTGGATGGCTCGTCGAGCGAGTGATCCACGCGCTCGCGTCGCGCAACTCCTGGATGAAGCGGTTGTACTCGGCGCGCCTCTGTGCGTCATCGGGAATGCGCAGCAGAAACGACGGATGGATCGTCACCCAGATATGCGTCGTGGCATTCAGGCGCATCGGCGCCGCGCGCACCTGCGACACGGTCACCGGATGTCCCAGCAGGGCACGGGCGGCCGTGCCTCCGAGTGCGATCACGAGCTTGGGCGAGACGAGCCGCAGCTCCTCGTCCAGCCACCAGTGACAGGCCTCGATCTCGGTTGCGCTCGGCTTGATGTGCAGACGCCGCTTGCCGCGGGGCTCGAACTTGAAATGTTTGACGGAGTTGCTGACGTAGACGGTGTGCCTCTCCAGCCCCGCGTCGTGCAAGGCCCGCGTGAGCACCGCTCCAGCGGGCCCCACGAACGGATGGCCTTGCAGATCCTCCGAATCTCCGGGTGCCTCGCCGACGAACATCAATGCCGCCGGTGCCGGACCCTCGCCGGGAACACCGTGCGTAGCCGCCTTCCACAGCGTGCAGCGCCTGCACGAATCCACTGCAGCGCGCAGCTCATCGATCGAAGTCAGCGTCCGGCCCGTGAGAGCTTGCGCTTCTTCGCGCTCGCTGCGTGCGCGAGATTCGCTGGTGCCCTCCGAGTCCTCTGACTTCATTGCCATCTCGTCAGTCTTGGCGTTGATGCTCTTAATGGTCGACGCGGGGTTGTTGTTCCACGCCCGTACGGAACCCCAACCAGGGTGGGTTGGCGCCCGCTCATGGCGCGCGCGAAGTGCCTCAGAGGACGGACGTGGCTGGAATGTTTGTTGCGTCACCGCCAAGTTTTGCCCCTGCGCGATGCTTGGGCGTTGCAATGCAGGCTGCGCGTCACCGTGAGCCTGGCCGATGCGAGCGCTCGAGGGAAGCATCCAGAGCGGGCGCGTTCGCGCAGCTTTGTGCCTGGACTCTTTGCAAAGATCATGGTTCCCGGCCGGTCACCGGGAACCACGGACTGGTGGAGGCGGGGGGAATCGAACCCCCGTCCGCAAGCGCTAGACATCCGGATCTACGTACGTAGCCCGTTCATTGGTTCTCGCGTGTCGCTACCCGAAGGGCAGGGAAGACGCCACGCCAGCGGACAGTGACTCTTAACGCCGCGGCCTGTCGCACGCCGCAGCGCGATCCTGTGAACGCGTCCCCTGATGCAGTCGCACAGGCACGAGCCGCTTCAGAGGTCAGCTGCGTTTAGGCAGCTAGAGCGTAGTTGTCGTCGTTGGCAACTATGAGATTGCAGCGAGATTTACGAGGGCACTGCGCCTCGGTACGCCCCTGATGGTTTGCAACCCACGTCGAAACCGGTCGCCCCCAAAAAGGACACGGCCATGATACCTCATGTGATGGCGCGGGCACGGACTTGCAAGCAATTGTTGCGAAAGCACTGCCATCAGCGCTGTCACCGTCTCTGATCCCCGACGCCGGGTTCCCGCGGGCGTCATCGTCCGGTAAGGTGCGCGGCTTTTGATTGGCCTGCATAGGGACGGGGAGTCATGACGAGAACAACCTTGACGGTGATCCTGGGGGCGCTGTGCGCTGCAACCATCGGCGGCGCGGCACGTGCCGATTCGGAGTGGGCATCGCGCAGCGAGCTGGGATATGCGCTGGCGCGTGGCAATACGGACTCCGACAACGGCAACCTGAAGTTCAATATCGCGCATCTGTACAACCACTGGATCGAGGCGTTCGGCATGGACGCCCTCTACGGCAAGACCAACGGCATCGGGACCGCGCAGCGTTGGGACGGGCACCTGCAGGTGGACTACAAGTTCACGGACAAGGCGTTCTGGTTCGGCAAGCTGGAGTATCAGGACGACCGCTACAGCGGCTTCCAGTACCAGGCGAGCGCGGCGACCGGTCTCGGGCGCATCTTCCTTCAGTCCGATACCGACAAGCTGACCGCGCAGCTCGGTATCGGTATCCGCAGGCTGCGTCCCGAGCAGCTCATCCGCGATGACGCGGGCGCGGTCATCGACCGGATCCCCGGCGAGAGCTCCGAGGATGCAGTGGCCGCAGGCGCGGTGACCTACGAGCACGACTTCAACACCTCGACCAAGCTGCTGGAGTCCGTCAGCGTCGAGTCCGGCAGGAGCAATACACTCCTGAAGAACAACCTGGGCATCCAGGTGAAGATGAGCACCGCGCTCGCGCTGGCGATTTCGTATAGCTACATCCGCAACAGCGGCCCGCCGCCGACGGTCCTCAGCAAGACCGACCAGCTCACCACGGTGAATCTCGTCTACGAGATCAAGAACGACAAGATACCGGCGATGCCGGTCGCACTGCTGGAGCATCAACTCAACACAGCGGACTGATTCATTGGCGGCCGGCGAAAAGCGTGGTTTTCGCCGGCGTGGCCGTCCTCTGCGTCAGCGGCTCGAGGAGCGCGCGGCCTCAGCCGCGCCGCAGCAGCCTTGCCTTGTCGCGTTGCCAGTCGCGGTCTTTCTCGACGGCGCGCTTGTCGTGTTGTTTCTTGCCCTTGGCGAGGCCGACCTGGAGTTTGGCGCGGCCATCCTTCCAATACAGCTCCAGTGGGATCAGGGTGTACCCACGGCGCTCGACCGCGCCGATCAACCCATTCAGCTCGCTGCGATTGAGCAGCAGCTTGCGGGTACGGATCGGGTCGGCCACGACGTGGGAGGAGGCGGAGGTGAGCGCCGAAATGTGCGCGCCGAAGAGGAATGCCTCACCGCCGCGAATGAATACATAGGCCTCCTTCAGCTGCGCGCGGCCGGCACGCATCGCCTTGACCTCCCAACCCTGCAAGGCGATCCCCGCCTCGTAGCGCTCCTCGATGAAATAGTCGAAGCGCGCCTTGCGGTTCTCGGCGATCAGGCGGGGCGTGGCGCTCTCAGGCTTGGGCATCGGGATATTGTAGCGTTTCTGACAGTCGCGGCTGGCTGGCCGTACAATCGGCCGCATGAAGGAGATCCGGCATTCGGCCATCATTGCCCAGCCCCCAGGCAGGGTCTTCGAGGTCATCAACGACATCGAAAGCTATCCGAGCTTCCTGCCGTGGTGCACCCACGCAAAAATTCTCTCGCGCAGCGAGCGGGAAATAGTGGCAACCGTGGGGGTTCGCAAGGGCCCGCTCCATGGGGAGTTCACGACCCGCAACGAGCTCGAGCCCGACAGGCGCATCTCCATGCAGCTCGTCAGCGGACCGTTCCGCGCCCTCGAGGGCGAGTGGCTGCTCAGCCCGATCGGCGAGAACGGCTGCCGCGCCGAGCTGCACATGCGCTTTGCGTTCAAGAACGCTTTGTCCGCGATGCTCTTCGAGCAGAAGTTCGGTGAGACGATGGCCTCTCTGGTCGATGCATTCGTGACGCGCGCACGAAGCTGAATGCTGTGGCTGCCCCGGGTGCGAAGCGATGTCTGGTGGCCTATGCCACGCGGGAGCGGCAGTACCTTTGGCCGGTGGAGCTGGCGCCGGAGGCAACCATCGGCGATGCGTTGGCTGCCGCGCGCATCGCGGCCAATCTCGACAGCGTGCCCTGGGAAGATGCGCCTGTAGGGGTCTTCGGCGAGCTGCGTGAGCGGACCGATGTCCCACAGGAGGGCGATCGCATCGAGATCTATCGCCCGCTGGCCAGTGATCCGCGCGAACGCCGCCGGGAGCGCGTGCAGCGACAACGCAAGGACTCGGGGCGCGGGCGCTAGGATCGCAGGCGGAGCGCGCGCTTTCCTTCAGCCCCCTCCCATCTTCGGGAAGTGCGCGACCGGGGCCGTCTTCTTGTCCTGCTTCGCCTCGGCGGGCGCCAGGGAGCCCAGCTGTTCGTCGGTCGCCTGGGTGCGGTCGAACTTGCTCACCTTGTCATCCTGGAAATAGACGATGAGGTGCCATTCCTGCGGCGTCTTGATGTGGCCCTGCTTGAAGTAGAGCAGGTAGTCCCAGCGCTCCTTGTTGAAAGAGTCCGGGACCATGGGGGTCCCGAGAAGATAGCGTACCTGGGCGCGCGTCATGCCGACCTGCAGCTGATCGATGGTCTTCCCCTCCATGAAGTTGCCCTGCACGATGCCCATCCGATAGACGCATCCCGAGGACAGCGCCGCCAGCACGGGCGTCAGCAACACCACCATTCCCATCGATGCCCGCAAGGATGTGTGGAGGGTGCTTTTCGCAAAACCGTTGCCGCCCGTCGAAATTGGTCGCATGCTTGAGTCTTCTCGAGTCCTTAGATGGACGAAACTGCGCCGCGCATCATAACCTGCCCCCGGATCGCCGGAGAACATCGTGGAAGGCAAGGATCTTCGCAAAGCCGGCCTGAAGGTAACGCTCCCCCGCCTGAAGATTCTCGAAATTCTCGAGAACAGCTCCACGCGGCACCTCTCGGCCGAGGACATCTACCGTACGCTGCTCGATTCCCAGGAGGATATCGGGCTGGCCACCGTGTATCGCGTCCTGACGCAGTTCGAGGCGGCCGGGCTCGTCACGCGCCACCACTTCGAGGACGGGATGGCGGTTTTCGAGCTCAATCAGGGGACCCACCACGACCACATCGTGTGTCTGGACTGCGGCCGCGTGGAAGAGTTCATGGACTCGGGCATCGAGGAGCGCCAGAACGCCGTCGCCCAGCGATTGGGGTTCGCCATTCGCGATCACTCCCTGATCCTGTACGGGCATTGCCGGCGGACGAACTGCGCCTACAAGAGCAAGAAGGCGAGCTGACTTGTCCATTGGCGAAAATTGCCTTTGGCAATTTTCGCGGAGGTGAGGCCCTCAGCCAGCTCATGCGACCGGCGAAAAGCGTGGTTTTCGCCGGCGTGCTGACCCTCCGCGGCAATTTTCGCGGAGGCGAGGCCCTCAGCCAGCTCATGCGGCCGGCAAAAAGCGTGGTTTTCGCCGGCGTGCTGACCCTCCGCGGCAATTTTCGCGGAGGTGAGGCCCTCAGCCAGCTCATGCGGCCGGCGAAAAGCGTGGTTTTCGCCGGCGTGCTGACCCTCCGCGGCTAGCTGCTGCGCTTGCGGGTGGGCGGTGCGGGACCCTTCACCGCCGCGTCGGCCACCGCCTTGAGCATCTCGCGCGCATGGTCGCGCGCTTTTGAGGTCACCTCGATGCCGCCGAGCATCCGTGCCAGTTCCTCGATCCGCTCGCCTTCGGAGAGCTGCGTCAGGGAGGTGCGCGTGGTGCGCCCGTCCGTGAGCTTTGCGACCCGCAGGTGGTGATGCCCCTGCGATGCCACCTGCGGCAGGTGGGTGACGCAGAGCACCTGGCCCTGCTCTCCCAGCGAGCGCAGCTCACGGCCGACGATTTCTGCGACCGCGCCCCCGATGCCCGAATCAACCTCGTCGAACACCATGCAACGCGTCTCACGCGCCGCACAGGACACCTGCACGCCCAGGGAGAGGCGCGACAACTCGCCCCCGGAGGCGACTTTCGCAAGGGGGCGCAGCGGCTGCCCGGGGTTCGCCGTGACCCGCAGCTCGATCTGGTCGAGGCCGTGCTGGGCCGGCTCGGTCCTCTCCTCCTGAGTGACATCGACCTGGAAGCGGCCCCCGGCCATCCCGAGGGTCTGCATCCGGGCGGTAATGTCTTTCGCCAGTGCGCGTCCCGCTGTTACGCGGCGCGCGGACAACTGCTGTGCCTGGCTGCGATAAGTCTCGAGCGCCGCCGCCAGCTCTTTGCGCAACACCGCGAGATCGAGCTCGGCGCGCTCGACGCTCTCGAGCTCGGCGGCCAGCTGCGCGCCGCGTCCGGGTAGCTCACTCGCCGGAACGCGATGTTTGCGGGCCAACTCCTCGATCGCCGCCAGCCGGCGCTCCACTTCGTCCTGCCGCGCCGTATCCACATCGAGGCTGTCGCAGTAGTGCTCCAGCTCCCGGGCGGCCTCCTTGATCTGGATGGCTGCCTCCTCGATGAAGGGCAACACGGCACTGAGCTTCGGGTCGACGTCCGCCAGCCCGCGCAGTGCCTGCAGAGCACGGCTCACGCCGGCGTGCGCACTGCCGTCTTCACCTTGATACAACTGGTGTAACGCAGTCTGGGCGGCCTCGGCAAGGCGCCCTCGGTTGGCGAGCCGCCCCCGCTCCTCGGAGAGGGCGGCCACTTCGCCGTCCTTCAGATGCAACGCCGTCAACTCGTGGACCTGGTACCGCAGGAGCTCCAGTCGCGCGTCCCGGTCGCGGGCCTTGCCCTCCAGCTCCACGGTCCGGTTGACGAGCTCCAACCACACCCGGTGCGCGATTCCGACCTGCGAGGTCAGGGGCTCGAGCCTGCCATAGGCATCCAGCAGCTCTCGCTGGGCTACGCTGCGGGTCAGCGACTGAAATTCGTGTTGGCCGTGGATGTCGATGAGAATGCTTCCGGCCTCGCGCAGTTGCTGGACCGGAACCGACTGCCCATTCAGATAGGCCCGCGAGCGTCCGTCTGTGCCGATGACCCGGCGGATGATCAGTTCGTCGCCGCCGGCGATGGACTGCTCGTCGAGCCAGCGTCGTAATTCGCGCGGCGCTTTGGCCAGTTCGAACGTCGCAGATATCTCTGCTCGCTCGGCGCCATGGCGTACCACCTCGGCTCCCGCGCGGCCGCCGGCGATCAGCTGCAACGCATCCACGAGGATGGATTTGCCTGCTCCCGTCTCACCGGTCAGCACCGTGAGCCCGGGTCGTAACTCCAGCTCGATGGCGTCGATGATGGCGAAATCGCGAATCTGCAGATGAGTGAGCATGCCAAGCCTGTCAGCGCTCGAAGCTGCCGCGCCCCCAGTGGAGCTTCGATCGTAGCAGGCGGTAGTAATCGTGGCCCACGGGATGCAACAGAGTGATGCGCTCCCTGGCGGCTTTCACCTGCAGCCGGTCGCCGGGCTCGATCTCCCCGATGACGGTCCCGTCACACGCGACCTGCGCGCGGATGTCCGGCCGCTCCAGCAATTGAAACTCGATGGTCGAATGGGACGACACCACGATCGGGCGGTCGGAAAGGGTATGGGGGCAGATCGGCGCCACGACGAACACGTCCAGGCTGGGCTCCACGATCGGCCCTCCGCAGGAGAGGGCGTAGGCCGTCGAGCCGGTCGCGCTGGCCACGACGATCCCGTCCCCGGCGTGCTTGTTGACATAGTTCCCGTTGACCAGTGTGGAGAAGTCCACCATGCGACCCGTGGCCAGCTTCTGCAGGACGACGTCGTTCAGGGCGAGCGAATCGACCGTGCCGCCGCCGGAAGAGTACAGGCGGGCGGCGAGCAGCGGCCGCTCGTCCTTCTGCAGATTGCCCTGCAAGGCGGCGTCGATGCTGGGAAACATGTCATTCGGCATGATGTCGGTGAGGAAACCGAGCCGACCGCGGTTGATCCCCAGCAACGGGACCCCGTGTCGCGCCACCAGCCGGGCGGCGTACAGCAGGGTGCCGTCGCCACCGATGGCGATCACCAGGTCGGCGCGCTCGCCGATTTCCCGTTCCGGGACGCGCGCCACGCGGGCCGGCTCCTCGGCGATGGGCGCCTCCTCGCTCATCAGGACGTCGACCTGCCTGGACTGCAGATACGGGATGAGGGCATGCGCGGACTCGGCCACACGGGCGTCCGTGAACTTGCCGATCAACGCGCACACCCGAACCGGAAAGGTCATGTGAGCCCCGCAAACGAACCTCGCCTCACTGGAGGCGCGCCTTTGTAGCATGCGCCCATGACCTTGCGGAACTTGGGTTGCTTGACGGTCGGCGCGGCCGTCGCTAGCGTGGGCCCAGGAGGGACTGACGGCACGGTGATGACTTGACAGCCATGGTTCACGAAGCGTCCGAGGATGCCCTGGGCGAGCGCGCCCGGACTCTGCTGCGGATACTCGTCGAGAGCTACATTCGTGACGGGCAGCCGGTCGGCTCCCGGGTTCTGTCGCGCGAGTCGGGCCTGCAGCTGAGCTCCGCGACGATCCGCAACGTCATGGCCGACCTGGAGGAGTTGGGCTTCGTCGCCTCCCCCCACACGTCCGCCGGCCGCATCCCCACTGACAAGGGTTATCGCTTCTTCGTGGACACGCTGCTGCGCACCCAGCCGCAGCTGACCGACGAGGTCGCCGCCGAGATCCGCAGGCAGGTGGATAGCAGTCGCGAGACCTCCAAGGAGCTGGTCGCTTCCGTGTCCCAGCTGCTGTCCACGGTGACCCGGCTTGCGGGCGTCGTGACCCTGCCGCTGACCCAGAAGGCCTCCATCACCCAGATCGAGTTCGTCGGCCTGTCGGAGAACCGGGTCCTGGTCGTGCTGGTGTTCGATGACCGCGAGGTCCAGAACCGCATCATCCAGCTCGAGCGGCACTACTCCTCCGATGAGCTCAAGCGCGCCGCCAACTATCTCAACGAGCAGTTCCGCGGACGCACCCTCTCGCAGGTGCGCCAGGACATCCTCACGCAGCTGCGCGAGGCGCACGCGCACCTGAACAAGGTAATGCTGGATGCGATTTCGGTCGCACAGCATGTCTTTGAGGCAGAGGGGAGCGGTGGGGAACGCCTGGAGTACGTGATCAAGGGCGAGACGAACCTCATGGGAGTCGCCGAGCTGACCAGCGTCGAGAAGCTGCGGCGCCTGTTCGAGGCCTTCAACGAGAAGCGCGACTTCCTGCACCTGCTGGACCAGAGCCTGCGGGCGGAAGGGGTGCAGATCTTCATCGGCCA
>Ga0134128_10009784_pt1 | contig 11502 bp, 11 predicted proteins | sample KB31754_FD_96462 | JGI IMG/M metagenome (GOLD analysis project Ga0134128, IMG submission 96462) | Terrestrial soil microbial communities with excess Nitrogen fertilizer from Kellogg Biological Station, Michigan, USA - KB3-175-4 | ecosystem: Environmental > Terrestrial > Soil > Unclassified ...
CCCGGTTAAAAGTCGAATAAATTTAGCTGGTTATTGAGGTTAGTCTGTTCGGAGATGTTATCGATGCCTGCGAAGGCTTGCTGTAGCTGGGTTTTCTCGAATAAAGAGACGGACAGAATCTGTGGCAAAGTGTAGAGTGAGGCATCGATTTGCAACTCCTTTTTGACGATGGCAATCAGTACGTAGGTAGTGATGGCGCACCAGATTTGCGTCTTTACGGCATTCTCGCTATTGCCGATAAAGCGCTTGATGCGCAGATGCTGCTTGATCCACTTGAAGAACAACTCCACCTGCCAGCGGCTCTTGTACAGTGTGGCGATGGTCGAAGCCGGCAATGTCGTATTGTTGGTCAGGAACACGAGCGTCTTGCCGGACTGCGGGTCTTTGAAACGGATGCGCCGCAATTGTTCGGGATAGGCCTTGGCGGAATAGTAGCCGTTGGGCGCGATGCGCTGATCGCAAATCATGCCTGTGGCCCGGTCGGTCGGCATCGAATACACCCGGCACGCATTCATGCTCCGCTTGGCGCGGGTGACGAAGAAGGCGCGAGCCTGATGCAGGGCGTCCAGTTGGAGAAGTCCAGGTAACTCCGGTCCATCAGGTAGAATGCGCCGGCCTCGACGGGCAGAATGTCCAGCACACTGACTGCGTGGGTCTTGCCGTCGCTGATATGGATGAAGGCAGGAATGCTGCCGTGCAAATCCAGCAGCGTATGCAGCTTGACTGCCGCCTTGGTGGAACGAAACGGCGCCCAGAGAAACAGCGACAGGCACAGGTCGATGGTCGTGGCATCCAGTGCATCCACAGTGTTGGCAAGCTCGACCCCGAAGCTGTCGTTGCAATAGAGCTTGCGCGCACGGCGAATGAGCACTGCCGCCAGATCGGCCCAGATGCGCCAATCGCGCCCTTCGTTGGCATCGGTGGAGCGCCTGACCAGCGTGCGAAAGCCCATGCCGTACAGCTTGGACTGATTGACCAGAAGGCAGGCTTCGATGTCGCGCAGACTCTCGCGATAAGTCAGCTGCGCAAACGCCATGGCGCGAAACCGTTCGGTACGGCTCAGACATCGCACACCCGAATCGCCGCCGTGACGCGCCACGATCCGGGTAAAGCTCGTCCATGGCACAAACTCCATGATTTGCGCGAACATCGTCTTGCCAGAATTCATAAGCAATCCTCCAAGAAATCAATCTCGGAAAGCTACTCGAATATGAAGGCATTGATTTCAAATCGGCACCAATATAATTCGCTTAAAAACCCGCGCCAAAGCTTGATCTCCGCGCACTCATTACTGATTTAACCGGACACTACTGATTGAACATAATGGATAAGACGGCCGAACGATACCTTTCTGAACAATGACTGATGTGAAAAGTTGCTTTGGCGTAACCTGTTACTTTATTTATTTCTCTTTTGTATTCGCCTTTTCGATAGAACGTTTCGTCACAGCTTTAAAAAGCTCCGGTATTGCGATCGTATTCGACATATTGGCGACAAAGTCCGGAATTAGGCCTCCGGGATTCGTCAGGAGCGTGTAGGTGAGTCTCGTACGTACACCCCCGTCGAGCGGTTCCGCAAGCCAGGAGCCTTCGTTAAGTTTGATCCGCACCACACCTTCGACCTCGGGTTGGACTTTTGGAAGTGCCGTCCATTCTACCTTGAACACCCCTCCGTTCCGGGATGTACCGCGTGTCATCCTAACCTTAAGCGGGTAATCACGCTCACTCACGAACGGTGGTGCCAGGCGGGCATAGGTTATGACCTCGCTATCGCTCTCCCGGCTGAGCACTCGTGAGTCCTCTACATACGGCATGAATTCCGCATAGTGCTCGAAATCACTGAGGACCTCAAAAACGATCTCAGGCCGGGTCTCCACCTCGGCAGTTGCGACGATCCTGCGGCCCTCCTTCACGTCTTTCGTGAAGATGACAAGCTCGTCATTGCGATAAGCTTCGCTCCAATCTACTCCAGGGCTTTTCACGTTGAGTGCCTGCGCGAACGGAATACCGAATAAAACCATGACAAACACTGTGGGGAAAACCAAGGGGATAAAGTGGCGCATGTGCTCCTCAGAAAATTCCGGGTTGGCTTCTCAAGACCGACAAAATTCGGACTGGTCACAGAAATGTGTGTTTAGTATATGTTTATCATGCATCTAGGAGGCATTTCGCAGAGTGTTCACAACGCGCCTTTTCATCCTGCAACCCGTTATGCCATTTTTGTAACGGAAAATCAGCAGAGCTTATTCAGAAGTTTTTAACCAAGCGAATACTGCGAAACCAACCACCCGCCAATACCGGCACATCTCTTTCCAATTTCAGTTCTGGAACATGCGACAGCACCTCCTCGAACACCACATCCAACCGCGTCACAATATGCTGGGACACAAGATTCAGTGTCCGTCTTACCCATGCGGTCTCACCCGGCTTTAGAAATTTATCGAGTATCAGCACGCTTCCGCCCGGCTTCAATACACGCGCGGTTTCCCGCAAACAAGCAGACGAATCAGGAACTATCGCTAGAATCAAATGTAGCACGGCATGATCAAAATGCTCGCTCGCGAAGGGCAGGGCCAGACTATCACCCTGAACAAGATTTACTCGCAGACCGCCAATGCGCGGCTTTGCCCGATTCAACATGGCAGCGGTAAGATCCAGGCCCGTATAAATTTGACCTGGCGGGAGATGGGGCAGATCCAAACCGGAACCGATGCCATTGATAAGAATGTGCAAGCCGCTCTTCCGCGGCAATTGCCCGAGACTAGCCGCACGCACCCCCGTGGCTGCGGTTGCGAGCAAAGCATCGTAAAGTGGAGCGATAACTGTGTAGGAATGACGTAAGGACATGTAATATCCTACTTCTGATTTCGTTTTACAGCTTTTTTCTTCTGCCTATCTGGCCGATTTGGCTTATTCGCCATGCTCGGCGCGCGCTGAGCCCAAACCAGCATAACAATGCCGACTGCGACCATGGGTAGCGAAAGCCATTGGCCCATGCTGACACCTAGCGTCAGCACGCCCATGAACCCATCCTCCGGCTCCCGAAAAAATTCGGCGACCGAGCGGAATACCCCGTAACCGATAAGGAACATGCCAGAGACTGCTCCTACCGGTCTCGGTTTCGCCGAATAGATCCACAGCAATGCAAAAAAAGCCAGCCCCTCCAGCGCAAATTCATAAAGCTGGGAAGGATGACGCGGAAGATCGTCCACATGGGGGAAAATCATACCCCAAGGCACATCGGTCGGACGCCCCCACAGCTCGGCATTTATAAAATTACCGATGCGACCGGCCCCCAGCCCCAACGGAACCAATGGCGCAATAAAATCTGTCACAGCCAGCCACTGCAATTTATATTTCCGCGCCAGCAGCGCCATCGCGGTGATAACACCAAGAAAACCACCGTGAAATGACATTCCCCCTTGCCATACGGCAAAGATTTCAAGCGGGTGTTGGAGATAATAACCGAACTGGTAAAATAACACGTGCCCCAACCGGCCACCCAGTATTACTCCCAGCACACCGTAAAACAACATATCGTCGAGCATACTATTGGTAAATACTCCATGGGGATCATGTTTGATGCGGTAGCGTCCTAACAGTATGAAAAGTGCAAATCCCATGAGATACATCAGCCCATACCATCGGACGGCAAGAGGACCAAGATGGATGGCAATGGGGTCGAACTGCGGGTGAACGAGCATGGGTTCCAGCTTTTTGCGGTAAAATAAACGATTATACGTTAAGGCATCTCTGAATAAATCTCGCGCAGACACAACGTGCTGAATGACGGGGAACATCAAATTAGCAGCGACTAATTGCAATTCCTTCCATATAGCGATCAAATTAAAGAAATCGCCTTCGCGTCACAACCAGTAAGGGTTTTTTTCCAGGTTTTTACAATATTTCCAAGGAGTATTCATGCCAGATAACCAACGCAGCCGGGCTATCACTCAGGGTGCGCAACGCTCTCCCAATCGCGCCATGTTGCGGGCGGTAGGTTTCAGCGATAAGGATTTCGATAAACCCATCGTCGGCGTGGCCAACGGCTTTTCCACGATCACACCTTGCAATAAAGGATTGAATGAGCTAGCCATAAATGCCGAGCACGCGTTGAAAGAAGCAGGCGCAATGCCACAGATGTTTGGCACCATCACCGTATCGGATGGCATCTCCATGGGCACTGAAGGCATGAAATATTCGCTAGTGTCGCGTGAAGTCATTGCTGACTCGATTGAAACCGCGGTGCAAGGGGAAAGTATGGATGGCGTAATTGCGATTGGCGGCTGCGACAAGAATATGCCGGGCGCGATGATTGCGATGGCTCGCATGAACGTCCCGGCCATTTTTGTTTACGGCGGCACTATCAAGCCCGGCCATTACAAAGGAAGGGATCTGACCATTGTCAGCGCTTTTGAAGCGGTCGGACAATATACCTCGCACAAGATAGACGTGAAAGAACTGCTGGAGGTGGAGCGCCATGCCTGTCCGGGTGCCGGTTCTTGCGGAGGCATGTTTACTGCCAATACCATGTCGTCGGCATTCGAAGCGATGGGGATGAGCCTGCCTTACTCTTCCACCATGGCAGCGGAGGATGATGAGAAGCGTACGAGCGCTGCCCGCTCCGCGGAAGTACTGGTTGATGCAATCAGAAAGCAGATCCGTCCGCGTGACATTATCACCCGGAAATCGATCGAGAATGCGATTGCCGTAATCATGGCGGTCGGCGGTTCGACCAACGCAGTATTGCATTTTCTCGCTATCGCCCACGCGGCGGAGGTAGAACTTACTATTGATGATTTTGAACTTATGCGCGGCAGGGTACCGGTGCTATGCGATCTGAAACCCTCCGGCCGGTATGTTGCGACCGACCTGCACAAAGCGGGAGGCATTCCTCAAGTAATGAAGATGCTACTTGAACATGGCCTGTTGCATGGCGATTGTGTGACCATAAGTGGTCAGACTGTTGCAGAAGTACTGCAGGATATTCCCGCAACGCCGCGCAAGGATCAGGACATAATCCGGCAGTGGGAGAATCCCATGTATGCGCAGGGTCACCTCGCTATACTCAAAGGCAATCTTTCCACCGAGGGCTGCGTAGCTAAAATAACCGGCGTGAAAACACCAAAAATCACCGGTCCGGCACGAGTGTTCGAATCTGAAGAAACCTGCATGGCAGCGATACTTGCGCGCCAAATCCAGCCCGGCGACATAGTCGTAATACGTTATGAAGGTCCCAAAGGAGGGCCCGGCATGCGAGAAATGCTATCGCCTACTTCCGCCCTCATCGGGGAGGGACTCGGGGATTCGGTAGGACTCATTACCGACGGCCGTTTCTCAGGCGGCACCTACGGCATGGTGGTCGGTCATGTCGCGCCCGAAGCTTTCGTGGGCGGGACTATCGCGCTGGTGCATGAAGGAGATTCCATCACCATAGATGCCGAACAACGGTTGCTGCAACTCAATGTTTCAGAAGAGGAGCTTGCAAGACGGCGCGTCAATTGGGAGCCGCCGCAACCCCGTTATACGCGGGGCGTGCTGGCAAAATATGCGAAATCGGTTTCCACTGCCAGCCGAGGGGCAATAACGGATTAATCGCAACCCCCTGACCAGAAAGCCATGCCTAATCATCTTGCCAACGAAACCAGTCCTTATCTCCTGCAGCACGCGGAAAACCCCGTGGACTGGTATCCTTGGGGGGAGGAGGCGCTGACACTGGCGCGCACCCGGAATAAGCCGATATTGCTTTCCGTAGGTTACTCGGCCTGTCACTGGTGCCATGTCATGGCGCACGAGTCTTTTGAAGATGCGGAGGTTGCCGCAGTGGTGAATCAGCGCTTCATAAACGTCAAGGTGGATCGCGAGGAACGCCCTGATCTCGACCAGATTTATCAGACTGCCCATTACATGCTGACCCAACGTAGTGGCGGCTGGCCGCTGACTCTATTTCTGACACCTGACCAGAAACCATTTTTTGGCGGGACATATTTTCCTAAGACACCACGCCATGGTCTGCCGGGCTTCCTGGATCTGCTGCCTCGCGTTGCCGAGGCTTATTATGCTCGTAGCGAAGAAATCGAGCGGCAAAGCGTCTCCCTGCTGCGGTCATTTGCCAACATGCTACCATCGGCGAGCCCCACAACACCGGTATTTTCGGAACAGCCGTTCGATCAGGCATTGACAGAGTTGAAGGAGCGATTCGATTCCGTGAACGGCGGTTTTGGTGATGCGCCAAAGTTCTTGCATCCCACGGAGCTGGAATTCTGTTTACGCCGTTACTTTGCCACGGGCGATGTAGAGGTATTGGAAATGGCAACGCTCACGCTGCAAAAGATGGCGGAGGGCGGCATCCGCGACCAGTTGGGCGGCGGTTTCTGCCGCTACAGTACGGATCGGCACTGGAGCATTCCCCATTTCGAAAAAATGCTTTATGACAACGGACCATTGCTGCAGCTCTATGCCGACGCATGGCTTGCCACCGGGGAGCCTTTATACAAAAGGGTCGCGGAGGAAACCGCCGAGTGGGTGATGCGCGAAATGCAGGTGGAAGGTGTGAAAGAAGATGTAACTGGGTTGAATGGCGGTTACTACTCCTCCCTGGATGCCGATTCCGAAAAAGAGGAAGGCAAGTTCTACGTATGGGATCGCGATCAGGTTGCACAAATTCTATCGCCGGAAGAATATGCTGTGGTCGCATCCCATTACGGCCTTTGGCGTACTCCAAACTTCGAGCACAAACACTGGAATCTGGAAATCGCCCAGCCGCTTGCGGAAATTTCCCTGGCTATTGGTATTACTGGGGAAGAAGCGCAGCAAAAGCTTGCGGCGGCGCGCAAAAAGCTTTTTATTGAACGTGAACTGCGCGTGCATCCGGGCCGTGACGAAAAAATTCTTACCAGCTGGAATGGGCTGATGATCAAAGGAATGTCGCGCGCGGGCCGTGTCTTCGAGCGCAGCGAGTGGGTGCAATCGTCCACTCGTGCGGTGGACTTCATTCGCTCCACGTTATGGAAAAATAACCGCCTGCTGGCGACCTATAAGGATGGCAAGGCGCATCTCAACGCCTATCTCGATGATTATGCATTTTTGCTGGACGGATTGCTGGAGCTGATGCAGGCGAAGTTTCGTCAAATCGATCTGGATTTTGCAGTTGCACTGGCTGATGTGTTGCTGGAACAATTCGAGGACAAACAGACGGGTGGCTTTTTCTTCACCAGCCACGATCACGAAAGGCTGATACATCGCCCCAAGCCCAGTCTTGATAACGCCACGCCTTCCGGAAATGGCGTAGCGGCATATGCTCTGCAGCGGCTGGGGCACTTGCTTGGCGAATTTCGCTATTTGCAGACGGCGGAGCGTGCTTTGGGGTTGTTCTACCCCACCATAACTCGCTATGCTGGCTCCTGCTGCAGTTTACTGGTAGCACTGGAGCAATCACTTTCACCGCCACAAATAGTGATTCTTCGCGGTCAGGCGGATGCGTTGGCGCAATGGGAAAGCACATTGCGACGCGGTTCCCCACACATCCTGGTATTTGCTTTGCCCTCGGAACTTCTGGGGTTGCCATCGAGTCTGAATAAACCGTCAGCAACGGATAACGCTGTCAACGCCTGGCTCTGTCAGGGCGTTAAATGCTTGCCGAAGATCATTGATTTGCAGGAATTGCTGCGCGTCTGCGAAATTCGAGGTAAGATTGGTCCTTCTATAATTAACGGATAAAGGAGTAAGCATGAAAGCTGTCTGGATGGGAGTGGTTGCGGCTTCGGCCCTTTTGATGGTGGGCACCGCGCAAGCGAATGCGGACTTGGCAAAAGCCAGCGGTTGCCTGAACTGTCACACAGTTGACAAGAAATTAGTCGGTCCCGCCTTGAAGGATATCGCGGCCAAGTACAAGGACGACCCAGGTGCTCAAGCCCGCCTGGAAGAAAAAGTGAAGAAAGGAAGCACGGGCACATGGGGGCCGATTCCGATGCCACCGAATTCCAACGTCAGTGACGCCAACATCAAGACTCTGGTCACGTTTATTCTATCGCTCAAGTAAGCCGGAATCTGCGCATAAAAAAAACCGACGCGTTGACGCGTCGGCTTTTTTATTTCTCCATCTCAGAGAAGCATAGTGGAAGATAATAATGCAATACCTCGCATATTTATACCAAATCAGGGCATCGTATTCTTGTTTATGAATTAATCATGGGCTGGCTTGCGACTAACCTGGTAAGCGCACTTCTGCTTCCCCCACTAAATCTTATTCTATTAGGTTCGATAGGGATGCTGCTTCTCAAGCGCCGCCCGAGAACGGGCAAAATTCTGGTGGTGTCCGCGCTGACTCTGCTTTATTTGCTGTCCACACCGTTTGTCGCCGAAACCGCACTGCAAAAACTGGAGACACTTCCCGCCCACAATCCCTTCGATAGGATACAAGCCATCGTCGTACTGGGTGCGGGCACATACTTCAACGCGCCGGAATATGACGGTAATACCGTGAACCGGCTCGGCCTGGAGCGCATCCGTTATGCCGCGTGGTTGCATCGGTTTACGCGCAAACCTATATTGGCGGCAGGGGGCGCCCCGCTCGGCAGCAGCTCTTCTGAAGCGGCACAAATGAAAGACGTGCTCGAAAAAGAGTTTCTGGTTCCGGTTAGATGGATAGAAGAGGCTTCAGGCAACACGCGTGACAATGCCTACCAAAGTTTTGCACTATTGAAAAGGTACGGAATCACCCATATTGCGCTAGTCACTCATGCGTGGCATATGCCGAGGGCTGCCAGGGAGTTCGAAAGAGCAGGATTCAGGGTTATCCCTGCCGCGACCGCATTTACCACAAGGTATAAAATGGATCTGTTCGCCTTCCTTCCCACAGCTGGCGCCCTACAAAAAAGCCAGCTGTTTTTACATGAAGTCATTGGCATGCTATGGTATCGGCTGAGTTCTGCTCCCGAGCGGTTTTAAAGCCTGGCATCCGCCCGAGGATCAAACTGATGGCCTTCAATCCTATCGCTTGCCCGCTTATGGGGAATTCTTTACCTGAACCGGACTAGAATAACGCCTGAAAATTTTTCGAGAAAGAACAGCATGAAAACGCGTATCACATGGAAAGACGGAATGAGTTTTCTCGGCGAATCCGGTAGCGGCCATAATGTGCTGATGGATGGGCCGCCGGAAGCAGGCGGCCAAAATCTGGGGCCACGTCCAATGGAAATGGTGTTAATGGGAACAGGGGGTTGTACGGCTTTCGACGTGGTGCTGATTCTTAAAAAGAGTCGCCAGGATATCAGCGATTGCGTGGTGGAAATCGAAGCGGAACGAGCACTACACGACCCAAAAGTATTCACCCATCTTCATTTTCATTTTATTCTGACCGGGAGAAAACTGAACCACCAGCAAGTGGAACGAGCGATCAATCTATCTGCCGAGAAATACTGCTCGGCTTCGATCATGCTGGCAAAAACGGCGGAATTGACGCACGACTTTGAAATCGTGGAAGCCTGAAAAACTTTTCGTCAAACCCAATACGCAGTTTTCGTCATTACTTTTGATCCGAGCTTCATCACCAGTTTCACGGGCATTGGCAACTCCGCACCGCCGTGTGACATGGCCGCTGTGGCGTGCCCGGCTTCATCAACTTGCATCTGTGCGACGATGGCGCGACTTTTCCCGTCGTGGTGCGGCAAACGCTTCAAATGTCCAGCCAGATGGGTTTCTACTTGGCGTTCGGTTTCCGCGAGAAACCCCAGGTTCCATTTATCGCCGAGCATGCCTGCCAATGCGCCAATGGCAAGTGATCCGCCATACCACAAGGGATTAAGCAAGCTCTTGCGACCGTTCAATTCGGCGATGCGCCGCTCGGTCCACGCAAGATGCTCGATTTCCTCACGCGCTGCTTGCGCCAAAGTATGCTGCACCTCTGCATCACGCGCAGTAAGTGCCTGCCCCTGATATAGCGCTTGCGCGCAAATTTCACCAACATGGTTGACGCGCATCAGCGCGGTGGATTGGCTCTTCTCGGAATCGCTCAGCTCCACGTCAGGCAGTTCCGTCCCCGGAACGGGGCGCAATGTTTGTGCCGGCGTCAGCAATGTACGCAATGCATGGTCGAAACCAACGATGAATTTATCCAGATTCGGCATGATTTTCTCGTAAACATACATTATGATGGCATACCCATCTGCCGCGCCAGTAGTGTTACCGGATGCAGCACCTCGATCCCGGAGCCTTTTTTGCGCAATCCACTGGCGATGTGCATGGCGCACCCAATATTGGATGTGACAAGGTAACGTGCGCCGCTTGTAATCAACCCGGTTATTTTATCACGCAGCAATGCCTGTGCCATCTCCGGCTGGTCCAAAAAATAGGTTCCAGCCGCGCCACAGCACTGATCATTCCCGGCCAGCGGAACAACCTGTGCATCGGGAATGCGTGCCAGCAATGTGTAGGCATGCGCGGTGCCGCGCAATACATTGCGCAAGCTGCATGGTTCATGCACCGCAATTTTATACGGTAACGATGCAAGCTTGACATCATCCCATCCTTCAGCCACTGCCAGAAAGGCACTGATATCCATGACTTTGGCGGAGAAATTCACGGCCTTCCCATCTTGAAGTCCCGCTCCGCATTGCTCCTCTTCCGCATTGGGTGGCTGAGGAACGAAGTGTTTGGGTGTTCCCAGTGCGTTACTAAGAGGGTATTCGTTCAATTGTACGCAGCAACCGGACGCCGTGCTAATGATTGCCTTCAAATTCAGTCCCGCCCCCTCAAAAGCCATCACATTCTGTCGCGCCAACTGCACCGCTGCTTGCCGGTCCCCGCCATGCTGATGCAAGGCGCCGCAGCATGTTTGCATGGACGGCACGTGCACCGTATAACCAAAATGGTTAAGTACGAATATTGCCGAATTGAGTGTTGCCACATCCGTCAACCGCGCCACACAGCCAAGAAACAATCCGATTTCGCCACGTTGACTCCCGATGGAGGGATAAACGGCTTGCCATGTATTAGTGACCCCATTTTTACCGGATAAGGAACGAGGCATGTCAACATCTGACAATTGCCCATCCAACACAGCGAGTTTTGTTTTTCCAAGTAGGCCCGATTTTCGAATGGCTTTCTGTAAACCTGTTCCCTGGTAAAAACGTGAAAGCGGACGCAATGCATCAAGACGAGTGGGCTTGGCGATAACTTCACTCTCTATCAATCGGCGCAGCCAGGATCTTTGCGTCGCCGTTTTTTCCTTCAGGATAACCGAGGGCGCTAACTTCATCATGGCACGGGTTCCGTCCACGAGTGCCCCATAGTCTACATGGTTCGGGCAAACCGCCTCGCATGCGCGGCACGTAAGACAGCGGTCTATGTGCAGAGCAAAGCGCGCATTCATCGGAATGCGCCCACTAGCAACGCCGCCCATCAGGGCGATGCGCCCGCGCGGCGAATCGGCTTCGGACAGGGTAATTCGATACGTAGGGCAATGCGGCAAACAGAGGCCACACGCGACGCAGCGATTGGCTTC